>Ga0335069_10014305_pt1 | contig 11118 bp, 3 predicted proteins | sample Lox_Sample_11_FD_206714 | JGI IMG/M metagenome (GOLD analysis project Ga0335069, IMG submission 206714) | Soil microbial communities from Loxahatchee National Wildlife Refuge, Florida, United States - Lox_Sample_1.1 | ecosystem: Environmental > Terrestrial > Soil > Wetlands | place: USA: Florida... | reverse complement strand
ATGCGATTGTGACAGCCGTTCTCGAACATTTGTTCGAAAGCGCGGAAATCGTCGAGTACTTCTCCGATTGGAAAACCGACGCAGTTCTCAAGGAAGCCTACGATTCCGCGGAGGAATGGGGCAAGGACCACAGGTCTAGTGCATAGCGGGGTAGCGCATTTCAGCTCCCTCCGCGGTTCTTAACATGAAAACATCGACGATGGAACCAACATCCCAACATAAGATGCCTGGCGCGAACGGAGTGCGTTAGACGAAACGCGAAGGAGAGATCCATGAAGGCCGCATACCATTCTTGTGAGTTTCGGAGCTTTGGGCGAATCCTGCCGCTGGTAGTGATGGCGCTGGGGCTGGTAGGTCCCAGGAGGGCGTGGGGTGACTGTTCGCAAGGCATCGCTTCCGTGACCTTTAACCAGGGCAGCATCATCGCTTTGGCCCCCATGCCCTGGGGAACGGCCATCGGGACGGTGCAACTGAATTGCCCCTCCTGGTATGAACCCACCACAATTGCTATTTCCGTCACGCCCAATGGGGTGCTGAGCTGCACGCAGACTGGGGTGCAGGAGGGTGGGCTCACCGGCGGGTTCTTCTGCGGCGCCAGCGCGAACGGGAGCGGGGGGTTCACGGTGACCGCCACCATCATCGAACAGACTTGGGGGGGAGGGTCCACCGGTTCGGGGGGGCTGGCCGTCGTCGCCAATGGCGCGCCCGCGCAGCCTGGCAATCTGGGTAAGTGCAAGCAGTGTGAGGAGCAGGCGGCCGCGCCCATTAACCTCACCGACGGCAACACCTGGATTGAGGAGCGCGACTACTCCGTTCCCGGGCTGGGCGGTGGCTTGGCCTTGTCCCGCGTCTGGAATAGCCGCCTGGGGTATGCCACTCCCCCGGCCATGGCGGGAATGTTTGGGTTCGGTTGGCGATCCCCTTATGAGGAGTTGCTGGCAGGCCCCGACGCCAACAGCAATATGACCTATTGGCGCGGCGACGGCAGCGCCTGGACGTTTACCTACAACAGTGGGATGGGCACCTACTCGCTCATTTCCCCGGCCGACGAGCGGGCGCAACTAGTGCTGAACCCGGCTACGGGGGTCTTCACCATCACGCTGGCGGACATGACGCAGAAGGTTTTTAACAATCAAAACCTTCTCGCCGCCATCATCGACCGCAACCACAATCAGACTACGCTCGCTTACGACAGCTCGAACCGGCTAACGACTGTCACCAGCGCCGGAGGTACCACCCTGACCTTTACCTATGGCGATTCCAACAACCCCATGCAGGCGACCACCGTGGCGGACGCGGTGGGCACCGTGGCTACCTATACCTACGATAGCTCGTCGCGATTGACCAAGGTGAGCTACCCGGATGGCTCGGCGCTCAACTTTACCTACGACACGTCCTCGAACATCCTCAGCGTCACCGACAGCCAGGGCAAACTGCTCGAGTCGCACACCTACGACAGCCAGAACCGCGGCCTCACCTCGTCGCGGGCCTATGGGGTCGACAGTGTCTCGCTCAGCTATTAGGGAGGCGAGAGAAGGGAAACGTCTTACGCCCTTTCACCGGCGGCCTGCGGACTGGTCGGACAAGACGGTAAGAAAGGCACAACCGAGGGCCGACTGCAGTTTCCCCCACCCTCGCAACCAAGCCCTCCTGTATGTGTCGCTTGGACTTCTGCTCTTCGGGAGTTTCTGGCCTTCTTACTCAAGATCTTGCTACCACCCCCGTGATTCTAATTCCCCTTAACACTCCGCCTGCGGACCATCCGATTCGCGATCGATTTTCCTGCCTGCTGATCCCCAACACTTGTGTCAAGGAGGATGTCAACCCTCAGCAGCGATGATTGAAATCCGCGCCTGACCACTTTCGTGAGCTACACTCCCCCACGCGCCAGCAAGATGCGTTTCACATACCGCTCACGACAAACTCCACCTATGGACATGATGTCCAAAACGAATATCCGGTGGGCGAATCACGGCATGACAGCGGTCAGGGCATGCACCTTTGGGGGGCGGCATATTGAAGCGGATTGTGCTATCCCGAAAGCTGGCGAAAAGCTGAGCCTAATGCCTTAGGGGTACATGCACCTTTGAGTCTTCCGGTAGCCCGACACTATGTCCCCATGACATATTAACCGTAATAGTAATTTCACTTGACAGCAACCGTCATTGGTCGTTTACTTGGCAGCCGAAGTCAATTACCTCGCTGGGTGAGGTCTGCTCCATGCTTTCTTTTTTTCGCGTCCTTGTTCTTCTTCTCTTGGTGGTTCTCTCTCGCCCTTTCCTCTTCGCGCAGTCTGGGCCCTTGATAACCGCGCTCACACCGGCCGGCGGTCCCGTGGGTACTTCCGTGACCATCAGTGGTTCCGGCTTTGGCGCCACGCAGGGGAGCAGCACCCTGACCTTCAATGGCGTGGCCGCCACGCCCACCAACTGGAGCGGCGCCAGCATCACCGTGCCGGTGCCTTCCGGAGCCGCCACCGGGAACGTTGTGGTGACGGTGAACAGCCTCGCGAGCAACGCGGTGTGGTTCACGGTGCCCGGAACATTGGCGTATGGCTACAGCTACCAGCGCGCCATCACGATCAGTCACGCCAAGGTTCCTAACACGGACCAAACGAACTTCCCTCTGTTGTTTTCCGGAACCTATTCCTATCTGGCCACCACGAGCAATGGCGGCAACGTGACCAGTGCCAACGGCTACGACATCATCTTCACCTCGGATTCGGCAGGGCAGAACAAGCTCAGTTTCGAGCAGGTGGGCTACAATCCCTCGACGGGGGCGGTAAACTACTGGGTGCAGATCCCTGCGCTTTCTCATTCGCAGGACACCCTGATCTATGTCTTCTACGGCAATTCTGCCATTACGGCGAGCCAGGCCACTCCAACCGCTACGTGGGACGTGAACTACAAAGCCGTGTGGCACATGAACGAAGGCACGGGCTCGACCGCCCATGGCTCCACGGTGAACTCGAATAACGGGAGCTGGGCAGGCAACACCCCGTACTACACCACCGGCAACCTGCAGACGTATGCAGGAAGTTTCAATGGCAGCGATTATGTGAAGGTTGCAACTCCCACGGGTTTACCGACGGGGAATTCCCCAAGGACATATACGGCTTGGTTCAAGCTCAATGGCACCCAAAACGGTTGGCTGTTTTCCTACGGACCGCTTAACAATGGGCAGCAATGGGGGCTCTTCTGGAACAGCGGGCACCTGAAGATGAATTTCTGGAATGACGACGACAATGTGGCCGTGAACGTGTCGGTTGGCACCTGGTACCACGTGGCATTCGCCTACGACGGAACAACCGGCAGGCTCTTTCTTAATGGGTCGCTGGTCGGTTCCTATAGTCCCAGCACGCCGAACACCGTGTCGGCGCCGTTTTATTTGGGGCAGCGGAGTGATAATAATGAATTCTTGATGGGGGCGCAGGATGAGGCCCGCATTTCCTCCATCGCCCGTTCCTCCGACTGGATCGCCACCGAGTACAACAACCAGAGCAACCCCGCAGGGTTTTACGGGGTGGGAGCGGCCAATGCTCCCATCATTTCCAGCTTGTCTCCCAGTTCCGGCAGTGGGGGTACGACCGTCACGATCGCGGGATCGTTGTTCGGCTCTACCCAGGGGAGCGGCTCGGTCACCTTCAATGGGACGACGGCAACGCCCACCAGTTGGAGCGACACGAGCATCACCGTGCCGGTTCCTGCCGGCGCGACGACCGGCAACGTCGTGGTCACTGTCAATGGCGCAACCAGCAATGGAATGCTATTCACCGTGCCCCCACCGAGTATCACCAGCCTTACACCTGGCTTGGGATCGGTGAGCACGCCGGTGACAATCGCTGGGATATATTTCGGAAGCACCCAGGGGAACAGCACAGTTACGTTCAACGGTGTGGCGGCCACTCCCACCAACTGGAGCGACACGAGCATCACGGTCCCGGTACCGGCGGGGGCGGTGACGGGCAACGTTGTCGTGACGGTATCCGGAGTGGCCAGCAATCCCGTGTGGTTCAGCGTCCCTGGGACCTTGGCCTACGGCTACGGCTACCAGCGCGCCATCACGATCAGTCACACCAAAGTCCCCAACACCGACCAGACCAACTTCCCCCTTCTGTTCTCCGGCACCTACGCGTATCTGGCCACCACGAGCAACGGCGGCAATGTGACCAGCCCCAACGGCTACGACATCATCTTCACCTCGGATCCGGGCGGTCAAAACATCCTGAAATTCGAACCGATGGCATACAACCCTGCCACCGGTGCGATCAACGATTGGGTGCGGATTCCCACGCTATCGCATTCGCAAGACACCGTGATCTACATGTTCTACGGCAATGCTTCCATTGCGGCCAGCCCGGCGAATCCGGCCGGGACCTGGGACGCCAACTATAAGGCGGTTTGGCACCTGAGCGAAGGCACGGGGGCCACCGCCTACGATTCCACGGTGAATGCGAATGGCGGGAGTTGGGCCGGCAACGGCTCTAACCACTACACCACGGGCAACGTGGAGACGTATGCGGGAAGTTTCGATGGCAGCACCAATCGGGTCATTGTACCCAATTCAAACTCGCTGGATATCAGCGGAGCCAATTCCGCCGTGACTTTGGAGGCGTGGGTTTATTTGACGGCGGGTACGAACGGCTCCGTCATCCGAAAGGGCTATGAAGGCGCTTCGGCGTCGGAATGGGGATTGGGAGTGGCCACGGTGGGCTCGAACTATTACCCCTCTTTCCGCACCGTGGCGGCGATGGGAAGAAGTCAATATGCCTCTTCGGCGCCCCTTGCGCTCCATACCTGGTATCACGTGGTGGCGACCGCCGTCTATGGAGCGACCAACGCGGCGATTTACGTCAATGGTACTCCCCAAACCTTGACCGTATCGGATGGCTCGGCGTCCACCTATAACTTTCCTTCCACCACGAATCCGCTGGACCTCGGCGCCTCTTCGAACGCCACCGGATACTTCCCGGGCAATATCGGCGACGCCCGCGTTTCTTCCATCGCCCGTTCGGGGGACTGGATCGCCACCCAGTACAACAACCAGAGCAACCCGTCGGCGTTTTACAGCCTCGGAGCGGCCAATGCTCCCGTCCTTTACAGTTTGTCCCCGAATTTGGGTTCGGCAGGAACGACGGTCACGATAGCGGGGTCGCGCTTCGGCGCCACGCAGGGGAGCAGCACGGTGACGTTTAATGGCACGGCCGCCACGCCCAGCAGTTGGAGCGACGGGAGCATCACCGTGCCGGTTCCTGCCGGCGCGACGACCGGCAACGTCGTGGTCACCGTCAACGGCGAAGCCAGTACGGGGATGCCTTTCACCGTGCCCCCGCCGAGCATCACCGGCCTCACTCCTGGTTTTGGACCGGTGGGCACGTCGGTGACAATCGCTGGGATATATTTCGGAAGCGCGCAGGGGAGCAGCACGGTGACGTTCAACGGGGTGGCGTCGACGCCCACCATCTGGAGCGACGGGAGCATCACGGTGCCGGCGGGGGCGGCAACGGGCAATGTGGTCGTCACCGTAAATAATGTAGCGAGCAACCCGGCGTGGTTTACTGTGCCGGGGGTTCTGGCATATGGGTATGGCTACCGGCAAACCCTGACGATCAGTCATACGAAAGTCCCCAACACCGACCAAAGCAACTTTCCCTTCCTGTTTTCCGGCACCTACTCGTATCTTGCGAACACGAGTAGCGGCGGCAATGTGACCAGCCCCAACGGCTACGACATCGTCTTTACCGCGGACGCCGCCGGCACCACCCCGCTTCCCTTCGAGCAAGAGAGCTATAATGCCACGACGGGAGCGGTCAACTATTGGGTGAATGTGCCCGTCCTTTCCCACACGACCGACACGGCGATTTACATGTTCTATGGGAACGCGGCGGTCACCACCGACCAGTCCAACAAGCCGGGCGTGTGGAGCAATAGCTACGTCGGAGTCTGGCACCTCCCCAATGGGACGACCCTGTCCCCCGCCGACTCGTCGAGTAATGCGAATAACCTCACCAACAACGCTTCCGTGGCGGCGGGGGCGGGAGTCATCGATGGCGCCGCCAGCTTCAACGGCAGTGGCGCGTATCTTTCCCACTCCAACACCGGTCAGTTTGACTCCAACGCCTGGACCTGGGACGGCTGGGTAGAACCGACGTGGGTTTCCGGAGCCCCCTCCGCCAACCCCTGCATTTTTGGGCTCCGCGATACCAGCGGAACTCGCCTGTCTCTCCACCTTGCTTCCAACTATAGTTCGATCATGTCTTGGACTGGGAGCCTCACCTCCTGGACTCCCCCGATCGCCCAGAACCAGTGGTACCACCTGGCCTTTGCCTACAACAGCGGCACCGTTTCGCTTTATATCAACGGCTCTCTCGTTTCCACCCAGAACCAGACGCAGGGCAGTGCTACGGGCAGGCAGTTCGACATCGGGTTTTCGACAAGTTCCCCCGAATACTGGAAAGGGCTGATCGACGAGGCGCGTTTTTCTTCCGTGGTTCGTTCCGCCGACTGGATTGCCACGGAGTACAACAACCAGAGCAACCCCACGGGTTTTTACAGTGTTGTCGGGGCCGTTCCGCCGAGCGTCACCAGTCTGTCCCCGGCAACCGCCCCGGTTGGCGCTTCCATCACCATCGCGGGATCGAACTTCGGCGCAACGCAAATGGGCAGCACGGTCACGTTCAACGGGGTGGCCGCCTCGCCCACCGCCTGGAGTGGGGCCAGCATCACGGTCCCGGTCCCGGCCGGAGCCGCCACCGGAATCGTCGTGGTCACGGTAAACAGCATGACCAGTTCCGGCGTTAATTTCACCGTTCTGCCCAATATTACCGGCCTCACTCCTAACAGTGGGAGCGCGGGAACTGGGGTAACCATCGCCGGCACAAGCTTTGCCGCAACTCAGGGCGCCAGCATGGTCACGTTCAATGGAACTCTGGCCACGCCCACGAGTTGGAGTGACACCCGCATTGGGGTGCCCGTCCCTAACGGCGCCACCAGCGGTAATGTAGTGGTCACGACGGCCAGTGGGCCGAGCAGCGGAGTGAACTTCACCGTTCCGCCCCCCAGCATCAGCTCCCTCTCCCCAACCACCGGCAATATCGCGACGGCCGTCACGATTTCGGGGCAGGCTTTCGGGGCTACGCAGGGAAGCAGCACGGTGAGCTTTAACGGCACGGCGGCTTCCCCCACCGTTTGGAGCAACACCAGCATCGAAGTGCCGGTGCCGCCGGGAGCCACCACCGGGAACGTGCTGGTGACCGTGGCCGGGACCGCCAGCAATGGGACGGTGTTTACCGTGGCCTTCGCGAGCGGCCAGACGGTCCTTTCCGACTCGATGAACCGCACCACGACCTACGCCTTTGAAAACATCGGGGGGCGCAATTTCATGACGGCAATTGCCGGGTCGGGTTGCGCCAGTTGCGGCGGCCGCGGCAACTCCGCCTTCACCGTTGATACGCTCGGCAACACGCTCTCCTCCACGGACGCCCTCAATAACACCACAAGCTTTACCTATGACTCGATGGGGAATGTTCTGACCAAGACTCAGAACCTCAACCCGAATACCCCCTTGACCTGGAGCTACACGTACAACGCGTTCCAGGAGGTGCTGACCGCCACCGACCCGCTGGGGAACGTCACCACCAATGTTTATGACCCCAACGGCAACCTGCTCTCCACCACCACGCCCCCGCCGTCGGGCTCGGGGCAGGGCCTTGCCACCGGTTTCCAGTACAACGGCTTAGGCGAACTGACCCAGGTAACGGACCCCAAAGGCAACTCGACAACTCTCACCTACACCCAGCCGGGTGGCGCGGCGCCGGCGGGGCTGGTGGCATCCATCACCGATGCGCAAAATAACGCCACCACCTTTACCTATGACGGGCGCGGCAACCGGCTGACCTCCACCGACGCCCTGAACAACACCACGACCTACACCTACGATGCCATGAACCGGCTGACCAAGATTACTGCGCCGGACCTCTCTACCACCCAATTCGGTTACGACTATCGCGGGCGGCGGATTTCGGTGACCGACGCCAACGGCAAGGTCACGGCTTATCAGTACGACGATGCCGATCGCCTTGTGGCGGTCACCGACGCCGCGCAGAATGTGACCGTGTATGGCTACGACACGGAGAATAACCTGGTGACCATCACCGACGCGGCAAGCCACGAGACGCAGTTTGCCTATGACGCCCTGGGGCGGGTTACGCAGGTAACCTTTCCCTCGTCGCTCAGCGAGGGTTATTCTTATGACGCCATGAACAATCTGCTGTCCAAGACGGACCGCAAGGGGCAGACGATCAATTATGGCTACGACCCGCTGTACCGCTTGACCAGCAAGACCTATCCGGACTCGACGGCCGTGAACTACAGTTACGACCTGCTGAGCCGCCTGACCCAGGTCACCGACCCCAGCGGCACTTACACCTTTGCCTACGACAATTTGGGGCGGCTGGTGGGCACCGGAACGCAGTATTCGTTCCTCAGCACGCCGCTTGACAACGCCTACAGCTACGACGCGGCCTCAAATCGCATTTCCTTCTCAAATCCGCAATCTCAGGTCACCATTTACAATTACGACAGCCTGAACCGCCTGACCAGCCTGACCGATCCCAACACGGGCGGCTTCGGGTTTGGGTATGACGCGCTGGGCCGGAGGACCTCCTTGATGCGGCCCAATGGCGTGAACACGTCCTACTCTTACGACGCGCTGTCGCGTTTGCTCGGCGTCTTGCACGGTGGAGGCGCTCTGCCGGGGAGCACGAGCTACGCCTACGACGCAGCTGGAAATCGCACCAGCAAAACGGCGGTGCAGGCAGGCGATCCCAATCCGGTTTCGGTCCTCTCCCAGTACAGCTACGACAACATTTACGAGTTGACGCAAGCCGTGGTGAACGGCACCGTGGCCGAGACATATTCCTACGACGCCGTGGGCAACCGGCTGACTTCTGCCGGACCCACGTCGTACAATTACAACTCTTCGAATGAACTGACCTCCGATTCCAACGCCACGTTCGCTTACGACAACAACGGCAACACTCTCTCGAAGACGGATTCGACGGGAACAACGAACTACACGTGGGATTTCGAGAACCGGCTGACCCAAGTCACCCTGCCCGGCCAGGGCGGAACGGTCTATTTCAATTACGATCCCTTCGGCCGGCGCATCCGGAAGGCCTCCTCGAGCGGAACCACAATTTACGCCTACGAAGGCGACAACATAACTGAGGAACTCGGCGGCGGGGGCAGCCTGCTGGCCCACTATACGCAAGGAGAAGAAATTGATGAGCCGCTAGCTACAACGGGCGCTGGAGGGACCTACTTCTTTCACACTGACGGATTGGGTTCAGTGACTGCCCTGACGGACGGCGCGGCCCAAATTGCAGCCACGTACGTGTATGATTCATTTGGCAATGTTACGGCTTCTGCCGGGACGCTCACAAATCCCTTCCAGTATACGGCCAGGGAGTTCGATTCTGAAACCGGTCTCTACTACTACCGGGCCAGATACTTCGACCCGCAGATTGGCCGATTTGTTTCTGAGGATCCGATTCGGTTCGCTGGGGGCGAGAACTTCTACGCCTACCTGGATAACGAGCCAACCCTCTTTGACGACCCGCTCGGTCTTCTCAAGTGCATCGGCACGGCGAGAGTGATCGGCGGAAATCGTAGGTTTATAGGAACCCCCGGGGCATTCAACGGATGGCCGAGCGACCTCGCGAAGTACGGTGTAACGAGGGATTCGGTCGCGGTGATTCCGAGTCAATTCGGACAAACTAAGGCGTCGATGCGCGGCCATTTAGACGAGGTGTGGGGTAGCGTTAGCGGGACTCGTTTGACGCGCCGCAGAGACAGAAAAGGCAAGATACACACCGTAGAGGCTCCCTATCAGTTTGATTTTGCCGACGTTCGAGATGTTGTCGATGACAGAGACACGCGCTTGAAGAATGGTCTCAATTCGATAGACGAGTACCAGCAATGGCTAATTGATCGTGAGGCTAGTCAGAACGGTGGGGTTGGCCCATTAATCCTCGAATTTCCCGGATTGGGTTTTGGAACGGTGGGCATGTCGTCGGTCGTTATTGACATTCCGGACGGGTGGACCTGTCCGTGCGGAACTTCTCCCTCAAAGTAGGTTGTTAACATGAAAACTGGAGTCCTTATTCTTTTCGCAGTCTGCACTTTGTGCCAGTGCCATGCGCAGGATTCGAAAACCCAAGTTTGGCCTGTCGTCTCGAATTTAAGAGCGACTTTTGATGTAACTGACAAGAATCCGAACATTGAGACGACAGTCTTTGAGGAGGCCGGCAAACCTCTCTATCGAATCATCTGCCATGAGGGGGACTTCGAAGATGCTGAAACCGGTTCTTATGACCTTCTCTTTCACTGCAAGCTGGTACCGGTGGACACGAAAGACCGCTTTCGCGATCTCTTTGTCCCAAGCGACCGCTGGAGAAGGTCAAGGACGCGAGCAACGTTCAATTCTGGCCTTGACGACAAATGCAGCGACCATCCGTTCTACGGCCAGAGGCGAACGTTCCTTGTCCGTGGCATGAAGATTAAACTCGAGGTGGCACACTTTACGTTCAAACCAACAGAGGCAGAGATTCTTGAGAAGGGGTTGATTAAACCGACACAGTACGGCTTTTCGTTCGGAATAGATGTAATTCCAGATTCGACAGCTACCGGTGAGATTGCGGGGCCAGCACCACAGGTTTGCGAGGATGATTTCAGCCTTGGGAAGGACGGTAAAATTATTGAAAAGAAAAGCCTTTACCCCGATCCTGCGCAAGGCATTAGGTAGAACAACGGGAAGCACGGAGAGAGCGCACTTCAGCTTCCTCCGCGGTTCTTAGTCCACGCATCCATCGGCGCGCAGGCCGTGAACAAAACAAGACTGATGGTTACCCCAATTGGAAGGAGAAATCCATGAAGGCCGCACAAAATCTTGCTCAGTTGGCGAAACTCCGGCGCCTCCTGCCACTGGTAGTGATCGCGCTGGGGCTGGTAGGCCCCAGGTGGGCGTGGGGTGACTGTTCGCAAGGCATCGCTTCCGTGACCTTTAACCAGGGCAGCATCATCGCTTTGGCCCCCATGCCCTGGGGAACGGCCATCGGGA
>Ga0335069_10014304_pt1 | contig 11118 bp, 10 predicted proteins | sample Lox_Sample_11_FD_206714 | JGI IMG/M metagenome (GOLD analysis project Ga0335069, IMG submission 206714) | Soil microbial communities from Loxahatchee National Wildlife Refuge, Florida, United States - Lox_Sample_1.1 | ecosystem: Environmental > Terrestrial > Soil > Wetlands | place: USA... | reverse complement strand
CGAGGTCTGGAGTGATTTTAATGGCGTGGGGAGAGATGGGCTGGTTACCGAAGTACTTGGCGCTTGGTGACCTGCGGCGTCGCGGTGATGGCAAAAGCTTTACTGCGGAGGCCGCTGAGGAGCGCGGATGCCGCGAAGAAACGCTGACCCTCAGCGGCTAAAGCCACCGATCATGTCGCTCTTCTTAACGGAGCGGGTTTTCCTTCCGAGCCGGCTTAGTTCAGCAGCTTGGCCAAGTCTTTCCAGCGGACCAGGATTACGTGGTTGTCTTCCAGCGCTTTCTTGAATTCGGGGCTGGTGATTGCGTCGTAATCACGTTGGCGCCAAGCGGAGCCGTAGTCCGGATGATCGACGGTTACGGCCTGGAGTTCGGCGTCGTCGTGGCCGAGGTGGACGATGAGTTCCGTCAAGCCCGGTTTCAGATTCTTGATCCCGTCCACATAGAACTCCTTCCATTTCGCGTGATCGACACCGGGATTAGCGATAAGGATGTTGTCGAGGACAACGTCTTTGTCGGAGAGCAGAGAAAGAACCTGCGGAGGAGCTCCGGCACGTAGCGCGAGGAATGGCAGTTTGTAGTCGTGCGCGACCTTAATGTAGGCAGCGGCGAGATCGGGGCGAGATAAGAGTGTTCCCATGTGAGTGTCGAGATGCGTGGGATGGATTCCCATAGCGATGGCGCGGTCGACTTGGGCGCGAATTTCGCGCTCGACTTCGTCGGCTTTGACGTGCTCGGCGGCGGGTTGCGTTTCGGGCCAGAGATATCCCGAGGGATCGTAGAGGCTGGGAACTTTGTCTTTGGATTCGACGGAGCCCCAGCGGTAGGTTTTCCATTCGGCGTTGAGAGCGAGATGAATGCCGAGATCGGCGTCGGGATGGGCTTTCGCGTAGTCGACGACTTCGGTGAGCCACGGGCAGGGAACGAGGATGCTGGCGGAAGTAGCTGCGCCTTTATCGAGAGCGTCGAAGCTGGCGGCGTCCTCAGAGTGGGCGACGGCGAGGTCATCGGCGTGGACGATGAGGAGTTTGGCGTCGCGCGGGTAGCCGAGGCGTTCGGCGGTGGTTTTGGTTTGGGCTGGAGCTTGGGCAGTCAGGAGTGCGAGAGAGAGGACGAGTAGGATGCGATGCATGGTGATCTCCGTGGGAGCGGATCAGAGTAGCACCCGGCTCGCATTCGCGGTAGACGTTAGCTCCAGGTTTCGCTTTTGCCGGTGCGGGACATTAGTTCACGGATTGCGTCTCGTGGAGACTTGCCCTCATGCAGGATGGCGTGCATTTGTTCGGTGATGGGCATTTCTACTTGGCGCGCTCGTGCGAGGCCTACCGCCGCTGTTGTCGTGAAGACGCCTTCGGCGACCATGCCGTGCATGGAGGCGATGATGTCGGGGAGTTTGCCGCCTTTGCCCAACGCGACGCCGACGCTGCGGTTGCGGGAGAGGCCTCCGGTGCAGGTGAGGACGAGATCGCCGAGGCCGGCGAGTCCGGCCATGGTGTCGGGCCGACCTCCGCAAGCGATGGTGAGGCGTGTCATTTCGGCGAGGCCGCGGGTGATGAGGGCGGCGATGGAGTTGTGGCCGAGGCCGAGGCCGTCGCAGATTCCGGCCGCGATGGCGACGATGTTCTTGAGTGCGCCACCGAGTTCAACGCCGACCACGTCGGTGTTGGTGTAGACACGGAAGGTGGCGTCGGAGAATTCTTGTTGGACGGTGCGGAGGAGGTTCGCGTCGGTCGAGGCGATCGTAATGGCGGTGGGATCTCCGCGGGCAACTTCCTGGGCGAAGGATGGACCGGAGAGTGCGCCGATGGAGTGCGCCGTCGAGCTTCGCTCGACCGGACCGCCGAGGGCGGCTGTCCTCACAGGAGCAGAGGGTTGGGCATCCTCTGATTTCTTCATCCCAGGATGCAAGACTTCCTGAATCACTTCTGTCATTCGCTCCAGCGATCCTTCTTCGAGGCCCTTCGTGGCGCTTACGATTTGGGCTCGAGGCGGGATATATGCGCGCATTTGTTCGAAGAGGGCGCGGCAGTGTTGCGAGGGCATCACGCTCACGATGATTTGCGCGTTGGACAGGGCGGTCGCGAGATCGTTGGTGGCGGTGACGGTTTCGGGGATGGCGCGTCCCGGAAGAAATTTCTCGTTCATGCGCTGCTGGTTGATGGAGGCGCACACGTCGGGTTCGTGGGCCCAGAGGCGTACCTGGTGCGTGCCTTTGCGTCCGAGGACGATGGCGAGGCCGGTGCCCCAGGCTCCTGCGCCGATGACGGCGATCTGGCTCATGCGCGTGAGGCTCCGAAGCGGTTCTCAGTGCCGGAGAGAAGGCGGCGGATGTTGGCGTGATGCTTGACGATGATGAGAAGGGCAGAGGAGGACATGAATAAAAGAGCCAGCGCATCGTTGCCGTATTGATGGAGCAGCCAGGCGAGGATCGGGAAACTGGCGACGGCGATGATGGATCCGAGCGAGATGTAACGGAAGAGCGCGACAACGATGACGAAGATTGCGGCGGCGATGAGAACGGACTTGGGAGAAATGGCGAGAAAAGATCCGAGGCCGGTGGCAACGCCTTTGCCGCCGTGGAATTTGAGCCAGACAGGGAAGAGATGCCCGGCGATGGCGCAGAGAGCGGCGAGGGACATGATGCGAATGTGGAAATCGGTTGTGCTAGAACGCATCAGGTAAGCGGCGAGGATGACGGCGGCCGTTCCTTTTAATGCGTCGAGAATTAACGTGAGAACGCCGAGAGTCGGGGACTTGCGGGAGACGTTGGTGGCGCCGATATTGCCGCTACCGCTCTTGCGGACGTCTTCGCCGCGGAAAAGTTTGACGAGAAGATATCCGAAGGGGATGGAGCCTAGCAGGTAGCTGACGACGATGATGATGGCGAGACCGGACATGCTCGCTAGCGATTGTATCTCGTTAGGTCCTGGGTGTTGGGTGTTAGGTCTTGGGTGTTTGGGATTCGGCTCTGCCGAGGACTGTGTTTGGCTCACGACAATATGACCTGCGGCAAAAGGCAGTGGTGAACCTTCACAGCTGTGGAGCGGCAGATCCCTCGGCGCGCTGGTGGAAGCGCGCGCACTTCGATGACGCCGGCGCAAAGGGTCATTTTCCAAGAGGGAATATTGCCAGCTTTGTGTACTTCGAGCCTTTGGGGGAGATCTGGCTTTGGTAGAGGTAAAACTCTTTCGGCGTGATTTGACCGAAATCGGGTTCCGGCAGTGCGGCGACGCGTTTTTGGAGGATGGCGAAGACGTGACTGGGGCGGTCTTCTTTCTTGCGGTGCGGAGCGCCGGAGCCTCCGGGAGCGCGGGCCAGGGTGAGGTGCGGGCTGAAGGGGCGGTTTTCTTTTTCGATGCCGAGTTGCGACATTCGGTCGTCGATGTCGCGGGCGAGCGCGGCGAGTTCTGGTCCTGCCTGCATACCGATCCAGAAGACGCGAGCGGATCTTGCGGTGGGGAAGAATCCGTAGTTGCGGAAGTGAATTGTCGTGGTGGGAGCGGTCACGCTTTGGAGTGCCTCTTTGATTCGCGGGAGTAGCTCGTCCTTTTGTTCGCCGATGAACTTCAGAGTGACGTGGAGGGATCCGGGTTTGACCCAGCGGGCTTCCGGGGCGAAGGGTTGGACGCCTTCGAGGAAGCGGGTGAGTTGGGCGCGGATGGCGTCGTCGATGTCGAGGGCGATGAAGAGACGCATTCGAGTGGCGAGCTGTGAGTTACGAGCTATGAGCTATGAGCTACGAGCTTTGAGCTAAAAGGCCATGGCTCAAACAAGCATAATCACATCAATTTCTTTCTTACCATGTCCAGGGCCATGGTGCTGGCGAAGCGGCGAATTCGTTTGCGATCGCCGGGGAAATTTCGTTGCACGACCTCTGTGCCTTGATCGCTGGCGACGGCGTGGTAGACGAGGCCTACTGGTTTTTCTGGCGTGCCGCCATTTGGCCCGGCCACTCCGGTGATGCCGACTCCCAGCGTCGATTCGCAGCGGTAGCGGATACCTTCGGCCAGGGCTGCGGCAACTTCGCGGCTGACGGCGCCGTGGCGGTCGATCATTTCGGCGGGGACGCCTGCCAGTTCTGTTTTCAGATTGTTGGAGTAGACGACCGCGCCTCCCAAGAAATATCTGGAGCTGCCGCTGATGCTGGTGATGCGTTCGGCCAGGAGACCTCCGGTGCAGGATTCGGCGACGGCGAGAGTGGCCCCGCGCATTTGCAGCCAGTATCCGACGATTTGTTCGAGGGATTCGTTGTTGCGGGAATAGACGGCGTCATCGAGTTCGTCTTCGACGAGTCCGGCAACTTCGTCGACGCGGCGTTGGGCGGCGTCGCTGGTGGCGGCGCGGTGCTTGAAATGGAGTTCGATTTCTCCAGCGCCGGCGAGGATGGTGGTGTCAACGTCTTCGAAGCGCTTGTAGATGGGCGCGACGCGGGAGTCGACCGCGGATTCGCCGAGCATCGCGACTTTCAGCGTGCGAACGGCGAGGTAAGCGGGAGGAACTTTGGCGCGCAGACGCTCGCGAACTTCGCTCTCGAAGAGGGATTTCATTTCATGCGGCGGGCCGGGGAGGAGAACGATGATGCGTTCGCGTCCTTCGAATTGTCCCGTTAGTAGTTGGCCGGGGGCGGTGCCGTTGGGATTGGGAAGGACAGTCGCGCCTTGAATTACGTCAGCCTGCTTGGCGTTGTTGGCGGACATCTTCCATCCACGCTCGGCGAAGCGGTGCTCGAGGCGAGTGAGGATTTCGGCGTCGCGATTGAGCGGGAGGCCGAGGGCTTCGGCGACGGCTTCGCGGGTGAGGTCGTCTTCGGTGGGGCCGAGGCCTCCGATGAAGACGAGGATTTCGGAGCGGAAGAGGCCGTGCTGGGCGGCAGCGACGAGGCGGCGCAGGTTGTCGCCGACAATGCTTTTGAAGATGACGTCGATGCCGAGCTGGTTGAGCTGGTCGGTGAGGTAGAGCGAATTGGTGTCAGTGCGGAAGGGCGTGAGCATCTCGGAGCCCACCGCGATAATTTCGGCATTCACTGGGATACGAGTTTAAATGAAAGTGGAGACGGTCGGGATAGTGGGGCTGGGTTCGTGCCTGAGGAGATCCCTCTCTCCGCCGGGAAAGCGGCTCCGCTCGAGGCGACGCCTCAGAGCTGGGGATGTGAGTTGAGAAAGGCTAACCGCGGCGTTCGCGAAGAAAAGCGACGCCGTCAGGTCGCTAAGTACATCGACATTTGCTACTACCGTTCGGGATTTAGGTTGAGGCCTTGAATATTCCAGGAAAGGTGATGAATGGCGCTGGTGGTGGCCAGGACTACGGAGCGGCCGGGGGCGAAGGCCAGGCCTACCAAGCCGGAGCCGGCGACTTCGAGGCTGGGCTTTGCATCGGGCGCGAGTTTTACGATGCCGCGCTTGCCTGCCAGGGAGGCGGCTACGTAGAGATTGCCTTCGGCGTCGAAGGCCATGCCTTGCGGGCGTCCGAGGCCCTTGTAGAACGTGGTGACGCTGCCTTGGGCGTCGATTCTGTAGACGCGGTCGGAACTGGAGGTGGTAGGGCCGGTGACGAAAAGATCGCCGGCGGGGCTGAAGGCGAGATGGTAAGCGGAGACGCTGGGCTCGATGGTGGCGAAGACGAAGACTTGCTGGTCGCGTCCAATTTTGAAGATGGTGCCGCTGCGGTCGCCGACGTAGAGATTTTGTTCGCGATCGAAGGCGATGCCGGTGGCGACGCCCATGCTTTCGGCATAGGTGGTCATGGTGCCGTTCGGAGCCACGCGGTAGACGGCGCCGTCATAGCGCGAGGAGACGTACATCTGTCCCTGGCGATCGAAGGCGATGGAGGTGGCGTTCATCATTTCCTGGACGAACGGCTTGACGGTGTAGTTGGTGTCGATCTTGAAGATGGCGACGGGAACTTTTTGTCCGCGGGAACCGGAGAAAGTGACGTAGATGTTGCCTTCGGGGTCGAGAGCGGGGTTGGTGACGGGATGAAGATTTTCGGCGATGGGGACGGCGACTTTGACGGGCTGCGGATTGCTGAGGTGGCCGTCGGTAGCGACTATGACCGGGCCGCTGGACGCGCCTTCAGGGACGCGGGCGACGAGGAAGGAGTCGGAACTGACGACGATGGAGGCTTCGACTTCGCCGAAGCGGACTCTGGGTCGCTCAAAGGTGGGCGGGCGGAGTCCGGAGCCGGAGATGCGGATCTCGCCTCCGGCGAGGGCGGCGGAGGGGACGACGGTTTCGATGCGCGGTCCGCCGTTTACGTTTTTCTTGCCGAGGATGCGGTCGGAGAGAGACATGTTTTAGCTACGAGTCCTGAGTTGCGAGTCGCGAGTGAAAAACTGCCCGCCGTACTCGCGACGCGGTACTAGTTTAGTAGACCAGAGTGCAGCAGAAGTTGCATGACTACGAGGGCGTAGAGTCCGGCGGCCACGTCGTCAAGAACAATGCCGGTGCCTTCGGGAAGCTTCTCCAGTTGGCGGACGGGAGGGGGCTTCAAAATATCGAAGACACGAAAAAGTATAAAACCGGCCAGAAAAGTTTTCCACGCGAGTGGGACGGCGATGAGAGCAATCAGTTGTCCAGCAACCTCGTCGATGACGACAAATTGCGGATCCTTTGCATTGGATGCGCGGGAGACGCAGGTGGCCGCAGGAATGCCGAAGAGAATCGCGACGACGGCGAGGGCGATGGCGGCCGGGATGCGGGCCTGCAGCGGAAGCTTATAGGCTAGTGCTGTCCAGAGGATGACGGTAGCGGCGGAGCCCCAGGTGCCGGGGCCGGGCTTGATGCGTCCAATGCCGAAGAAGGTGGCGGTGAGGGTGGCCCAGAGCGGGGCTGGCCGGTCGGTCACTTGCGCTCCGAGTCTTCGGGATCGACGTCGGGAAGAAATTCTTCGGCGTCGGTGACCGGGGAAGCGATGACGTAGCCGCCGCTGGCCCATTTGCCAAGGTCGATGATGCGGCATCGGTCACTGCAGAAGGGGAAGTCGGGCTCGGTGCTTGTCACTGCCTTCTTGCAGATGGGGCATTTGAGCTTTACGGTGCGCTTGCGCGGCATGAGGATATTTTAGAGCACAGCGCATAAAGGCGCGTTGGGTGGCATCTGGTTGCGACGCCTGATGCGAGGCTTTCACCCGGTGAGGCGCGCTTTCAGGGAATGATTCTTGCTACTACGTCGTAGTCGTGGGCTTCGGTGATTTCGGCGCGATAGAATTCGCCTGGTTTGGGGTCGAGGTCTTCGGGGAAATCGTTGACGAAGACTTTGCCGTCGATTTCTGGGGCGTGCATCTGGGTGCGGCCTTCTAAGAGCAGATCTGTTTCTTCGGATTCGCCTTCCAACAACAGATCGAATTCCTGGCCGATCAGTTTCTTCTTTTTCTTTTTGCTGATCTGGCGCTGGATGGACATGAGGTGCTTGCGGCGGCGTTCGATTTCGCGCTCGGACAGCTTTTTCTCTTGGCTGAAGGCAGCTGCGCCTTCCTGGTCGGAGTAGGAAAAAGCGCCCATCCAGTCGAATTGTGCTTCGCGGACGAAGTCGCAGAGCTCTTCGAATTCTCTTTCGGTTTCGCCGGGGAAGCCCACGATGAATGAGGTGCGCAGCGTGAGGTCGGGGATGATGCGGCGCATCTTTTCGATGGAGCGGAGGAAAACGTCGGATCCGCCGCCGCGCTTCATGCGCTTCAGGACCGAGGCGGAGGCGTGCTGGAGCGGGACGTCCATGTAGGAGCAGATTTTCTCGTGGCTCGCGATGGTATCGAGAAGCTTGCCGGTGATTTTGTTGGGGTAGGCGTAAAGGAAGCGGACCCACTTCAGGTCTTCGATGGCAGCTAGCTTTTCGAGAAGAAGCGCAAGGCCGTCTTTCAAACTGAAGTCTTCGCCGTAGCAAGTGGTGTCCTGGCCGATGAGGGTGATTTCGCGGACGCCGGATTGGGCTAGACGTTCGGCTTCAGCGATGACGGATTCGAAACGGCGGGAGCGGAATTGTCCGCGGAGTTGCGGGATGATGCAGAAGGTGCAGGGATGATCACAGCCCTCGGCGATTTTGATGTAGGCCATGTGGCGCGGGGTGGCGAGGATGCGCGGGGTGGCGTCGTCGTAAAGATAGTTGGGGAGATCTGCGACAGCGCCGTCCCAGTTGTCGCGCGAAAAGCGGCCTTGAGCGGCGCGTGCGTCGCCTTCGGGGCGGGATCCGAGGATCACGAAGGGCGAGTTGGTCTGTGCGGGAGCAGGGGCTACACCCGCGGCGTCGAGAATGTTTTCCAGTTCACCAGTGCCGACTACGGCGTCGACTTCGGGGATATCTTTGCGAATCTGGTCGCGGAAGCGTTCGACGAGGCATCCGGCGACGACCAGTTTTTTGGCCTTGCCGTTAGTTTTGTGGCCGGCCATTTCGAGGATGGTGTTGACGGACTCCTGCTGAGCGCTCTGGATGAAGGAGCAGGTGTTGACGACGATGACGTCGGCGTCCTCGGCGCGCTGGGTGAGTTGGGCTCCGGCGCGGGCGAGCAGGCCCATCATGACCTCGCTGTCGACCAGGTTTTTGGGGCAGCCGAGGCTGACGAAGCCGATCGTTTGCGGCCGAGTGGAGACATCCCCGTTGGACTTGGCACCGGCTATGTGCCTTTTCCTTGAGGATTCTCTAGTTCCCGATTCCGCGGGGGCTGTGATAGTGAGGTCCTTCGACGGCATGCAATCTTTCTATTTTAGCATTTGGCGCGGACTTCCTTGATTGACGGGCTTGGGTGTCGGTGCTTAATCAAAATCTTAAGCCGCGGAGGTCGCTAAGAAAAACCGCTAGAGTCGCTGAGAAAACCTGCGCGCGGAGGCCGCTCCCTGTCTGTGTCGCGGAAGGCGCAACTTTTGGCGGACGGCGGGCTTTAAAGAAACAGATTAGAAAAGCACTGCCTGTGGATTGCAAACTAGCCGGGTCGTGCTAGGCTATGTCTTACCGCCGTAACAGTTTAAAGAGCACCTCGCAGGAGGGGAAATGTCGGGTACACGTTTGTGGATTGCGGTGTTAGCGGCAACGCTGATGCTCACGGCGTCGGCGGTCGCGCAAGATGAGAAGAACGAAATTGGCGGCATGATTGGCCGCATTTTCATCAGCGACCAGGGAATCAAGAACGCGACGTACTTCGACCCGACGATTCACTTCGGCAAGGGCCTCAGTTTTGAGGCAGAGTACGCACGTAAATTCTATGTAACGCCGATTTATTCAATCGCGGCGGAAGTGCCGTTTGCGTACGACCACAAGACTTTGTTGAATGCGGCGACGTATCCGATATCGGTGGTGCCGCAGACGATGAAGTCGTTTTTTGTGACGCCGGCGGTGCGAGTGAATTTGTTTCCGACAACCGCAGTGTCACCATGGGTCAGCCTGGGCGGTGGCGTGGGACACTTCAGCCAGTACAATACATTGCTGTATGGCGGGACGAATCCGGGGAAATCGACGACCAGTTTTGCCATGGAGGCCGGGTTGGGACTGGATGTGAAGGTGTGGAAGCAGTTGAGCATCCGCGGCCAAGTACGCGATTTCTGGGCGGGAGAGCCGGACTTCCCGTTGGCGCCGACGGGGAAGAGCCGCTTCCATAATTACTTTGTGGGTGGCGGAGCGTTCTGGCGGTTCTAGGTTTGGTGAGTGTTGATGGCGCGGCTTCGGTCGCGCCTTTTTGTTTTTGGATGAAGAAGCTTTACCGCAAAGGACGCAGAGGTGCGGCGAGTACTCAGAGGAAGGCAGGGGCTGAAGCCCCCATGTTACTTGGCAGATTGCGGCACGCCTGAAGGCGCGCCCTGATACGAACCCTGCTTGAAGGTGCGCCCTTTCAAAACTGCGGTTCGCGGAACCTGTGACTCTTACTGCCTTTGTGGTTCCCATGTCTCGCAAAATCGGCGAGATATGGGGCATCGCCTGCCGTTTCTTCCCCCGTCTTTTTCAAAAGTTTTACTTCTTTCGGTCGCTGTTAGTTTTTGGTTTTGGCGGCTGTGGTTACTTCTTCGTAAAGTTCGGGAAGGCGTTGGGCGTCGTGGGAAGAATTGCCGAAGCGGGCGGATTCGTAGACTTCGGTGAATCTGGCTACGGATTCGCGCAGGCGGGTATCTTCTATCTTCCTTACAAATTCCTGAGAGGTGGCGGCTGGCGGTCTACTCACGCCGCGGCGGGCCAGCGTGCGCGTCATTTTTCCATACCAGATGGTGGCCACTTGTTCGGGAGCGCGTTGGGGATTCGCGCGCAGCCATAGTTCGTGCAGCCAACGCACGATACGGCCGAGATTTCCCAGCAACAAGAGTGCGAGGACGATGGCCGAACCGGTGAACATCCAGTGAGCGGGTGATTTTTCGACGCGCTGCTGTTGCTGGCGGGCCCATTGCAACATGGCGTGGTAGCGTTGGCGGGCCCAGTGGCGGGCGTCTTCCCACACGCCGCGCGTGCCGTTTACGGCGGTTTGTCCGAGAACGTATTGGTGCGAAGCGTCGTAGCTGACGATCCATTCGCGCCAGAAAGAGGCCACGGCGTCGAGGTAAAGCCCGACGCGTCCCCAGCCCTCGGGGATGCCGGCAGAGCCGCCGGGAGTGGGATCGAAGGTGTGCCAACCGTATCCGGGGAAGAAAGCTTCGACCCAGGAGTGCGCGTCTTTGGCGCGGACGACATAGTTGCCGGTGATGTCGTTAAATTCGTCGCTGCGGAATCCGTTGACGACGCGTGAGGGAATGCCGACCGTGCGCAGCATGACCGCCATGGCGGAGGCGAAGTATTCGCAGTGTCCTTGCTTGCGCTCGAACAGGAAGTTGGCGATCGGATCCTTAACTTCGCTCTTGGGCAATTGCAACGTATAGCCGAAGTGGGTGCGGAGATAGCTTTCGATGGCGGCGGCCTTGTCGTAGTCGTTCTGCGAGGAGGAGGTGATTTGCGCGGCCAGCTTGAAGACGCGGGGATCGACGGGAGGAAGGCGGAGGTAATCCTGCATGCCCTGCGACGCGTGATTGGGCGGGGCGTGGCGGAGTTCGGCGGCGGTGGGCTTGGCGATATCGGAGTCGGCCTCGTAGCGGCTGATGGCACGTTGCGTGTCGAAGTCGTAGACGGCGCCGCCGGGATCTCCGGCGAGGAGATGGTAGTCGCCAGAAATGTGAT
>Ga0335069_10014303_pt1 | contig 11119 bp, 10 predicted proteins | sample Lox_Sample_11_FD_206714 | JGI IMG/M metagenome (GOLD analysis project Ga0335069, IMG submission 206714) | Soil microbial communities from Loxahatchee National Wildlife Refuge, Florida, United States - Lox_Sample_1.1 | ecosystem: Environmental > Terrestrial > Soil > Wetlands | place: USA... | reverse complement strand
CACATTGGGCCGATTAGGAACATTGCAAATTTCTCTTGCAAACCTCTCAAAAAGCGTTTACTTTTTAGGTGGCGACATTCCATAGGGAAAATGTTTTATCGGATGCGCTTGCTACCCCCGCTCTTTGTTCCTGCTCATTAACCAGTAGACGAACGTCGTCAGCATCATTTCGTCTCTCCCGGCGTCGGCGTCGTGTCACACGCCGGAAGGCGCAAACCTCGGTCTTCTTCGAGAGGAGCGTGCGTGATGAAACTGGTTTCCACCCCGAACCTTGACCATCAGTATCAGGTCGTACTTGCTGACGGCCTGCCCGACGTACCCTTGACCTTGTTCGCGAATGATTTATTGAAGTCGTTATCGCCGGCCTCCGTGCCAATCTACATGCGGGAAGTGCTTGCCGCTTTCGATTGGGCGCAGAGCGATGAAATCGTTCGCCGGAATCGCTGGAGCCTGTTCGGGCCGCCGGCAGAAGTGCGGAATGTGCTGCGGGAATATCTCACCGTCGCCGCAAAATGTAAGTTGACCACCCGGGCCGACCGCCTGGGCGTGAAGGTCACGTATGTTTGCCAGACCCGCGAAACAGGAATCAACATCAGGATTCTGCTCGCGGCATTTCGGCGCTTTTACGATCACTTGATATCGGCCCACGGCTATGGACATCCGAATCCACTGCTGCAGGAACAGATGGACCAGATCAGGGCCGACTTGCGTAACGGCTACAGGCAAGCAGTGCGAGCCGCCGAGGGCAGAGATCCGATGCCGCCAGCCAGTGGCGTGGACCCGCCCTTCGGTATTCGGCTTTCAGCCAACTTCTTCCGCTGCGTGGACCAGGAGTGGATACCACGAACCATCGATGATCCCGACTTTCCGCACCTCGTCTACAGCGCTGGGAAGGAATACGGGTGGGGATTGCGGGAGATGTGCGTCGTCAGAATACTTTTCGAATCCGGCGCTCGCATCAGTGAGATTCTCGACCTGACCGCGCAGGACTGGTCTGTGAGCCAGTTCATGAATCAATTTGTGGCGCGCAACAAAGGGAGTTTTGGGATCAGGACCAAAAGACTTCTGGTCTCATCGGCAACCGTGAAATTGTGCCGCCGCTATTTTGATAGCGACACCGACGGGCGCCGCGCTCATGATCGGCAGCGGCTCACGCTAAACGACCTCACGAACCTGGACGCTGAGGCGTTGGGAAAGGTGCCGCTGTTCCTCACGAATCGTGGATCGTTTCTGCAAGCCAAGGTCTTCCGGCGCGCATACTGGAACCCCGCCTTGCGGGCTGCCAGTATCCACGCAAGCCCGCATCAGGCAAGGCATTGGTTCGTAACAAATGCGCTTCGCATGATCGAGAGGTCATCAAAGGACGAAAATGAACTTCTTCGGCGCAAGGCGGAGCTGGTCCAGTACATTGGCTGGCGCAGCGCTGAGAGAACGCTCAAAGCGTATGAACACATAGCCCGAGATGCCAGCTTCGTCACTGCCACGTTGGCGACCATCCACGCCGCCATGAAAAAACGCGAGGATGCAATCAAAAAGGACCCGGCCGCATTATCTCGGTACCAGCCTGTCGAGTCACCTGCCACCGCACGGCGTGACGATCCGGAGTTAGCGCTCCTGACGGGGATGCACCAATGACTTCCCAAGAGATCGCGATGCGGATTCATGCCGATCTCGGGCCCACGTGGCCGCGAAACCGCACCCTTCCAGACGCTGTGCTGGCGCCTCTGTGCGAGGCTTTGTGGGATGAGGGAGTCAGCCCCACTCGCCGGATCGTTCAGCGCTGCTTGCCTGGTTGGAACGAGCACGCCATGGGTCCGGGCGTGGTCGCCTGGCGCATAAAGAAGGGTTTGCCGCAGCAAGGAGTGCGCGGTCCACGCGCGGTACCGACGAACGCGGTGGAGTTGGCGAAGATTGTTAGTCCACAGATCGCCAGCGCGCCCCACACATGCTTTGATCCGGCCAACGATGGCCGCTGGCCGACGCCTTCACTGACAGTCCTCGCTTATCTCAGCAGGATTGAGAATCAGTCGGTTCGTGACGCCATGGCATTGTTTGCCATTCTGCGGGCTGACCGGCAGCAGTTTTCGATGCGAAACCAGATTGCCAACTTCACCTATATTATGCGCCGCGTCATGATCGAGCAGTCGATTGATGACGTGAGTTCCATCGACGCGAATGATCTCCTGTTCAGAATTCACGTCGGCGAGGTGGGCAAGGGGCTGACCGACCACCAGCGGCGTACTCTCATAGGGCAGTGGAGCGCGGTCCGGAACGTTTATGAGGAGTATGCGGAAAAGTTGACGACTGAGCAGCTCGAGAAACTGTCGCGGTTCTTTATCAAGCCGCTGACTGACCGGCGGAAACTGGCTCGGCATACTCCGTGGGCGGGCGTCCACAGGGAGCAGCAAGAGCGGGTCAAGAACAAAACCGACGCCGTCCAGCAACAGTTCTATCGCATCCGATATGTCGCGGGCATCCGTTGCAATCAGGTTCGAAGACTTTATGCGGCGGCGACCGAGACAATCGCCTTCGTTGAAAAGAATCACCGTTCCTATCCCCACGATTTCCACTACGAGGAAACGGTGCAAACACCGGGAGGGCGTTCCGTTCGGCAGCGAGTGGAGTTGACGTTATGGGATGCGGTGTCGGTTCGTGAGCACGCCCGCGGCCTGGGTTATCGTGAGGCATCCGAAACCACGCGACAGAGACGTTGGCGCGAAGGTCGTTACGCTGCAGCACGCGTGCCCTACTACGTGGAGTACAACGCCACAGTCTCATTGGAGAAAGCCGCGCCGGCAGAGCCTTTCTGGTTTCTGGATCTCTTTCGCCAGCGTGTCTTCCGGCGTGTCGAAGCGCGCGACGATTCCGACTTGGCGGACAAGCGCGAGGAGTTTGATCGGAAATGGGGATATCAGAGCTCCGTTTCGTGGTCGGATGACGGAATGCTGTCGCTCGGTTCCGCGGACTACCGGCCACTGGATTTCCTCCACGCTCAAGAAGGGCACGAGTTCTTGCCTTATGAAGGCATTTACGCCGCGGCATTGTTCGGTGGGCTGATGATCCGGATGGGAACGATCACCGGCGCTCGGGGTGGCGAGATCCAACAAATTGCGCAAAGCCCCGATTGTTTCAAGCAGCTCGACAACGTAGGCCCGAAGGCAGCGACCCGTTGGCTCCTCAGGATGGTTCCCAAGGGGCGAAAAGAGCGCGCCGACTATTATATTGACGACGATACCAAGAACCACCTGGTGGAACTCGTCCGGTTCCAATGCGAAAGACTCGGTACGACGCTCCTCCCGGTCGTCAAGTCGGAATATGGCAAAACCCCGCCAGATCGATACGTGCTCCAGTGGAACGGACACGGCATCGACCTGCAGGTGCTGAACACTCTGATTCGATTTCTCCTGCACGGAATATTGTTCCAAGCGCTCGACGGAACGGTCGTTCAGCTTACCAGCCACCTTCTTCGACACGCCTTCGCCAACGAGATGGCGGAGCTGAAAGTTTCCGTTGACATCATCGCCAGCCTCCTCCATCAGCGGGACAAAACCGTTACCAAGTATTACTCCAGACCTACGCCGACACAGGTAATCCGTGCCGCCGAGATGATCTTTGTGGATCGGATCGATGTCGGCGCCGAAGCGCTCCGAAGTCCGGACGAGATTGGACAAATGCTGAAAGACGCGGAAGGCAAGCTGGGCGCGCTCACCGAGGTGTTTGGCGGGACATGCGTTGTGGGGAACATGTGCCCCGCAAAATTCGCCTGTGTCGGTTGCGCTGGAAACGCACCCGACCCGGCCAAACGATACCAGATACAGCAAAAGCTGGCTTGGGCAAAGCAACAGGTAAGTTATGCAGTCCGGGAGCATCTGCCTGCCGAAGAAGTAAAGCTGGGCCAGCTAATCGCAGACTGCAAGCTGGTGATGGAAGAAATGGATCTGATCGAGGCTGCGCGTGCTGATCGTTCTCAGAGCGTGACGGTCCAACAAGGGCCCAACAGCAGATGAGCACACCAACATCCCGCGGCAAGGCTCCCGAGTGGCTCCGCACCCGGTGGGAGCGGACGAAGTGCGAGACTGCGGCCCGCATACAGGCCGCCGTGGACCAGTTGCGGCAACATGGACGTGACGTGACATTCGAAAGCATTCGCGAGGCGGTACGCTCGACCGGGGTTTCGATTTCCGCAAACACAATCAAGCGGAACGAACTGGCATACGACGTTTACCTGGCGAATTGCCGGAAACCGAGGACGGGCCATCTGCCACAGCCGGCGCTCAGAGAACTGGTCGGTAGTTTCCCGCCCGAAAAGCGTCACACACTGGAAGTCAAAATCTCTCGTCTCAGGCGCGAGCCCAAAGACGCCTTGATCGCTAAGCTGGTTTCCTTGGAATACGCCGCCGCGAAGCAGAGAGATGTCGAGAATCGCTTGCGCGAAGAGATTCTTCGCCTGAGTTCGCCGCGATGAATGAGCCGCCTCCAAGACTGAAGCACGCCAGCGGTTGGTTCGCCGCCGGCCGTGAGGTCGCGCGGGGACTTGCGTTGCTGTCGGATGGCGCCTTCAAAGTTTATATCCATCTCTGCCTGAACGCGGACCGCAGAACGGGACAACTGAGCGCTGAGCAGGGCCGCCTGGCAACGGCGTTGCGCAAGAGTCGCCGGTCGGTGGTGACATACCTGGACGAACTCCGCCGCCAAGGAGTATGCAGCATTCAAGCCGCGGTGAACCAGCACCTCGGTGGTCAGATTGAGATCTGCGATGCATTCTGGCCGTACGAGAAGGTGCGGCCGTCGGCAAAACCCGATACTACCCTGGCGGGCTACGTCGAGCAAACGCGGCGATTGCTCCGCGCCCGGCGCTGCGTAGGAAGCGAATTCGGCCCGGCCGACGAGCGACTGGCCGTGTCCCTGTTCGAGCGGAAAGTTCCGGTCGAGGATGTCGAGCACGCAGTACTGCTCGGATGCGCACGGAAGTATGTGGCCCTGATCAACCGGCAGAGCGGCAACTTAATCGTTAGCTTCAGCTATTTCCAGAACGTCATAGAGGAGGCCCGGGAGTTGAAAATGTCGGCGGCGTACTGGCAGCATCTGCAAATGCGGGTGGACCGTCTCGAGCAACAGTGGACCCAGATGAAAGCAGGGGCGGCGAAGCGGGCTCCCTCATGATGGAATCAAGAGCCCGCCGCTGGGGTCGATGGAGCTGCGTTTGAGGCTCCCGGCTGTGGTGTCTTCTGTCTGGTATGCTCGTGAAAATGGACCCAGGAGAGTTCACGCTGAGCGAACAAATACGTTGCGACGGTTGCCGCCAGTCCGCACCGAGCTACGATATCGTGAACTACGGATCCATTGAGCGCGGATACCGACGCCTCTGCGGCCAGTGCTTCAACACTGAAGTGGCAAAGGCGGCCGGACTGGAGGGATTCGAGCATGCCAGGTTCGAGCCTGTGGGTCTCGCCGACTGCGCCGGGGAGGTTCACGAATTTCATTTTCGCACCCACCTGTTCGGCCCTGGGGTCGCTCTCGACGCCTTCGAGCTTCGCGACGGCTGTCCTGCCGGCTATCATTTCCAGATCATCGGTGATCCGGCGGACGATGTGCTTGTGCTGCTCGGGCGATTGATCGCGAAGATCCGGCGCGCCTTGTCCGTCAAACATCTCGTGGACGGCGAGTTGGGATTGCAGATCGGGGACAATCGTGTGGTGCAAGGAATGGTGGAGTCGGATCGTGATTACGATGGTCGCACGCCACTTCTCATTATCGACGGCCGCGAGGTGACCTGGGACGAATTCGGCCGTATACTAATGAGTTTTGAGGGATGGCAATTCAAGAGGCGCACTGTAAGCTGTTGGTCGCGCCGGGACTTACGTCTGATGAATCGCCTTCACCGCCAGCCGTGGCTCGTACGCGATGATCTTCAACAGCGTAGCGGCCGGCCCGGTTGGACGGCGGCGGTCCTGCTCCCAGTTCTGCAGGGTTTTCACGCTGACGCCAATCAAGCTCGCAAACTCCGACTGTGACAGGCTGGTTCGTTCGCGAATTGCCCGTATCCCGGAAGGCCCGACTTCAAAGCGACGCGAGGGTTTTTTCTGACCACGGAGAATCGCTCCGCCTTCGCGCACGCTTTCCAGCAGTTCTTCAAACATTTGCGTTTTCATCCCTGAACTCCTCTTTGACTACCTTGGCGAGCTGCGCCACCTGCTTCGGGGTCAGATCGGCCAACACGTTTTTCGGGTATGCGAAGAGCAGCAGAATCAGGTCTTTCCGTACCGCCCAGTAGTAAATGACGCGGGCGCCGCCGCGCTTGCCGTGCGAGCCAACCGCCACCCGTATCTTCCGTATTCCGCCGCCACCCTTAATGCGAGCGCCGAGACCTGGATTTGCCGCCAGCCGGGACTGAAAGGCCCCGTACTCTTCATCGCCGAGCAGCGCCGTGATCTGTCTCGTAAAGGTGGAAGTCTCGATCAGCTCCACTTGCCTCAATTATCCGCCATTGGCGGATAGTCGTCAAGGAGGCCACCGAAAGGAACAGCTATGAGGATTCAAGGAAAGCTCCGGCTCGGATACTTTCCGCTGCCTCTTACCGAAGCCCGGCGCATCCGGGCCTGCCTGCGCTATCCAACTTCCCCGCTCTCCGCGATCGATCCCTGCATCGGGGACGGGGCCGCGTTCTTGACCATTACGGGAGAATCGTGCGCGCGCCGGTACGGAATCGAGTTGGATGCGTATCGCGCGGAACAAGCGGCCACCGCTGTCGATGAGTTGATTCATGGCGATTGCCTGGACGTGCACTGTCCCGTTGAGTCCTGCGGACTGGCTTTCCTAAATCCACCTTACGACTGGACCATCGGCGAAGGTCGAAATGAGCGTACGGAACGTGTGTTCCTGGCGCACACGCACCGCTGGCTGAAAGCCAGCGGAGTCCTGGTCCTTGTGGTCCCGGCAGTACACGTCCGTGAGTGTGGCGACATCCTTGCCTCGCAGTTCAAAGCGACGCGGATCTTCCGATTAACAGATCCGGAGTCCGTGCGCTACCGTCAGGTGGTGGTTTTGGCGACGCGCCGCAGTCGCCGGGAACGTGAGCAGTTGCGGGACACCGATATTGTCGCGCGGCGGGCTCAGTTCGCAAGTATCGGAGGGAATTATGCGCAGCTTGCTCCACTGGGCGACGTCAGCACGCCGATGTACGATGTTCCCGAGAGCGGTCCAGCCAAGTTGGAACATCGCGGCCTTCCGCTCGACGAGATCGAGGACTTGCTTCCGGCCTCTTCGGCCTACCGCCAGGCTGCTCGAATCCTCTTTCCCGAGCCAGCCGTCGTCAAAGGACGACCCTTGACGCCGCTGCATGGCGGTCACGTGGCGCTATGCGCCGTAAGCGGCATGTTGAACGGGATCTTCGGCACCGGCGAGCGGCGGCATATTGCAGTTTGGCAACCGGTCAAAGTCGTCGATCGCTCGGAAGAAACACTAGAAGATGGCACTATCGTTCAGCATGAGCGTGAGAGATTCACCAATGAGCTGACGCTGGCATACGCATCGGGAGAGACCGCCATATTGCGGTGATCGCTTCCGCAACACGGATCTGGGGCGCGAACGGCAAACGCTACGCGACTTGGACTAACGACCAGCGGCGTGTGATCCAATTCCGGGTGGGCTCAGACCAGGGCGTCAAATCGATTTGGCCGCTCAGTTCGTATATTTCTGTGGGGCTACGCCTCAACCGACGAACCAATTTATTCGAGCCTTAAGGCGATGGCCGGGTCCGTTCTCGCAGCACGACGGGCCGGCGCCCAGCAGGCGAGGGCAGCCATGACCAACAGCAGCACTACGACGGCGGCGTAGGTAATCAGGTCGAACGGTCGAACGCCGAACAACAGAGATTTGAGAAAGCCTGACAGCGCGTACGCCGCGGCGCCGCCGATGGTGACGCCAAGGAAAGCGGGTCTCAATCCCTGGCGGACAGTCATGCTGACGATGCCTGACGCGCTCGCGCCAAGCGCCATGCGAACTCCGATCTCGGCTGTGCGTGAGGTCACCGAATAAGAGAGAACGCTGTAAATGCCGAAGCTTGCCAGCAGCAGCGCCAAGCCGCTGAAGATCGCCAGGATAAACGAGTTCATACGCTGCGACGAAATGGAACGGTTGACCACTTCGTCGAAGGTGCGGATATCGGCAACCGGCAGACTCGGGTCTAGGCGGGCCATGACCGACCGAACCGCCCGCACGACCGCCATCGGATCGTCGCGGGTTTCGAGAAGGAATTCGGAGGGCAGAGCGACCCGCCCATAGGGTAAGTACACTGTCAGAGCCGGGCCGCGATCGAGTCCGCGCTCCAGAGAGTCGCCGGCGACGCCTACCACCTCCGCATCAATGTTGTTCCACAGCAGCACATGTTTGCCGATCGGATCCTCATTCGGAAACAGCATTTTCGCCAATGCGGCACTGAGCATGACCGTGCGGTGCGCGGGTTCGGGTTGACCCCGCTCGGCCGAGACCGGTTTGTCGGTCGCGTTGAAGATGCGCCCGTGCAACAACGGCAAGCCTGCTGCACGGAGGTATCCCGGCGTTATCACGCGCCAACCTGCCCAGGGTGGGGCGTTTGACCGGCGCGAGGCGGCAGAAATACCCATGCCGTAGTTCGGGCCCTGCACGGGACGCACGCTGACGGCGCCGCTCGCAACGATGTCGGGGTTGACGGAAAGCTCATCGAGGAAGCGATCGATGAATTGCTTACCTAGGCCGTTCTCGCCGTAGCTTTGCGGATAGCTGATGGAGAATACGAGGCGGTGGTCAGTCTGGAAGCCGCGCTGCTCGTTGATCAGCGCCTGAAAGCTGCGCGCCAGGAGGCCGGCTCCCACCAGGAGGACGAAGGCGAGCGCGATCTCGGCGGTCACCAGGATGGAGCGCAGGTGCCCTTGGCGACGGCTTGCTCCTGCCTGTCGGTTACCTTCGCGAAGGGCCGTGGCGATGCCTTGATCGGGTATTTGTAACACCGGCGCGAGGCCGCACAAGACCCCGGTGATCAGCGCCGCGCCGACGGCGAAAGCGAGCGCTCTTGGATCGAGGCTCACTTCGTCGAGGCGAGGAAGGCCGCGAATATCGAGTGTTCGTAGGAAAGGCAGGGTGCCATGCGCGATCAGGAGTCCGAGGCCGGCGCCGAAAGCGCTCAACAGAAGAGACTCGAGCATGATGAAGCGGACGAGCCGGCCGCGTCCGGCGCCGAGTGCGGTGCGCAGAGCGATCTCGCGCTGGCGCCCCAAACCGCGCACCAGGAGGAGATTCGTGACATTCAGACAGGCGATCAGAAGTAGTAGCGCAACCGCAGCCAGGAGGATCCGCAGGGCGCGGCCGGTGGTTGCCGGAGCAATCCAACGGCTGGCCGGAAAGAAAGCGAATCCGACGCCCTTGCAGTCTTTCGGATAGGTTTCGGCAAGAGATGCGGCGACGCGATTGAGATCCGCCTGGGCGGCGTCCGCGGTGACGCCCTTGGTGAGGCGACCGACGGCGGCGAATTCCGCGCTGGAGCGGTTGGCAGCGGCGCTGTAGGGGATGGGGAGGTAAACCTGATCGTCGATCCATGGCTCACCCGGTGGGAGCACCCCGATGACGGTGAAGGTCGCACCATTGAGACGCAGCGTCCTTCCAAGAACGGCGGCGGCGGCCTGATAGCGGCTCTTCCAGAATTTGTTGCCCAGAATGGCGACCGACGCGCGATCCTCGTTCGCGGAGAAATCACGCCCGAGGATCGGAGCAACGCCGAGGGTACGGAAGAAATCGACGGATACACGCGGGGCGGACACTCTCTCCGGCTGACCATCGCCGGTGAGATTCGCTTCGTCGCTGTGGTAGAGCCCAACGCTTTCAAACGACCGGTTGCGCGCGCGGAGATCCCAGAAGTTGGCCTCAGAGAACGCCACTTCGTTCATGCCGAGTTCATGCCAGGTTGAGACTAACTCGACCAGGCGGTCGGGATCGCGAAACGGCAACGGACGCAGCAGAACTGTTTCAAAGACGCTGAAAATGGCGCTGCTAGCTCCAATACCGAGGGCCAGCATGAGGACGGCCATTGCGGTCATGCCCGGGTTGCGGCGCAGGCTGCGAATGGACTGCCGAAGTTCCTTGCCAAAGCCCTCGAGAGATGATCCTCTGCGGATGTCTCGCACTTCTTCCTTGATCATTTGTATGCCTCCGAGTTCGATGGCTGCCTCTCGCCGGGCGGTGGCCGAGTCGGCCCCGGATTGGATCTTTTCGTCCTCGAGCAACTGGCGGTAGGAGCGTAGTTCTTCCTCAAGATCCGAGTCGACGAGTGCTCGGCGGAACAGATTGCGCCAGGTTGCCTTCAGCCAGTGCATGCAGACGTCCTCTTTACGAGATCTCCAGGGCATTCGCCATAGCGGCCGAGATGCGGCTCCAGTTTTCTGTTTCCTGCTTGAGTTGACGATGACCGAGTTTGGTCAGGCGGTAGAATTTGGCCCGGCGGTTCGTTTCGGACTCGCCCCATTCGGCCGTGAGCCAGCCCGCTTCTTCCAGACGATGAAGGGCGGGAAACAGTGAGCCCGGCTTGACTTGAAAGGTGTCGTTCGTCACCTGGGCGATGCGGCGTGATATTCCCAAACCGTGCATTGGCTCAAGGCTAAGAACTTTCAAAATCAGGACATCAAGCGTCCCCTGCAGCAGCGCCGTATTCGAGGGATGGGGCATGATTGCTATAGAGAATCTATATGTCGATCTACAGACAGTCTATACGAGAGCAGCTTCGAATGCAATACCTGTGAGTTTGAGGGTAGTCGTCTTGCACGACCGTTGACACCCAGGCTGGGGGTCGACGGCACGCTCGATCCAGATTGAGTTCGATCAGGTCGTAGTTTCGGCCGTTGTGCCCGGAGAACGGGTGCGCACGGAAGCCGAGATGAATACGGCGCCCGCCGGTTACCCGCGATCAACGGCGCAGTGTTTACTTTCCTACTGGGCGGCCGACCTGGTCCGCCTCGGTCGGATTGCCTGTGAAACTTCTGCACGGGCACCGCGGAGACGAAATGATGTTGCCTATGCGACCTAGCCACAAAGAATCTACGTGTGTTTTCAATGCCAAACGCGTTTTCCATCAAACACGCGGAAATGGCCT
>Ga0335069_10014302_pt1 | contig 11119 bp, 8 predicted proteins | sample Lox_Sample_11_FD_206714 | JGI IMG/M metagenome (GOLD analysis project Ga0335069, IMG submission 206714) | Soil microbial communities from Loxahatchee National Wildlife Refuge, Florida, United States - Lox_Sample_1.1 | ecosystem: Environmental > Terrestrial > Soil > Wetlands | place: USA: Florida... | reverse complement strand
GCAGTGATGTTTTCGATGCGCACCGGCAGAGGGCGAGATCTTTTCATCGTCAGCACCGGATCCGCGAAAGCGATTCCATCATGAATCGAGAGCCATATCCGTCCGTCCGCGCCAGTCAAAATGGAGCGGTCACGCCTGATGCCCTCGGCGTCTGCCAAGCCATCTTCCTCTCCCATCACCTGCACGTCGCTGTCGTGCAGCGCATCGGCGAAAAGGCGATCCCGGTTCACGCGAACGACTCGGTCAGTGGTTGTGAACCAGAGAAATCCAAGATTATCTTCTGTCATTCCGAAGATCTGGTCACGCAGAGCCTCCGGAAGGTGGCTCGGCACAACGAGCTTTCCCGATGCAATGTACGCGATGCCCGATGCTGTTACGACCCAAAGCACATGCTGCGAATCTTCGAAGCAGTTTCTAACTTCCGCGGAGGGCAATCCGTCGGCCATGGTCCAATGAGACAAGCTTCCCTGCCGAAACGCGTTGAGCCCCGCGGAAGTGCCAATCCATACGGTTCCGTTCGAACCTTCAAGAATGGAATTGACCGCATTCGAACTCAGGCCATTGGACATCGACCATGTCGAGAAGGCTCCATTTTGAAAGCGCGAGAGCCCGCCGCTTACGGTTCCCGTCCACACAGTTCCGTCGTGACTTGCGTAGGTAGCGAACACCGAATCCTGGGCGAGTCCATCCGCATGAGTGTACGTGCGAGAGGAGAGGGCGTTTCCATTCACGGTGATCAGGGTGAGGCCCCCGCGCTGCCGTCCTACCCAGACCTGGTTGCTATTGCCCGTGATGGAGTACACAACATCGTGATCAAGCCCATCAGCACTGAAGCGGTGTGATACGCCATTCTCCAGGAGGAACAACCCCCCGGAAGCAGGCGAGAACCATATACGCCGTGCAGCATCTTCGTAGAGCGCTCCTCCGTTTGAGGCAGGGAGTCCCTCCGGCGAAGAATACGTAGTGAAAACTCCGTCCTGCAACCGTTCCAACCCTCCAGGTCCGCCGAACCAGATACTCCCGCTTCGATCTTCATATACGGCTGTCACGCTAGATTTCTGCCTCGCGTGATCAGGAAGGAGAGTAAATACGCCCGTGGATGTGACCCGAACCAGTCCGCGGCTGCCCGCTGCCCAAATACTTCCCTCGGAGTCTTTGATCACTGCAAGGATCTGGTTATCCTTATTCCATTTCGGCGGCGTGACTTCGATATCGCCGCCTGCAGACAGAAATCGCAACCCATCGTCGGTTCCCACCCACAGGCCGCCGTTGTTTGCCGCCGCAAGGGCGTTGATTTTGTCATTCGCGAGGCGCTCTTCGGTAATGGACACAGGCTTGCCGTTCCTGATGACCAGCAGTCCCCCATCGCGTGTTCCAAGCCAGATTCTGCCGTCACGCGTTTCGGCCATCGAGATGATGGTCCCGGGAACTTCATCTGAATCGGCCACCTTATCGAACCTGCCATGCGTGTAACGTACGGAACGGCTCCCCAGCCCGGAGAACAACACGCCGCCGTGCCCATCTCCGGCCATCGCGGTGATCGTAGATAGCGGCAGACCTCCTGTCGCAAATGCATTTTTGAACTGCCCATCTCGATAGATAAGCATCTGCGGCCCTTGCGGGCGGACCCACAGGTTCCCCTCCGCATCTTCAACGAGGCCTCGCACCGGGCCAATTGAGGGCTGATCCAGGAGTGGACGCTGAATCAGGGTGAACTTCTGTCCATCAAATCGCACCAGTCCCCGATCGGTCCCGAGCCACAGGTATCCATCGCCTGACTCGCCGATGGCGTAGATCGTTCCTCCGATGAAGCCCTTGTCCTTTGCCCAGACGGTGTTCACGTATTGCGATATCGATCTGGACGGATCTAACGCAAAGCTTTCTGCAGCCAGGCATGCGAACACGATCGCCGCGACGAGACCGTGAAACAGCCGCGACGGCCCTCCGACACTAGGGAAGATACTCAAACCTTTCAATCACCACCTCTGCGGGCGGCTGCGAGGGATGCTGAGAATGCCGGAAATCGTATAGGTTGATGCGAACTGTTTCCTTCGCGGGAACTGGAATACCCGATGAGAAAGCGTGCGACGCCGCGGGTTGTGTCATGGGTCCCTGCACCGAACCCCTTGCCGATTGGAACGTAACGCGCCCTGGCTCCCAACGCATTGAGTGGGTAACGGGGCCGGCCGGGCTTTCGAACCGGAACACATTCTCTGGAACGTAGAACGGCTGAACGACGCATTGCGCGTTCTTCCGCCTGGGGTCACCCCACCGGCTCAATTCGATGTCGATCTCGCTTGCGAACTCCTGCGTGCCTTCATCATCGAATGTAAGAAAGCCTACCACCGCGGACGCTGGCAGGCGGGCGGTGTCTTGCACAACAAACTTGTACGTCCCATATCCAAGACTGCGAGTGAGACTCACTTCCGCACATGTCCAGCGTCCGTTCAACTCGGCGGTGCGCAGATGCAGAAAGCCCTTGTCATCGGTCCACGCGTTCGACACATCGTAGGCATTCGCTTCACCTCCCCGATCGCTGCCCACTGCGCGCACCTTCCAGTCATAACCGCTGAAGTGAATCGTCTTCGTGAGCGGCGCTGCAACAGGCTTTCCTTGCGCAACGGCGATGGCTGTTACGCCATTTCCGGTGGATGGCAATGCAGACGTTCGCGCCAGGGGAGTGTACCCGGGGTCCACCAGGACCGCGGCGTATTCCGTCCCCAGGTGAGTTGAGTTCTTCCAACTGCCGTCTGGCAGGATATTGGTCGTAGTCCGATCGGCAAATGGCTGGATCCACCACAGACCGCTGTGCGCGTACAGAACGATGTGCTGGCCCGGTCGCGCATTCCTCACCGTGCCCTCAATGTAGTCGAGCTTTTCGGGACCACCGGGGTTCGCGTCGGGAACGTGGGTAATCCGCAGCTCAGGCTGCTGACTCCTGCCTGGTCCGCAACCCGCACCGGCCATGCAAACCAGAATGAGAGCCGAAAAGTATAGCGCGCCGGCTTTCAGGATCCGGATCAGGGGTGCCATATCTTCGAATTCCCCGGCGCAGCCGACCTATGGCCCGGGCGAACGTGTGGCTGAATGAAAGAACGGGGATCTTTCGGTGAAATCATCGCACATCTGAGACCTTCCGGAACAGCTTTTTGCATCCGCGCCCCACCGCTCATCACGCCGAAATGCAGGTCACCCAGAGTAGCTCCCCGTGCGCCGCTCTAGGGGCGTTCAGAACATCGACAGGGCGGTCCAAGACGTCTTTGGGAGCGACGGTTCTGACTCCGACCGGTCCAGACTCCACAATCCACGCATTGGGGTAGTGGAGCCAAGCAGCTATTTTCCATGTGTCCGCGTTGGGGCCAAATGCCTCGAGTACTTTGCTGATTACCGGCACCGGCATATAGAAAGCGTCGGACTGATACCGTGGGAGGTAGTCCTCGCCAGCGAAAGGAACGCTGAAGATTCGTCGACTCCGTTTCCACTCAGTTGCGAAATCCGATGCAGGACCAGGCTGACGGGCATTGAGCATTTGCGCGGTCAGCCATTCCCCGTCCTTCAGGATTTCTTCAACGGTCTCGAATCGCCCCAACGGTATCCTCCTGCTGATTCACCGGGCAAATGATACCGGGCAAAACGGAGACGCCAGCACGTACTAACCCCGTGGGCTCAGCTCTGGATTTGTGGGCAATTCCCGTCACGCGATTGCGCGCCGCAAGTACTTAAACGGAAAGCCTGTCTGGAGATCTGGAACGGTCCGCGCTGTCGCCATTTCCGGGATTTCCTGGATGAGTTCATTCCAGCATGGCCAATCTTCTCCCAGGTCCCATTTTCGCTGTTGATCCTCAGCAAATCCGGTATGAATCAGTTGCAGCCAGAGGCGGTTCCGGTCAGGCGAGAGGTGTTCGGAGAACGCTGTACGGGGTGGCATTGTCGCCTTCGAGACCCACTTCCCGAGCCGGAGTTCCACCCCATCGAGATCGACGGCGATATTCTCGAGGAACTCCTTTCTAAATCGCTCGCTGAGAACTGCCCGTGCGGTTCGCATATCAGCGGAACGCAGCAACTCGGCAGCACAACGGTAGGGTTCGATACCGCGCATCTCCTCTGCCAGGAACCCCTGTGCTACAAGCTCGGATTCGATTCGCTCGATAGGTTTGGCGATATCCAGAGCCGCCTGGAATCGCGGATGCAGCGCCTCCGGCGCGCCGTCATGCAACCAACGTCTGATGGTTTGTATATCTGTGCTTCCAATGAACGCCGTCAACCGATACGCTTTTGGCGGAGGCTGTGAAGCATACGCGTCACTGGATGTCCGAACGGCGCACCGAGATCAACGCTAAGTTGGCGCCGGAACTTGCTGGTACTCAGCAAAAGCTCGATCGACTGCGGAATGCAAAGCACCATCTGCTCGAATTGGGTTTTCCCACTCAAAGGGAGCGTTGGAGCTTCAGTCGACCCGTTGTGAGTACGTGGCTGTTCACGGGTGACTGGGTTTCGAGAAATGATCGACCGGCAGGCAGAAGACGTCGGCGCCCCCGCACGCCCGCGCGGCGGATTCTGGTTAAGCGGTTGCCATATTTGCGCCCGCTCACTAGAGATCGGGCAAGCTGAACCTTATATTCCACTTCTGTAACCCGTTCGCAGGCACCAAGAGCATGTCGCCCAAGGTATGTCTTCGGAGTAGTGGGGCACAAAACACAATGGTTCGAAACGGATTTTAGGAACCAAGTGCCCCTCACCCCTTTGCAGCTCCTGTGGGGAGCCGCGGACCGTTTATACTTTCGGAGACCGCAAGGAATTCAACGAAAGGAGTGTCCGCTCAGGTCACTGACCGGCTCGGAAGCCCCGTCGCTCCGCATTTTGTGACAGCGAGAATTAGCAGGGGGGTACGCGATTGTGACAGCCAGTTTTAGCGCGGGGGTTGCGATTGTGACAGCCAGTTTTAGCAGTGACAGCGAGAATTAGCAGCGGACAACACTTCAGGGCCACGCTTCACGAAGCCTGAATAGGTCATTCTCCTAGGCAATCTGCCAGCCAGGTTCTAATCGAGCATAAAGGTGCGACGGCGAGCAGCCTAGCTGCCGCATTAACGCCGGTTCCAGCGCTGTTTCGACCACGGTCCTCCTGATCCCGAAGTGCGGAGCTGTCGCGCGTGAGTTTAGTCGTCTCGCGGGCAAATTCTCCTCCAAGCTGGCAAATTGGGGCTGCTGTGGAGACTCGGTCTTCGCTTTAATTTCGGATCTTTCGCACCGTTTGTGAATCTACAACTTTTGGAATTGGGTCATAAAATCGCCGATCGGCCATTTTATGACCATCACGACACACAAGGCTCTTCAAGCGAGAACGCATGCGCATCGGCATCACGTGTTATCCCACTTACGGCGGGTCCGGAGTCGTGGCCACCGAGCTCGGCATCGAGCTGGCCTCGCTGGGACATGAGGTGCATTTCATCTCGTATTCGCAGCCGTTCCGCTTGAACGGGCGCGACACCGGCATCTTCTATCACGAGGTTCCGGTCTCAAACTATCCCCTGTTCGAGTTTCCCCCCTACGATCTGGCGCTGGCGTCGCGCATGGCGGAAGTTGCTGATTTTTATGAACTTGACTTGCTCCATGTGCACTATGCGATCCCTCACTCGGTAAGCGCGCTGCTGGCCAGGCAGATGGTCGCCGAAAAGGGACGGCGCCTGCCCTTCGTGACCACGCTGCACGGCACCGACATTACGTTGGTAGGCCTCGACCGCGGCTACCTGCCCATCACCCGCTACGCCATCCAGGAAAGCGACGGAGTCACGAGTATCTCGCAGTATCTAAAAGACAAAACGCTCATTGACTTCAACGTTACCCGGCACATCGAAGTAGTTCCGAACTTCGTGAACTGCGACGTATATCAGCCGATCAACGACGAAGAGAAGCGGGCCGAAGGGCGGGCGCGGTTCGCCCGGCCAGACGAGAAGATTCTGATGCACCTGTCGAACTTCAGGCCGGTCAAACGCGTGCAGGATGTGGTCAAGGTCTTCGCGAAGGTCGCATCGCAAGTGCCTGCACAGCTTGTACTTGTGGGCGACGGGCCAGATCGGTCGGCGGCGGAATGGCTGGCGCACGATCTGCAGATTCAGGGGCGGATTCACTTTCTCGGCAAGCAGGAGCGGGTCAACGAGTTGCTCCCGCTGGCGGACCTGATGATCATGCCGTCGGAGCTGGAGTCGTTCGGGCTGGCGGCGCTGGAGGCCATGGCGTGCAAGGTTCCGTCGATTGCGACTCGCGTGGGCGGGGTGCCGGAGCTGATCGACAACGGCGTCACGGGTCTGCTGTTTCCCGTTGGGGCCGTTGAAGATATGGCCAGCGGCGCCATCGGGCTGCTGAAGGATCCGGAACGGCTGAACGAGATGCGGGGCATGGCGCGAAAAATGGCGCAGAAGCGGTTCTGCTCGACGCTGGTGCTGCCCCAGTACGTGCGATTCTACGAATCGCTTCTGGGGTGAAGAAGGCTAGGGGTCCGATCGCTGTTCGCGGCGAACCCCTTTGGCGCGTGGACTTATGGAGCCATATAGCAGTCCACGATGTTCTGGGCACGATTCGGGCCTGCAGGATATGGACCCATGGGAGGATTGTTCACAAGAGTACTCGCGACCATTTGAATTTGTTGCAGCGTGAGGAGGTTTTGATTCCGCACAAGCTTGGCCGCTGCGCAATCCGCGTCCACTTCCAACGTGGGTGGCGGCGCAATGTGTTGAACGTAAGTCATCGAAATGTGTCCCAAAGCATGATGCATGCACTCATGGGCGTAGAAGAAGATAAGCAGTGGTGGAGAGGCATTCTGCGCCGCAGGCGAGAACGCCATCAGGGGCCCGAGTTGATCCATACCGGACTTTGCAATGTCATTCACATTCGCGAAGATGAACCTGACGGGCATTCCATTGTTGTCATTACAGCTCACTGGCAGTCCATATATGACCGGGTTGTAACCGGGCACATTGGCGATAGGCGGAACTTGAGCTTCGATTTGCCTGGCCGATCCCGAGAGACACAGGACGCCGCCAAGCATGACGGTCGCGACTGACAGCCTTTGTTTCATGGGATACCTCCTACGGGGGAAGATTTGGGTGCCTTCCTCGTCACTCCAATAAGCGGTAGCTCCCCATAAAACGGGACATCGGCTGCTCCCAATTCTCGAACGCCGATTCCCAATGGGCTCGGTAATGCGAGTTAGTCGCCCGTCTGCTCAAAGTTTGAATCGAATCCCAGGCGGTCCCAGAACGACCGGACGAGGGCGACGGCCCCTGATGCGGTTCGCGGAGTGGTTCGCACCAGGATTGCCGAACCCGGCCGTGGCTCGGAGAGGTCTCTCGCATCGGTGGCGATGGCAACGCACTTTTCAGGCCGGTAGGTGCAGGCGGCCAGGTCAACGATCGACAGGTTGGTTGTGGGCGTGGCGATCACGGTTTTGGGCGGCGCCATGCGATCGAGCAGCCACAGGATCTCGAGCTTGGATTCGAGTTCGTCGGGGACGCAGTCGATCACCAGGTCGGCCTCGCGTACGGCGTCTTCAATGGTGGAGACGAAGGAGACGGCGTCGGGCCCTGGCGTGAGTTGCTGCCGTAGGTATTCCTGGGCATGATGGAGGTTGGAGGGCATGACGTCTTCGAGAAAGACGCGGAAGCCGGCGCGGGCGGCCGCGAGGGCCAGCCAACGGCCCAGAGGACCGGCTCCGATAATGGCGATAGTAGTCAAAGGGCAGCGATCGGCTTTCAGCCCTCAGCTATCAGCCTTCAGCTTCCAGTTCCGGGCCATCGCAGAGAGCTGACGGCTAAGGGCTTCTTTATTCCGCTTCAAGGGCGTTGGTGACGTCTTCGACGCTGGGCTTGGAGTTGCGCAGATGCTCGTAAACGCGGGCCCGCTCCTCGGCTGAGAGGGTGGGAACGAACGCCAGCACGCGGCGCAGGGTGACGGAAACGTCGTCGATGTAGTTCATCAGGCGGATGGCTTCTCCGGATAGCGGCATGAGGGGATCTCTCCTAAGAATTCTCAGAACTCATTGTAGGGGTTGGGATCGAAAGGCGGAAAGGGGCGCGGCGGTTGCGGGGCCCAGGCGCGTTGGTTCGCCCGCCTGTTGTACGCCACCAATGCACCCCGATGGTGGATAGGCGCCCGCGGGTGTGCGCTGGCTCACATCTTCGCCCGGAACGTGGGCGTAGCATGGTCTGCCTATCGTGGAGGGATCGACCATGAGCGAGCGGTGTTCCAAGTGCAGCGAACTGGTGGAAGAGGGCTGGATCTTCTGTCCGCGGTGCGGCACACACAACGTGCGGGAAGTAAATGCCCCGGCGGAGCACCAGCCGGCGCCGGTGACGGGAGCCTTCAGCGGGGCGCTGTTCGGGGTGATCGCCGCGCCCATCCTGCTGATCGTGGGGGTGATGCTGTGCCTGACCGGGTGGGGCATCTTCCTGGGCATCCCGGTGATCATTGGGGCCATTCTGGCGCCGCTGGCGGGGCCGCTGTTCGGACTGGGCGCGGCCAAAGACAAAGTGCTGTGAACAGTGGTCAGTGGTCAGAGTCTGGACAAGGCGCCCCGCGTGCTTCCCGGTTTGAGAGGACAAGCGGCGCCCACCCTTTTCGCAAAAGGCGCGAGAAGGATGGGTACCGCTGTTCCAGCATGAGCTGACGCGAAAAGCCACTTACGCAAAGAAGATGTTGAGAGCGATGGCGGCGATGAGGATGGCCACCGCCAGGGCTTCGGGACGCTTCCACCAGACCAGGTGGCTGGTCTCGGGCTTTGGGGTGAGGGAGTGGACCAGGCCCACGAGTTCGGCTTCCGGCTTGGCCTTGGTGAACTGGCTCACGATGACAGTGACGATGAAGTTGGCGCCGAAGGCCCAGATGGCTCCGTAGAAGTTCTGCGCCATGTCGCTGGGGTAGTGGTGGATGACGTGGATCCACCCGCCATGGATGCCGGGATGCGCCTCGATGGGAAGCGTGAGGCCGTGGTGGAGCACCGCGGCGCCGGTTCCGCAGATGAGGCCGGTGAAGGCTCCGTGGCCGGTGGTGCGCTTGGAGAACATGCCCAGCAGGAAGGTGGCGAACAGCGGCGCGTTGACGAAGCTGAACACCAGTTGCAGCGTGTCCATGATGTTGTTGAAGCTGATGGCCGCGTAAGCCGTGCAAATGGAAAGAAGAATGCCGCCGACGGTGGCTAATCGTCCCACCATCAGGTAGTGGCGGTCGCTGGCGTTCTTGTGGATGTAGGACTGGTAGAGGTCGTAGGTGAAGACGGTGTTGAAGGCGGTGACGTTGCCGGCCATGCCGCTCATGAAGCTGGCCAGGAGGGCGGTGAGGCCCAGGCCCAGGATGCCCGTCGGAAAGTAGTGCAGCAGCATGTTGGGCGTGGCCATGTCGTAGTCGAGCAGCGGCGTGCCGTCGGCCTGCAGCATGGGCTTGCCGGTGACGGGATTGATCTTGGCGGGAACGATTCCCTTCCCTTGCTCCACCTGGGGCGAAACCACCTGAATCTGGTGAATGATGGAGCCGTCCGCGCCGCGGGTGATGGACTCGGTCGTGTGCGGGGTGGGAATGGCGATGGCGATCAGTCCCGGCAGGATCACCAGGAACGGAAACAGCATCTTGGGGACGGCGGCGATGAGGGGCACGCGGCGCGCCGAATCCATATTGTGGGAGGCCATGGCAGTCTGGATGACGAGGAAATCAGTACACCAGTATCCGGCGCCGAGCACGAAGCCGAGTCCCATGCCGATGCCGATGATGTCGATGCCCATGGGATTGGTGGAGGCGTGCATCACACCTTTCCACTCGTGCATGTAGGCCACGGGGAGCGTGGCCTTGAGGCCGGCCCAGCCGCCGATATTCTTGAGGCCGAGCAGAACCAGCGGCAGGAATCCCGCAATGATGAGGAAGAACTGCAGGACTTCGTTGTAGATGGCGCTGGTGAGTCCGCCGAGGAAGATGTAGAGGAGCACGATGACGGCGGAGAGAATGATGGCGAAGGTGAAGATGCCTTCGGGGGCGAGGCCGAAGTACCGGAAGAGGCCGTCGAAGACGTGCAGGGTCTGGATGAGGCGCGCCATCGCGTACATACTGATGCCGGAGGAGAAGACGGTCATCACCGCGAAGGAGCAGGCGTTGAGGCCACGGGTCTTCTCGTCAAAGCGGAGACGGAGGAACTCAGGGACGCTGCGGGCCTTGGAGCCGTAATAGAACGGCATCATGAAGATGCCGACGAAGATCATGGCGGGGATGGCGCCGATGCCGTAGAAGTGGGCGGTCTCGAGGCCGTACTTGGCGCCGGAGGCGCCCATGCCGATGACTTCCTGTGCGCCGAGGTTGGCGGAGATGAAGGCGAGGCCGCAGATCCAGGCAGGGAGAGCGCGGCCTGCCTGGAAGAAATCCTTGCTCGTCTTCATGTAGCGCTTGAGGGCAAAGCCGATGCCCAGCACGAAGACGAAGTAGAGGATCATGATGAGCCAATCGACGGAGGTGAGTCTGACAGCGGTCATAAGGATAAGAGAGCCGGCTCCTTTTTTGGTGCGGAGGATGCGCACGCCACGTGCACGTTTTGAAGGAAGGTACCGCAACCACTGTAAAGGAGTGGGGTGTAGGTGCGTCCAGTGGAAAATGCAAACGTTTTCAGATCAAGGCAGGAAGCACGGGCGCACTCGAAGATCCCAGCCCGCCGGTCTTTCTGATGTAATGCTGTCGGCTGCCCCCCCCAGGGATTCGAACCCCGATAAGCTGATCCAGAGTCAGCTGTCCGGAGTACGGTCAAGGCCGTACAAGGTCCACGAGAGGAGAAATCAGCCGACGGAACCGCCAATCAACCCTGATACTATCCTAAGCCGTTTTTGAGCTCACGGGCTATTTCTTGCTCATCGCCCAAAAGCACTCTATATCGAAAGCTTTTCGGCTTCTCCACCTACTCGGCAGTCACCCCCGCCTTGCCGCTGACTTCCTTCAGCGTCCCGGCCCCATGTGCCTTGACCCAGTTCGATAGTGTCTACTCAACAACGACCAGCCTGCGCGCCGCCTCTGCAATGCTCTGGCCCGACTCAACGAGCCGCACCGCCTCCTGCTTGAACTCCAGCGTGTACCTGCCCCGTTTCCCGTTC
>Ga0335069_10014301_pt1 | contig 11121 bp, 9 predicted proteins | sample Lox_Sample_11_FD_206714 | JGI IMG/M metagenome (GOLD analysis project Ga0335069, IMG submission 206714) | Soil microbial communities from Loxahatchee National Wildlife Refuge, Florida, United States - Lox_Sample_1.1 | ecosystem: Environmental > Terrestrial > Soil > Wetlands | place: USA: Florida... | reverse complement strand
GCGTTGGCGGGAACGACCCCGGCCAAAAGCATCGTCATCGTTACCGAGATCAAACCTGCAAGTCCGGCGGCTCTTGAAAGTATGAAGCTCATCCAGTTTTGATACCCGACGCCCACGGCGCTTTCCAGAGCCATACTTCACTCTCGTTGACATAGTGAAGGGCTTGTCTGCTAATTCGATGTCATGGCCGTTGCATCCCTCCTTGCCCCTCTTCGATACAATTTGGTTCGCGTCGGTTTTTGTCTCTCGATTGCCGCGATTCTGACCTCTTGTCAGGGCGCCGCCATCGAAGCGAATCAGCGTCAGGTGCAGGCTAATCAGCAGCAGATCGAAGATATGCAGCGCGAGATCGCCCGGCTCAAAGCCGAGGGCGCAGCGCCGTCGCCGACTGCTCCTCCGATCCCATCGTCTTCGTCGATTTCCGGGACTTCGTCTAATTCAGGATGCGATCGCGCTGTCACGGAGAAGGCGAATCGCAAGGCCGGTGACGCGTTCGCCGCGGGGGATCTCAAGAAGGCGCTCGCCTATTACAATGACGCGCTGACCGCATGTCCCGGCGATCCCCGAGCCGAGATGAATGTGGCGCGAACGAACGAAAGCCTCGGAAATCGCGACACGGCGATCGAGCACTATCGAGCGGTCGCGAAATCCTCAGATTCTGGCGCTGCTTCGGATGCTCGGACGGCGCTGTCGCGCATGGGCGTAGCACCCTGAATATAAATTCATTTCCATTGCCACTCCGGCATACTCTGTAATTTCCACTCCCGCTCCGCACAACTTTGAATGCGGGAACTCCCAGTCACGTCTGACTGTTAGTAGTTAAGGCTGAGCCCGTTTTCGAGATTTTGCGTGCTGCGCGAATCAGTGCTGCCGCGCGGCTGACGACGATTCGGGCCTCAAACGAACAGGAGCCTACATGGGTGGTTACGGCAGCGCGGACACGATAGCGGAACAGGTCGCAGGACTGCATCAGATTCTCCCGTCTCAGTACTTCGATGTTTCGGGCGGACATCGCTTAACCGCCGAGCAGCGCCTGATGCTGGCGCTGCTGGCCGACGCGATAAATGTCTATCAACAGGGCGCGCGCTCTCATGCTACGCGCAAACGCCTGCTTTTCGTCGATGCCGAGCGCTGGATCATGTCGCACGCCCAGGCGACCCACGCCTTCAGCTTCGAGACGGTTTGCGACGCGCTGGGGATAAATCCTTCCGTGCTGCGACGACGCCTGATCGAATGGAAGCATTCGATGCATCGCGAGCAGGCGGCGAATACCGGCCACCTGAGACTCAAGATTACGCCTCGCGCCCGACACATGAGCCATCGCCGCAGCCGCAGCACCCGGGGCGCCAAAGCCAGCGGCTGATTGCGCCGGGCGCCCCCTCTTTTCGCCTTTTTTCGGGCACTCGCGATTCGATTCGAATCGTGAGATATAGACATTCATCCGGACGGCCTCGCAGCAGACCGTTTCCTGAACAAGGTACCCGCTCGCAACACGGGCGGGCGTCGGTGTTCTGGGGCTGCGCAAGAGCCGTTGGTTTTTTCCAGGAGGGCAAAAGGGTTTGAAAGATCCGTTCAGCGTTGAGGGTAAAGTTACGATCGTCACCGGCGGCGGTACCGGCATCGGTGAGTCGATTGCAAAGGAATTCGCGCTTCGGGGCGCACCTGTTTTGATCGCGAGCCGCAAGGCCGAGAATCTCGAACGCGTGCGCGACGAGATTCGCAAGGCGGGTGGAAAATGCGAAATGACCGTTTGTGATGTTCGCGTGCCGGAGCAGACGGACGCGATGGTCGAGGCGGCGGTGAAGGTCTTCGGCCGCGTCGACGTTCTCATCAACAATCACGGGGCAAGCATCACAACACCTACGCTTAACCTGAGCCCCAACGGGTGGAAGGCTGTAATCGGGATCAATCTCGACGGCGTTTTCTTCTGCTCGAAATCGGCGGCGCGCCAGCTAATCGCGCAGGGCGCCGGCGGGTCGATTATCAACATTTCATCGACTGCGGGGGTCCACGGCTCGGCGACGATGCTTCCTTACGGAGCCGCCAAAGCCGGCGTAATCAATCTTACCGTTTCGCACGCCAGCGAGTGGGGCGACTATAAGATTCGCGTCAATTGTATTGCTCCCGGCCCTATCGATACCGAGGGCGCCGCGCCGCGCGTATGGCCGAATCCGGCGGTCAAAGAGGCCGTGGCCAAATCGCGGGCTCTGTCGCGTTTCGGACGGGTCGAGGAAATCTCGTACCCGTGCATCTTCCTCGCCTCCGATGCCGCGAGCTATATAACGGGCGCGCTCCTGATCGTCGACGGCGGCCAGTCGCCGCGTTCGATTTCAGGTTGAGGCATTTTCGATCACGATTGTGAAATTCCATCCGAAGGAAAAGGACATAAAGACATGGCCGACAAGAGCATGATTGGCAAAACGGGCAAGCCGTTTACGATGCCGGTCGAATGGAGCAAGGTGCGCGAGTTCGCGCGCGCGATTAAGGATCCGAATCCCCTCTATTTCGATCCCGAGCTCGCCAAGCGCGAATCCGGCGGCATCCCGGTGCCCGTGACGTTTTTGCAAACTGCAGTATTCTGGCAGGACGATTCCTCGAGCCCCGGGATGGGCGGATTCGACATTCGCCGCATCCTGCACGGCGAGCAGGATTTCGAGCTGCTCAAACCGATTCTCGTCGGCGATACTCTGACAGGTGTTGCAAAAGTCGCTGATCTCTACGAGAAAGAGGGCGGCCGCGGGGGAAAGATGACCTTCCTCGTCGTCGAAACCGAATACAAAAACCAGAAAGGCGAGAAAGTCGCGATTGCGCGATCGACGCTGATCGAGACCGGACAGGCCGTCAAAGCTTAAGGGTCGGAGGACGACACAATGCCAGCAAAATTGAAATTTGACCAGGTGAAAGTCGGCGAGAGCGTTCCCGATTCAATTACCAACGGCGTTACCCGCCCTGACTTTGTGAGATACGCAGGCGCGTCGGGAGATTTCGTGCCGCTGCATTACGACCAAACGTTCGTCGAAATGGCGGGAATTCCGACGGTTTTCGCGCAGGGGATGTTCACCGCGGGGCTTCTGTCCAAGTGCCTGACGGACTACGTCGGCATCGGGCAGGTTCGCCGATTCAAGGTGCGTTTCGCCACGCGCGTATGGCCCGGCGACGTCGTTACGTGCCGTGGAAAAGTAACCGGCAAAAAAGAAGCGAATGGCGAGAAGCTGATCGAAGGCGACTTGGAAGCCGTGAACCAGAAGGGTGAGGCCGCGATCAAAGGTTCGTTTGTCGCCGCGTGCGCATAATTTTTTCGTATCGAAAATAGCTTGACGGGGCGCCCGCGTTCGAACGCAGGCGCCCCGTCGCTGACTCTCTCGCCACGTGGACGCCGGGCGACGAGCGAGACTCCAATGGATTTCTGAACATCGCCGGCCGCGCGCTTAACTTCGCGACGCGCGCCGCCATAGTAAAATTAAATCAATGGCCGAACCTCGTTACGTCATAATTCACGGGCACTTTTACCAACCGCCCCGGGAAAGCCCCTGGACCGGACTGATTACGCCTGAGGCAAGCGCGGCGCCGTTTGCCAACTGGAACGAGCGCATCCTGAGCGATTGCTATACCGCCAACGCCCATGCGCACACGATGGAAGGATCGATCGTCCACGTCCGCAACAATTACGAATCGATCGGTTTCGACGTAGGCCCGACGCTGGCCGCATGGCTGGAACGACATGGCAAGACCGCCTATCGAGCGATAGTTCGCGGCGACGAACTCAGCCGGGCGGCGCGAGGCCGTCACGGTAATGCGATCGCGCAGTCCTACAGCCATTCGATTCTGCCGCTCGGTTCGCCGCGGGATCGGGAGATTCAGATCGCGTGGGGAATCCAGGATTTCTTCTTTCGATTCGGCAGACCGCCGCGCGGCATCTGGCTTCCGGAGTGCGCCGTCGATGACGAAACGCTCGCGTCCATAGCCGACCGCGGATTGGAATACACGATTGTCGCCAATGACCAGGGGCGATTCGCAGGCGACGGCGCGCAGGGTCGCACGGCAGGGCCGTTTCTGTGGCGCAATAACGGGCGCACGGTTGCAGTTTTCAGGTTCGATCGAGCGCTGTCCAGCGCGATTTCCTTTGGCGACGCGTTGAACGACGGGACCGCTTGCGCCGCTCAGATTGCAGACGCAGCGCTTTCGCTCGAACCCGGCGAAGCAATCATGATCGCGACCGACGGCGAGACGTTTGGCCATCACAAGCGCCGCGGTGCGTCCGAACTGGCGCGCGCTATCATGACGCTGGCGCGTCGCGACGATATCGCAGTCGTCAATTGCGAAGAATATCTCGCGAGGCGGTCGGCCGCCGGCAGCTTTTCACTTTCGGGCGCGACCTCCTGGAGTTGCGCGCATGGAGTCGAGCGATGGCGTGCTAACTGCGGATGCCGGCTTGCTGGAGATACGTCGCAGGAGTGGCGTGCGCCATTGTTCTTTGCGATGGAGTTCGCCAAGAATCACACGTCCGCCATCTATGATCGATTCGCGCCGGAGCTGTGTCCCGATTCGCGCGCCGCTCTGATGGACGCAGGGCGGGCCTTTATCGATCCACGTCCCGCCATGCAGGAAGAATTCTTCAGGCGGCACAAAGTCGTCGACGAAAACAAGCGCGAGCGGATGCTGCGCCTGTTCGAGATGGTTCGCGCCGGGCAGGCTGCGCTTACGAGCTGCGGATGGTTCTTCGATGATTTCTCAGGCTTGGAAGGCCGCATCGTGCTGCGATGGGCGGCGCGTGCGCTGGAAATTGCCGCAGAGTTCGCAGCTGACGTAGAGGGCGAGCTTCTCGAGCGCTTGCGGGAAATCCGATCGAATCGTCGCGACGTCAGCGACGGCGCAACGCTCTACTTAAGCCTCAAGACACGAGAAGCACGCGGGAGGGTCTAATACCGATGGCAGTGACGCACGATATCGAATCCGTTCTGACGGAAGCGCGGAAATTTCCGCCAGCCGATGACTTTTCCAAACGCGCATGGATAAAGAGCCTGGACGAATATCAGGCGCTATGCCGGCGCGCGGAAAACGATCCGGAAGGATTCTGGTCCGAGTGCGCGCGTAATCTCCATTGGTTCGAGCCGTTTAACAAGACGCTGGAGTGGAACTTCCCGTTTGCGAAGTGGTTCCTCGGCGGAAAAATCAACGCCTCGTACAACTGCCTCGATCGCCATCTCACGGGGCCCAATCGCAACAAGGCCGCGATCATATGGGAAGGCGAGCCGGGCGATTCGCGCGTGCTCACCTATCAGATGCTCGCTGACGAAGTGGGCCGATGCGCCAACGCATTGAAGCATCTGGGTATCAACCAAGGCGATCGCGTCGCGATTTACATGCCATTGGTACCCGAGGCGGCGATCGCGATGCTCGCGTGCGCGCGAATCGGGGCGATTCATTCGGTGGTTTTCGGCGGATTCTCCGCCGAGGCGCTCGCTGATCGCGTCAACGACGCCGAGGCGAAATTGATAATCACCGCCGACGCAGGATGGCGTCGCGGGCAGAGCATTGATCTCAAGAGCAACGTTGACGAAGCGCTCAAGCGTGCTCCCTCCGTCAAACATTGTCTCGTAGTTCGGCGTGGCGGTGGCAAAACCGACATGCGTCGCGGACGCGATATCTGGTGGGACGAACTGGTTTCGACGCAAAGCCCGAACTGTCTCGCCCAGCAGCTCGATTCCGAGCATCCGTTGTTCACGCTCTACACCTCCGGCACGACCGGCAAGCCAAAGGGCGTTCTCCATACGACGGGCGGATATCTGACCCATACGCTGATGACGATGCGATGGGTGTTCGACCTCAAGGAGAACGACATCTATTGGTGCACGGCGGATATCGGATGGGTCACGGGCCACAGCTACACGGTTTACGGACCGCTTTCGGCGGGCGCGACAGTGGTTATGTACGAGGGCGCGCCGAATTTCCCCGACAACGACCGCTTCTGGCGGATAATCGAAAAGTATCGCGTGTCGATTTTCTATACCGCGCCAACCGCGATCCGAACCTTCATCAAGTGGGGGGACAAGTACGTCACCAATCACGATCTCTCGAGCCTGCGACTTCTTGGATCGGTCGGCGAGCCGATCAATCCGGAGGCGTGGATTTGGTATCGGAAGATGATCGGCGCTGAACGATGCCCGATCGTCGATACGTGGTGGCAGACCGAGACCGGCGGGATCATGATTAGCCCGGTGCCGGGGGTAATCCCGACAAAGCCAGGCTCCGCCACGCTTGCGCTACCGGGAATCGCTGCCGATATCGTTACGCGCGAAGGCAAGCCGGTCGGGCCGAATCAGGGTGGATTCCTAGTCGTGAAGCGACCGTGGCCGGGGATGCTTCGCACCATCTTTCGCGACCCCGAGCGCTATAAATCCCAGTATTTCAGCCAGATCGAAGGGATGTACTTCACAGGTGACGGCGCCCGGCGCGACCAGGACGGCTATTTCTGGATCATGGGACGCGTCGACGATGTCATCAACGTTTCGGGCCATCGGCTTAGCACGATGGAGGTCGAAAGCGCGCTCGTTTCCCATCCTACTGTTGCCGAAGCCGCCGTGGTCGGCCGTCCCGACGAGCTCAAAGGCCAGGGAATCATGGCTTTCGTTACGCTCGAAAGCGGACGTACGGGCAACGATCAGCTTCGCGAGGAGCTGCGCGGCCACGTCGTGAAGGAAATCGGAGCGCTCGCGCGTCCCGATGAGATCCGCTTCACCGACGCGCTGCCCAAGACCCGAAGCGGCAAGATCATGCGCCGCCTCCTTCGTCAAATCGCGGCTGGCGACCAGACTTTGGGCGACGTGACGACGCTCGAAGACCTGTCGGTGTTGTCGCGCCTTCGCGAGGACGAAGAGTAGGGCCGGCGGCAAACTGCGTTGTCGGGGGGCGGATTCGCCCGATTTCCAGCGGAAATCGGGCGAATCCGCCCTCCGGCTAACGTTTCGTTAACCATTTTGGGAATATCGCGCCGCTTTCGGCAGGGGGCAACTTGCCGGGCAGCCGTAATCAATGATACCCTTCCAAGACAAGTGGGCCGCAGCCCACTTTTTATTTGGCGAGAAAATTTAGCGGGGCTCCCGTGCTTCCCGCCATACCGACGGGGGCATAAGGCCGGTGAGAGTTTTGACGTTAAATCCGACGGCGGAAAAAGTCGCAGGATTGCTCGAACCCCATGTCGAGAGGCAGGGATACGAACTGGTATCCGTCGAATTCAAAAAGGGCGCCCGCGGGTCGATGCTGCGGCTTCTCGTCGACAAGCCTGGAGGTGGAATTTCGCTCAGCGATCTCGAGAAATTGAGCCCGGTTTTGGGCGATTTGCTCGACGTCTATGATCCGATCGAGGGTCGGTATCTGCTCGAGGTTGCATCCCCGGGTCTGAATCGACCCCTGAACAAGCTGGAGCACTTTGAGTCGTGTCGCGGACAGCGGATTAAGGTCAAAACGTCGATCGCGCGCGAGGGCGGACAGAAGATGTTCGTGGGGAAGCTGGTCGAAGTGCGGCCCGGCGGTATCGAGCTCGATGATGAGACGAGCGGACACCGTCAGTCGTTCGAGTTCAACGAAATACAAAATGCGAATTTTGAATACGATTTCAACAACTGAATCCGGCTTTAGTCGCTGGATTACGAAACCAGACGGCGCGGGGCGCCCCGGGGAGATGCTATGCAAGTCGATCTGAACCGGGTTATCGAACAGGTTTCCAAGGAAAAGGGCATCGACAAGTCGATCGTCGTCACTGCGGTCGAGGAGATGATGCTTTCGGCCGCGCGGCGCACCTTTGGCCCGGATCGCACGATCGAGTCGCGCTTCAACACCGATATAGGAGAAATCGAACTCTTCGAGATTAAGACCGTTGTCGAGATGGTCGCAAATCCGCAGGCGGAAGCGACGCTCAAGGATGCGCGAGAGAAATACGATCCCGACGCCGAAGTCGGCGACGAGATCCTCATCAAGCTCGATACGGCCACAATGGGACGTATCGCCGCGCAGGCCGCCAAGCAGAACCTCATTCAGCACATCCGCGATGCCGAGCGCAAACAGATCTACAACGAGTTCAAGGACCGCCGGCTCGAAATCGTCTCGGGCATCGTTCAGCGCTTCGAGCGCAAGAACATGATAGTCAATCTTGGACGCACCGAGGCGATTCTGCCGGAAAAAGAGCAGATTCCGCATGAGCGCTATCGTCCCGGCGATCGTATCCGCGCGCTGATTACCGAAGTTGACCTTTCCGAGAAAGGGCTTTCGATCGTTCTCTCGCGCACCGCGAACGACTTCCTGATGAAGCTATTCGAGCAGGAAGTTCCGGAAATCTACGAGGGAATCGTCGAGATTCGCCAGTGCGCGCGCGAGCCGGGCGGCAGAGCAAAGGTCGCCGTATACTCGAAGGACTCCGATGTTGATCCGGTCGGCGCGTGTGTCGGGATGAAAGGTACGCGCGTTCAATCGGTCGTTCAGGAATTACGCGGCGAGAAAATCGATATCGTTCCGTGGACCGATGACCAGGCGGAACTCGTATGTCGCGCGCTTGCGCCTGCGAAAGTTTCCAAGGTCGTGATCGACGAGGACGAGCACGCGATGGAAGTGATCGTGCCCGACGATCAGCTTTCGCTGGCGATCGGAAAACGCGGCCAGAATGTCCGCCTGGCCCATCGCCTGACCGGATGGAAACTCGATGTTCGCAGCGAGGCCGAGGCTGAAGAAGAAGCGCGCGCGGCGCGTGCCTCGCTCAACGCGATTCCGGGAATCGGCGATATCAACGCGGAACTCCTGTTCCAGTTGGGATTCCGCAGCGCCGAGCAGCTTGCGGAATCGGAGCCGGAATCGCTGGACGTCGAAGGCATCAGCCCCGAGCGTGCGCGACAACTTATTGCTGCCGCCCGCGAACATGTGGCGCGCAAAAAGGCCGAAGAGGCCGCGCGTGCGCAGAAAGTCGAAGCCGAGGCCGAGGCGATTGAGGGGCTCGAAGCCGACGGCGTCGATTCATCGATGGAAGCGTCGGCGGCCAACGCTCCGACGCTGGAAGCTTCTTCCGATGCAGAGGAGAAACCCTGATCCGAGCAGAACCTGTCTCGGTTGTATGAATCGCGACGCGAAAAGCGCGATGATACGCATCGCTGCCGCTGATGGAGCGCTGCGGATCGATTTCGAATCAAGGGCGCCGGGCCGCGCAGGCTATCTGCATCCGAGCGACCAATGTATCCAGCGCTTCGCGTCGTCCAAAATGCGCGAGGTTCGCTCGTTGCGGATGAAACTCGACAGAACGCAACGGATGCAATTGGCCGACAACATACGCAAGCAACTGGCCAGTAAAACTGGAGAAGAATAAGATAACCAAAATGGCGCGAAAGCGGATTAAGACCCTGGCTCACGAATGGGACGTGCCGATGGAAGACGTTCTGGCCGCGTGCGAACGCCTGCACCTGCCGCACGCTCATTCTGAATCGAGTCTGCTCGGTCAGGACGAAGTGGATCGCATCAAGGCCGAACTCGACGAACGCGCGCGCCGCGCAGCACTGATGAAGCGCGAAACCGTGGTTGAAACCACTGCGGGCAAAGTCGTCGAGAAACGACTCACGGCCAACGTGGTGCGTCGTCGCCACGCCGAACCCACGCCGGCTGCATCTTCTACCGGGGAAGAGGCAGCGCAGCCGTTTAGTTTCGAGACCGAAGCGCCAAAGGAAGAACAGTTTGTGTCCCCGCTGTTTGAAGAAGTTTCGCAAGCCGTTCCCGAGTCGCCGCAATTTCTGGAGCCTGAGAAAGCGCCCGTTTCCGAAATTGAGGCGCCCGCGCCTCCCGTCGAACCGCTCGTCAAAGCGCCGATGATCGAAGTTGCGCCGCTCACGCCGGAAGTTGCTCAGCCAATTGCGCCGCAGCCCACTGCTGCTCCGATGGAACAGCCGCAAAAGCTCGCAGCGTCGACGAGCGCCGAAACTCCGGTCGCTGAGCGCGCCTCCGCCGTGCAGCGGCCTCGCGAAGAACGTCGACCGCCCGGGCCGCCGCCTCGTGTTGAGCACCGCGCCGGGCGTGAACCTCGACCGTCCGCACCCGCGCTGGAACGCGGCGCGATAGATTTAACCAAGGGCGTTCATGCGGCAGCGCCGTCGCTCGACGACGGTCAGCGCGGACCCAAGGTGCTGGGCAAGATCGATCTTCGCGCCAAACCTGCGGCGCCGCGCCCGGCTGCTCCGACCGGACGTCCTCCTGTGCCTTCTCGTCCCGGCGGCCAACCGTCGCGTTTCCCGACGCCTCCGTCGCAGCAGCAGCCCGCCGCACCGCCGCCGGATCTGACCCGTCCGGGAGCGGCAGCTCGCGGACCCAAGCGCAAGAAAGTCGTCAAGAAGGAAGGCGTCGATTTCGTCGCCGAGCGCGAGATTCGCGGGCTTCGAGTGCCTAAGAAGCGGCGCGCTCTTCCCGGTAAGGAACAACGCAAGACTGAAATCACCACGCCGAAGGCTTCCAAGCGCGTCGTGCGCATCACCGAAGGCGTTACGGTCGGCGATCTCGGTCGCTCCATGGGTGTCAAAGCGGGAGACCTGATCAAGAAGCTGATGGAGCTTGGCCAGATGGCCACGCTGAACCAGGTTCTCGATCCGGACACTGCCGCGGTTGTCGCGAGCGAGTTCGGTTACACGGTCGAGAACGTCGCGTTTGATGTCGAGCAGGCGATCGAAGAAACAACCGAACAGGCTGCCGGCGAAGGCGCCGAGCGCCCGCCGGTCGTGACCGTGATGGGTCACGTCGATCATGGCAAAACCTCGCTGCTCGACGCGATCCGCCATACGCAGGTCACGTCCGAGGAGTACGGCGGCATCACGCAGCACATCGGCGCGTACACCGTCGAGGCGAACGGCAAGGTGATCACGTTCGTCGATACTCCCGGTCACGAAGCATTCACCGCGATGCGCGCACGGGGCGCCAAGGTCACCGATATTGTCGTGCTCGTAGTTGCCGCGAACGAAGGCGTGATGCCACAGACGACCGAAGCGGTCAATCACGCGCGGGCCGCCAACGTCCCGATCATCGTTGCGATAAACAAAATCGATCTCCCCGACGCCAATATCGATCGCGTCAAGCAGCGCCTGACCGAAATCGGCCTCG
>Ga0335069_10014300_pt1 | contig 11122 bp, 7 predicted proteins | sample Lox_Sample_11_FD_206714 | JGI IMG/M metagenome (GOLD analysis project Ga0335069, IMG submission 206714) | Soil microbial communities from Loxahatchee National Wildlife Refuge, Florida, United States - Lox_Sample_1.1 | ecosystem: Environmental > Terrestrial > Soil > Wetlands | place: USA: Florida... | reverse complement strand
CAACTTTGTACGCGTTGGCTCCCGTTGCTGATCAGAATCTGGATATCGGGACGGAGTTCCCACTGCATCAGGACCTGGCCATTTCGTCGGTTCTTAAAAAGCAGAAACCTGTGCTTATCCCCGACATACAAAACGAGGTCGCGAGGTTTCCCTCCAGCTTTGCGCAGCGTCTTCCCGAAGAGCGGTACAAAGTTGCATACCTTTTCCCCGTTTCACTTGGAGGGAGGCCCTTGGGGGTGCTGATCTATACATCCGCACACCGGGAACAATACGATTCCAAAGACGTCGAATTGATGGGTTCCGTGGCCGCGCATGTGTCCGCCGTCGTGGGTGCTGCTCTCGCTGCAGAGTCCGCAGCTTCGTACAGACGGGATCTGGAGCGCGAAAGGGACAGACTCAAGCTCCTTCTCGAGATCAATAACCATACCGTAATGCACCTGGAGATGGACCCCCTTCTGGGCGCGGCGTCCACGTCCCTTCGCAAATTCTTCGACGTCGCCTTTACTGGCGTCTGGATCTTGGACGAACGATCCCGCCAGTTCCAGTGCATGAGTCTCGATTTTCCGGGGAACCACACGAATCTGAGCAATGCAGCTGGCCCGAGGCTCACAAACGAGGCGATCACGGATATGCGCACCCGGGTGCCCAGGGTCATGGGCCCCGCCGAAATCCGTGACCTGCCGAGCGACCTGGCGGAGCTGCTAATCCGCGACTCCATCGTCAGTTTGACCGTGTTGCCGATGATGGGCTCCAACGCCCCAATCGGGATCTTTGTCCTGGGGAGCCGGAAGGAGAGAGCATTTAGCAAGGCTGATCTCGACCTCCTGGCACAGGTGGCGAATCAGCTCTCACTTGCGCTGGACAATGCGCTGGCATACGGACGAGTGACGTTTTCCCGTGACCGCTTACAGCACGAGAAACTCTACCTGCAGTCGGAAATTGAGTCCCAGTACAGTTTTGAAGACATCGTCGGCAGGAGCAAGGCCCTGCGGGATGTCCTTGAGCAGGTCACGATTGTCGCGCCCACAGACTCAACCGTGCTGCTCATCGGCGAAACAGGTACTGGAAAAGAACTCATTGCGCGGGCCATCCACAACCTGAGCCCGCGGGGCCAGAAGACCTTTGTCCGTCTCAATTGCGCGGCCGTGCCGTCCGGCCTGATGGAAAGCGAACTCTTCGGACATGAAAAGGGCGCCTTCACAGGTGCACTCATGCAGAAGCGCGGTCGAATTGAACTGGCTGACGAAGGCAGCCTGTTTCTGGACGAGATCGGGGACATCGACTCCGAGCTTCAACCGAAACTCCTGCGGGTTCTGCAGGAGCGCGAGTTCGAGAGACTGGGCAGCAACCGGACGATCAAGGTGGATGTCCGACTGATTGCTGCTACACACCGCGATCTGCCCGCCATGGTGCGCGACCGCGAATTCCGGGAGGATCTTTACTACCGTATCGATGTGTTTCCAATCCGTATCCCGCCCCTGCGTGAAAGGAGCGACGACATCCCGCTCCTTGTGCACTACTTTGTGGCAGTCCTCTCGCGCAAGATGAGAAAGTCGATTCGCGTGGTTCCGAACAAAGTCATGGATGCCATCATGAATTGGTCGTGGCCCGGCAATGTCAGAGAGTTGCAGAACTTCCTGGAACGCTCCGTCATCCTTAGCCGTGACGAAATACTAGCTGCTCCCATATCTGAGCTCGGGAACAGGGCTGCTCCGAAAATTGCGTCCGCCGCCACATTTCACGGAATGGAACGGGAGACCATTCTGAATGCTTTGCGCGCCGCCGAGGGCAGAGTAGGCGGTCGGGGAGGCGCTGCGGAACAGTTAGGCCTCAAACGGACAACGCTGCAGCGAAAGATGGAGCGGCTGAACATCGCCAAAGCCGACTATTCGTGAGATTCGCAATCCCAACGATGCCGCTATCGCAGCGTGTGACGCGATAGCGTTGGAAGGTAAGTCCACTTGAGCGTCCAGAACATGCCTGAGCCTTTTCGTCTGAGCATGTAGATGCCTTCCGTCGTTTGGGCACCCGCTTGCCTGTAACTCAGCGTAGCTCCATTTCAGCGGAGATCCAGCCCGCCTGCTGTCGTTCACCCTTCGTCAATTCCACATCGGTCTCCACACTTCGGACTGGCACCCGTACCCAATGCCGCCCCACAGAGGACAGGGTTGGACAATCGATTTTGTCGAACAGAAATCCGAGTTTCCCCGGGGCGGCGAGTTCTCTGGGGATCGACTTTATCCTTTTAAGGAAGTCATCCTCACCGCTCGAGGCCAGCCGGCCGCCCAGGGCGCCTTCGCGACCATCCCAGTGCTCGCAACCTCCTCGAGGCCTCCAACCTGTTTTGAATACTATCCAGCGGTCCGCAAACCGTTACACCAATCGATGAAGCGACAGGCGCCGAATCGGACGGGGGCGTGAGGAGGCGACCCGGGTTTCAATCAAGCCCCAATATTCCGCTGGCCTGTCTGATCGCAGCCAGAATCCCTCATCGGCTCAGATTCGTCTATGCCCTGGCGCGCCTCGAAATCAGCATGGAGATCCTGTCTGTACCGACCATTGAGCTCCTCCGATGCACAGCCAAAATACCCGGAAGTCGGTCTTTCCCGAAGATCACATCCGCATGGCAACCGCCATCGTTTCGGCGTACGCCGCGATCGAAGAGCTGGGCCTCACCATCCGCGCCAGAAACCAGAATCCAAGCCGAATCAATGGCTCCTGAAATCTCAAGGTTCGCAATGAGTTGGAGGAGCGACTCACGGATGCGGGCGTCGATCTCACCGGGCTATATTACTGGAATCTTCGCGGCAAGCGGACGCGGAAAAGACTTTCGTGCAGAGGCGTGCGCCACGGTGCGGTGTCAGTTATAAGGCGAATATCAATTGCATGTGAGTGTTGTGCGATGAATGCGCTTCGGCGCGGCTTGGTGCGGAACTTTAGATATCAATTCAAACGGATTTTGAGTCCGCTGCGTCTGCCAGTTCCGCCATCCCGGCAGGGAGGCTGGGTACCTTTGCATTGGACAGGAACTTCGGCTCCGCAGAACCCGGCTCCATCCATGTTCCGGACCGCCGGTAAAGGCGCGGGCTCCGCTCGGGGCAGCACCGTCAGGGTGTCGGTGCGGCTGCGCCAGGCGTGGGGGGCGGCGGAGGCGCAAAAGTGGATGAGTAATAGAAGTCCGCGTTGCTTTCAGGCTGGCTGAAGCGCTCATGCTTACCGACGTTCAACGATCCGTGATGAAGGTAAGCAATCACGCGCTCCCCGACGGCCGTGAGCTTCGTCTTGCCGGATTTCGCGTGCTCACGCTGGACGCGCCATTGATACCGGTCCGGATTGTTGACCTTCGCCTTTCCTGCCTTCAGGATCGAGTCTTCCGTGGGCTGTTTGATCGTCACCGTAAATTCGGTATCGAACGGATCCTGCTTGGGAGGATGCTCTTTTCCCTTGAACGTGAGTTTCACTTCGACATCGTCCGTGCCCGGTGTCTTGTCCACCTGCATCGAGGTCGCCTTGAAATTGCTTTTCGCAAACGACTTCCCGTAGAGCGAATTGCCCTCATCCAGCGATGCTGGTTCGTCGAACGCCATGCTCCAGGGCTTAATCGTGTCGACCTTCTGCCCCTGCTGCTCGAGCAGGGGCTTCGCAGAAGGCGCAACCAGCTGCTGAGCCAGCTTTTTTCTTTGATCCTCCGGCAGGTGTGCGTACAGCCTGTCGATCTCGGGCTGCAGATCCTTGGCTGTGTAGAGCTGGGTGCCCGGCCGCTGGAACATCGGTCCCGACAGCGAATCCACGGTCTTGGCTTCTGCGGCAATCTGATCGAGCTCCGGCTTGATGCGTTTCTCTTCGGCGGCAATCGCTGCGTCGCGCTGTGTTTTGGCTGTCTTGCGCGCTTCCACGGCCGCGTCATATTCCTTTTTTGCGGCCTTGCGTTCATCGCCTTTCAGATTTGGATCGACCTTGGCAGGCTGAGGCGGCAGTTCCGGCAATCCCGCGGTAAACGCGCCCATCTTCTCGTCGTGGGCGGCCTTGCGGGCCTGGTCTGCAAGAGTGGAATCGGTTGAATAGTCCTGCTCGTGGGTCGGTGCGACCACTGTTCCCGCGCCGCCGAAGGCTTCATCGATCAGTTCCACCATCTCCTTGGTGCGCCCGATGTCGCAGCCCTTGATGTGAATCCGGGTCTGCGCGTCGATCACCGAGCCCAGCGAGGGCAATGTGCCGGGCAGGCCTCCCGACGGGTGCAGCGCCGCACGCAGATCGAGTACCGTCATGCGATGGTCTTTGCTGGAGCCATCGAGGCCAAATCCCAGGGTTCCATCCTCCGCGCCGTGAGAAACGATGTAGAGGTTGCCGACCGGATCCGTCACATGGCTCGCGATCCACTTGAGAAGGTCTTCCAGGGTCCGCTTGTCCTCCACCATGGTGGCATGCGGCAGGTGCGCCTGGAAGTACTGCTTCGCGAGGGTATAGAACGGGTTGCCCGTCTTTTTCGGGTCCGCCCCCATGATGAAGACGAAATCCTTGCGCGGAACCGGCGCGGGCTGGCGCTGCACCCATGCCTGCGTGGCCGAGCGCTGCTGCATCACGTGTGCGAGTTCGTGCGCGAGCAGCCGCTCGGTGGGTTCGCCGCGGCTCAGCACGATGTGGTCGGCGACCGTAAACGCCCGCGCCCCGAGCGCGCGAGCCGCCCGATGCGCCAGCCCGTCGGCATGCAGACGCACCGCGGAGAAGTCGTGCTTGAAGTGCCGTTCGAACGCTGCGCGGTTCTTTTCAGCAAGGGGCTGGCCGGGCGACGACAACGCGTGATGAACCGCAGGCGGCGCCAACGGTCCTCTGAGCGGCACGTGCGAAGCCCTGACCGGCGTTGTTCCAGGCTGCGCAACAGCTTGCTCGGCGGCCCTTTCGAATTCATCCAACGCGCCGCCCACAAGCAACGCGCTCCCGGCGTTGGACGTCAGCGTATGGGATGGGGTCGCGCCAGCCTGCTGCCGCAGCCGGCCGGGGGCGCGCACCGCAATCTCGGCAAGGCTCCACCGTGCTGCCCCGGCGCCTTGAACCTTGGGTGACTCCATCTCCGCGGTTTGGGAGCACAGGGGGCGCCAGCCGGGGTCTGCGCTGCGCAGTCCACGCCGCGGAATCCCTTCGTCGCGGCTTTCGCTCGGCTTTTTCAGTGGGCCAGCGCGCTGCACAGTCTCGCCCTTTCGCAGCAGGTTCGGGGCGACAGTATAGCATGCGGCTATGTAACCGCTGGAGCGCCGTCATGGATTCCATGGCGACGCAGTTCGCTGAGGGAAGCGCTTCTCATGCGACAATGAATGGTGACCGAGATGACGACCGCCTCCTCTTCATCTGTTCCTGTTCCGGCTACCGTAACGCCGGAGCTGCTGGCCCAACACAGCATCACCACCGACGAATACGACCGCATCCTCAAGGCCCTTGGGCGGGTACCCTCACTTACGGAACTCGGCATCTACAGTGTGATGTGGAGCGAGCACTGCTCCTACAAGTCCAGCCGCGTGCACCTCAAGCGCCTGCCCACGAAGAGCGAGCGCGTCGTGCAGGGGCCCGGCGAGAACGCCGGCATCATCGACGTGGGAGACGGCTGGGCCTGCGCCTTCAAAATCGAAAGCCACAATCACCCCAGCTATATTGAGCCCTACCAGGGCGCGGCCACCGGCGTGGGAGGCATTCTTCGCGACATCTTCACCATGGGTGCCCGGCCCCTTGCCGTCATGGACTCCCTGCGCTTTGGGCCGATTGTGCCCGAGGCCGGCATCGAGCCGGGACTGATCCACAAGAACCACACCATCGTCGAAGGCGTGGTCAGCGGCATCGCCGGGTACGGCAACTGCTTCGGTGTGCCCAACCTCGGCGGCGAAACCAAGTTCGAGCCATGCTACAGCGGAAATCCGCTGGTGAATGCCTTTGCGCTCGGTCTGGTGCGCAAGGATGAAATCTTCTACGGCAAGGCCACCGGCACCGGCAACCCAGTCATCTATGTAGGCGCCAAGACCGGCCGCGACGGCATCCACGGCGCCACGATGGCCTCTGAGGAGTTTCACGAAGGCACCGAGGCCAAGCGCCCCAACGTCCAGGTCGGCGACCCCTTTATGGAGAAGCTTTTGCTCGAAGCCTGCCTGGAAGCCATGAAGACCGGCGCGATTGTCGGCATTCAGGACATGGGGGCTGCCGGTTTGACCTGTTCCACCTGCGAAATGGGCGCGCGCGGCGGCGTGGGCCTGGATGTGGAGCTTGACCTCGTTCCCCAGCGCGAGACCGGCATGACGGCCTACGAAATCATGCTCTCCGAAAGCCAGGAGCGCATGCTGCTCGTCGCCGAAAAGGGCAGGGAAGACGAAGTCCTGAAGGTCTTCGCCAAGTGGGGACTCGACGCCGTCATCGTCGGCACGGTGAAGCCTGAGTCGCGTCTGCGCATCCGGCATCACGGCGTGCTGGTAGCCGATATTCCCAACGAATCCCTGACCGACGATGCGCCCCTCTATCACCGGCCGGTTGGTATATGGAATGCACCCGTTGCGCAGGACCCCCCGGAGGCCGCGCTGGCCGGGCTGGCCCGGGATCGCGACTTTACCGCGGATCTGAAGACGCTGCTGGCAAGCGCCAACCTCTGCTCCAAGCGCTGGGTGCACGAGCAGTACGACACCATGGTGCAGACCAACACGGTTCTTGGTCCCGGCGGCGAAGCTGGCGTGATGCGGATCAAGGCTACGGGAACGCGGGACGAGGACGGCATTGCGCACGAGCGCGGACTGGCGATGGCGCTCGACGGCAACGGGCGCTGGTGCTACCTCGACCCCAAACTGGGCGCCATGCACGCCGTGGCGGAGTGTGCGCGCAAGGTGGCGATGACAGGCGCACTGCCGGTAGCCGCTACCAACTGCCTCAACTTCGGCAACCCGGAAAAGCCCGAGATCATGGCGCAGCTTTCTGCCGCCATCGACGGCATCGCCGAAGCCTGCACCGCGCTCGCGACACCCATTACCGGCGGCAACGTCTCGCTCTACAACGAGACCCGCGGCGAAGGCATCTATCCCACGCCTGTACTTGGCATCGTCGGCATCCTCGAGGACATCACAAAGGCAGTGCCCGCTGATTTTCAGCGTGGAGGAGATGCCATCTTGCTTCTGTGGCCCATGCCGCGCGGTGAAGAGCCCAATCCCGATCTCAAGGTTCCGCTCGAGCCGCTTCCTATCAGTCAATACCCGCTGCCGGCTTTCGAGAGCGAGCCTGTCGTGCGCGAGCAGGCCGATGCACCTGACGCCGAAGTTGCCGCAAATCTCACTGCATTTGGCTCTTCCGAGTTTGCCAGAGTCGTTCTCGGCACCCTGTGGGGCAAACCTCCGGCGCTCGATCTCGATGCTGAAGCGGGCCTGCACAATCTGCTTGGTGTCCTTGCCTGGCGCAGGCTCATCCGCTCGGCGCGCGATATCTCCGACGGCGGCCTGGCCGTCGCACTCGCGCAGGCGTCCTTTGCCAAGGGGATTGGCGTCACCGTGGAGCAGGATCCATCGCTGCTCGCACACCCGCTCTTCGGTCTCTTCGCAGAACCTGCTTCGACGATCGCCGTTACAGCTGATCATGACAAGCTGGCCGAGATCGATGACCTGGCGAGTCAATACGGCTTCCTGTCCGCGCGTATTGGAACTACCGGCGGCAACAGGCTCGAGATTCTGGTCGACGGCGAGACCTTCATCTCCGCATCCGTCGATGAGCTGCGCAGACCGTGGGCCAGCGCGCTCGAGTCCGCTCTCCATGAAGAGGTGACCGCATGACCCGGGTCCTCCTTCAGGGAATCGAAGGCGTCACAGACGAATCCGAATTCATCAAAGCTGCCGCGCGCAGCAAGGGCCGCGAAGCGGCGCCGCTGACCACTGAAGACGACCCCAAGCTCCGCGAGGAATGCGGCGTCGTCGCCATTCACGGACACCCCGACGCCGCCCGCCAGGTCTACCTCGGCCTCTACGCCCTGCAGCATCGCGGCCAGGAATCCGCCGGCATCGCCACCGCCGACGGCCACCAGCTTGCCAACATTAAAGGCATGGGCCTGGTTTCGGAGATCTTCACCGACGACGTGCTGGCCAAGCTGCCCGGCTCCATGGCCATCGGCCACACGCGCTACTCCACCACCGGCGACTCGGCACTGCTCAACGCGCAGCCCATCCGCGTCGATTCAACCAAGGGCCTCATCGCCATCGCGCACAACGGCAACCTCGTGCACCTGGGCAACGTGCGCGCAAAACTCGAGCGTTCCGGCGCCTACTTCCAGACCACGTCCGACTCCGAGATCATCGTCCAGCTCATCGCGCACTCGCATGCCGGCACGCTGGTCGATGCCATTGCCGAATCGCTTTCCCAGGTCGACGGCGCCTTCTCCATCGTGATGATGACCCGCGACCGTATCTTCGCGGCGCGCGACCCCCGCGGCTTCCGCCCGCTCTCCATGGGCCGCATCCGCAACCCCGAGGGCCGCGACACCATCGTCTTCGCCAGCGAGACCTGCGCCTTCGACTTGCTGCGCGCCGACTACGAGCGCGACGTGCTTCCCGGCGAACTCGTCATGGTCACCGAAGACGGCGTCACTAGCCGCCAGTACTCCAGCGGTGTTCAGCAGACCAGCTGCATCTTCGAACACGTCTACTTCGCCCGCCCCGACAGCCGCATCTACGGCCGCTGGGTGCAGGAGAGCCGCGACCAGATGGGCCGCCAGCTCGCCCGCGAGTCGCACGTGCCAGCGGACGTGATCGTGCCGGTGCCCGACTCCGGCGTCACCGCCGCGCTCGGCTATGCAGAAGAATCCGGCGTCCCGTTCCGCTTCGGCCTGATCCGCAACCACTACGTCGGCCGCACCTTCATCGAGCCCGAACAGCGCGTCCGCGACTTCGGCGTCAAGCTCAAGCTCAACCCCGTGCGCAACCTCCTCGAAGGCAAACGGGTCGTCCTGATTGACGATTCCATCATCCGCGGAACAACATCGCGCAAGATCGTCCGCATGGTGCGCGGCGCCGGCGCCAGGGAAGTCCATCTCCGCATCAGCTGCCCGCCCACCATCTCGCCCTGCTTCTACGGCGTCGACACGCCCTCCAAGCGCGACTTGATCGCGGCCAACAAGACCATCGACGAGATCCGCCAGTTCATCGAAGCCGATTCGCTCGCCTATCTCTCGCTCGACGGCATGATGAAGGCCTGCGACGGCGGCGAGGGCAACGGCTTCTGCGTCGCCTGCTATACCGGCAACTACCCCACGCAGTGGGTGGATGTCGAAGACATTCTTCCCGCCGCTGTGACCCTCTAGCCATCGCGAGCTTCCGGAACCCCGGCAGCTTGCGGAACCTGACTCACGTGCCGCAGGGCTGCGGAATGGCCTTCGTCGCATCAGGCGCAGCGCCGGTTCGCGCAGCGACTCGCCATCGGCTACAACAGTAAGAGGAGCACTGCGGTTTCCATGCGTCCCACTGCTCACGATGTTCTCCTCGTCATTGACGTGCAGAACGACTTTTGCCCCGGCGGAGCGCTGGCCGTGCGCGATGGGGCCGCCGTGATTCCGGTCATCCATGGCATCGCGCCAGCATTCGCGCACATCCTCCTCACGCAGGACTGGCACCCGCCCGGCCATCAGTCTTTCGCCAGCGCGCACGCGGGCAGGCAGCCCTTCGAGCAGGTCAATCTGAGCTATGGCCCGCAGACGCTGTGGCCCGATCATTGCGTCCAGGGCACGCACGGCGCGGAGTTCCACCCCGGCCTGCATCTGCCCCTCGCCGAGCTCATCCTGCGCAAAGGTTTTCGGATGGAGATCGATTCGTACTCGGCGTTTTTTGAGAACGACCGCACCACGGCGACGGGCCTGGCGGCCTATCTGCGCGAGCGTGAGCTGACGCGGGTCTTTTTCGCCGGTCTGGCGTATGACTACTGCGTCGGCTACTCGGCGCTGGACGCCCGGCGGCTGGGGTTCGAAGCGATCGTGATTCGCGATGCGTGCCGCGCCATCGACCTGAATGGCTCGGTGGCGGAGATCGAATCGAGGTTCCTTGCGGAAGGCGTGCAGATCATCCAGTCGGCGGAGTTGCCAAGGTGAAACGCAGATGAGTACGAAACGGAGCGAGCAGCATGGAGCGATGAGCCTGGAAATCCGCCGGGCGCAATCGGGCGATGCGGAAGCGATCGCGCTGCTGGGGAGGATCACGTTTGCGGAGACGTTCGGACATCTATTCGAAGCGCATGCCGGCGATCTGCGCGCGTATCTGGACCGGACGTTTGGCGTGGAGAAGATCCGCCGCAGCCTGGGCGAGGCGGACAATCGCTATTGGCTCGGGTGCGTGGACGGATTGCCCGTGAGCTACGCCAAGCTGAAGTTTCCTTCTCCGACTGTGTTGCTGGATGGCGCCGACGTGGCACAGTTGCAGAAAATCTATGTGCTGCGTGCGTTTATCGGGCAGGGGATTGTGATGGAGGATGCGCGATCGCGGCGGATCGGGCGCGTGTGGCTCGATGTGCTCAAGGAGAATGCAAGGGCCATCCGTTTTTATGAGCGCGAGCAGTTCAGGATGCTGGGCGACGATCGGTACGCGATCGGCGCGCAGACCTTTTCATTCCATTTGATGGTGCGGGAAGTCTCTCCAGGGTGAGAGGGAGCCGGTATTCTGGACGAACATGTCGCGCAACTTCTATATTCTCGCCGCCTCGCTCGGCTTCTTCGCGCTGCTTTCAGCGGGAATGTCGTTCGTACCCGCGGGCTTTCAACCGGGGCTGCCGGCCAACGCGTCCATGTGGCGCACGATCGCTCTGATCTTTCTGCTCGCCGGACTGGCGTCGGCACTGATCGGGGTGATGAGCCATCTCTTCGAGCAGGTGGACCGGCGCAGCGAAGAAGCACGGCTGGCGGCGCGGCGCAGGCGCCGCGGGGGACGCGGATAGGCTTTCGCGGGCCGGATGCGCCGGCGGCGCCGCGGCAGGAACTAGAATCAGGAGTGAGGGATACTTCCCGCAGACGAGCGTCAACTGATGTATGAAGTGAACGTGGAGGCCGGCTTTTCTTCGGGTCACTACCTCCGCAACTATCACGGCCGCTGCGAGAATCCGCACGGACACAACTACAAAGTGCGGGTAA
>Ga0335069_10014299_pt1 | contig 11124 bp, 10 predicted proteins | sample Lox_Sample_11_FD_206714 | JGI IMG/M metagenome (GOLD analysis project Ga0335069, IMG submission 206714) | Soil microbial communities from Loxahatchee National Wildlife Refuge, Florida, United States - Lox_Sample_1.1 | ecosystem: Environmental > Terrestrial > Soil > Wetlands | place: USA... | reverse complement strand
CGACGCAGGATGGATTCGGGTGGACGAACGGCGTCGCGCTGGCGCTCGCGGCTCCGAAACAACCGGCCGGCGGCCGGGCTGTCGCCTCTCCACCGACGAAGTAGGCGGCCGCGCCACGGTCTTGACCGCCGGGGCCGGCCCCTCACGCCGCGGCCGGCGCCCCTGTTATTTCTTCATAGGCTCAGGCGCGGATGTCACGCGCCACCCATCACGTCTCACCTCTCACCCTCACCATCAACCGGCACGCCCATGGATCGCTCGACCGCCCTCACGCTGATGCACGAGTACACGCCGTCCGACGCCCTGCGGAAGCACATGTACGCCGTCGAGGCGGCGATGCGGGCCTATGCGCGCAAGGCCGGCGAGGATGAGGAGACGTGGGGGGTGGTCGGCCTGCTGCACGACTTCGACTACGAGCGATTCCCCAACGCCGCGCGGAGCCCCACCGAGGAGCATCCGAGCGAGGGCGCCAGGATCCTCGAGGCCAAGGGCTACCCCGAGCCGCTGCGACGCGCGATCCTGGCCCACGCATCCTATACAGGGGTGCCGCGCGACACGCCGGTGGCGAAGACGCTCTACGCCGTGGACGAGCTGTGCGGCTTCCTCGTGGCCTGCGCGCTGGTCCGGCCGAGCCGCAGCCTGGCTGACCTCGAGGTGCCGTCGGTGAAAAAGAAACTCAAGGACAAGGCCTTCGCGCGGAACGTCAACCGCGACGAGATCCGCGAAGGCGCCGAAGAGCTGGGCGTTCCGCTCGAAGATCACATTCAGTTCGTGATCGAGGCCCTCCGACCCGTCGAGCGCGAGCTCGGGCTGGGCGCGGCGCAGTGACGGCTCCTCCAACGCACCCCGCGTCCCCTGCGTAATACACAGTTGGAACCCGACGCCGCGCTGGCAGTGCAGGCCGCCGCCGGCGATCGGGAGGCGTTTGGGGCCCTGGTGGAGCGTCATCAGGCGGCGGTCCGGCGCTTGACCCGCGCGGTCACCGGCGACGCGCACGACGCGGATGACGCGGCCCAGGACGCCTTTCTTTCGGCGCTCGACCGGATCGAGACGTACGACGCGTCGCGCCCCTTCGGGCCGTGGCTGATGCGGATCGCGACGAACGCGGCGATCGACCTGGTGCGGCGCCGGACGGTGCGCCGAGCCGACGCGTTGGACGAGCGGGCGCCGTCGCGGCGCTCGTCGCCGGCGACCGACGCGGAGTCCGCGGAGATCCGCGCCAAGCTGGTGGCGGCGCTGGCCGAGTTGCCCGAGCGGCAGCGCGTCGCCGTGACGCTGTTCGACGTCGAAGGGTACTCGCACGCGGAGATCGCGGCGGTACTGGAGATTCCCGAAGGGACCGTGCGGTCCGACGTGTTTCACGCCCGCCGCACGCTGCGGGTGGCGCTCGAGGCCTTCGCGCCCGACCGGCAGATGGAGGGACGATGAACGACCTGATGAGACGGTTGCTGTCACCGGAGGACGACGGTCGCGCCTTCACCGACGCCGTGCTGATGCGGGCGGCGGGCGCGCTGCATCGCCGCCGTGCCGCGGCCGAAGGCGCGGACGGTCAGGCGTGGACGTGGCTCGAGGCCTGGGCGCGGCCCTGGCTGATCGCGGCCATCGTCGCGCTCGCCCTCGCGCTGGCGCTGCCGGTGGGGCGCGCCGCGACGAGCGGCGCCACCGTTACGCCGACCCTCGCCTCCGACCTGATGGGAACGAGCACCGGCACTTCGTACGTCCTCGCAGAAACGCTGGGGAACTAGGACACCGATGTTCAACAAGTCGAAGGCGTGGGCAATCGGGCTCCTGGTCGCGGTGGCGGTGGTCGGCCTCGTGGCCGGTGCGGCGCTCCAGAGCTGGATCGGCTTCGGCCGGGGGCGCGGCGCGGACCGGAACACCTACTCGGGGTATCTGACCGCCGAGCTGAAGCTCTCGAAGACGCAGCACGACTCGGTGGTGGCGATCCTCCGCAAGTACCGGCCGCGGATGCGGGCCGCCATGCAGGTGGTCCGGCCACAGCTGGATTCGATACGCGCCCTGGTCTCCGACGAAGTGCGCACCGTCCTCACTCCCGCGCAGCGGGAGTCGTACCAGCGGCTGCTGGATCGTGACCGGGCCGAGCGCGCCCGGGCCGACAGCACGGCGGCCGCGCAAGCCAAGAAGACATGACGATGACTCGATCCTCGATCGTCGCGCTGGCGTTGGCCCTCGGCCTCGCCGGCACGGCCGCCGCGCAGAACCCGCAGCCCGCCGCACCGCCGGCACCGACGCCGCCGGCCACCCAGCCCGCGACCCAACCGGCCCAGGCCTCCATGCCGCAGCCCATGGCCGCGCCGGAGCAGACGCCGATGCCGCAGGGCCGGCGCGTCACGCTGAGCGAGGCGCTGCAGCTCGGCCGGCAGTACAACCCGTCGCAAGTGCAAGCGCAGCAGAACCTGCGCGTCGCGAACATGGGCGTGACGGAAGCGTTCGGCGCGTATCTGCCCTCGGTCAGCGCCACTGCGGGCTCGTCGAAGAGCAGCAGCCAGCGCTACAACAGCGCCACGGGCCAGATCGTCAGCGCACCGGGTGATCAGTCCTCGTTCGGGCTCAACGCCAACCTGAACCTGTTCACGGGCTTCCAGCGCGGCGCCAACCAGCGTGCCGCCAACGCGACGCGGGACCTGAACCAGGCCGCCCTGTTGCAGCAGGACTACGCGACGGACCTCAACACCAAGCAGGCGTTCTTCAACGCGCTCTCCACCCAGGAGTTGGTGGGGGTGGCGCAGGCCAACCTCGCGCGGTCGGACCAGCAGCTCAAGCTGACGACCGAGAAGCTGCGCCTCGGCGCCACCACCCGCTCCGACTCGCTGTCGGCGAGCGTGGACTACGGCAACGCGGAGGTCCAGCTCATCCAGGCCCGGGCCAACGCCCTCACCGCCCAGGCCACGCTGGCGCGCGCGATCGGCTCGCCCGGCATGGTGGCCGCGGTGCCCGACACGGCCCTGGAAGTCCGCATCTCCAGCCTCGACACGGCGGCCTTGCGCCGCGATGCCGAGGCGAGCGCGCCGGCCGTCGTCCAGGCGCAGGCGGGCGTCACGGCCGCGCGGGCGAGCCTTACCGCCAACCGGGCCGTCTACTATCCGACGCTGAGCCTCGGCGCGAGCCAGCGCTGGGCCGGGCAGATCCTGTTCCCGTGGAGTCCCGTCGCGGCCGGGCCCAAGTACACCGGCACCTGGAACTTCAGCCTCTCGCTCAACTACCCGATCTTCAACGGGTTCGTGCGCGAAGCCAACATCGTGAACGCCGACGCGAACTACCAGTCGGCACAGGCCAGGCTGCGCGACGCCCGGCTCGGCCTCGACGCCAGCCTGACCCAGGAGCTCACCGCCCTCGACGCGGCGGGCGCCCAGATCGACGTCGCGCGCACCACCGTGGCCTCCGCGCAGGAGGCGCTCCGGATGCAGCGCGAGCGCTATCGCCTCGGCGCCTCGACCATCGTGGACCTGCTCACCGCGGAAACCACGCTCAACCAGGCCGAGACGGGCCTGGTACAGGCGCGCTACAACTACCTCATCGCCCGGGCCACCCTCGAGGCCCTGGTGGGACACACCCTGTGACGGCGGCGCCGGTAGCCGAGCCCGGCTCGGCCGACCCGGCGGCGGCCGACGGGCCGATCATCAAGACCGAGGCTCTGACCCGGGAGTACGCGATCGGGGCGGAGACGATTCGCGCGCTGCGGGGCGTGGATCTCGTGATTCGCCGCAACGAGTTCGTGGCCGTCATGGGCCCGTCGGGGTCGGGCAAGTCCACGCTGATGAACGTGATCGGCTGCCTCGACACGCCGACGGCCGGCGAGTACTGGCTCAACGGCCAGCGCGTCTCCGACCTGAACGACAGCGAGCTCGCGCACATCCGCAACAAGGAAATCGGGTTCGTCTTCCAGACGTTCAACCTGCTGCCGCGGGCCACCGCGCTCCACAACGTCGAGCTGCCCCTGATTTACGCCGGGGTGCCGGCCAAGGAGCGCCGGGAGCGGGCCGGCGCGGCGCTGGAGTCGGTCGGCCTGGGCGACCGGCAGGACCACCGGCCGGCCGAGCTTTCGGGCGGGCAGCGGCAGCGCGTGGCGGTGGCACGCGCCTTGATCAACCATCCCAGCATCCTCCTCGCCGACGAGCCGACCGGCAACCTCGACTCGAAGACGGGCGAGGAGATCATGCGACTGTTCGAGCAGCTCCACGGACGGGGCCAGACCATCATCCTGGTCACCCACGAATCCGACATCGCCGCGCACGCCAGGCGGCAGATCCACATCCTGGACGGCGTCATCGACCGGGATACCGCCTCGGAAGGGTAGTCACGATGAAGACGTCCCACGGCGTTCTGATCCTGAGCTCACTCCTCGCGTCTGCCTCCTGCAAGAAGCCCCAGCCCGTCGTGCTGTACGAGCCCCAGCCGGTCACCCGGCGCGACATCGTGGTGTCGGCGGAGGCGAACGGCTCGATCCAACCCATCCAGATCGTGGACGTGAAGTCCAGGGCCTCCGGCACCATTCTCGAGATGCGGGTCGAGACCGGTGACATGGTGCATCGCGGCGACACGCTGGTGAAGGTGGACCGGCGCGATCCGACCACCTCGTACAACCAGGCCGCGGCTGACCTCGAGGTCGCCCAGGCGCAGGCGGCCAACGCCGCCGCCCAGAAGAAGCGCGCGGACCAGATGTTCGCGTCGGGCGTGCTGAGCGAGCAGGACCACGACAACGCGAACCTCGCCGACGCCAACGCGCGGGCCGTGCTGGTGCGCGCCCAGGCGGGGCTGCAGAGCGCGCAGGACGCGCTCACCGACTGCAACGTGCTGGCGCCGGTGGACGGGACCATCCTCACCAAGAAGGTCGAGGCGGGCGCCGTCATCACGTCCGCCGTGCGCGACGTGTCGGGCGGCACGGTCCTGATCCAGATGGCCGACCTCGGCACCGTCGAGGTGCAGGCCCTGGTGGACGAGACCGACATCGGCAAGGTGCAGCCCGGGATGCCGGTCACGATCACCGTGGACGCGTATCCCAACCGGCCGTTCCAGGGCACCGTGCTCAAGATCGAGCCGCAGTCCACGGTGTCGCAGAACGTGACCATGTTCCCGGTGCTGGTGAACATCCCCAACCCCGAGGGTCTGCTCCGGCCGGGGATGAACGCCGAAGTTGCCGTGCAGATCGGCCAGCGCCAGAACGTGCTCGCCATTCCCACCGCCGCCCTGCGCACGCAGCGCGACGTGGCCTCGGCGGCGCAGGTGCTCGGCCTCGACCCCAAGGACGTGGACCGGCAGCTCGCGATCCAGGATTCCGTCGCGAAGGCCCACCCGCAGCTCGCGGCGGCCGGGAGTGCGCCGGCGGGCGGCTCGCGCGCGGGGCGCACGACCGAGGGCGGCAGCGTGGCGCCCGCGCGCGGCGCGGCGGCGACGCCCACCGGCGGCGCGCCCGGCGGCGACCGCCCGCAGATCCAGCTGCCTCCGGGTGTCACCCAGGAGCAAGTGCGCGCCATCATGCGCAAGGGGTTCAGCGGCGAGCAGCTCACGCCGCAGGAGCAGGCCATCCGCGCGCAGGTGATGCGGCAGTTCCAGCAGGCCGGCGGAGCCGGCGGCGGGGCCGCCGCGCCCGGCGCGCCCCGGCGCCGTTTCGGCGAGGGCCACGCGTACCAGTTCGGCGGCAGCTACATCGTGTTCGCGCTGCGACAGGGGCAGCCGACCCCCGTGCGGGTGCAGACCGGCCTCACCGACATGGACTACAGCGAGGTGGCGTCGGGGCTCAGGGAGCAGGACACCGTGCTGCTCCTGCCCTCCGCGTCGCTGGTCCAGCAGCAGGCCGAGATGCGCGACCGGATGTCGCGCTTCACGGCGGTGCCCGGCATGCAGCAACAGCAGCAGGCCAGGCCGGCGACGCCGACCGCGACCACCACGCGCCCGGCGCCGGCGCCAGCGCGCCCGGGACCGGGCCCCGGAGGTCCGTAGCCATGCTGATCTGGGAACTGTGGATCGTCGCCCTGTCGGCGATCCGGGCCAACAAGCTGCGCTCGTTCCTGACGATGCTCGGCATCATCATCGGCGTCGGCGCCGTGATCACGATGATCGCGCTGGGCTCCGGGGCGCAGAAGGCCGTGCAGGACAACATCTCCGCGCTCGGCACCAATCTCCTCACGGTGATGCCGGGGCAGCAGTTCATGCGGGGCGTGGCGAGCGACCAGCGCGTCGGCCTCACGGTGGACGACGCCACCGAGATCCAGAATACGTCGCGGCACATCGTGGCCGTGATGCCGGAGATCAATCGCTCGTTTCAGATCAAGTACCGGAACCTGAACTCCAACATCCAGGTGACCGGGACGACGCCCAGCTACTTCAAGGCCCGCAGCTACGTGGTCACGGCGGGCCGCGTGTTCACCGCCGGAGACGACGAAGCGCGCCGCCGCGTGGCCGTCATCGGCTCCGCCGTCGGCGACGACTTCGGCCAGAACGGCGCGGCGATGATCGGCCAGACGGTCGAGATTCGCGGCATCACCTTCGAGATCATCGGCCTGCTGGGATCCAAGGGGGCGCAGCAGGGATGGATGAATCCGGATGAGCAGATCTTCATTCCCCTCTCGACCGCGCGCTACCGCCTGATGGGCACGGACCGGGTCCGCACCATCACGGTCAAGGTGGACGAAGAGGGCAACACCAACATCGCGATGATCTCGCTCGAGCAGGCGATGCGACGCCGGCACCGCATCCAGCCGTCGGCCCCGAACGACTTCCAGATCCGCAACCAGGCCGACCTCGCGCAGACGCTCAACCAGACCACCCAGACCTTCTCCGCCCTGCTGGCGGGCATCGCCGCGGTGTCACTGCTGGTGGGCGGCATCGGCATCATGAACATCATGCTCGTCTCGGTCACCGAGCGCACCCGCGAGATCGGCGTGCGCAAGGCCCTGGGCGCGACCCGCGGCGCGATCCTCTTCCAGTTCCTCGTCGAGGCGCTGGTGCTGTGCCTGGTGGGCGGCGCGATCGGCGTCGTCTTCGGCGGCGGCGGGGCCATCGCCCTGAGCCGGATCTTCCACTGGAACACGCTCATCTCGCCGGTGTCCATCGTCCTCGCCTTCCTCTTCAGCTTCACGGTCGGCATCGTGTTCGGCGTGTGGCCGGCGCGCCGGGCGAGCATGCTCGACCCGATCACGGCGTTGAGGTACGAGTAGGGGGCCAGGCGGCGGGCTTGGCGGCTCGGGACCTGGGGGCGGCCGGAAACGGCCGCCCCTGGCCGCTCCTGGTACCATGCTCGCCGCGCGGTCTGGTACTGCCGCGCCTCGCGCCCGAACAACCTGCAACACTGCAACTCCGCCGACCTTGGATTAGATTCTGCCTCCCGTGCTCCCGACCATCGCGCTTCTCGCCCTCCTCCAGGTGCCCGATTCCGGCCCGGCGTTCAGCGGGCTCGAGCACCAGCTCCACGTACGCCCGCCGCGCGTGGACACCACCATCACCGTGGACGGCGTCCTCGACGAGCCCGTCTGGAGCCGCGCCGCGCGCCTGGTCGGCTTCTCCCAGTACCAGCCGGTGGACTCCCGGCCGGCCGAGGAGCCGACCGAGGTCCTGATCTGGTACTCGCCGTCGGCGATCTACTTCGGCATCCGCGCCCGGGAGAAGCACGGCGACCTGGTTCACGCCACCCACGCCGACCGCGACAACATCAGCGCCGACGACTACGTGCAGATCCTGCTCGACACCTACAACGACCGGCGCCGCGCCTTCCTGTTCGGCGTCAATCCGTTCGGGATCCAGCAGGACGGCGTGCGCATCGACGCCTACGCCGGCGGCGCGGGCGGGGTGTACGGCGGCGGCGGCGGCTTCGGGGCGATGAACATCCTCGACGGCAACGTCGACTTGAACCCCGACTTCGTGTTCGAGTCGCGCGGGCGGCTGGTGCCCGGCGGCTACGACATCGAGATCAGGATCCCGTTCAAGAGCCTCCGCTTCGCCGGCGGCAGGGTGCAGAGCTGGGGCATCAACGTGCTGCGCCGCGTGCAGCACTCCGGCTACCAGGACTCGTGGGCACCCGTGGTGCGGGCGAGCGCGAGCTTCATGAATCAGTCGGGGTGGCTGGACAGCCTCACGGACCTCCACCGCGGCCTGGTGCTCGACCTCACGCCGGTCGCGACCGAACGGATCAACGGCGCTCCCGACTCGACCGGGGCGTACCGTTACTCCAGCAACCCGCAGGTCGGGCTCGACGTGCACTACGGCGTCACCGCCAACCTCTCGCTCGACGGCACCATCAAGCCCGACTTCTCGCAGGTCGAGGCCGACGTCGGCCAGGTGACGCTGAACCAGCGCTTCCAGCTCTTCTATCCCGAGAAGCGGCCGTTCTTCCTCGACGGGCTCGAGCTGCTCGACACCCCCAACCAGCTCATCTACACGCGGCGCATCGTGAGCCCCGACGCCGGGGCCAAGCTGGCGGGCAAGGCGGGGCCGTGGACCATCGCGACCATCGTCTCGTCCGACGCGCCCTCGGAGTCGGCCACCGGCGGCCATCCGCTGTTCGGCATCACGCGCCTCAAGTACGACCTCGGCCCGACATCCAACCTCGGGTTCATCGCCACCGACCGCGACGACGGCCCGCAGTTCTCACGCCTGGCGGGGGCCGACATCCACCTCGTCCACTCGAAGCTGTACTTCATCGAGCTGCAGGGCGTGGCCAGCTGGCTCCACGACACCACTGGCTTCCACCGCGGCACGCTGCTGCAGGCCACCTGGGACCGGACCGGCCGCTACGAGGGGTTCAACTTCGGCCTCACCGCCATCGCGCCGGAGTTCGACGCGGCGGCGGGCTTCGTGCCCCGCACCGGCGTCGTGTCGGCGCACGCGTTCAACCGCTTCACCGGCTACGGTGGCCGCGGCGCGCTGCTCGAGACGATGTCCAGCTTCCAGACCGTCCTCCGCACCTGGAAGTACGACGGGTTCGGCCGGCAGTCCGCCATCGAGGGCAACGAGAGCGCCAACCTGCAGGCCACGCTGCGCGGCTGGTGGCAGCCCAACGTCAGCGTCGCGAGGAACTTCTACCGCTTCGACGCCACGTCGCTGGGGTATCTGGGCGACACGTACGGCACCTACCGCGTCCGCGCCACCAGAGTCCCCACCGACACGACCACGGTCCCCTTCGCCATTCCGGGGATGCTCGACAACCTGTTCACCGTGGGGGCCGGGCTCACGACGCCGACGTGGCGCCAGTTCACCGGCAACGTCAGCGCCTCCTACGGCGCGGTCGCCAACTTCGACGAGGCCGCCCGCGGCACCGGCCGCTCGCTCGGCGCGGCGGTGGATCTCCGGCCGACGCCGGCCGTCCGCATCTCGGCGCAGTACAGCCGCCTCACGCTCTACCGGCGCGACGGCAGCTGGTATTCCACCGAGGACATCCCGCGCCTCAAGCTCGAGTACCAGGCGACCCGCTCGATCTTCTTCCGGGTCGTCGGCCAGTACACTCACCTCGCCAGCGACACGCTCCGCGACCCCGCCACCGGCAACCCCATCGTGATCGGCGGCGGCGTGGTCGGGTCCGGCACGTCGAATCAGCTGCGGGTGGACTGGCTGTTCTCCTACCGCCCGAGCCCGGGCACCCTCATCTACCTCGGCTACGGCGCGTCCTGCTCGGCGTTCGACGCCGCCTGCGCCGTCGGCCGGCAGCGCTCGCGCACCGACGACGGGTTTTTCGCGAAGCTGTCCTACCTGTTCGGCCTGTAGCGGCCCGGCGGCTCAGGCGCCGGTCGCGAAGTACCGGACGGCGCCGTAGACGAAGTAGAGGGAGAGGACGAACAGCGCGACGCCGAGCCAGAAGTACACGCGGCCGAGCGCGCTCGACGGGATGGCGCGCTTCACGCGGAACACGATCGCGCCAAGCACGGCGAGGTAGCTGGCCAGCCCGAGCGCTCCCCCCGCGAGGAACAGCAGCTTCGCGTTCCACGGAAACGGCGACGCGAGCCCCAGGCGCTTGGCCAGGGCCACGCCCACCAGCCACGACAGCATCATCTGCGGATTGCCGAACGCGAGCGAGAAGCCCGTGACGTAGCCCCAGCGCCGGCTGCGGAGCGCCGGGCGGCCCGCCGTCAGCTCGTGGGGCCGGCGGCTCTCGCGCAGCGTCAGGTAGCCGAACAGCCACAGCGCGACCGCGCCCGCGACGTTGAACGCCGCCAGGACCCACCGCGTTTCCAGGAACGGGGCGACGCCGAACAGCGCGACCGCGCCGTACACGACGTCCGAGCTGACGGAGCCGAGCACCACCATCGCCGCGGCCCACCCGTGGCCGGCCACCGCGCGCTTCGCCATCTCGATCTGCGAGCCGCCGACCGGGATGGCCGCCACGAACCCGAGACTGAAGGCGAGGAGAACGAGGAGCAGGGCGCTCGTCACGCGCCGCGCGTCGGCGCTTCGGTCGCGGGGCGGCCGTCGGACGGCGCGGAGCCGGGCGCCCGCCCGTCGAGGTGCGCGAGAACGAGCGCCGCCAGGTCTGCGACGTTCGCGCCCTCGAAGCATCGCACGGTGCGGCACGTCTTGAAGTACTTGTTGAGGCACGTCACGTTGCGGCAGCGGCTGGGCGCGACGTAACACCAGGACGGCGCATCCTGGTTGGCCGGCAGGTAGCCCGGCTGCGACGAGTCGTAGCCGGACATGCGGGAGATGGTCGCACCGAACAGCGATAGCACCGCGGTCCGGTTGCGGAACCGGTGGCTTCCCGAGCGCGCGTACCGCCGCGCGGCGGCGAGGTGCAGCGGCCCGGTATCCCCGGTGATGAACACGTCGGCGTAGTCCAGCAGTGCCGCATAGACGTCCAGCGACATTGTCTTGGGGATGATGCGCAGCCGCGCGCGCATCCCGGCGGACACCGAGTCCAAGAGCCGCTGGCCAATGCCTTCCCACGAGTGGCCCACCCCCAGCAGGATCACGGTGCCCGGGGACGCCTCCGCGGCCAGCCGCGCCAGCAACGCCGACTGGTGCTCGAACGGCAGCACCGTGAAGCGGTTGCCCCCATCCGGATTCATCATGATGACCGGCGTCTCTGGGGTCACCCCCACCTCCGCCGCGAACCGCGCCGCCCCGGCGATGGCCTGCTCGGAGCAGATGACGCGGCCGCCCTGATAGTGGTGGTCGCGC
>Ga0335069_10014298_pt1 | contig 11124 bp, 14 predicted proteins | sample Lox_Sample_11_FD_206714 | JGI IMG/M metagenome (GOLD analysis project Ga0335069, IMG submission 206714) | Soil microbial communities from Loxahatchee National Wildlife Refuge, Florida, United States - Lox_Sample_1.1 | ecosystem: Environmental > Terrestrial > Soil > Wetlands | place: USA... | reverse complement strand
GCTCGGGCCCGGCGCCGGCACGCTCACCGATTTCATGATCCCGGCCGGACTGCCCGGCGACGACTAGCGCCACGGTCAGTAGGCGTCCTTCGTCCAGAACGGCGAGCGGCCGCGCAGCTTCCGCCAAGTCCCGTCGAAATCCGCGAGGTCGCGATCGATCCGCGCGGCCTGCCAGCCGAGGATGAGGCCGCTCGCATGGCGGGCGGCCTCGATGTCATTCGTGTTGGCGATGCGGCCTTCAAGGGAAAGCAGCAGCTGCCGACTGACGACGGCGTCGTTCAGCGCGCCAAGCTGGTCCTGCACGGCGGCCAGCGCACCGATGAACTTCGAGGCCGGCTTCTTCGGATAGAGGCCGCGAAAGAAGTCGGCCGCATAGCGCAGCTTCTTGCCGGCGATGCGCAGGCGATGCAACTCGTCTTCCGGTAGATCAGCGTGCTTGCCGCCGATCTGCCGCAGCTTCTTGTAACGCTTGCCGAGCACGAGCTGCGCAAACTCCGTTACCGGCCGGTCGAGCAGTTCGCCGCCGCTTTCGGGAGCGGCTGCCCAGCTTCCATCGATGAGCGCCAGCTGAAACCGCAGCAGCAGTTCCGTATAGCGCGGGTCGTCGAGCGTGGCCCGCAGGGTGACGTAGCTCTCGTCGCGCAGCACGGCGGCCGCCCGCAGCATCGCCGAGACCGCGGGATCGGCGGGCAGGCGGGCCCGCAGCCGATGCAGCGACTCCGCGATGAAGACGTCCCAGTCCCGCGCCGCGCCGAATTGCGTCTGCAGCCAATCGAGCTCCCGCGCCAGGTAGTTGCCAAAATCGACGGCGACGCCCCGCCGATATGCCCCGATCAGCGCGCGCAGACGGCGCAGGCCGACACGGAGTTGATGCACGCCCTCGATATCCTGGCCGAGGCGCGCACAGGCTTCGTTGGCGCGGATCTGTCGCAGGCAGGACTGGGCGAGCGTCACGAAGGCGCTGCGCCCGGTCATGTCGTGGTTGATGGAGACGGGCTGCGCCCGCTCCGCGCTCGGCGGCTCGTCGAGAGCCAAGCGATAGCCGCGCGCCGCCTTGGTATCATATTCCCAGGCGACCGGCAGTTCGCGGTGCAAGACGAGCGCCAGTTCGGTCAGGCGCGCTGCGCTGCCCGATTTGAGTTCGAGCTCGACTTCGCTGATCGGCAGGCGCCGCTCCCCGGCCCTGACCTCGCCGATGTCGAGAGCGACCTCGATCTCGCTCTCCTGCAGCGTGACCGGCCACACCGTGCGGCGGAACTCCGTCGCAAACACCGGGGCCAACGCCGCGGCAATGCCGGGATCGCCGAGATGATTCTTCATCTCGCCTTCCGGGACCTTCGTGAGATCGGGAGAGTCGCCGGCGACATCGCTCTCGATCTCGCGCAACGTCTGCAGTCCGGTCTCGGCGCCGGCCGGCAGCTTTATCGTTTGGATCTTGCGCTGGCCGAGGTGCCGTATCCGCAGTGCTGCGCCTGCCGCCTTCAGCTCCAGGCGCGGCGTGTCGAAATAGACGCTCAGCAGATGACGCGTGCGACCGCGAGCCCGTACCAGCGACCGCAGCAACGCAGAGCGTTTCAGTCGACCGGCACGATCGGGCGACAGTCGAAGCTTGATCTCGACTTCCTCCGGCATGCGCGTCTTATAGACTTCGCCGGGCGCGGACCGCATGCAACAAAAACATTTCAAATTTATGACGATCAGCAAGCTTAATTGGATGTCAACCAATCCGGCGCAAATTGGGCAATGAGTGGGTAAGCGTTGCGCGACAAGGGTCTGAGGGATCTCCCAAGGGCCCGAGTCATTCTGGTCGGCAGCGGGCTGCCTGCGGACTCGATGGGTTGACCGACGCCGCTTGATGCATTAGTCGGGGAACAACGAGCCGTAACGCGGCCGGCGTCTGATCAACGAGAGACCGAGTGGTCTCGCTTCTGGGGGAGGGGCGAATGACACATGCTCGCGTGTCATATTCGAGGCGGACGTTCCTATTTTCTTCGGCGGCAGCTGCGACCGCCCTTGTCGTGAGGCCCGACGAATCCTCGGCCGCCGTGGCGGCGACGCGAACGCTGACGCTGCATACGCGATGGAGCGATGAAAGCTTCGTCGGTCCCTATCTCCAGCAGGGCCGCTATCTGTCGACGGCTCTCGACGAAATCGATCACCTGTTTCGCGATCGCCATTGCGAGGGCATCCATCGCATCGACGTGCGGCTCCTCGACCTTCTGTTCTCGCTGAAACAGCGCACGAACTACGCCGGCTCGTTCGAGGTCGTATGCGGCTATCGCTCGCTGGCGACCAATCGCATGCTATTGAAGCGCGGCGAACACGTCGCCAAGGACAGCCTGCACATCAAGGGCGAGGCCGTCGACGTGCGCTTCGACGAAGAGCTGCCGCTTGCCCAGGCGCATCAGATCGCGCTCGACATGCAACTCGGCGGCGTCGGCTACTATCCTCACCAGAATTTCATTCACCTCGACGTCGGCCCCGTGCGGGCCTGGTAACGTCTAGCCAACGCCGCGCTCCAGCACTTCGCGCACGAGCCCGAGGCTCGGGCGGCGGCGTGCCGCCAGCGCGGCACGGTCGACGGCATCGACGAGGCGGCGCGCCGCGTCGAACGAACGCTCCATGTGCGTGACGATGTAGATGATCGTGCCGCGATCGATGACGAGCTGACGGTCGGCGAACAGCTTCGCCAGAAGCGTTTCCAGCAGGCCGTCGTCGGGCGGATCGATCGTGACGACCGCCGCAGCCGCGACGCGCGATCGCAGATCGGCCAGCCGTAACGGCCAGCGCGACGGCGGCGCCTCGGCGCAGAACATGAGATGGCCGCGCCGCGCCACTATCATGTTGTAGAGGTGGAACAGCGTGCGCTCGGCGTCGCCCTCGAGGGTGCCGGTCCCCATGCCGTCGACGACACAGGCAGCCGACTGCTGCAGCAGCTGCGCGGCATCGCCGGCTGCCAAATGCTCTGCTGCGATGATCTGGGCATTCGACCTCGCTTGCCACACATGCGCGAGGTGCGTTTTGCCGCAGCCCGCGGGGCCGCAGATGGCAGTCGCGGGGCCGGGCCAGTCGGGCCAGCGTTCGACCCAGGCAACGGCGTTCTCGTTGCACCGGGAGACCAGATAGTCCGCCGGCGCAAAGGAAGGGACAAATCCGAACTCGAGCGGCAGTTGCGTCACATGCGGCTCCGGCGGCAACGTCAGTCTGACGGCGGCGAGTCGCCGTGCGCCGCCATGCGCCCGTCAGGCTCCCGCGAAGCGCTCCGGTAGTAAGGGCTCTGCTCGTAGCGCCCGAGGCCGAAGCGCGCCAGCACGCCGATGACCGCCGCGACGGGCAGCGCGAGAAGCACGCCGACGAACCCGAACAGGGTGCCGCCGGCGAGAAGCGCGAAGATCACCCAGACCGGATGCAAGCCGATGCGGTGGCCGACCAGCTTGGGCGTGAGAACCTGGCCTTCGAGCACCTGCCCGATCAGGAAAACGCCGAACACCAACCCGATCGACAGGAAGTCCGAGAACTGCACGAAGGCGAGGCCCATGCTTGCCACGAACCCCGTGATCGTTCCGACGTAAGGAATGAAGGACAGGATTCCCGCCAGCAGTCCGACAACGAACCCAAAATCGAGCCCGACCAGCGTCAGGCCAAGCGCATAGAAGGTCCCCAGCACGAGGCACACGGTGGCCTGGCCGCGGGCATAGCCCGCCAGGGTCTGGTCGATGAGACGCGCCTGCTCGCGCACGACATTCAGATGCTGCCGCGGAACCCAGCTGTCCACGCGCGCAACGAGACGATCCCAGTCGCGCAGCAGGTAGAACGTGACGACGGGCGTGATGAAGACCAGCGACAGGATGTTGACCAGCGCCAGGCCGCCGCTAAGCATACTGCCGAGCGCCGCACCGATCCACTGCACGACGCTGCCGGCCTGCTCGCCGAGCGCCGTCTTCAACTGCGCGATCTCGTCGGGCGACAGGTATTGGGATGCCAGCTGCAGCAGCGGCCCGGCGTGCGTCTGCAAGGCACCGATGAGACCGTGCAGCGTGGCGATTAGGCCGCCGACCTGCGACTGCACGAGCGGGACGACCAGCAGGAACACCGCGACGGCAAGCAGCGCGAACCCGATGAGGACGATCGTCGCCGCCCAGGTTCGCCCGATCCGGGCGCGTTCGAGGCGGTCGCAGATCGGATCGAGAAAATACGCGATCGCCAAGCCCGCGACGAACGGCAGGAGCACGCCGCGCAGCAGGTAGAGCACGATCAAGGCGAGGCCGATGCCGATGAGCCAGAAACGGTAGGGCCGCGCGGCGCTCACCGGGCGTCCTCCATGCTGAAGATGCGCCAGCCCCAGATCGCGACATAGGCGCCGCCCGACAGCAGCGTCGATGCGGCAACCACATGGACCATGGCGGCGATGATGTCATCGCCGGCGGGAATGCCCAGGCCGAGGTTGCTCAGCAGCAGGATCGCCAGGGCGATCTGCGCCGCCGTGTTGACCTTGCTGACGAGCAGCGGCTGCATGGTGAGTTGCTGCGTCATGGTCTGGTAGAGGATGGCGCCGCCGATGATCAGCACGTCGCGAAACACGACCAGGATGACGAGCCAGGTCGCAATCTGTCCGCGGTACCCGAGGGTAATATAGACACTGACCAGCAGGGCCTTGTCGGCGAGGGGATCGAGGAATCCGCCGACGACGGTGCGCGCGTTGAAATGCTTGGCGATGAACCCGTCGACCGCATCGGAGACGCCGGCAGCGGCGAAGACCCAGAAGGCGGCGGTATAGCGGTCCTGCAGGATGAGCCACACCGTCAACGGCACCGCCAGGAGCCGCGCCAGCGTAATGAGGTTGGGGAGCGCGTGGAGGAAGAGACGGCGGGGCGGGCTCAAGATGTCCGCTACTGCGCCCCGGTGCCGCCGAGCCGCAGTATCCATTGCTGCGCGTTCTGCGACAGCGACAGCTGCCGCTGCGCCAGCGCTTGCGTCAGCTGTGTGGGGTCGCCGACATAGACGAGGTTGAGCTCGCCCTCGGCGCGCGCCAGGGAACGCACTTCCGCCCGCTGCACGCCGGGAACGCCGGCGAGGCGGCGACGAATCTCGACCCAGTCGCGCAGGCTCGCGATCGGCACCGACACGCTCAGCATCTGCGTGGGGCCGGTCGGCACGACTTCCGGGGTACCGGGGGTGGCCCCGACAGCGCCGGCGCCGCCGCTCACGTCGACGCCATTGTCGCTGGGCCGGCCGATCAGGGCGTTGACCGAATCCGCATCGAAGCGGAATGTCATCGTGCCAATGTAGCGCACCGACGACAGGCGCTCGGACTCGACCTCGAAATCCTGCACCATGTTGCCGAGAGCGGCATCGCTCGGCACCGCTACCGAGGCGGCCTTGTCGGCGCCGAGGAGCTGCTCCATCAGCATGGTGAAGGCCTTGCGCTGTCCCTGCACGATCGCCTGGTCGCGGGCGGTCGCCGCGTCCGACGCCGTCACGTCGACGGGGACGCCGGTGACCTCATAGGGATTGGCCGCCTCGGCGCGGCGCATGCTCATGGCGATCCCCAGACTGATGATCAGGCCGCAGAGCAGCGAAATCCTGGCGATCCGACGAGCGCCTCTCAGCATTGCAAACCCTTGAAGATCCAGTATCTTGCCGCCGGCCGCGCAGCGAGCCGTCGGCCTCACGCGCCTTATAGCGCATCGCCGGGGAGGACGCCATAAACAGCCGGACCTACAAGTCGGCCGGTGTCGATATCGATGCCGGCAACGCGCTGGTCGAGGCGATCAAGCCGCTGGCGCGGGCGACGGCGCGCAGCGGCACCGCCGCCGGCCTCGGCGGCTTCGGCGCCCTCTTCGATCCCAAGGCTGCCGGCTTTCGCGATCCGGTCCTCGTCGCCACGACCGATGGCGTGGGCACCAAGCTCAAGGTCGCCATCGCGGCCGGCCGGCACGACACCATCGGCATCGACCTCGTGGCCATGTGCGTCAACGACCTCGTCGTGCAGGGCGCCGAACCCCTCTTCTTCCTCGATTACTTTGCCAGCGGCCGGCTCGACGTCACGACCGGAACAGCCATCATCGCCGGCATCGCTGCCGGCTGCCGCGAGGCCGGCTGCGCCCTCATCGGCGGCGAGACCGCGGAGATGCCGGGCATGTACGCCGATGGCGACTACGATCTCGCGGGCTTCGCCGTCGGCGCCGTCGAAAGAGGACAGGCTATCACTGGAGAATCCGTCGCCGCCGGCGATGTCGTCCTCGGGCTCGCATCGACGGGCGTGCATTCGAACGGGTACTCCCTGGTCCGACGCATCGTCGAGGCGAGCGGACACGACTACGGCTCGCCGGCGCCGATACCCTCGGCGCGGCCCTGCTCACGCCGACGCGGATCTACGTGAAGAGCTGCCTCGCTGCCGCCCGCACCGGCCGAGTCAAGGCGCTGGCGCATATCACGGGCGGCGGGCTCGTCGAGAACGTGCCACGCGTGCTTCCGGAGTCCTGCAGCGCCCTCTTCGACGCGAAGACATGGCCGCTCCCGCCGGTGTTCCGCTGGCTGATGCAGGAGGGCGGCGTTGCGCACGGCGAGATGGCGAGAGTCTTCAACTGCGGCATCGGGATGGTCTGCATCGTCGGCGCCGATGACGTGGGCGACGTCGAGGCGGTGCTGACGGAAGGCGGCGAGCGCGTCTATCGGGTCGGGCGCATCGTCGCCCGCAGCACCAACCAGCCAGGCTCCGTCATCGAGAACATGGAGACGGCGTGGCGAGGCTGAAGACGGCGATCCTCATCTCCGGCCGCGGCAGCAACATGCAGGCGCTCATCGCAGCCTGTCGCGAGCCCGATGCCCAGGCCGAGATCGTCCTCGTCCTTGCCAACGACCCGGATGCCCCCGGCCTCGCGCACGCTAGCGCCGCCGGCATCCCCACCGCGGTCGTGGATCATCGTAGCTTTGCCGACCGTGGCGGCTTTGACGCGGCTGTGGACAGCCACCTCAAGGCTGCGGGCACGCAGCTCGTCTGCCTCGCCGGCTTCATGCGCCTGCTGACGCGCGGGTTCGTCGAGGCTTGGCGCGACCGTATGATCAACGTCCATCCATCGTTGCTGCCGGCCTTTCCCGGCCTCGACACCCATCGCCGCGCTATCGAGGCCGGCGTCCGTTTCGCCGGCTGCACCGTGCACTACGTGCGCTACGAGACCGACACCGGCCCGATTGTCGTCCAGGCGGCCGTGCCGGTGCGGGCCGACGACACGCCGGATACGCTGGCGGCGCGCGTCCTGGTCGAGGAGCACCGCATCTATCCCCAAGCCCTGCGCTGGATCGCCGCAGGGCGCGTGCACATTCAGGGCGAGCGGGCCATTGTCAGCGCCGCTCGATCCCTTGAAGTCGCCTGCCTCAACCCCCTCCCCTGATCATGGCGGCCCGTTGCCGCCGCGCGCAAGCTGAGGTAAGAAAAGCGCGCGCCGAGCCCTGGAGGCGCGGCAGACGAGGACGGAGCTGTAGCGCATGGCCACGAACGACGACCTCCTGCTCGAACGGCAGAAGACTTGGCACGCGGTGACCAAGCTGATCACCGGCGTCACGATCGCCGCGGCGATCGTCCTGCTGCTGATGCGAATTTTCCTGGTGTAAGCCGCGGCATCCAGTCCCGATCGGAAATGGCCGGGTCCGCACCCGGCCATTCGTTTTTTCGCTTAGCCGACGATCTCCAAGCCGGCGAAGAAGAAGGCGATCTCGATCTTGGCGTTGTCAGCGGAATCGGAGCCGTGGACCGAGTTGGCCTCGATCGACTCGGCAAAATCCTTGCGGATCGTGCCGGGCGCCGCATTCGCCGGGTTGGTAGCCCCCATGACATCGCGATTGCGCGTCACCGCATTGTCGCCCTCGAGGACCTGCGCCACGACGGGTCCGCTCGACATGAAATCGCACAATGAGTTGAAGAACGGCCGCTCACGGTGCACGGCATAGAAGGCTTCGGCCTGCTTGCGGGTCAGCCACAGCCGCTTCTGGGCGACGATCCGCAGGCCCGCTTCTTCGAGCCTGGCATTGACCTTGCCCGTGAGATTGCGCCGGGTGGCATCCGGCTTGATGATCGACAGCGTCCGCTCGATGGCCATGGCTTCCTGCTCCTGCCCGAAAAGTGGCGCCTTATAGCGGGTCATTCACATCGGCGCCAGAGCCGATGCTGGCTGTCCCGGGGCCGCTACGGCTCGGCCCACATCCGCAGCAGGTTGGACTGCGTCTTGAAGACCAGGGTCGCTTCCGTCGCCTCCGGAAGCTTCTCGGCGAGAAACCGCTTCAACCGCTCGAGGTCGAACAGGATTTCCCGTCGCGCCGGGTCGCGGATCAGGCTCTGCACCCAGCCGACGGCGGCAAGCCGCTGGCCGCGCGTCACCGGCGCGACCCGGTGCAGTGTGGAGGCCGGATAGACAACGGCCTCGCCGGCGGCGAGCTTGATCTCCTGCGGTCCCAGCGTCGACTCGATCACGAGTTCGCCGCCGTCATAGTCGGCGGGATCGCTGAGGAAGACCGTGAAGGCCACGTCCCCGCGCAAGCGATCCGGCGCGTCGCGCTGACCCTCGGCCCGACGCCGTCCCATCAGGGCATTGTCGATATGCGCACCGTATTCCATCCCGGTGTCGTACCGGCTGAAGCGGATGCCGTCGATGCGCTTGGGCCAGACCGCCCAGTCGAACAGGATGTGCCGCCGCAGCGCGGCCTCGATGATCGGGCCGAGTGTCAGAACAGCGGGGGATTCACGGGGCAACTGAAGATTGTTCTTCACTCTTCGCCCGAGAAACCCGACGCTTTCGCGGCCATCGACAAATTCGCCCGACGCGAGCGCAGACTGGATCTTGACCAGCTCGTCCCGCGTCAGGACATCGGGCAAGCAGAGCATCATGCGACACCTATCGAGCGATAGACGCTCGATCGGTAGCAATGAGGCGGCGCTATAGCAACAGCTTCATGCGACTGGCTGCCCCCTCTTCCGAGGAAGCAGCCAGTCAATGTTCCAGGAAAACGCCGCGTGGCGGCTGTCGTGGGTCTCTAGCCGATGCTAGACATCTTCCCCGCCGCCGCCGCCTTCGCCACCATGATGGTGGCCGTTGTCGCTGAAGCACCCGGCCGCGGCGCAAGCGCCGACACCGACGGCGACCGCACCGATACCCGCGGCGATCCACTCGCCCATGGTCCATTCCGAACCCGGCTGATCGACCGCGTTCAGCTGGCCCGTGAAGACGGGAACCACGTCGACGCCGGAGAAGCTGACCGATGGCAGCTCATCCTGGGCGCCGCCGAAATGCATGTCGAAGATCGCCGGCATGGCGATATTGCCACCCCGATCCTGACGCCCCGAATCCGAAGTGTCCGGGGGCGCAAACAGCCAGCCCTGATTTGTCTGTCCCACCGTGAAGCCATAGGTCGGCTCGACGTCCTGGTTGGGCGGCGAGCCAAGCGGCAGCTTCCAATAGGCGAAGGCCGCCATGTTGTCCTGTGTGTCAAAGGCACTTGCCGGCAGAACCGAGACGAAACTCTGGAGAATCAATGCGCAGCTCGAGAGCAGCGCAACCTTGCGTCGAAGTTTCATGAACCCCCTCCATCCAGCTATGTACGCGCCGGAATTGGTCCGGACCACACCGTGAAGCGCGTTTCCGGACATCCCCTAACCGTGCGACAATAGCACTGCGCTCGGAAGTTGAGAATATGGTCTTTATAACGCCGATAGGTCGTCGTTCCTCTCCGTTCCCGGCCGATAGCGCGACGTTGCCGCCCCTTCGATGGGTCGCCCCGTGAGCCTGTCGCCCGCGACGACCGCGGCAGCGATGGAAGAGGCGCTCGCCGCCTCCGCGCCCCTGGCGCGCAGGCTCGCCGGCGAGCTTTGCCATGTCGATCCCGGACATGGCCGCAGCTGCGCCTGGTACCACGGCTTCTGGCAATATCTGCGGTGGTTCGATTTCGTAACCACGCCACGAGACCATGCGGACTTCTACCGGATGGGGCTCGCGCCATCGCTCGCCCGGGGCGATCGTCGCATCCTGATCTCCGGGACGGCCGACTACGAGATGCCGGCCCAGGTGCTGGCCATCTGCCGGGACGCCGGCCTGGTGCCGGAGATAACTGTCCTCGATATCTGCCGGACTCCGCTGCGCCTCTGCGAATGGCATGCCGAGCGCGCCGGGGCGAGGATCGAGACCGTGGCCGCGGACATCCGGAGCTATCGGCCGGCTGAAGCCTTCGACCTCTTGTGCACACACTCCTTCTTCGGCCGGTTTTCGCCTGAGGAGCGTCCCGGCCTTCTCGCCCGCTGGCACGACCTGCTGCGGCCGGGTGGCCGCGTGGTGACGGTCAATCGGATCCGTGGCGGGGCGCCGGACACGGTGCGGTTCACCACCGAGCAGGCCGAACGCTTCGTTGCACGGGTCAAGCAAGCCGCGGACGCCGTTGAGAAACAGCTCGACGTACCGGTCGAGACGATCATGGCCATGGCGGCAGCCTACATTGGAGCCAAACGCACCCATCCTGTCCGCTCGCTGGACGACCTCGTCGGGCTCTTCGAGGGCGCCGGCTTTCGCATGGAGCAGGTTGCCGTGGGGACGATCGGCGCCCGGGCGCGACGCGCGCCCCGGGGTCCGACCATGTCGGGCGGGGCCGAGTACGCCCGGATCGTCGCGGAGCGACTCTAGGGCTTGCCTATCCCGCCGACCTCGCAGATGAAGTTTTCCAGCTTGCCGCCCTCGCTGGCGGGAATGTCATCGACGAAGGCAAAGGTCAGCGTGAACGGCTCGGGAAGCCGCGAGAGGATATGCATGCGCAGCTTGCCCTCCTCCTCCGCGGTGAGCGCACGCTCGACGACCATGCGGGCTTCGAGCCTGTCCTTGGCCTTCTGCACGAACTGGTGGCGCCGCACCGGCGCGATCTCGCGGTATCGGCTCGTCCCGAACGACGGCCAGTAGCGCCGGCCGCTGGGCCCGATCAGCATGTTGCGCACCCGACCCGCGACGCGCGCCAGCACCGGCAGGCTGCGCCCGCAGCGACAGGGCGCGCCGACCTCCGCATAGTCGCCGATCTCGTAGCGGATCAGCGGCATGGCGAAATTGTGCAGCGGGGTCACCACGACCCGGCCTACGTCGCCGACGCCGC
>Ga0335069_10014297_pt1 | contig 11124 bp, 8 predicted proteins | sample Lox_Sample_11_FD_206714 | JGI IMG/M metagenome (GOLD analysis project Ga0335069, IMG submission 206714) | Soil microbial communities from Loxahatchee National Wildlife Refuge, Florida, United States - Lox_Sample_1.1 | ecosystem: Environmental > Terrestrial > Soil > Wetlands | place: USA: Florida... | reverse complement strand
GTACGCTCTCGATAATCACAAGCAGCACCTCGGCGGACTCGAACTATCTCCTGAAGCTGTGTCCAGGGAGTTCGAGTGCGGCGTCGCCACTATTCATAGCAAGAAGAGCGCCGAACAATGCGGGTGGAGCAATCACCAGCTAAGGCTTTGGATGGCAGCATGTTGCGTGTTTACGTGACGGGGAGATTGAGTCCCAGGTGTGGCGGAAGCTCCGATATTTCGGAGCGTCTCCGAAATGTCGTTGTGGATTATTTGGGTCGTGAGATGCCGAGCTTTTGCATTCGAGATTCTAATGTGGTCGGCTTCAGCCCCAGAATCTGAGCTGCCCCACCCTCTCCGCGGACCCGCCAGTCCACCATCTCGAAGATGCGGAGAAAGTGACTTCGTTCGATCTCTTCAAGCGTTTGCGGGCGGATGTCTCCTTCAGTCCCTTCGGCTTGTGGCAATTTCCCCCGCAATTCTGTGCCCGTGCTTGAGATCAGGAAGCGTTCGATGACATTGCGAAGTTCGCGGATGTTTCCCGGCCAGTGATAGCTCTTCAAGGCGTCCATCGTGGCGCCGTGAACGGTCTCGATGGAGCGCCCCATCCGTTGGGAAAGGAGGCTCAGGAAATGCCAGACCAGCGGCGGAATATCCTTTCGCCGCTCGCGCAACGGCGGAACCGTTATGGGGAAGACATTGAGACGGTAGAAAAGGTCCTCGCGAAACTTGCCTTCCCGGACTGCCTGCTGCAGATTCCTGCTCGTGGCGGCAATGACGCGGACATCAACCTTGATCGTCTTACAGCTGCCCAGACGCTCAAATTCCCCCTCCTGGAGAACTCGCAGCAACTTGGATTGCAGTTCGATCGGTAGCTCCCCAACTTCATCCAGAAGGATGGTTGAGCCGTTGGCCAGTTCAAAGCGGCCGATTTCGCGCGACAGCGCCCCTGTGAATGCGCCCTTCTCACGCCCAAATAACTCGCTCTCGATCAATGTGGCAGGTAGCGCGGCACAGTTCACTTTCACCATGATGCGGCCCTTACGGCGGCTGTTTTCGTGGATCGAGCGTGCGATCAATTCCTTGCCCGTTCCAGTTTCCCCGAGCACGAGCACGGATGAGTCCGTCGGCGCCACTTGCTCGACCTGTTGCAGCACGCGCCGAATGCCGTCGCTTTCGCCAACGATCTCACGGTGCTGGTGCTCAAGCCGTACCTCTTCCCGGAGGTAGACGTTCTCTTTCTCCAGTTGCTGCTTGAGTTCTGCAATCTCCTGGTAGGCCCGGTTTAACTCACCCTCGGCCAGCCCCCGGGAGAGCGCGTTGGCGAAAATCTGCGCCGCCAGACCAAGCTGCTCCACCAGGCTGGTGGACCATTCGCGATCGGCTCGCAGTGATCCAAATGCCAGTCCTCCGAACGCCTTTCCACCGGCAGCCAGAGGAAAGATCACAAGTGATGTGGGTCCGTGCAGACGAAGGGTCTCCTTGTCTTTTCGCGCCTCTTCAGGCAGGTCGCCAATCCGCCTGAAGCTTACGAATTCGTTGCTCAGCAGCGTTCGTGTTATCCACGGGAGATCGCGCTCCGACACCGACGGACAGGCTCTGATTCCCTTCGCGGTCCACGAATGCGTGGTGATCAACTCATTGGTCTTGGCGTCGAATCGGCACAGCATGCTGCGATCCAGATTGAGCGCTTCACAAATGCGCTTCTGGGCTTCTTGAATCTTGCCGTCCACCTTGTCCGCGGGAAGGCTGATAAATGTCGCTGACATCTCGGCGAGCATGGTTTGGAACTTCAACTGTGCCGCCAGCGACTGCTCCGAGATTTCCCAATCACTCATGTCAATACACGAGCCCTGAGGCATGATCTTGCCGGTCCGTTTCAGCAGTACCATGGCGTCAGGCGCGGACTCGAACAGACTGGCATCCACGTGATGGGGGAAGTCGTTAAGGGCGGTATTGGGCGTGCGTGCTTCCTGTTCGGTCGCAGGTCGATGGGGACAGGGGAATGGGATCTTGTGGGGAGTACGGTGCAGAACTTCGTGCCGGTATTGGACGTTGGATGCCATGATAAGAATCCTTCCTTCGCCTCGGATGCCTCTTGCGTGGCTAGATGGCCACCTGCCGAATGGTTTCGAGCACTCCCCTGCCGGAATCCGTTTTCTGGAAATAAGCAGCACAACCCAGGGCCGCGGCGGCATCTCGCGCGCTGGGATCGTCATGAGCAGTGATGAAGATGATGGGCGTCCTCCCGCCTGCGACCGAAAGCTGCCGAGCGAGTTCTATGCCGGACATGTCTCCCAACTGAATATCAAGAACAAGGCAGCCGAACTGGGGATGCTTACTGTCTGCGAGAAAGGATTCGGCCGAACAATAAGTAACGGCCTGAAGGCCCGCCGCACGCAATAGCCGGCCAAAGGATCGGCAAATGCTTTCGTCGTCATCAACAACTGCAATATACGTAGTGCTTGGGTTGCTCATTGAGATCTAATGAGCACTATAGAAAGGGATAGAGAATGCGTCTACTGCCCTTTGGGGAAGGTAAGTGCCAGGTCCGGGAAAATGCCCGCCTCTTTGACTAGATACAGGTGTCTATCGGCCCAACTTCCCGAGACGTTTGGGCGTAGGCAGTTGGACGACTCTCTGAAGCGCGATTCGTCTCTTCGCAGTTCGTGCGCGCCGGCCGCACTCTTTGCCGACCGGCACGCGTTTTGGAAAAGCCGGCGGCTCTAAACGCCGGCTGCTACGAGCTTGCGCTCGAGTGCCTTGGTTTCGACGATTCGCCGGGCCAGGTGCCGAGTGCGCTCTGCGGCGGCCACTTTGGCGGCCTTGGTGGTTTCCAGTAGCGTGGCAACTCCCTCGTGGCCAGTAACGTCAGCCGCGAGTAGAGCCTCGAATTCGCCGATACGAATGTGGTTGAGATGGGCGAGTTTTGCCAGGAAAAAGATGTGCCTGGCGATCGGAGATTTGATCTCAGCCAGATGCTTGCGCAACTCCTCCACAACGACTTCGTGATGCAGTCGGGCTTTCACGACCACGGGCCGAGCCCGGATCAGTTTGAAGCAGTGATCCAAGTGTTCCAGCGATTTCGCTGCAATAAGCGCATGCGCTTCAATCAACTCTTTGATCTGCGCGTCATCCCCCGCCATTTCCGCGAGTTCCTTGTGCAATTCGACGATTTTCTCAGCGTTCTGCCGTGCCTCGCTGAGGAGCGTGACAAACACTTCTTGAACTTCTTGCGGCTGTTCTAACATTACCTTCTCCTTTGGGTTGTGACTTGTTGGGTTTCGAGAGCTGCCAAAATCCCGGTGGATGGACAGCTAGTCCGACTTATATGCTTCGACTGACAACACGGCTACTGCCCTTTGGGGAAGGTCCGCTGCACGTCTGGACGATCAGTTTGACCGCGCTCTGGTTGCGATGGCCTCCTCCGCCACCGGCAGCGTAAACCGAAACGACGCGCCACACTCATGCTGGTTTTCTGCCCAGATCCGACCGCCATGCGCCTCAATGATCGTGCGGGAGATCGACAAGCCCATGCCTATACCGTCCGCCTTGGTGGTGAAAAACGGTTCAAAGATGGAGTCGAGGTTGACTGCGGGAATGCCCCGCCCAGAATCGTTCACCGCGATCTCGACCGTTTTCGGGCCGCCCGGCGCCGCGGTTACGCTGACGAGTCGTTTCCCCTGGTCTGTTTCGTCAAGGGCATCCATCCCGTTGACGATCAGATTCAGTAGCACCTGCTGGAGATGCACGACGTCTCCAAACACGGGAGGCAGATCGTTTGCCACCGCTACTTCCAGGTTCACGTGTCTTGCTAAGGCATCGGAACGCACGAGGGCAGCGACTTCACCTACAAGTTCAACCACATCGACGGGTCGCTTATCCAGATCCTGCCGCTTAAGCAGCCCGCGCATCCGGCCGATAACTCTGCCCGCACGCAGGTCGTCCTTACGGATGTCGGCCAGTATTGCGCGGAGTTCGTCCAGATCGGGCGATTCATGCTGCAAGAACAGCTCCGCCGCTTCCGCATTGCGCAAAATTGCCCCAAGCGGCTGGTTAATCTCATGTGCCAGCGCTGAGGCTAGCTGGCCCATCATCGAGACGCGGCCTGCGTGTGCAATCGCTCGCCGCATACCCTCCGATTCCTGCTCGGCAACCTTTCGCGCCGTAATGTCGTGCATTACCCCGCGAATAATAACTGGCTTTCCGGCACTGTCGACTTCGACACTGCTGCGAGAAGTGACCCAGCGCACCTCGCCGTCTCGGGACACGACTCGATACTCTGCTTCATAACCAACCCCGCTCTCAATTGCTTTCTCCAGCGCCAACCGAACGCCATTGCGATCTTTAGGGTGGATTCGTTCCAGGATCTTCTCGATCTCCAGCGGTTCAGTTTCTGTAAAGCCGTACAACTCTCGACATTTGTCCGTTGCCCAGATTTCGCGCTTTGAAAGATCACGGGTCCAGGTACCGAATTCGCAGCGTTCAACGGCCAGCCTCATTCGCTCTTCAATTTCGTGCAACCCGGCCTCACTCTTCTGCAACTGGAGGTAAAGCTGGGATGCGCGGATCATTTCACTGCTCAACTCGTAACCCATGACTACGATTAAGCCCATGAAGGAGATGCTGCCCACATAAGGCACGCGGATCATTCCCCAATGCGTTAACAGGGACTGACCGGAAGAGACAAATGCGAAAAATACAATTCCTGTGCCCGCAGTACGTGCATAATGCCGGTCACCCCGCCGCCAGGCGGTGATGGTCGCGTCTGTGAGATAGATAATTAACAGCACCAGGTTCAGCTCTCCCAGACGAATCCATGGATTGGGCACCCCTTCGACGATGGCGACGGACTCGCCGAGAAGCCTCATGTGCCCGAGACGGGTGATCTCGAGGTAGTTGAGATTCAGCCCCACCAGAAAATTGGGAAAGAGAAGGAACGTGCGCGAGCCGCATACCGTCCACGCGAGCCAGGGTCGCCCGGACTTCAGGTAGACCTGTGTAAACCCTACGAGGGACACAATCAACAGCCACACCGCAACGTGCCCCCATTTCAGGACGGTCGCGAACTCAACGGGAGTATCCGCCCGCATCATCCACAGTTCGCAGAAGCTCCAGGCCGCTGTCCCCATTGCCAGAAGAGTAAACAACAGATTGGCCCAAGCCGCGCGATTCCTGTACCAGACCAGGAAGTTGATCCCCGCCAGCGTGAGACACGCCGAGGCGTTCATTGACCAGATGATCGTAATCAAGCTCATTGTTTGGTTGAGAACCTTCTTCGATTGATCGACATATACGCTACCTAAACCATTGCAGAGGAACAATTAGGCTACATACCTAGCTGCAGGTCGACAACTGCAAAAACTCATAGTTGCCATGTAACTCCAGTCGAATACCGGATTTGATGGACCGGGGGACATGAGGACTCCGCAAACTGTCTTTGAGAATTTTCGAACGGAAGAAACTATGTTGCTCAAGTGAATCTCGATGCCGCCGCGAGGCAAGTCAGATCCGCACGGCGAATTCCGCCGGCAATAACTTTGGCTCTCAAAGACTGGTCCCTGCCCTCCTCCGGCATTTCGGAGTCCCTCCGAAATGTCGGGCAGCTCACCCGTTTATCAAGATCGGAACTCTGTTGCAATCAGTTTATTTTCAGCGCATTGGCTCGCTCCGAAGCGTGCCGCACATTGGCGCGTGATTTGCATGTTGCTTATCTGTTGCTGGTGGCGAAGACCGATGGATGCGAAACAACCCATCGCCGCCATCATGGCTGGAATGCGCATGTCGGTTGACGGCGCAGGAGCATATATGCCGTTAATGCCGAACGATAATTTTCCCACCCGCACACCACCGCGCTTCCATCTGATGGCGAAGCCAAGTGGATCCACCTGCAATATCGACTGCACTTACTGCTTCTTCCTTTCCAAGGAAGCTCTTTATCCGAACGAAAAGACCCGGATGTCGGACGCCACGCTCGAGACCTACATCCGCCAGCTGCTGGAGTCGCATCGCGCGCCCAACGTCACCGTAGCATGGCAGGGGGGCGAGCCGACGCTTATGAAAGTTGAGTTCTTCCGGCGCTCAGTTGAACTCGTCGAAAAGTACCGGCGGCCCGAGCAGGTCGTGGAACACACGTTCCAAACCAACGGCATCCTTATTGATGATGAGTGGTGCACCTTCTTCAAGCAACACAATTTCCTGGTCGGCCTGAGCGTCGACGGGCCCCGCGAACTCCACAACGCGTACCGCGTCGACCGGAGCAAAAACGGAACGTTCGACAAGGTGATGAAGGGTTGGAAGCTCCTCCACAAGTACGGAGTCGATTTCAACATACTTTGTACAGTCAACGCCGCGAACGAGAAACACGGTCGCGCCGTATATCGCTTCTTTCGCGACGAGATGGACGCCAAGTGGGTGCAGTTTATCCCGATCGTCGAGCGCGCCAGTGTGGAGACGATCGATATCGCCAACCTGGGATGGAGCGATCAGCCTAACCGTAAACGCTTGCTCTACACGCAGGAAGGAAATCTCGTAACCAAGCGTTCCGTCGGGGGAGAGCAATACGGCCGCTTTCTCGTGGATGTCTTTGAAGAATGGGTGCGCCACGATGTGGGCACCGTTTATGTCCAGATGTTTGATGTCACGCTCGAAGCCTATTTCGGCCGGAATGTGTTGTGCATTCACGCTCCCACCTGCGGAAATGGCCTTGCTCTGGAGTACAACGGCGACCTTTACTCCTGCGATCATTTCGTCGAACCGCGTTACAAACTCGGCAATATTCACCAGACGCCTCTAGTGCAGCTGGTTGCCTCGCCCGAGCAGCGCAAGTTCGGAGACGACAAGCGAGATTCGCTGACTGCGCAGTGCCGGAGCTGTGAGGTTAAGCCCCTCTGCAATGGAGGCTGCCCAAAGGATCGTTTCGCGCTCTCCCGGGACGGCGAGCCGGGCCAGAACTATCTCTGTGCCGGTTTGGAGCTGTTCTTCAGACACACGAATCCGGCGATGCGGGCGATGGCCCAGCTTCTACAGAGAAACCGCGCTCCGTCCGATGTGATGGCATTCACCGCCGCCGCCGATGCCAAGCGCGGACACGATGATCCCTGTCCGTGCGGGAGCGGAAACAATTTCCGGCTTTGCCATGGCGAGAGTGCTCCGCAGTCGCCTTTCAGCAAATTGGATCTTGCGCCAGTGGAATCGGTGCAGTGAGAACCTTTGGACCCGGCGTCAAACCACGCCCTGTCAGGAAACCCAAACGCAACTCGAACAAGAGGAGATAAACACCATGCCACAGAAGCCGTTCAAGGGCGTCATCAAGCTTGACGTTCGCGATTCAGTTCCCGACTGGGAACCATACATACCAACCAAAGCTCCTGCGGGAGCTCCGAACATTCTCTTTGTGCTGTACGACGATACCGGCCAAGCGGCATGGTCGCCGTTTGGCGGCCGCATCAATATGCCTACGCTCCAGAAGCTAGCCGACCAGGGCCTGATTTATTCGCAGTGGCACACCACAGCTCTCTGCTCGCCTACCCGCTCCACCTGCTTGACAGGGCGCAACCATCACCTTAATGCCATGTCCTGCATCACGGAAGGATCCAATGGATTCCCAGGCCATAACGCTCGCATCCCGGATGAGTGCGCAACGGTTGGGCAGATCCTGCAGGAAGGCGGCTGGAGTACATTCTGGCTGGGGAAGAACCACTGCGTCCCGGAGACGGACCTCTCCCCCGGAGCCAGCAGGAAGCTCTGGCCGCTCTCTCAGGGTTTCGACCGCTACTACGGCTTCATCGGTGCCGAGACCAACAACTGGTATCCCGATTTGACCGAAGACAGCCACGTCATTGAGCAGCCATACTCTCCGGAAGAGGGCTATCACCTCTCCAAAGATCTGGCCGATAAAGCCCTGCAGATGATCAAGGACCAGAAGGCCGGCAACCCATCGAAGCCCTGGTACATGTGGTTCTGCCCCGGCGCGAATCATGCGCCACACCACTGTCCGCAGGAATACATCGACAAGTACAAGGGCCAGTTCGACGACGGATATGAGGCGTACCGTGAATGGGTGCTGCCGCGCATGATCGCCAAGGGCATCCTTCCTGAAGGTACCCAGCTCACACCATTCAACCCAATACCAGAGGACGTTGCGAACCCCGCCGATTTCGTTCGCCCATGGAATACTCTCTCCGCTGACGAGAAAAAGCTGTTTTCCAAGCTGGCCGAGGTCTACGCCGGATTCTCGGAATACACAGACGCCCAGGTCGGCCGGATCATCGACTACCTGGAACAGAGCGGCCAACTTGAAAACACGGTCGTGATCTACTGTGCAGACAACGGCGCGTCCGGCGAGGGCGGCCCGAGCGGCTCGGTAAACGAAAACAAGTTCTTCAACGGCTATCCGGATTCCGTTGCCGAAAACATGAAGCTCATCGACAAGCTCGGCAGCCCGGACACCTACGAGCACTTCCCGACCGGATGGGCCGCAGCCTTCTCGACGCCGTACAAGATGTTCAAGCGCTACTCGGAATACGCTGGAGGCACATGCGATCCACTGATTATCTCTTGGCCGAAGGGTTTCAAAGCGCGCGGCGAAATCCGGAATCAGTATCACCATTCTGTGGACATCGTGGCCACAATTCTGGACATCTGCGGACTGGAGATGCCCAAAGTCTACAAGGGAGTGGAACAGATTCCGCTTTCCGGTGTGTCGATGCGCTACACTTTCGACGCCAAACCGAACACGCCGACGACTAAGAAGCGCCAGTATTATGCCATGCTGGGCACTCGCGGCATCTGGGAAGACGGTTGGAAAGCCGCTGCTGTCCATGCCCCGTTCACGGGCAAGGGCAACTTTGACCAGGACGCCTGGGAGCTTTACCACGTTGACGTGGATCGTTCCGAATCCAAGGATCTGGCCAAGGAAAACCCTGAGAAGCTTCAGGCGCTCATCAAGGCCTGGTTCGATGAAGCGGAGAAGAACAGGGTGTTGCCGCTGGATGATCGTACGCCTACGGAGATGCTCTGCGTCGAACGGCCTACGGAGGAAGCGCCCCGCGAGCGTTACATCTACTATGCAGACTCTTCTCCAATTCCGGAAAGCTGTGCAGTGAACGTGCGCGGACGTTCGTACAAGATCTTCGCCAATGTCGACATTACCGACCCGAATTGCTCGGGCGTCATTTTCGCTCACGGTTCGCGTTTCGGCGGGCATGCACTGTTCATCGCAAACAAGAAGCTGTGCTACTCGTACAACTTCCTCGGCATCAAGCCAGAGCAGAAATTCATCTCCGAGGAGCTCAAACCCGGCAAGTACACGCTGGGCATGGAGTTTATCCGCGAGGGTGCTGGATCGAATCGCGAATCGATCGGAAAGACGAACCTGTACGTCAACGACAAGATCGTAGCTTCGGGTCCGATGCGCGCACAGGTTGGCAAGTTCACCCTATCGGGCGATGGCCTTTGCGTCGGATACGACAGCGGCGACGCTGTCAGCGAAGACTACAAGTCGCCAGGCAGGTTCAAGGGGGGAAAAATTCTCCTCGTCGGGGTCACGGTCGAAAAAGAGCAATACCTCGATCTGGAACTGATGGCAGCGGGCGCGCTCGCCAGAGACTAAAGCCCACTCATCCAACTGACCGGTAGCCCGAACCTGGGCTGCCGGTCTCACCAACATGCTTCAGATAGGAGCAGTAATGTTGACGCAACAACTCGATTCCTGGAATGACGGCGCCGCAAAACGCGCCATCGTCGACTTTGTGACCCGGGTGACGACGCCCGGCAGCCCGGCATTCGTGCCGCCGGCCGATCGTATCGCCGTCTTCGATAACGACGGCACGCTGTGGTGCGAGCAGCCGGTCATCCAACTCGCCCACATCCTGGGTCGCTGGGAGGAGATGGCGCAGCAGAAACCGGCGCTGCGCGATCAACAACCGTGGAAGGCCGCCGTCGAGAAGGACATGAACTGGTTCCGGACGGCAATCACGAAGCATTACGGCGGTGACGAGAGCGACATGCCGGCCATAGCGAAGGGTGTGCTCTCCGCGTTCGAAGGTCTGACGACCGAGGAGTTTGCGAACAGCGTCGCTGCCTTCTTCCGCACCGCGTCGCATCCCAGCCTTAAGCGGTTGTATCGCGACTGCGGGTACGCGCCGATGGTCCAGTTCCTGCGCTTTCTCGAAGCGCACGGGTTCACGAACTACATCGTGTCCGGGGGCGGACGCGATTTTATCCGCCAGATCGCGGGTGAGATCTATGGCATCCCGCAGGAGCGCGTGGTTGGCACCAGCACTGTGCTCGCGTTTCACGAACAGGGTGACGGCGGCGACCTGCTGATGCAGGCCAAGCTCGACGTGTTCGACGACGGGGCCGCGAAGCCGGCGCGTCTCTGGAGCCGAATCGGCAAGCGTCCCCTAATCGCGGCGGGCAATTCCAACGGCGACATCCCGATGCTGCAATTCGCAAACACGCCGCAGCGGCCGGCGTTGCGCATCCTTGTTCTCCATGATGACGCGGCTCGGGAGTTCGATTACGTCTCAGGCGCCGAGAAGTCCTTGGCGCTGGCGAAGCAGTACGGATGGACGGTCGTCAGCATGAAGAATGACTGGATTCGTGTCTTCGAATCCTAAAGCTCGCCGGAGGGTCAAAGCTATCCAAACAACGTGCAGTTGGTATTGGGATACAAGCACTGATTTGAGCCAGGTGAGGGCGCGATGGAACTGACCAACGAAGAAGAGGAGCTGCTGAAGCTGTTCCGCAGCCTGAAACAGAATGACCGCCTCGCTGTCATCGCCGTAGTGCGTGACTGGAGTCAGGAGACGGGAATCTACGATCCTCTGAGCCCGACGGGACGATCTCCGGTGATTCCGAGATCGCGACGTAGTTAGGCACCAGGGATTCGTGAAGTAAATAGGAGACCTCGAATATGCTCCGTCCAATAGCTCGTATTACGTTTTGGCTCCTGCTGCTAGGCTCGGGAGCGGCGACGGGGCAGACGCCGAATTCAATCCATGCCGGCGGCCAGGACCCGGATCTCCCGCAGCCACAATCGAAAGCCGAAGCACTCTCCGGGGTCGAACAGCTCAGTTCGCAAGATTCCGAAGCCGTAAAGAAGCGACAATTTGCCACTCCGGACCTCCCCCCGAAGTGGGC
>Ga0335069_10014296_pt1 | contig 11125 bp, 6 predicted proteins | sample Lox_Sample_11_FD_206714 | JGI IMG/M metagenome (GOLD analysis project Ga0335069, IMG submission 206714) | Soil microbial communities from Loxahatchee National Wildlife Refuge, Florida, United States - Lox_Sample_1.1 | ecosystem: Environmental > Terrestrial > Soil > Wetlands | place: USA: Florida... | reverse complement strand
CTGCGCGAGCGATATTACATAGGAGCCCGCCGGATAATCCACGCCTGTCGACACGCTGAACGGTTTCACGGCGCGATGAATCTCGATGCCCTGCACCAGGAGCTTATTGATCATCAGATCGGCCGTCCGCGGATCGTGCTGGCTGGCCGAGATCACGTAGGCCTTCGGAGTGCTCGCCGCGCCCCGCTCGGTCTGCCGCGCGCCCTTTAGATGCGCGTTCCATAACACCGTCTCACGATTTCGCGCAGCCAGATCGAGTACCGCCCACGCGGAAATCTTCTGCCGGTCGACGATATCGCGCAGGTGCCACCATCCTCCCTTCCACGGATTCGGGAACACCGTCTCCTCTTCGTACTTGGGCAGGTTACGGACATTGCCCTGGAGCTGCTCCGCATGAACGTATAGCGGCGTCGCCAGCCGCGCGCTGGCTGATTCTGTGAGCATCCCGGCGATATTGTGAAACGGCGTGATCCAGTGGAATCCGAAATGGCCCCAGCCCGAATACTCGCCCATGTTGAAGACGCCGGACTCGCCGCCTTCTTCCTCTTTATAAGCCATGTGCGCGCCGTACCAGCTCAGCTCGCGCCAGATCAGCGGATCGCCGTAGGGACGCACCGGCTCGGCGTAGGGCGGCAAATAAATTCGCGCGCCGTACGGCCCCATGTGGTGATGATCGACATACGCCTCCGGTCTCCAATCCGTGAACAGGATCTTGGCCATATACTTCGACTCGATCATCTGCGTCATGAAGGCATCGCGGTTGTCGTCGTGGCCGGCATACTTGTGATACAGCCACGGCGTCGACGTTCCCTCCCATTCCTTGCCGACGCTCTCGCGATACCAGTCCGTAGTCATGATCTGGCCGTCGGGATTGAACGAAGGAACTTCGATAAAGACCACGTTGTCGAGAATCCGCTGCGTCTCCTCGTCGTGCCGATTCAGAAGGTCGAAGGCGAGCTCCGGCGCCATCTGCGACCCTCCGATTTCGTTGGCATGCAAGCTCATCGACTGGCAGACGAAAACCTTGCCTTCGGCCGTCAGCGCCTTCACCTGATCCTCGGTAAGGCCGCGCGAATCGCTCAACTGGAGATTCACCTGGCGCAGCCGCTCCATCTTTTTCTGGTTTTCGGGCGAAGTAATGATCACCATCAGGAACGGATTTCCCATCGTAGTGGGACCCATGTTGATGACCTTCATCTTGCCGCCGCTCTCTTTTTCGAGCACGCCGAAATACTCGACGATCTTGTCCCATCGCGCCATCTTGTAATCGGCGCCTAACCGGAAGCCGAAGAATTTTTCAGGACTGGTAACCTGGGCGCGCGCAGCTACGCACAAAGCGAGCACAGCGAGAATTCGTCTCATGGTTTCCCAGGATATCGCGGTTGGTTTCCGATATGCCATGTACTACCGCTACGAGGATTTCCTTCGCAGCTCTAGGAGAAAGGTGTGGTCGGCCCCCAGGCCTACGCGGGACCCCCTGGTCCTGCAATCACCAATGAAATCGAGCTGTCTCCACAACCGAAGAGTCGGCCGGGGGGGCCGACTGCGGACGCGCGCGTCCGCCCCACAATTTCGTAAACCTGCGAATTCCGGGAACTAAGTTGCACTGGGCGCCGGCGCCGGACTCCGAAAGTCCGGCTGTCTCTGCCGATCTCGACTGTCATCAATTCGGCGTTGCGGTTCTGTAGCGCAGACCTCCAGTTCTGCGGCCGAGATTCCTGTCGGCCCTCTTTCGGCTCAGACAAATTGCGCGGACCTTGGAGCGACTCCGCTGCTCTTTGGGCTGAAGTCGGGGCAGATCAGCGCAACTATGCAGGAGCAATGATCGCTGTGTATCATATCGGAGAATGCTCAAAAGAACGCACTGGTTGACCGCGACGCTGGCGGTCGCGTCATTAGCCTGGGGACAAGGCGGCGGACGCGGACGCGGCGCGCCACAGACCGCACCACAACCCGTACCGCAGACTGCGCCGCCGGCACAACAAACGGCGCCGCCTGCAGGTGGCCGTGGCGGATTTCCCACAGCTCCCCCATCGGATGATTTCTACAACTACGACACGAACGCGCCGAGCGCCGCGGCGATCCCTGACGTGGCGCCCAGCGAGGCGCACCAGAAGATATCGCTGAACGGCGAAACATTCGCCTACACGGCGCGAGCGGGCTTTCTCGCGCTCCATAACGCTACAACCGGCGGGTCCGAAGCGCACTTGTTCTACACGTCGTATTCGAAGGAAAGCGAGCGCGATGCCGCGGGCAGGCCGTTGCTGATGTTTTTTGCTGGCGCTCCCGGGATGGCGGCTGCGTGGCAGGAGTTCGGCGGGCTCGGTCCCAAACGAATGAAGGTCGATGGCTTGTGGACGGATAACCCGAATACAATTCTCGGACAAGCGGATCTGGTCTTCGTTAATCCCGTAGGGACAGGTTTCAGCCGTGCCGATCAGCCCAACCGTGCGACAAGCTTTTGGACCAGCGCGAACGACGTCGCATCCCTTGCCTACTTCGTGCGGACGTATTTGGATCGCAACAAGCGCCATGGATCGCCTCTGTATCTGGCGGGGGAAGACCGCGGCACGGGCCGCGTAGCCGGCTTGGCGGCCTACCTTGCCGAACACGACGTTCCGGTGCGGGGAGTGATATTGCTTAACATCGCGCTGAGCGCGGATTCGACCGCTGGCGACGCGCAATACCTCACCATGCTGCCGAGCCTGACCATGGCGGCGTGGGTTCACAAGAAGCTCCCGGCCGATCTCAACGCGATGAGCGTCGAACAAATAGCCGGGCACGCCCGCCAGTTTGCTTCACGCGAATATCTGCACGCGCTTTACAAGGGAGATCGGATCAGCGCGGAGGAGCGCACTAAAGCAATCGCCGAACTTTCCAGACTTACGGGCCTCTCCAAGGCGGTCATCGTAAGCAACGATCTGCGAATTCCACCCGACCGGTTTGGTACGGAACTGATGCGCGAGCTGCACGGTGCGCTTTCCAGTTCCGATGCGCGCGTGGCGGGCTTCGCCCCAACGCTGCCCTTCGGTGGCCGCGGAGGTGGAGGATTCGGCGCGCCCCCTCCGCCGCCAATCGATTTCAACCTCAGCGCGCGAATTGGCCCGTTCCTGGCCGCTTATGAAGCTTACTTGCGGGAGGAACTCGGCTTCGCCGGCGGTGGCGACCGGATCTACTACCTCGATCACGGAGGCGTCGGCCAGTTTGCCGGTGCCGCTGACGATGCAAGTCTCGCGAACGCTCTCGCGCGTAACCCGGCGATGGGCCTGTTCGTCGGCTTGAACTATTACGACCTGAGCGCGCCATTCTACGCGCAGGAGTTCACGCTGGCGCATCTGAGCGTCTCTCCCGAAATTCGCGCGCACAACATTACCGTGGCCCATTATGAAGCCGGCCAGATGACTTATCTCGACGACAAGGAACTCGCCAAGCTACACCGCGACCTTGCGAATTTTCTCAGTCAGCCAATCAGGAGGTAGCCATGCGATTAAATACAGGAATCCATGCAATTGTATTATTCGCGTTTGCGGGCGCCAGCCTGTTCGCCCAGGGCGGGCGAGGAGCCAGCGGCGGCACCAACGACTTTTTCCGCTTTCAATACAACAACGAAGAGATGCAGCCGATCGCATACCCCGCGAAGCCGATCGTGACCCAGCACTCCATCACGCTGCACGGTGAGCGCATCGATTACGCCGCGCACGTCGGCTTCGAACCGATCCACAACGCGACCAGCGGCGTGACCGAAGGCCATCTCTTTTACATTTATTACTCGAAGAACGGCGTTACCGATAAATCAAAGCGCCCAGTCTGGTTCCTGTTCAACGGCGGACCGGGCGCCGCATCGGTTTGGCTGCACATGGGAGCCTTTGGACCCAAAATGGTCAAGCTGGAATCGAATGGAATGGCGCCGCAGCCGCCCTATACTTACGTCGATAATCCGAACTGCCTTCTCGACACCGGCGACCTGGTCTTCATCGACGCCATGGGCACGGGCTACAGCCGTCCCGACAAGCCGAGCTTCGGTTCCGATTTCGGCGGCGTGGAAAACGACCTCGCGGCGTTCTACGAATTTATTCGCACTTTCCTGAACGACTACAACCTGTGGGGCTCGCCGATCTTCGTGGGTGGCGAAAGTTACGGTACAACCCGCGCCGCCGGGCTTTCCGGGTACCTGGCTGATCACGACATTGCCATCAACGGCGTGATGTTGCTTTCGGCAGTGATCGACGCCAATGCCGGCGCGGGCGAGCAGCGGCAGTTGAGCACTCTGCCTACCGAGATCATGACGGCGCACTTTCACAAGAAACAACCCTCGGACTTGGCAAAACTGACGGTAGATCAGATGGCCAAACAGGCTCGCGACTTCGCTTCCGGCGAGTATCTTGAGTATCTCTTTGACGGCGCGCGCGCCACCAATGCGCAGCGCGAAAAAGTATTGACGGATTTCGCGCGCTACACTGGTCTGCCGAAACCGTTCGTGGACGGCCTGGATTTGCGGGTGCCTCTAGGTCCGTTCAGCACGGAGTTGATGCGCGACCAGCACCGGATGACCTCACGCCTGGATTCGCGATTCTTTGGTTACCAGATCGACGGCGGAGCGAGCAACACCAGCTTCGATTTCAGCAACGCCAATATCGAAAACTGTTTCCTGACTGCTTTTCAAGCTTACGTGCGCACCGATCTGAATTATTCGAACGACAACATCTATTACGTGGCCGGCAATGCGCCGCCATGGTCGGGCGAGTACAACACGGTGGTGAACCTGGAGAACGCATTCGCGAAGAATCCCAACATGCATCTGTTTGTCGGCATGGGTTACTACGACTTCGCCTGCCCGTTCTACCCGGTAGAATGGACAGTCGCGCATTTGAAGGCCTCCGACGAGGTCAAGAAACACAACATTTCGCTTGGTTATTACGAAGCCGGCCACATGGTTTACATCGACCGGCCCTCGGCGGACAAGTATCACGCGGATCTTGAGCGGTTCGTGAAGTCTGCGATGCCCAGGTAACAAGGGCCCCGCAAGCATTCTCTGCGGGCGTCGTCACGCGCGGCATCCTGTATCTAGAACATGTTCCGGAATGCCCAAAACAGGAATCCGGACAAGATGATCGACGCTGGCAGCGTCAACACCCAAGCCAGCAGCAAATTGCGAATCGTGCCCCACTGCAGCCCCGACTTGTTCGCGGCCATGGTCCCGCCGATGCCGGAAGACAACACGTGCGTCGTACTGACCGGGAGCCCCCAGTAATCCGCCATCCCGATCGTCGCCATTGCGGTGATTTCAGCGGCAGCGCCCTGTCCGTACGTGAGGTGATCCTTGCCGATCTTCTCGCCTACCGTGACGACAATCCGTTTCCAGCCGATCATCGTTCCCAACCCTAATGCCAAGGCTACCGCGACCTTCACCCAAAGCGGAATGAACTTGGTAGCGTTGTCGACGTGCTTTTTGTAATTGGCCAGCACCTTCTTGTCGTCGGCGGTGAATTCCGGTTTGCCAGACTTCTGCGTAATCTTGATCGCTTCGCTGACAACATACATGTCGTTGCGCAGGTTCCGCATCCTATCGGCCGGCACTTTCGCCAGATTTCTGTAGATGCCTGCCTCGTTGGAAATGTCGTTCACCAGCGTGCGCATCGCCAACATCGTGATAGGCGTGAATTGTTTAGTTCGTACGTAATTCTCAACATCGTCACGAGGATCGCTGATGATGGTCGAAGGCACCACGTATTTGTTTAACACCTGCACCGTCTGCTGCGATACCGCGATGAAATCCTGCGTTTGAGAATCGGTAACAGCGTGGTTCAGCGCGTAGGCTGTGGGCACAGTGCCAATCAAGATCAACATGATCAGGCCCATACCTTTTTGCCCGTCGTTCGATCCATGGAAGAAGCTCACCCCTGTACATGTCAACATGAGTAGACCGCGAATCCAGAATGGCGGCGGTTCCGTACCCTCCGGTGCTTCGTAAAGCCGTCTGTCCTGAATCACCGCCTTGGCGATCAGCAGAAGAAGACTCGCGAGCATGAAGCCGATCAATGGAGAAAGCAACAGTGAACGGCCGACATTCAACGCTTGCATCCAATCCACGCCGCTGGTACCAGTCTTCACGGACATGATCTGATTGGCAACTCCTACACCAATAATCGAACCAACCATAGTGTGGGAACTCGATGCGGGCAGGCCGAAATACCACGTCCCAAGATTCCAGATAATAGCCGCGATCAACAGGGCGAACACCATCGCGAATCCAGCGCCGCTGCCGACTTGTAGAATCAGTTCCACGGGCAGAAGAGACAGGATCCCGAAAGCGACCGCGCCTGTCGAAACCAGCACACCGATGAGATTCCACATGCCCGACCAAGCAACGGCTAGATGCGGTTCCATGGAATGCGTGTAAATGACCGTAGCCACTGCATTCGCGGTGTCGTGAAAACCATTCACGAACTCGAAACCGAGCGCGATCAACAGAGCAACGCCGAGTAACAAGTAGGGAAAAACCGAGGTTGATCGAACGGACGACAGGTCTCGCATCAGGCTGAAGGCCGTGTAAATGATGCCGAGTAGCAGCGCAGTACCGAAGATCGCCATACCGATCCTACTCGGACTTTTCTCCAATTTCTCTTTTACAAGCGCGGGCGCAGCAGCAGCCATAATTCTCCTTGGGCTAAAGACTATATAACCGGCGAATTGCGACCTGCTGACTGCTACGTTACAAATCGATGTGTAAGGAAGCGTCAAAACTTGAAGCGGACTCCGCCCCAGGCGCCAATCGGAGCGCCAGGAGCATAGAAAGTCGCATGAATAATTGGGAAGTTGCCGTTCACCGCCGGGAAGGGACGCGCAATGAATGTACCGGCGTCTGTAAATCCGGTCGGGCCGAGTTGGGCACCCGTGTAATATCGGTGGTCGAGCAGATTGTTGATCTGTCCAAATACTTCAACGCGGGAATGAACCTCATAATGAGCCCCAAGGTTCACCACTCCGTATCCAGGCGAAGTTCCCGGACCGAGATAGTATTTGCGATCGGGCAGGGTTGCATTGTTCTCGTTCCCGCGCGCGTACGAAGACGATGCAGCGATGAAGTCCAGATCGAGCGACAGCTTCTTCGTGGCCTGCAGTTCTGCATAAGCTTTCAAAGTGTGCTGCGGAATCAATGGAATGCGATCGCCCGGTTGAATCTGAATCACGCCATCCATTCCCGGCGCGCCTGACTGGGCTGAATCGTTTGTGCTATTGCTCGATCCATCGACGAACTCTTCGCTCTGATACGTTGCATTGAGAAATGTATAGTTGCCGCCTAAATTGACCCGCCAGAAATGGCCGCTGACGCTAACTTCCGCGCCCTGCCGTCGAGTCTCGCCGAAGTTCTTGAAATACCCGAAGCCGGTCTGAGTCGACGCTACAAAAAGAATATCGTTGTGATTCTGAGCGCGAAACCAACCCGCGCTCCAACGGAAATTCTCCTTTCCGCCGCGAAGTCCGGCCTCGAACGTTCGGGTGGCGACTTGCTTGAGAGGCGGGTCGCCGGCGAGCGCGTTCGGCAGTTTGCATGGCTGTGAAGGATCCGCGCAACCCAGTTCGATCGACGTCGGCGCGCGGCTTCCTTCGCTGTATCCGAAATAGACGTTCAGGTTCCGCGCTGCTTCGAATGTCAACCCGGCTGCCGGATTGAACCTGCCAAACGAATTGGTGGCCGTCAGCGAGCCACTTCCGCCAAAAGGCTGAAGCCGGTCGTGATTATCGACGGTCGTGCGATTGTAGCGGCCGGAAGCGGTGAATGTCCACCTTCCAGTCGAGAGCGTGTCGATTGCATAAACACTGCCGGTGTTGATCAATCCGTGAAGATCCACGCGCGTATCGAAGGGCACGTCATCGATCGTGCCGCCAGTCACTCCATCGGCGAATGCGTTCAGTCCCGTAACGGTTCGATCGGGATTCAGATATCCAAGTTGTGACGATTGCGCGAAATTAACGACGCTCCCATCGTAGGCCGCACCAAACGTGAATTGATTGTGGTTCTGGCGCGTCGAATTGAGCCATGTCAGTTGTCCCGATATCCCATAGTTCTGTTGTTGGCTCCTCGTACGATTGAGCAACGCGTCGCATTTTTCTCCGGGCTCGTCCCGTTCCAATACTTGCGCGATGCAACGCCAGAAAGGAAAGGGCGTGTTCGACGCGTTCGCGCCGCTGGTCGGATAACCCGTGTAGCCGGCAGCTTTCAGTGCGGCGATATCCGCCGCGCTCGGTTGATAGACGGACTGATCCAGGGAATCCTCGTTGAGGTCACCATTAAGCGTTGCCGTCCGGATGTAGCGATAGTACGCATTTCCCGAGACGGAAATTTTGCTGCCGAAACTGTGCCGGCCCGACAGAGTCAGGAAGGGAGCGCGATTCGCGGTGATATCGGGAATCGTATAGACACTGGAATAGTCGCGCGCGAGGAACCGTTGCTCTTGGAGACCATTACCCGTCAGCGCATTGTTGGCGTAGCCGATGATAAGACCTAACGACGTGTTCCCATGTTGCCAGCCTAGTTTCCCAAAGAATTGGCGGACATCGGACGGAGATGCCTCGCGCCAGCCATCTTCGAAAAACAGATTCGCGGCTACGAACCAGTTCAGCCCATGCCGGTTTGCCCCGCCGTGTTCGAGTTCGGCTTGTTTCCTGCCGAAACTTCCGCCGCTCAATGTGAGTGTGGTTCCCCCATTCCGTGTTCCGTCCTTTGTTTGGAGGGAGAGCGCGCCGCCCAAGGTGTTGAGTCCGAAGATCGGATTCGAGCCGGGCATCAAGGCAACTTCAGAAATCGCATTGCGCGGAATCAAATCCCAACTCACCACGTCGCCGAAAGGTTGGTTCAGACGCACGCCGTCCATATAGACCGAAAGGCCTTGCGGGGTTCCGAGCAGCGGCGACGCCACGTACCCCCGGTAATTCACATCCGGCTGGAACGGGTTGCCCTGTATTTCGTTAATATGGACGCCGCCGAGGCGCCGGTTCAGAAACTCGGAAAGATCGATCGAGTTTGTTTCCTGAATGTCGCGTGCAGTCGCCGTTTGAACGGGCGCCGGGATCTCCTCCGGGGTCAAATCCACGCCGGACAGCGGTGTCGGCGCGACGACATCAACTTTGTCGGCTGCAGCGGCCAGAACCATAGTGACCGAGCGGCGGACTGGGTCTCCCGAATGCAAATCCACCAGGACTGCCTGGCTGGCAAAGCCTGCACGCGATAGTCCCACGCGATATTTTCCGTAAGGCACATTTTGAATCGACGCGATCCCTTGGGAATCCGTCCGGAAGCTGCGCGACCTCCCGCTGGCCAGGTTTTCGAGCTTCCCGGAAACTTCCATTCCAGCGCCCGAGGGGTCTTTCACTTCCAGCTGGATTTCGCCGCTTCTCTGTTGCGCCTGAAGCGTGGTGAGCCTCAACAGTAACGTGAAAATGACGCACACACAGCGGCTTTGGTGAGCCGCGACAGGACCCATACAGACAAATCCATTACGCGCTGCTTTTGTTCACTGTATTTCATCGCAAAAAACCTTGAACGAATTGATGGCTACGGGAATGATTAAGAAGGAGAGAACAGCTAGACTGATAAGCAGATGTCAGCGCGCGCAACGGGATCAGCCGCTTTTTTAGTTCCACACGTTTCTGCCGATGTGGAGCGGAAGGCATCGCCTCTGGAAGGCGAAGTAGTCGCCCTGTTTGATCTGTACCGGGATCGCTTGTTGCGTTACCTTTTAACCTTCGGACTGGCCATCCCGGATAGCGAAGAAGTCATTCAAGAAGTATTCCTATCGCTTTTCCAACATCTGAGTCAAGACAAGTCCCGTCAGAATCTCAAGGGGTGGTTGTTCAGAGTAGCTCACAATTTGGCGCTAAAGCGGCGCAGCCACGTCCAGCGCCGCCTCAAGATGTCCGGCGAAATCGATCTCAATCACATTGAGGCGATCGATCCCATGCCGAGCCCGGAAGATGAAGTCGTCAACAATCAAACCCGGCGTCGCCTGTTTGCGGTTTTCCAGGCCCTGCCGGAGCTGGATCGGCGATGTCTCTCTCTTCGGGCCGAGGGACTGCGATATCGCGAGATCGCAGAAGTTCTCAAAATCTCGCTGGGCGCGGTATCGATCTCATTGGTGCGATCCTTGGAGCGGCTTTCGAGAGCCGCGGAGCGATGATCGGTATGCCGTATCGAGAATCTCACCCGGCCGACGAACAGTTGCTCCTCTTTCTGGACGGCGAGGCTGGCTCCCGCCGATCCGGCGAGATTCGAACTCATTTGGAGCAATGTTGGGAGTGCCGGGCACGCCTTCATCAGTTCGAGGACACGATCGATGCGTTCCTTCGCCAGCGTGAGTTGGAGACGTCGTTGCCTCCATCGGATGGTCCGCGGGCTTTACTGAAGGCTCAACTGTCGCAACTTGCTGGTGACCAGCAGGCGAGGCCCTCCGCGTTTGTGTGGGCAGTGGCGGGTGTCGCCTGCGCCGTGTTCTTTTCAGCTCTCCTGCTTGTTCGCTCGACGAATCACGCGAGCCAGACCCGGACGCAATCCGCTATCGTTTCGATTCCGAATTCAACCCTGACACCAGGTACAGCCCTGCTTGAGAACCAGCGTGTCCTGTGCTCGCAAGTAAGCGCCAATAACAAGGCGGTTCCTGTACCGCTTCAGAAAAAAGTCTTCGAAGAATATGGGATCGCGGGCGCGGATCCAAGAGCATACGAAGTGGATTATCTTGTGACCCCTGCGCTTGGCGGAACGGAAGATATTCACAACCTCTGGCCGCACTCTTACTCGGCTGCCATGTGGAACGCCAGAGTTAAAGATGCGCTTGAGGACCGCCTGCACGAAATGGTCTGCGATGGCAGCCTCGACCTGCATGAAGCCCAGCAGGAAATCGCAACCGATTGGATTTCTGCCTACAAGAAGTATTTCCGCACTGACAAGCCCCTGCCGGAACACTCGAATCATCGACAGGAGTAAGTCGAGCGGGCTATGCTCGCAAACGTACCAGAAGTTTCTTCCGCTCTAGTGTTGTGTCCCATAAATACTTGACATAAGATCAGGCTAGCTTTAGTCTTGGGTATGTCGATTGGTCGCCCCAAGAGTGCGCTGGTTCTGAGCGAG
>Ga0335069_10014295_pt1 | contig 11125 bp, 10 predicted proteins | sample Lox_Sample_11_FD_206714 | JGI IMG/M metagenome (GOLD analysis project Ga0335069, IMG submission 206714) | Soil microbial communities from Loxahatchee National Wildlife Refuge, Florida, United States - Lox_Sample_1.1 | ecosystem: Environmental > Terrestrial > Soil > Wetlands | place: USA... | reverse complement strand
GAAAATCGTGGCTGTGCAATAACCCTGCTGATAACAGCAGTCTGACGATCTGGCAAGCTTGGCCGTAGATCCGTCCGCCTTTCTGCGGAAACGCCTAAATTTAGACATCTGCAATATGACTTAATACGAGTTGACATAACTGTATTAACCGTATTTAATCGCCTACCTTTTGCTCCCGGAATGGTGGAACTCAAGGCCCACTAACTAACGCATCGGAGGTCGTTGCGATGACAAGACGAACGTTCCTTCTGCTAGCCGCGGTACTGGCTTTCGCACTCGTGAGCCTGGCTGCCGCACAGCAACAGGACCAACCTAGCGCTACGCCGAACCCCCTTGTCCAGCGGCTACGGAACAATGGAATCGTGACCGCGCAAGAGGCCGCGGCTATCAACCAGGCACCTACCCGAGAAGAGCAGCAGGAGCAACTGACGCAGTTGCTCCGTTCCAAAGGCATCGTTCTTCTATTGGTCGCGCCCGATGAATACAGGAACGAGGCTCCTGCGGAAGCAAGCAGAGATTCATCCCCGCACGGGCAGTGGCTCCCGGCCGCTGCGCACATTTCGGCGGGCGAACCTGAGCCGGCGATGGCCATGCCTCCGCAAGCTCCGGCTGCGCCGGCGGTCATTCCCGCCGTAGCGCCAATACGTGTGCTGACCAGCGATCCTCCCAAGCCCGGCGGCCTGGTACCCGACATTAAGCTGGGCTCCGGCGCCAAGATCAAGCTCTACGGCTTTGTTAAGGCCACGGCCTCGTATGACACTTCCAACCCTTACAACCTCGACTTCGTACTGCCGGGACTGGACAATGCAACAGGTGCCACCTTCCCGACATCGATAACCAACGGGCTGAACTCAGGGGTCATCACGATCCCCGGCGTGGGTGGCAGCAGTTTTGGTCCCAACGGCTCGCCGTCGTTCTACCTCAAAGGCAATACCACCCGCATGGGCGCGAACTTCGAGTGGCCGGACATTGCGGGGGGCAACAATACCTTGACAGGCAAGATCGAAATGGACTTCGAGGGCAACTTCTCGCGTGCTCAGAACCGCAACAACTCGTCGATCCGTACCCGCATGATGTCCATCCGTTTGGCATATGCGCGGGTGGACCACCGGTTCTCCGACAAGACCACCGGGTTCTTCCTAGGGGGCGTGGACTGGGCGCCGTTCGCGTCCTCAACCGTGATGAACCTACTGGAAACCACGGAAAATGGGGCGTTTTTCGGCAATGTCTATGAACGTCAAGCGCAGTTTCGCCTGGGCCTTTGGCACGATTTCGGCGGAGCACATAACTTTAAGATAGGCTTCGAACCCGCCATCGCGCAGCCCGGTTTTGGCAATAACTCCACCGACCTGGGCACGCAACTGGGCGTCGGGGAACGCCAAGGCATCGATTCCGCGCGGCCGGAAATTTCTGGCCGGGTGGTTTTCCAATGGCAACTGGACAAGGCCAAGGGCGTGCCGCCGGCGCAGATTATCTTCAGCGGAATGCAGGCGAGGGACGAGCAACTGGTGAATCGGGCCGCGATTGCCAGTGCTGTCTGCGGGGCCGCAACCCAGGCTGCCCCATTTGGAGTGGCATGTCCGGCGGGCACAATTACGGCCCTGCTGAATACCTTTCCCCATGGGATCCACCCCAGCAACGAGCGTTGGGGTGCCGATGCTGAATTCCAGCTGCCCACGCGCTGGATGACGTGGGTGGGCAAGTACTATACCGGAGCGGATTTGAAATACTACTTCGGTAGCCAGCTTTACAGCTTCTTCAACGATAATGCCGGGTTGCTGCTGACCAATGGGTCGGGAACCGTCTGCAATGGGGGCGCGAACTTCGGGACGTGCCCGACCGTGTTCAACGTGGACGCCTCGACAAGCACGTCGGCGGCGTTTGTGCCCTTTGGCTTCAACACGAGTACGGGGACATGGCAGGTGGTCCCGCAAAAGCCCATGCGGGCCATGGGCGGGTTTACGCAGCTCTCGTTCCCGTTGTCCCGCCTCTTCAACGCTAACCCTGCCGGCCGCAATGCCGGCTGGACGGCGGCAATCACCATGGGTATGGACGAGGCCAAGGGACGCGACGTCCGCATCGCTCAGCCCTCCGGTGGCCGCAACCGGGCGGACATGGTAGCGGCGACGTTCAATTGGAAACTCAACCCGTATTTCACCTTTGCCTATGAGACCTCGCTCTACCGCAGCTTCACCACCTGCTTCCCGGCGGGCACGGGGGTGCCCGGCGCCACCAATGGCGCTAGCGCGGGAGGGGTTCTGGGCCCGGGCGGCGGACTAATTTGCACCGGGACGCCGTACATCCAGTACCCCCTGGTGGTCGGGGGATCGACAACTAACGGGGCCGCGCGGGCGTGGCACGATTTCCGCAACGAGTTCGGACCGATCGTCACCTTCTGATTCGATCCGAGCTTCGCCAACCTTCAGCGGAGTCCCCCTTCGGGGGTGGCTCCGCTGACTTTCTTTGAAGCAAGTCGCTCCAGAAAGGACTTCAACACAGGCTGGAATCAGGCGTTAAAGACATTGAAATCACACCTGTTATCGTATTAAACTGCACATCCTTATGGATCTCCTCCGTCCGCGTGATGCCGCCACCGTGCTCGGCATCAGCTATCCCACGGTGAAGCAGTGGATCTACAAAGGCAAGCTGCGCACCATCAAGACCGCCGGCGGCCATCACCGCATTCCCCAGAGCGAGCTCGACCGCTACCTGCATCGCCTGCGCGAAAAACCCGGCCCCGAGCGGCGCCGCAACTTCCGCCGCATCAGCGGGCGCAACCAGCTCGTCGGGCGCATACTCGAGGTGCGCACCAGCGGCCTGATGGCGCAGGTGAAAATCTCCATCGGCGGCCAAGCCATTACCTCCATTATCACCGCCGACGCCGTGCGCGAGATGCGGCTCAAACGAGGGGACACCGCGGCCGCCCTTATCAAGTCAACCGAAGTGATGATCATTCGCGTGTGACGTGGGGTGAACGTTATGAAGACTTGGCTCTGCCTGCTGCTATTGTTGATCTCCGTGCTGGCTTGGTGCGCACCTGGAGAGATTACGGTGGCAGCGGCCTCCGACCTGACCTTTGCGCTAACCGAAGTCGCACATCGGTTCGAGTTGAAGACGGGCAACCGGGTCAAACTGGCGTTCGGGTCCTCCGGAAATTTTTATGCCCAGATCCAAAACGGCGCAACTTTCGATGTGTTTTTTTCCGCCGACCTGGACTATCCGCGGAAGCTCGCAGCGAGCGGCTTGGCCGTTGCCCCCACGCTTTGGGTGTATGGCACCGGGCGCATCGTGCTCTGGGTACCAGCCGACTCTCCGCTCAATCTGGGCAAAATGGGAATGAAGGCGCTGCTCGATCCCTCGGTGCAGAAGATCGCGATCGCTAACCCAGCGCACGCGCCCTACGGGCGCGCCGCCAAAGCCGCTCTCCATAACCTCAAGCTCTACGCCCTGGTGCGCGACAAGCTGGTGCTTGGGGAAAACATCTCCCAGACGGCGCAGTTCGTCGCCTCCGGGAACGCGCAGATCGGCATCCTCGCACTTTCGCTCGGGGTTGCCCCCACCATGACAGACACGGGCACGTACTGGGAGATCCCTGCCGATTCTTATCCGTCTATCGAGCAGGCCGCGATCATCCCCACGGCCGCGACCGATAAGACGTTGGCCCGCGCCTTCCTCGACTACGTGCGAACGCCCGAGGCGCAGGCGATTCTGCGCGAATACGGATTCCAACCTCCGCCGGAGACGAAATGAACTGGCAAGCGCTGGCGCTCTCGGTGAAGCTCGCCTTCGTAGTGTCGGTGGTGCTGTTTGTGATCGGCATGCCCATCGCTTACTGGATCGCCTATTCGCGCTGGCGGTGGAAGTTTCTGGTCGAATCGGTGGTGGCATTGCCACTCGTGCTGCCGCCCACAGTGCTGGGTTTTTATCTGCTGGTTGCCATGGGTCCGCGCAGCCCTCTGGGACGTCTCTGGCTGCGGGCCTTCGGCCATAGCTTGTCTTTCACCTTTGAAGGGCTCGTAGTTGCGTCTCTGATCTACAGCCTGCCGTTCACCGTCCAGCCGTTCGCCGCCGCTTTCCGGTCGGTGGATCAGCAACTCGCGCAAGCGTCCGCGACCCTGGGCGTGTCGCGCCTTCTGACCTTCGCGCGTGTCACCGTGCCCTTGTCGTATGCCGGGATCATTACCGGCCTGGTGCTCAGCTTCGCCCACACTCTGGGTGAGTTCGGAGTGGTGCTGATGGTCGGAGGCAATATCCCGGGCGTGACCCGCACCGTCTCCATCGACATCTACGATCAGGTTCAGTCGTTGAACTACGTCTCTGCCAATCAGACCGCACTTCTGCTGCTGGCGGTCTCGTTTCTTACGCTATCCGTGGTGTACGCGGTCAACCGCAAGGTGTGGGCACTGTGACGGCGGACGTGGCTGGCGACGTCGACTCGGCAGACAAAGGTTCACTCTCGGCGCACATACAAAAACGTTTTCCCGGTGGATTCGAGTTGGTGGCCAAACTCGACGCCCTTGGCGGCATCACTGTAGTGTTTGGCCGGTCGGGTTCGGGAAAGACGACAGTGCTCAACTGCGTCGCCGGACTGCTCGAGCCCGACGCGGGCAGGATCCAACTCGGCGGCCGGGTGCTGTTTGACTCTGAGCGCAAGGTTAATGTTCCCGTCGCACGCCGGCGCGTGGGATACGTCTTCCAGAACCTGGCCCTGTTCCCGCACCTCACCGCTGAACAGAACATCACTTATGGGTTAAGCCGCCTGGAGGCGAGCGCGCGCCGCAGCCGTGCGCAGGCGATGCTTGAGCAGTTCCGCATTGCGAACGTCGCGCGCCGCAGACCGGCGCAGCTCTCTGGCGGAGAGCGCCAGCGCGTCGCCCTGGCACGATCTCTGGTCATCGAACCGCGAGTGCTGTTGCTGGACGAACCGCTGGCGGCGCTCGACCTGCCCACGCAATCCCAGCTCATCGCCGACCTGCGCTCGTGGAACCGCGAGCACCAGATCCCCATTCTCTACGTGACCCACAGCCAGCGCGAGGCGTTTGCCCTGGGAGAACGGGTTGTAGTGCTGGAGGAAGGAAAAATCCTTGCCCAGGGCCAACCGCAGGAGGTGTTGCGCGCGCCGCGCCAGGAGACGATCGCGCAACTGGCTGGTGTCGAGAACATCTTCGACGCGCGCGTGATGTCGCTTCAGGAGACGCTCGGCACGATGACCTGCCGCCTGGAGGACTCCGCGGTCCACTTGGAAGTTCCGCTGGCCAAGATTGAGGCCGGCGCGACAGTGCGCATCGCCATTCATGCCGGCGACATCCTGATGGCGGTCGAGCGCCCGCGGGGCCTGAGTGCCCGCAATCTGCTGGCCGGCCGGGTGCTGTCGCTCGAGCAGCAGGGCATCGCCGTACATGCTTGTGTCGATTGCGGCGTCACCTTTCAGGTCAGGCTGACTCCAGGCGCGCGGGAATCGCTGCACCTCGATGTCGGCCGAGAAGTCTGGCTGGTGATCAAGACATATTCCTGCCATTTGCTGGAGCACGAGCCGCAATAGCTCGTCTTGCGGTGTCACTCAAGTCGACTCAATTCGTATGCAGAATGGTTGGATTCAGCCGATCTGGGCAGACGGACAGAGAGCGGGGCTGGGAAGCAGACTGTCAGGAACGCTGACGGCGGGACGTCGGCGCGGCTAGTAGGGGAAGGGCTCGATCTTCCAGCGCTGGTAAATCTTGCCGTCAACAAAGATGCGGAACAGATCGGCATCCAGTTCTCCGGCCTCGACGCAGCCTTCCAGGATCTCGAGCGAACGCCCAAGGTCCACGGCCCGCTTGTAGGGGCGGTCGGAGGCGCCGAGCGCGTCGAAGATGTCCGAAATGGTCATCATCCTCGTTTGCACCGGAATGTTAGGAGCCGTAAGCCGGTGCGGGTAGCCGACGCCGTTGAGCTTTTCGTGATGGCTGCGGGCGATGGCCGGCAGGTTCTGCAACTCGTGCGTCCACGGGATCTGCAGCAGGAAGTTGAAGGTGTGCTCGACGTGGGATTCGATCTGCAGCCGCTCGCGTTCGTCCAGCGATCCTTTGGGGATGGAAAGCAGACGCACTTCGTCTTCGCTCAGCAAGTTCCTGCGCTGGCCGTCACCATCGGTGTATTGCTTCGCCGCGATCTCCGCCAGCCTGGCCGAAACCTGGTCATGGTCGAGCGACGGCTCATTGCCCTCGACGATGGCCTTCAATTCCTCATCCAGCGCTTCGAGATACTTCGCCAGTGAGGCGTCGAACTCCGGCAAGCGCTCCAGGAACTCCTCGCGTCCCCGGGCCAGCACATAGTCAAGCTTGGACCGCAGCGTATCGGCCTCCACGGTCTTGCGGATGAACTGGAAGCGCTGCCGGATCAGCTCCAGTTGCGCCGGGTACAGCTTCTTGGCCTTCACCAGCACCTCTTCCCGCACCCCGACCTTGCCGAAGTCGTGCAGCAGCGAGGCGTAGCGGATTTCCCGCATCTGCTCGCGGGTGAAGTGCAGGCTGCCGTAGGGACCGGAGTCGGCGCGATCCACTGCCTCGGCGAGCGCAACCGTCAGGTTGGCGACGCGGAACGAGTGTCCCGAGGTAGCAGGGTCGCGCGCCTCAATCGCAGTGACCGAGGCCTTGACGAATCCCTCGAACAGGTTCTGGATTTCCTGGTAGAGGAGGCCGTTCTCGAGCGCCACTGCGGCCTGGCTGGCGAGCGATTCCGCCATCGCTTTCTGATGGCGAGTAAAGGGCACAACCTGCGCCACCACCACCGTCACCGAGTCCAGCCGCACGTCGGACCTGCGCTTGGCGTTGATCAACTGCACTACTCCGACTACTTCGCCCTGCTGGTCTTTCATGGGAATGGCCAGGATGGATTTAGTGCGATAGCCGGACTCTTCGTCGAATTGCCGGTTGAAAGCGAACGGCAAGTCGAGGGGCAGATGATATGCGTCTTCGAGGTTCACGCCCTCGCCGGTCTTGGCCACGTATCCGGCGATGGAGTGGTCGTCGACCTCCATCACCGTCTCACGGAACTTCAGCTCGACCGAATCGTTCTGCGCCAGCTGGAAGCGCAGGCGGCGGCGCACGCGCTTGCGGCGCTCGCTCTGGCCGCGCGGAAGCTGGGTGGGGATGGGTTCCGCCAGGTAGAGAGAGCCGGCATCGGCGGAGGTAATCTCCCGCATCTTGGTGAGGATCATCTCCAGCAGCGTTCCGGTATCGTGCTCGGCGGAGAGCGCGGCGCCGATCTGGTTCAGTTCCTGGATCTCATGCGTCGCCAGCGCCAGCCGCTCTCCCAGCTTCTCGCGGGTGTCGAGCAGATGCATGTGCTCGAGCGCATTCCCCACCATGCGCTCCAGCAGTTCCACAGAGGTGCTAATGGGAAGATAGGCGTAGACGAGTGCATCGATGCGCAGATCATGGAAGCGGCGGTCGGCGAGCGCGATCACGCGGATGTTGGGCGCACGCAGGGTGTCCACCGCGTGCGCCAGCAGCCACTCCGACGAGGCGACCACCACTCGCTCCGCCCCCCGCGCCAGACGGCCGCCATTGGCCGGACGGCCCTCCAGGCTCTCCAGTTCCACCCGGCGGAAGGCATGCAGGCCTGAAGTCGCCTTCTCGGCTATGCGGTCCGCCGAGAAATAGACGACCACCGGCAGCGGTTGGGGCTTGGCTAGCACCGCAGTATCAGGCTGGGTAGAAGCGGCCATGATGACGGACGAGCGCAGATGCGACGGGTAACTATAGCAGAGACGCTGCAGGATGGAGCAGCGGGGAAGGAAACCAGCCGGCCGCCATCGGCATTAAAATGGGATGGTGCTCAACCTGGGCAAGCTGATTATTGTTCTCGGCGCGATCCTGGTCGCTGTGGGGGTACTGATCGTGTTGCTCGGGCGGACCGGGCTCCCCATTGGCCGGCTGCCCGGCGACATCATCTATCGCCGCAAGAACTTCGCCTTTTACTTCCCCTTGACCACCTCGATCCTGCTCAGCATTGTGCTTTCCCTGATCGTTTACTTTCTCAGCCGCATTCACCGCTGAGTCCCGGACTCGCCGAGATGAGGCCCGCGCCGGATACCGTATAATCACGGGCCCAGTGGCCATCCCTGCGTGTCTCGACCATCTCATCCTGGGCGCGGGCGATCTCGCCCGCGGCATCGAGTTTGTCGAACGGCGTACTGGGGCGCGCGCAGTCTTAGGGGGCGTGCATCCCGGGCGAGGCACCCGCAACGCCCTGCTTTCCCTGGGCCCACGCTGTTATTTGGAGATCCTCGCACCCGACCCTGAGCAGGCGACGCTTGGCTGGTTCCGCAACCTGCCGCAATTGACGGAGCCGCGCCTGGCGGGCTGGATGGTCCATCCCGGCGATCTTGCTGCCCTGGCCGAACGCCTGCGTCACTCCGGCATCGCGTGCGCCGCGCCTCGCGAGAGCTCCCGCCAGCGTCCCGATGGCCGCACGCTGCGCTGGAGACTCCTGCGCCTGGCCGACGACCGTACCCATCCCTGGCGCGCTGGAGTGGAGGGCCTGCTGCCGTTCTTCATCGAGTGGAGCGCCGGCTCGCCGCACCCTGCCGACGATGCACCCTCCGGTTTGCGCCTCGTTGAATTCGAGATATCGAGTCCGAACCCGGACGAACTCCAGCGCACGCTGGACATTCTCGGGCTTGATCTGCGGGTCGTCCGCAGCGACCGTCCGCAACTCCGCGCCCGCCTTGCCGGCCTGCGCGGCGACCTGGAATTGATCTCCTAGCTCACCAATGGGAGCGAAAGCGGCCTTACGGCAGCAGCACGATCTTGCCGAAATTCTTCCGTTCCGCCAGCAGCCGGTGGGCTTCCGCCGCCTGCGCCAGCGGAAGCTGGTGTCCGACGATCGGGCGCAGCTTGCCTTCCTCCAGCCAGGGGCGCATGTCTTGCCATGCCTGCGCCATGTGCTCGCGGTGCCTGGCCAGAGGCGTCAGCCACAGCGCATGCACGCTGGCGTTGCGCTGAAACATGGCGAGGAAATCGAATTGCGGGACTTGTCCGCCGGCCGTACCGTAGATGATCAGCCGCCCCAGCGGACGCAGGCAGCGGGTGCTCTTGGCCGTGTGTTCTCCGCCCAGCATTTCGAAGACGATGTCCACGCCTTCGCCGCCGGTCATCTCCATGACCGCCTGCTCGTAGTCGGCATGCTTGTAGTTGATGCCGTGGTCGAGACCCAGTTCCTTCAGACGTCCCAGCTTTTCGTCCGAAGACGAAGTCCCGAAGGTCTCGACGCCGAAGAGCCGTCCCAGTTCGATGGCGGCGGTCCCGACGCCCCCGGCAGCAGCATGAATGAGCACGCGCTCGTTCTCTTTGGCGTCCGCCATCCAGTAGGCGAAGTAGGCGGTGAAGTAGTTGATGGGGAAGGCGGCTGCTTCGGCAGCGCTCAGCCGCTCCGGCCACGGCAGCAGGCCTTCGCGCCGGGCCGCGATGCGCTGTGCGTAGGCCCCATGGGATACGAATCCCATGACCTTTTCGCCGGTCTCCTCCACCACTCCGGCGAACTCTAGTCCCGGGATGTAGGGCGGCTGCGCACCGCCCGGATAAAGCCCTCGCGTCATCATAGTGTCGGCGAAATTGACGCCGACGGCTTCCACCCGCACCAGCACCTCTCCAGGATTGGGCTGGGGATCGGGAACATCTTGCAGGGCGAGGACCTCAGGACCGCCGATGCGAGTGGCAAGGATGGCTTTCATAGTGAGAGTAGAATGCCGATTTTATACCAGACATCGAATCAGCACTTGGCAGTTAGCATTTGGCACTTGGCAGTCGGAGGCGATCGCTGGGCGGCAAACTGCTAAGTGCTAACTGCCAATTGCAAAGAAGAACCGGCGCTTTCTCCCCCGAGAATGTGCGCCGGTTTTCTTGGATCCTCCGCTTTGCGTGGAGGATAGTTCGATGCATGGCGTCTGGTTCAACGCCGGGAGCAAAGCTGCGGCAGCCGCCACTTGGTTGATATTGGCTGCCAGTGCTGAACATGCGCCCGGGCGCGTGCCGGGTCAACCGCAAAACCCGGCCAGGTGTTAACTGCGCGGATAACCCATTGCGGCGCCGGCGGCAAGACCAGTCGCGGGACCGTTGGAGTGGCGGCTACCGCTCAATTCTCGTTCCTGAGCTGAATTCTCGAGCCGAACAACGCCTTCGTGATTTTCATCACATACAATTGTCTTGTAGCGGCGTGCAATTTTCTCGCTATCACAAAGAGGCGACATGAAGCCTCAGACAGGGAGGCGATCGTGAATACACGGCGAGATTACAGCAGACTGGGAAGAACGCTGGTCGCTGCCGTAATGCTGAGCGTGCTTCTGGCGTTTGTCGCAGTGCCGCGTTCGCAGGCGGACGACAGGGCAAACTGCCAGCGGAACATAGAACGGGCGCAGGCCAGGCTCGACCAGGCGATCTCCAGGTATGGCGGAAACAGCCAGCAGGCCATTGACAGGTGGCATCAACTGAACTTTGAGCGCGAGCGTTGCTACAAACAGTACCAGGGTTGGTGGAATCCGCAGGACCGTCAATGGCAAAGCGGCCGCGAGTGGGATCGTTATGATTGCCAGCGGAACGCAGAACAGGCGCAGGCCAGGCTCGACCAGGCAATCCGCACGTATGGCGGAAACAGTCAGCAGGCCATTGACAGGTGGCATCAACTGAACTATGAGCGCGAGCGCTGCTACAAACAGTACCAGGGTTGGTGGAATCCACAGGACCGTCAATGGCACAACGGCCGCGACTGGGATCGTTATGATCAAGAGCGGGGCCGCGATCACGACAAGAAACCTGATCATGACCATGATCGTCACTAGCGTTGATTTTGTGTAGCAGAGTTTAGTCAGCGCCCTGAGTCCGACTCGGGGCGTTTGTTTAGATGGATTCGAAATGGCTGAATTTGAGCCTGGGACACCCCGGACGCTTGCATAACTTCTCAGTTGTTGAGAACAAGGCGATATCACCGACTGAGAATTTGCCCTTTGGTGCGGTTGGTCGACACAATCGGGCCGGAAGTTGGCCTGGGGGGGAAGGCCGCTGCCAATCTAAGGGGGTACAGGCTCTAAGTTACTAGCGCGAGGCCGGTTAGAGCAACGCAGGCAGCCGCCCGGCATGATATAGTT
>Ga0335069_10014293_pt1 | contig 11125 bp, 11 predicted proteins | sample Lox_Sample_11_FD_206714 | JGI IMG/M metagenome (GOLD analysis project Ga0335069, IMG submission 206714) | Soil microbial communities from Loxahatchee National Wildlife Refuge, Florida, United States - Lox_Sample_1.1 | ecosystem: Environmental > Terrestrial > Soil > Wetlands | place: USA... | reverse complement strand
TGGGGAGGACTCGATAATGTCATCGCCTCCATCATGCTGGATTTCCCTCAAGTCGAGATTGCCTTGATGGGCGGGGATGCCTGCAAGATTTTGGAACAGGGCTGGGAGAAAGAGAAACGGGTACACCGAACCTCGGGTCAGTGGTCGATCCGTCAGTCCATGGCCTTTATGGCGCATGCAGATATGGCGATCGGACCTGAAACAGGACTCATGAATGCAGCTTCCGAGTTTGATTATCCTAAAGTGGTTTTTCTTTCGCATTCGACTCACGAGAATCTTACGCGAGATTGGACGAACGTTTATCCGCTAGCCTCTGAGCATACCGTCTGTCCGGGTCGGGGGAATAACGAGGCGCCGGCCTGTCATCAGCTCCACTACACCTGGGAACACTGCAAGCAGACGGAGAACAAACTCGCTCAGTGTCAGGAAGATATTACCTTCGAGCAGGCCTATCGGGTGATCTGGCACGTCCTGAATGAGGCCCTGAAGAAGGTCGCATGAGCACTTCCGGTACCTTCAATTTCACCATCACTGCGACGGATGTGATCCGTGAGGCGATGCTGAATGTGGGGGCTATCGGAGAGAATGAGGTGCCCACTGCTCAGGAGTACATCGACTGCCTGCGTAAACTGAACATGATGATCAAGCAGTGGATGGGAAAGGCCGATTTCGCTCCAGGCTTGAAAATGTGGACCCGTCAGAGGGGGGCGCTATTCCTCGGATATAACCAGCATACCTATCAGCTGGGGCCTTTCGGGGACAACTGGGCCGGAGGAGTGACGGGAGGGGGTCCTAATACGCTCTATAACCAGACGCAGACCAATGCTGTTACCGGTATTGGAGGAAATACCCTTTCGGTTAATTCCATCACTAACATCAACCAGAACGACTATATCGGGGTGGTCTATACCCCCACGGTAGGACAGGGACCCGATATCTTCTGGAGTACGGTCAGTGGGGTGCCTTCCGGCGGTATTGTTACTCTCGCAACAGCGTTGACCGGGACGGTGGCTAATGGCGCCTATGTCTTTAATTACACGGTCAAGCAGCAGAGACCCTTGGAGATTGTCACCAGCATCTTGAGGGACATCTATAACAACGATACCCCCCAAGCCCCTCTGACGGTTCAGGACTACGAGATGCTGCCTACGAAGACCATGCCGGGGACGCAGTCCGATCCCACGGCTTTTTACTACGAGAGTCAGATCGGGACGACCCCGAATAATCTGGTGACCACGGCCAATACGGGTGGGGGTTATTACTACATCGACTGCTATGGCGCGCAGGATGTGACCAAACATCTGCATATGGTCTTCCTGCGTCCGGTGATGGATCTCAATAACCCGGGGGATAATCCCGAATACCCACAACAGTGGTATCGGGCGATCTGCTGGGGACTCTCGCGAGATATTGCCGGCATGTTCGACTGTGTCTGGACGACGGAGATGGAGGCCAACTACAAGGAATCCATCGCCATGGCGAAGGAACAGGATAGCGAGACCACAACCTTCTATTTCGAGCGTGAGGGCGGGAGCCCCTACGATCCGAGATGAAAGTCATCCCGCTTTTTGGCTCCAGTACCGGCTATAAAAGCTTTGTCGTCTCCCGTCAGAGACGGCTCAACTGCTATTACGAGAACCGCAAGGATCAGGATAAGAGCAAGATCGTTGTTTACGGCACTCCAGGACTTCAACTCGCTAGCAGTTTCTCCCTCTCTCCGGCGCTTCCCGCTAACACACCCTACCGGGGATTCTTCGCAACCGGAGTGACCCAGCCTAATGGGGCCACGATTTACCTGCTGGCCTCCGATCAATACTACGTCGTTAACAGTTCAGGAACGCAGCTCCAGAACACCACGTGGACGAATGGAACCAATCCCGGATTTACCGGGAATGCCTGTTTCACCTATAGCCCGACCCAAGCTTTGATGGTCGATGGCTATGCGAATGTTCTCTATACCATATCGAATAATACGACTTCCCGGGTGACCTTTCAGTCCACCGCGCCCTATACCTGTACCTACGTCACGGGTTATTTCGTGGTCGAGCAGCCGGGAAGTAACGTCTTTTGGGTGTCGAACTTCAATGATGCCAGTACATGGGGGTCCTTAGCGTTTGCTCACGCTGCCAATGATTCCGACAGTATCGTAGCAGTGGATGCCTTGTTCGGGACTTTGGTGATCTTCATGCAGACCGGCATGGAGTTCTGGCAGAACCAGGGGTTAGTTCCCCAGCCCTTTGCGCCGATCCTTTCGGCTGCGAATAACTACGGCTTAGCGGCGGTTTACTCTCGGGCGCATATCGATCAGTCGATTATCTTTCTAGCACAATCCCCTGAGGGGGGTGTGCAGTTCGTTCAACTCGTTAATACCTACTCTCCGGTCGTTATATCGGATGCCGATATCGACGAACTAATCAATTCGTTCTCGACCGTCTCGGATGCAGAAGCACTGGTTTATCAGATCGGTCAGCACAAGTTCTATCAGTGCACCTTCCCGACCGTTAACAGAACGCTGCTATTCGACTGTTCGACTCGCATCTGGAGTGAGGTTCAGACCGGAACTTCGGCCGTTCCCGTAAGACATCAGGCGAGATTCTCAGCCTCCTCGAACATCGGGAAAGTAAGTGTCGGTAATTCATTCAATACCACGATCATGGCCGGATCTAACACCACCCATGGTGGGGTGTATTCGGCCGGTTACTCCAGTGGTCTTGATCCGATTAATACCGGAATAGCCTTTGGTTCCCTGAGTAATCCTAAGGATAGTAATGGCCATTCCATCGGTGGGATCTATTACACCTCCTCCTTTTACGTCAAGCAGTCGGTACTCTCGATCGCATCTGCGAGTTCTCTGGGTCAAACCTATTTTGAGTACCTGACGGTCGCGGGTTCCACTTACTTCGCGGCCTCGGCGACCTACAGTTACTCCGGTGGCTACTCAGTCTGGCAGTGGCCTTCTTCCGTAGCGCCGCTGTTCCCCGTATCTCCCGGGAATAATTATTCTGCGACCATCATTTATACGACCACGACTTCGACGGGTAACTATGTTTCCTATTTCTGCGACTATCAGAATGGGAATATCTATAACCTGAGTGAGAATGCGTATACCGATAATGGGGTTCCGATCGTGCGGGAGATCATCACCCGACACGTCACGAGTTCCTTCAATCGCTTTAGACCCTCGTTGATCTATCTGGATATGGATACCGGTGTAGGTCTTCAGACCGGTCAGGGATCGAATCCCCAGATGATGCTGATGTATAGCAAGGACAATGGTCGCACCTGGTCCGGGGAACGGCGGGTTTCCATCGGGGCGGTGGGTCAGTATCTGACCCGGGTGTTATGGAGACGATTTGGTTCGACCCGAGATGCGACTTTCCGCTTTCGATATTCAGATCCGACAAAGTTTGTGATTACGGATGGGGCGATGAAGATCACCGAACGGCCTCCGGCGGAGAAGATGGGATGAGTCTGTCCTCACTTCCGAACCTCTTTCCGGTGAAGTATCTGGACTCCTCCTGGCGGGCGTGGTTTGCCTCCATTCAGACCTGGCTCGGTCCCCAGGGACAGTCGGGGACGACCGGAAATCGACCGACCTCGAATCTCTATACCGGACTTCAGTACTTTGATACGACGTTGGGATATCCCGTCTTCGTGAAGACCGTGGGGACCAATGCGCCGGGGAATGTTACGGCCGTTTGGGTGAATGCCTCGGGGACGCCGGTATGATTCAGATCATTGATGGATTCCTAGACGATCCCCTGGCGGTGAGGAACTCCGCTCTGGCGGCGGGTTTTGGTACCTGGAATCCGGGGAAAGGGGCGATGGGGGCTTCCTTCTATGATGGGGTCTCATTCTGGGGTGATCATGCTTCGGCTTTCAGGTCGCTTCATAAGTACATCGGGCAGATCATCCCTAGCAGCATGTTTTTCCGGATCACCAATCCTTCCATGGAACACGCGTTGATCCACAGTGACCGGGAGTATGGGGAGATGACAGCCGTTCTGTATCTCTCAGATGCGAAGGGGAGTGGAACCGGATTCTATCGACACCGGGAGACCGGATGGGTGGATATGCCCTCGATCCATGAGTTGTGTCAGGACATGGACCGCTTCGAACGGATACGCCGCCAGACGCTGGAGGCTTCCGACCGAGACTGGGAGCTCTACCGGTTCGTGGAGGCTAAGTTCAATCGATGCTTGATCTTCGATGCTCCCAAGATTCATTGCAGGCTTCCAAAGAACGGTTATGGTAAAGATGTTGAGGACAGTCGAATGGTTTGGGTTGCCCACTTCAACTGGGTGCACTAATGAAACAGTTTAGAGTCGAATTCGTCCCCCGGACCGATTGCCACATTGAGGGCTGGATCGCAGCCGGTGCGATTGTGGGGGCCGCGGCTCTCGGGGCGGGCGCTACGATGATCGCCGGTAACCAGGCGGCTAAGGCTACTGAGGGGGCTACGAACGCGGCCATCAATGAACAGAGCCAGGCTCTGCAGCAGCAAGCGGCCCTTTCAGCGCCCTATCGGCAGTTGGGTCAGTCGGCCATTCCTCAGTATCAGGCGTTACTCGGGATCGGCCCCCAGGGGGCCGCGGGGGAACAGGCTGCCCTAGCGGCCACCCCGGGGTATCAGTTCACCCAGCAGCAGGGAATACAGGCGACAGAGGCCGCAGCCTCCGCGATGGGTCTGGGACTTTCAGGCAATACCCTCCAGGGACTCGATCAGTTCAATACGGGACTGGCGGATCAGACCTATCAGCAGGCTGTCAATAACGCACAGACCGCCGTTGGAATGGGACAAGCTGCGGCCGCGGGTCAGGCACAGAATGTCGGTAATGCGGCTAATAACATCTCAGGGGCCTTGATCAACCAAGGTAATACGATTGCGGGGATCGATGCCAATGAGGCCGCAGGTATCACCAAGGCGATTGGGGGCGGGGCGACTAATGCCCTCACGGCCTATACGCTGAACAACCTGAATAACCCCGGGTTTACAGCGGGTGACTTTGCGACCTACGCAGCGGGAAATTCCCCGACCTTGAGTAGCGGGGATTACACGATCAATACGCCGGGAGTGCCTTCCTAATGGCTTTCGATCCTTCCGTCATCTCGAGTATCGGCGAACAGCCCGATCTTCCTGGGGCTGTCGGTAAGGGGTTTCAGCTCAAGGATATGCTCGATACCAATACGCTGAATCAGTTCAAACTGAGAGAGGCGAAGCAGACCGAGCAGGATACGAAGACCAGCCGGGACATTCTCTCCAAGTACGATATCAGCAATCCTAAGCAGGCCTCAGAGGCCGCATCCCAGTTGCAGAAGAAGGGTTTAACCGCCCAGGCGATGGATGTCCTCAAAGGCAATCAGGCCTACCAGAGTGGTCAGTACGAGCAGCAGTTGAACCAATTGCAGCTGTATCAGAACTCTCTGGACTTGGGGGCTTCGATCTTCGATCCGATCTATCAGCAGGCCACTGCGATGAGAACGGACGGTAAACACACCGATGCGGAGGTCAGTGCCTTTATCCAAAGCAAGGTACCGACTGCCATCAAGCAGTTCCAGGAGGCTGATGACAGCATGCTCCCGCCGAACTTCAAGCAGATGGTGCTGAAGAACATCCAGCAGAAGCCGGTCAAGACTTACGATGAGCTGCAGAACATCGAATTACAAAGCAAGCAGATGCGAGAGAAAGCCAAGGCTCAGATGGATCAGCTGAAGGGCCAAAGTGCCATTGAGACCCAAAGGGGAAATTTGGAGGAACGCAAACGTCACGATCTGGCTGTAGAGAATGCATCCAAACAGCGTCAAGGTACGGAAGAGGAAATAGATAAATCAGCCCAGGCGATAGCCAATTACCAAATGGCGCCTCCTACTGGGGCTTCTAGGTCTCCTGCGGCCATGCGTCTCATGGCCAGAGTGATGGAACTCAATCCGGATTACGATGCGAATCAGTTTCAATCTAGACGTAAAGCTGAATCAGATTTCTCTACTGGAAAGCAAGGACAAGCGGTCAAAAGCTTCAATGTGGCGCTGTCTCACTTGGATGTATTGCAACAGGCGAGCGATGCTCTAAAGAACGGGAATGTGAGAGCTTTCAATCAACTCTCTCAGACAGTGGCTACCGCAACCGGAAACCCAGCGCCGACCGATTTCAACGCCATCAAGCACATTGTAGGAGATGAGATCGTCAAGGCTGTAGTCGGAGCTGGAGGCGGAGTCGCGGACCGCGAGAATGCGGCCAAGACGGTAGATGCTGCTAATTCTCCGGCTCAGCTTGCCGGAGTCATCAACCGTTATAAGCAGTTGATGAAGGGTCAACTGGATGGACTTAAGAAACAGTATGAGTCCACGACCGGTCGAACGGATTTTGATAAGTTCCTGACGCCCGAGGCTCAGACTAACGAGGCCGGAGGAGCTACCGCCGCTCCATCCGCTAATTCGAATGATCCTCTGGGTATCCGGCAGTGACCGATATTGCCTCCATTCGTCAGCAATATCCCCAGTACGGGGATATGACCGATGCTGATCTAGCCAAGGCATTGCACCAAAAGTACTACTCGGATATGCCTGAGGATCAGTTTAATCAGAAGATTGGATTCAAGCCCGATAGCACACTCAAGACGGTGGGAAAGGAGATTCTGGGAGCGGGAGAGGCCGCATTGACCGTCGCCTCTGGGGTAGCACAACAGGCGGTCGGCACTCCCAAGGATGTAGCCCGTTTGGCAGAAAAGGCTACTGAACCGTTGTCACGAATGACTCCGGAACTTAAAGCTAAAGCAGCCGAGCTCGAATCAAAGCCAGACCTGACCAGTAAGCTTCAGGATCTATTGAAATACGAACCCAAGACACCGGAAGGGAAGAAGATTTTAAAGCAGTTAGGCGGCTTGTTATCTCCGGTCGCTGAGGTGGGAGGCGCCATACGTCAGCAAGTAGAGAAACTACCCGCGGGGAAAGAGATTGCTAACGTGGGTAGCGATATTATTAACTTGTCGGCAGGCAGTGGGGCGGTTAAAGCATCCAAAGCCGCCGCAGCACTTAAAGCCGCAGAATCCACCGAGTCCAAAGTCCAAAGGATTATCGGTAATCTCGGCGGAGGTAAATCGTTAGAGAAAGCGGACGTGGGAACTGCCGCAGGTAAAGCCATCTCCAAGACGGTCGGAGAGGCTAAGGCTAAGGGAACGGCAGCCTACGATGAACTCACCCAAATCATGGGTCCAAATACCAATGTTCCCCTGTCGGAATCATCTAAAGCTGCTGCCCGCTATGGCACTGGAATAGCAGTAGATCCGACGGTTAAGGCTTTTTCATCCAAAATTGAACCACTCGGCTCAGCAACCTTTGAATCTCTCAAGGACTTGCGGACCCAGATCTCGGATGCGATGGGTACGGATCGAAACGTTAATCGCAAACTGCGGGCACTTAGGGACGGTCTCACGGCGGATATCGAAGCCCGTGCTACTAAGCTAGACCCCGAAGCGAAATCCGCTTGGGATAAGGCGAATGCGAGTTGGAAGGCTTATGTAGAACGCGAGGATTCAATTAACAAGATTCTAGGTAAGAACTGGCAGGGCAAGACAGGAACTGAGGTTTATAACAAGCTGATTCAATCTGCGGTCAACGATCCCAAGAAGATCACGACACTGATGGAGAACATAAAAGACCCCGCAGCACAAAAGCAGTTTGCGGCATCTGTGTTGCATCACATGTCAGATCGTGGCGGAAGGTTCGATGGGGATAAGCTCGTAGCCCAATGGGACCGGATGAACCCTCAAGCGCGTAGAGCGTTATTCGGACCCATCGGTGGAAGTTATGAGGCCAACATGACTAAGTTGGTCCAGAACCTGCGCAGGATCAAAGAGGGTCATAGCGGTTTGATCAGAGAGTTAGGTGGGGTAGGTGTGGCTTCAGTTCTTGCGCATTTTATTCCTGGAGGTACTGCGGCAGTGGGTGCTGTGACTCTAGGGAGGGAAGCCTATAAGTTCGGTCCTAAGGCAGTGGAAGCTTATTTGACCTCTCCAAAATGGGTAAGAAAACTCGCTGAAGGGACAACCGCTGCTCTGGAACATGGAACAGGGGCGGCTGTCGTGGGCGCTCAGAAAACCCGAGAGCCGACCGTCGGCGACATACCGTGAATGAAAGTCCTAGTCATCAACATGGATTCCGTCGGGGAGATGCTCCCCTTTTGTATCCGGTGCGTTAAGGCAGGGCACAGTGTCAGACTTTATCTCGCGAAGGAAAACCACCCTGAAACCGCAGACGGATTTAGGGGCGTGGAAAAAGTCGACAACTGGCTTTCTTCCGTCAAATGGGCCGATCTCATCGTACCAAGCGGAAATCATCAATTCATGGCTAAGATCGATAGCCTCAGAAAGCAAGGTGCAAGAGTCTTCGGGCCGTCGGTGGCCTCTGCTGACCTTGAAATCCAAAGAGAAAAAGGAATGAGTCTTCTCGAGGATCACGACATTGAAGTCCCTGAGTACCAAACCTTTAAAACCCTTGACGAGGCGGAATCTCACGTACGAGAGCGAGGGCAACGTTTTGTTTTTAAGACCCTCGGGGATGAGGATGACAAATCACTCTCCTATGTCTCGAAAACACCTGCTGACATGGTGGCCCGACTGCAGAGGTGGAAGCGGTTGGGCATGGCTCCCAAGGGACCCGTAATGCTCCAAGAGGTGATCGATGGGGTGGAGTTTGCCGTCTCCCGCTGGGTGGGGAGTGAGGGTTTTGTCGGTCCCTACAATGAGAATTTCGAATTCAAGAAGCTGCTCGCCGGGAACTGCGGTCCGAACTGTGGTGAGTCCGGTACGGTCATGAAGTACGTATCCTCGTCCGCTCTGGGGGAAGAGGTTTTAGCCCCTCTGGAAGATGCTTTAGTCGAAATGGGGCATCTCGGGGATATCGATGTCAACTGTATCGTGGACAAGAGCGGGAAGGCCTGGCCCTTGGAGTTCACTACCCGTTTGGGATGGCCGGCCTTCAACATCATGCTGGCCTCTCACCGGGGAGATCCGGTCCAGTGGATGTACGATGCTTGCGAGGGACGTGACGCCCTTCAGGCGAGCCCGCAGGTAGCCGCCGGTGTAGTTATCAGTCAGCCAGACTATCCTCATTCCAAGTTCACCAAAGCCGAAATAGCCGATATCCCAGTGTATGGAATCACGAATGAGAACCGCAAGCACATCGCTCCTCAGGCCATAAAGATGTCGGTCATGCCTGACATGGAGGGGGAGAAGATTGTGGACCGGGAGATCTGGACCACCACGGGAGATTATCTGGCGGTGGTCACCGGTCTCGGTAAGACCGTCAAGCAAGCTTGCGAGAGGGCCTATGAGACGGTGAAACAGATTCATATCCCGAACATGCAGTATCGGAACGACATCGGGGAGAAGCTAGAAAAGGAACTCCCGGAACTCCAGAAGCACGGGTACGCCGAGGAATTCAAGTATGGCTAGTTACTATCTCTCCCCCTTTGCTTCCTTCCTGCAGCTGTTCAGCGAGACCGGAATTCCCCTCAATGGGGGTCTGATCTGGACCTATGCGGCGGGGACGACTATTGCATCAGCCACCTATACCGATATCACGGGAACGGTACAGAACAGCAATCCTATCCAGATGGGATCGGATGGACGGTTACAGAACGTCTCCATCTGGCAACAGGGCGGAGTGCCTCTGAAGTTCATCTTCACCACGAACGCGGGAACTACAGGATCTCCGGTAGCAGGCACACAACTGGGTCCGACCTTCGATCAGATCTCTGGAATCAATGACCCTGCCTCCGTACTGGGATTTACGACGGGTAGTTTTGTGGCTTCATTCACTGGGTTTTCTGGTACCGCACCGACAGCGACGATTAATTATACGGTTCTGGGGAACGTCGTGACGGTAGCCACTCAAGGGGCCTTTGTCGGTGGGACCTCGAATGCGACCACGTTTACCCTGACCCAGGTTCCCAGTGCCATCCAACCTCCGACTCTGACTCAGTTCGTACCGATATGGTATGCGGAGAATAACGGCGCCACAGCAACCGAACCCATCTTTATGGAAGTTGTTGCTGCTTCCTCTTCTTGGAATCTAGGCCTATCGGCTTCTTCGAACTCATGGACTGCATCTGGAACCAAGGGGATTGAAGGCTTTACCTTCTCTTACATTCTCATATGACGTACGCACTCATCCTCGTTGCCGCTCACTGGAATGCCATACGGCACGGTCCTTATGTCATCGTGATTCCTCGTGCGCCACCTCCAGTAACACAACCGCACTTGGTGCCTAAACCCAGACAACCTGCGCCCACGCTCTGTAGTCGGGGTCCTCAGTGGTGTCGGGCGTGAACTGGAAAGACGGAGGAGAGCAGTACTTGCCGACGATCGCACAAGACGAGATCGCTTTTGGGATTCCCACTGACCTTCTAGCGCGTATCGCCTATCAGGAGTGTTCCTGGCGACCTGAAGTCATCTATGGCCAGATCAAATCTCCAGCCGGCGCGGTAGGGATGTTTCAACTCATGCCGCAGTTCTTTCCCAATGCAGGACGCTCCTGGGAAGACGATTCAGTGACCGCCGGGGATTATCTAACGCAGCTGTACCGCGAGTTTAAGGACTGGCAGATGGCGGTGGCCGCTTATGATTGGGGACCGGGAAACTTAAGGAAGTATCCAGGGATTGCGATGCCTCTTGAGACCAAGAACTACGTGGTCTCCGTGTTCACGGACGTACCGGTAGAAGGTTCACTCTATGGGTCATTGGAGGCCTGATATGTCTACAGACGGGGGCAGTCCCTGGCACTTACTGAACTTCCTGTTCATCCCCGTAACGGCTGTCTTTGGGTGGGTGGCCAAGCAACTCTCGAGTAAGGCCGAAAAGGAAGACGTCAATCGTAGTTTAAATGCCGTGACCGATGCGATCGAGGCGATGCGTCAGGAACGCTACCGGATGCATACCGAGAACACTCAACGCCTCGATGCGATACACCAACAGTTACTCGATATCGTGGGCGGTCGATACCGCCGAAACTAAGGAGATCACTATGTCTGTTCTTGGAATTCAATATACGACTGAGAGCTTTCCTTCAGGCTCAGGTCCCATTGCCACCATCAGCTATACCATTACCGGTTCAGCTGATGGGAATA
>Ga0335069_10014292_pt1 | contig 11126 bp, 15 predicted proteins | sample Lox_Sample_11_FD_206714 | JGI IMG/M metagenome (GOLD analysis project Ga0335069, IMG submission 206714) | Soil microbial communities from Loxahatchee National Wildlife Refuge, Florida, United States - Lox_Sample_1.1 | ecosystem: Environmental > Terrestrial > Soil > Wetlands | place: USA... | reverse complement strand
CGAAATTGCTCAAACTCGCCAGTAGCGCCGTGGCTTGCGAAAGGATGTCGGAAATGAAATTGGTCGGCAGTTGGATCGTCGCCGTCTGCGCGAACGCGAAGATGGGAAGAAACGCGAGCGATGAAATTATGAAAAATATTTTCTTCATTTTGATTTGTGCTTGTTAAGGGGGATGGCCTCCTTGGCAAACCAGAAGAAAAGCGGGATCGCCATCGCGAGAACGAGGATTCCCAAAAATCCAACGTCGCTTACAATGTTTGAAATGCTCGCCATGATGTCGTAGGTATCCGACGCCGGAAGGTCGAGGACGCCAGGATTGATTGCCGCCTGGATCGGCGGAGGCAACAGCGTGAAGGCGCTCTCGGTGTAATATCCCGCGCCAGCATTGATCATGCCGATGCAGCTTGCCATCGTGCTGCCGGGCGTGCAGCTCCCGATCCCGTTCTCACTTTGGTAGGTCGAGATGATCGTGTAGTCGCCTGGGCCCGCGGATGTGAAGCCAAGTTGCGAAGTTGAATAGGTGTCGTCGGCGAAGGGATACGGATAGCCGTGGCTCGTCGCCGTATCGCCAACGACAATTCCCGCCGGATCGACAAGGATCACGCGACGATTATCAAGTCCGGTTACGGTTATTTGTAAATCGCTGAAATTCTGTGAGCTCGCGGGCACGGATGACAGAGCAGCAAAAGCTGGCACTGCGGAAAGCAGGATCGGAATGACTAACGAAATTGTGATAATTGCTTTTTTCATGCTCACGGGTGAAGGGCGGCTTTCACTACGCCCCTCGCCCGTAGGCATGGGCGGCAAATGCTATGCCTAGTTGACGCGGGCGCGGGACTTCGGAAGCAGGCCGATGACCTGACGCGCGAAGTAGAACACGAGCGGGATCGCGGCTGCGATGACGACCAAACCCAAGATGCCCGGGTCGGTGAAGACGTTGGACACCGAAGCGAGGAGCGACGTTACCGTCGAAGACGGCACCGTGAGCGCGCCCGCCGGGATCGTCTGCGCGTTGGCGGCCGACGCGGCGATTAAGCCGACAATCGCGGCGCCAGCGCCGGATACCCACAAAGAAATGCGCTTAAACATTTTTTTGGTGAATTTATTTTTTTGCGACCTTTATTTTTCTCATAGCCAATTTTCGATAAGGGTGAAGAAGAGGGCGTGGAACGTGGTAGCAGCGAACAAGACGAGAATCCATGACGGGTTCACGACGGCCGACCACTGGCTGAATATCTGATCGAGCGGAGGCATGTTACCAGTTAAATCCGGTGTTCCGGATGATGACCTTGAGATGCTTCCCGCCGATCGCCTCGAAGAAGATACCGAGGAGCCCGCCCAAAGCGGCGACCACGAAAAAGTTGAGGGCGAACGTAACCACGATAAGGCCGATGAAATATTGGAAAGTCATGCTGTCATAAAGTGGTTATGGTCGTCGTCGATCGGCTCGTAGTGATAATCGTCATCATCGTTGTCGTTCTTGCGGTCGCTTGCCCGCAGTGCGGCGAAGATGACGGCGGATACCGCGCAGCCGATCCAGTAGCCGATGAAGAAATCCCAGTTCATTTTCCTAAAAGTTTTTGCCACCAAGTTTTCTTCGGAGGCCGGAAGCCGAAATCGTTATCGCGCTTCAAGCCGGCCATGCGGCGAGCCGTGATGTACAAGGCGATAAAACCGAGAATGATGAGTATTTGGTTCATGGTTCAATCTTCCTCGTAATCAACATCGTCGTCGTCCAGATCGTCCGCGACGCTCTCGAACTCGTCCACAGGGTCGTGGCACACGCAATCGCAGGTGTCCCCGCCATCGCACCAGTCGCTGTGGGCGCATATCGAGCAGACGATCATGCTTTCATGATTCCGGAACCGTCAAATGGTTTCCTATCCTATGTGTGGATAACTTTTCTGGCGCCAAGTTATCCACACATACGGTTTTGCAAAATTTTCGATTTGGGGCAAATATACTTATAAGCAAAAGCAGAAATACGCAGAGCAGACCCGGAAAAACCACACGAAAAGATACGGAGGGCAAATCTTAATTAATAAGAATTAATTAATATATTTGCCCCTATGCAAGACAAAAGAAAATCCGCAAAATAGGCGGATGGTCAAAACTGAATCCGGTAGTAGGTCGCCTTCTGGAAAAACCCCATGCCTTTTTTGGGGTCTTTGAATGTCGTCGTCCAGGTTTTGATAAACCCTTTCTTTTCGAGAGCGATCTTCGCAACGCGGACCGCTTTATAGCTCATGCGCAAACGATTCGCCACGGCTTGCATTTCCAATTTTTGCGGCACTCGCTGATTGCCGAGCTTTTCGAGAAGATATTGATATACCCGCGTTTGGCGGTCGGTTAATCGGCGAAGCTCAACCGAACGTGTCGCCGCGCTCGAAATTTCGCCGAGAGGGATAAATCCTTGCATAATTTTCTGATCTCAATTCCCTTGTGCATTGATTGCAGAGGATCGTAACGAGTTCATTTTCACGACCGAAAAGCACACGCTTGCGGGTTCGCTTTTCGCAGCGCATACAGTGGAACCAGCGATAGTAATATCGTTGATAATAATATTCCTGCTTATCTCTCATCTCACAAGGGCGTTTTTTCGACCTTTGAGACGAACAGAAAATCAAAAGCCCCGCGCGAGCGGAGCTTTATCTTCGATTATGTTTTAGCGGCTTTTAGAGGATTTCCGCCACTTTCTCCACATGGCGTATCAGAGTACTAACGTACCCCGCTTCGTTGTCGTACCACGAAAGCACGTTCACGAGGTTGCCGTCCACCACCTTGATAAGGTCGAGCGGGACCGTCGCGCCGTACGGTTCGCCGATGATGTCGGACGACACGAGCTGGTCCGCCGTCACCCGCAGGATGCCCTGCCACCGCGGCGAAGCGGCGGCGTCGGACAGCATCTTCGCCACCTCCTCCACCGTCGTCGCGCGCTTCGCGAGGAGCGTGATGCTCGAGATGGAACCCGTGATGTTCGGCACGCGGAACGAGATGCCGTCGAACCTTCCCTTCATCGCCGGAATGGCGCGCGCGACGGATATCGCGGCGCCGGTCGTTTCGGGCACCGTGTTCTGCGCCGCCGCCCGCCCCTTCCGGAAATCGCGCCCGCCCGGGCGGATCGGCCCGTCCACGAGCGCCTGGGTCGCCGTGTAGGCGTGTATCGTCGCGAGCATCGCCTTCTCTATGCCGAGCGCCTCCGAAAGGACCTGGATGACGGGCGACGCCGAGTTCGTCGTGCAGGAACCGTTCGAGGTGATCTGGCACGTCTTCGCATTGTCCTCGTTCACGCCCATGAGCACCGTCTGGCCGGCGGCGCCATCGTCATCCTTCGCCGGGGCCGTGATCACGACCCGCTTCGACCCTGCGGCGAGGTGCACCTTCGCCTTCTCGTACGTGTCGAATATCCCGGTTGACTCGACGACGATATCAACCTGCATATCCTTCCATGGTAGCTGGGTCGGGTCCTTCACCTGCAGGAACGCGATCTCCTTGCCGTCAACGACCAGTTTGCCATGGCCGCCCGGGACCGCCGGGACCGTCTTGATATCCTTGCCGTACCGGCCATAGACCGTATCGTATTTTAAGAGATACGCCAGGTTCTCGACGTCGCCCAGGTCGTTTATCGCCACGATATCGAGGTCCGACGCCTCGAATGCCTGCCGGAAGAACAACCGCCCGATGCGGCCGAAGCCGTTGATCGCCACGCGCGCTTTTGCCATGGATTTGGATAAAGATTAAAAATTAATGACTTTCCCTCATTATAGCAGAAACACCTCCATGCGGAGGCGTTTCCATTCCCGTCGGGCTGCTGGGAATCGAACCCAGTCTTTACGCACCCGAAGCGCACGTACTACCGGTATACGACAGCCCGTAACCTGTTCAATGTAGCTTCTTTGACGAGCCGCGTCAACTTCTTTATGGCGTTCACGGCGAGATCGTCACCGCATCCCCGACCGCGAGGCCGTCCTTCGCGACCGTCCCGGCGGGTACCTCGAGCACTTTGTCCACGTTCGGCGGCGAGGTGTAGATCTTGAGCTGCCAGAGCTGGGTGCCCGGAGCGGGCGGGGGCACGTCCTGCGCGAAACCGGCTACCTGGTTGCCGGATATCCAGACCATGTCGAGCGCGAAGTTCATGTCCTTCATCCAAAAGTTCTGGGTGCTGCCGGAGCCGAAAACGAAGAGCATCCCCTGGCCGTCAGCCAGACTCTCGCGCCCAGAAAGCCCGCAGGATTGCTCCACCATCGTCGTCGCCATTTCCACATCGAACATCGTTCCGCCGACGGTGATCGTCCGGCGCGGCAGGGGCGGGTTGCAGCCATGGAACAGGGCGAGGTACCACCACACGCCGCCGATGGCGGCAGCAGCGATCAGCGCGATACCAATGATGAGGAGCGTCATTTTCTTCTTACGCCGCAGCATCTCCCAATTCTACCACACGATATCGCAGGTCGAACGCCACGATGCCGAACGCGACGGCGACGTTCAGCGATTCCTTCTTTCCTTCCATGGGGATTTCGAGCGCGGCATCGCATTGCCCAAGCACCGCTTCCGACAATCCGCCAACCTCGGAACCGAGCACCAGCGCTATTTTTTCCGCCGGACGGGCGCGGTAATATCGAACGGAATTCTCCGATTGCTCGACGGCATATACCTTCCAGCCGTCGCGGCGCAGGTGCGCGACCGCCTCCTCCGTCTTTCCCGCGATCTCCCATGCCACGGTTCTTTCCGCGCCGAGCGCGACCTTCGCGAAATCGGCACGCACCTTCCGGAACCGGTCGAGCGGCCCCGGCGTGATCCCGCAGCAGAAGATCTCTTCCACACCAAGCGCATCGGCCGTGCGGAAAATGGAACCTACGTTATGCACGCTACGGATGTTGTCGAGCACGACGGCCATTCGCATAGCCATAGGATACCATACCCGCGCGCCGCCGGCCGCCCGGCGCGCATCACTCCTGCAGGCGGAAATACGCATCCTGCCCGGGATTCCCGGACCATTCCCCGTCCGGATAGATATCGCCGGGCGAACCGAAGATCATGGTCCCGTTCGACCGGTCCTCCGAACCCCGGTCCACGAGCTCGAACCAATACCGGCCGGGGGCCAGCACGGCGGGGGGCGAAAACTGGTACAGCCGTTCCACCTGGTCGACGCCGGTACTGAGGACCCACTGGTTGCTTGTCGCGATGACATCGCCCGGGGCGCCATCGGAATCGGCGTGGAGCGCGACCGAGCTCCGGCTGCAGCACCACTGGTATGGCGGCTCGGCATAGGTCCACAGGGCGATCCCGGAAATGGTTGTCGTGGCCGGAAACAGAATGGACTGCGCGCCACCCATCAACTGGACGGAATGGTCGAGCTGGGCGGGTACCGGAACGTATCCATCCGGAAAATTCCAGGGAACCGCGAGCGGAGTGGATGTCGCGCCGAAATCATCCACGGCGCGAACACCGAACAGATACGAGCTGCCGAACGCAACCGACGATGACGCCTGCCGGCCGGTCCCGAGCGATTGCCATGGCGCATGGTCCAATGCCGTGGAGGTAGTGACCGCGAGCTCATACGTCAACAGGCTTGACGTCGTATCCGGGTCGGTCGCCGACGGCCACGAGAGATCAATGCGCGAGTCGAGCGAGTCGAACGTGACCGTCGCGTTCGCCGGCGGGTTCGGCGGCCGGAGCGGCGGCCAATCCGGCACCATGATCGCCGTGAGGTAGGGATAGAACTGGTATGGAATATCGGTCTTCCCGACACCGTCCACATAGGCGGACCATGCCGCCGTGCCGGTCGCGGAAGTCCCCGCAAGAACGACGCTCATGTTCTGGTAATGCTGATAGGTGCCGAGCCGGTAGTATTTGTTCGGCTGCAAGGGAATATCCAGGCCGCGGATGGTCACCTTGCCGGGCGCGGCGGTGAACGGCGCATCGGCGGATATCGGGAACGTCTGGTTGAGCTTGGCGTACGCGGGGTCCAGGTACTCTTCGAGCCACAGCTCCGAAGCGAAATACGCCTGGTTGTTAATGAACCCCTCGAGCGTGAGCGACCGGATGGTCCCGTAGAAGCCCGTGCCGAGATCGTACCAGTTCGCGCTATATCCGCTCGGATGCGAGGTCGCGCCATCATCGGTCTGGATGGCGTCGAACCAGGCAGGCACGGTCGCGCTCGCTTCGGCGATCGTCGTCCCGCCGCCCGTTTCGCCGTCGCCGCCAAATTGGACCGCGAAATACGCGATACCGCCGAAATCCCCATCCGTAAGCTGGTAGGAAAACGCCGTACTGGTCGTCTCGCCGAGCGCGGCCGTGCCCGACGCATCGTCGGGATCGAGCTTTAGAATGTCATAGCGCGTCGTGCTGCCCGCCGTATCGCTTGCATCCTGCGGCGGCTGCCAGGAAAGATCGAGCGCGAGCGTCGTGGAATCGAATGCGATATCCATACCGGCCGCCGCGGACGTGGTTGCCGTCGTGGTCGTCGACGCCGTGCCCGATGCCGTGCTCGATGCCAACCCAGGGGACTCCGACGATCCGGATGATCCCGACGCCGGCGGTACCAAGACCACCGCCGTGCCGCCCGTCCCGCCGTCACTACCGCTACCGCCACCGTCCGCGCCAACGTAAGTGGTGGTATTTTCCGAAAATACCGATGGCGGCGCCGTCACCGGCGCGGACGGAACCGCAGTCACGGGCGGCGCGCTCGTGGCGACCCCAAGAACGGCTCCCGTGCCCGTGCCGTTGTCGGAAATATACCATTGCCCTTCGCGAAGATTGGTATAGCCGGAAATGGGTTCCGGCAGGTGCGCCGAGATGCCGCCGCCAGCGGTGCGGTCGTACATCGCGAAATGTAAATGCGTGCCCGGATGCCACAGGCAGGACAGACTCCTGACGAGGCCGGTATCCCCGATCTTCCCGAGCGTCCCGCCCTGCGCGACATGATCGCCGGCTCGCACCGGGACCGTTCCCGCGACGAGATGCGCATACCGGCTCACCACCCCTTCGCCATGGTCGATCAGCACCTGCGCCCCGTAGCCGCCATTGAAGCCGAAGTTATCGGCGAGCAGGACCGTCCCCGAAGCCGCCGCGACCGCCGGTTTGCCGTACGCATCGCAACCGCTTTGCGTAAAATCGAGCGCATAGCGGTCCTGGAAGATATGCGTCGGCAGCGCCCCATATCCGCTCGCGACCGTGAAACTCTCGCCCTTCGCGTACGGCAGCTTCACGCGCCCACTCCCGGCCGCCGATACGACGGCCGCCATTCCCAGGTATCCAACCGCCGCGAACAGGCATATGAAAAATTTTTCATTTTTCATATTGGCCGATATGGATCCCGTTAAAGACCGCCTCGAACGGCAGATAGCAGTCGTCGGCCTCCGTGATGCCGGTCCCGGAAAGTAACGATGGCGCGACCTCGAGCACGCCGCCGGACAACGCGATGTATCCGAGCGTCGCCGTCGCATGGTCCACCCTCCCCTGCCATTCGATCGCCGGCGCGCCGCCGACCGTCAGGTTCCGGCGCGAGAGTTCGGCAACCTCCGCCGTTGGATCGGCATGCAGATAATCCGTCAGCCAGCCGCCAAGATCGGAACCGGCGGCCGGCGAAAGCATGGAAAGCTCGATCTTGCACTCCGGCGAGGCCGACCCGGCGGACGGATCGTAATCCGGGTAAACTGTCGTATTTTCCACGTACCAGTTCGCCGGGACCGCGAAATAATATCCCGCCGCGCTGTCCTTCACTACCGTATCGCCATCCGGCAACGGCGCGGCGGCAGGCAAAGGCCCGGCATCACCCGGGGCCAGCGCGACCTTCCCGCCGCTCCCGCCCTGCAGGAAGAATTCGACCGCGAGAACCAGCGCCGCGATAACGGCGCAAACCGCCACAACCTCGACCCAAAACCGCCATTTTTGTTTTTCCATCCCCCCATCGTACCAAAAAGGGGGTTAAAACTATCTAAAATCAGCGGGCTATCCCGCTATTCGCACAGCGTGACGGGCCCGCCGGTCTTCTGTGCCAGGTAATCCTCAACATCGTAAATACTGCCGATCTTATCGATCAGCCCGTCTTGAAGCGCCATCGCGCCCTCCATCGAAGAGCCGTCCGCGAGCGCCGCCACCGTGCTCGTCGGCAGGCGCCGGTTCGCCGCGATCCAGTCAACCAGGTTCGCCCACGTGATGTCGAGATCTCGCTGGAACAGCGCCTTTTCGGCGGGCGTGAGCGGCGCGTCCGGATTGCCGGCATCTTTGTATTGTCCGGCCGTCAGCGATTCCCACGTAAGCCCCTGGTCCGTGTTCTGGCTCGCGTAATCAATGTACGACTGCGTGACGCCGATGTCCGCGAGCGAAGAGTTCGCCGAGGCGAAGATCATGTCCGCGCCGGTCGCCGCGAGATAGGCCGCCGACGTCCCCTCGTCCGCCACGAGCGCCACGGTCGGCTTCGACGCGTGCCGGAGCGCATCCATAACGTCCTCGCCCGCCACCGGGTCGCCGCCCGGCGAGTCGATCTGGAGCAGGATCGCCTTCACGCCGGGGTCCGCATCCGCCGCCTCGATCTCCTGCCGAACGTCCTCCGCCGCCGTTTGGTCGAGCGATCCATCGCCGGTAGCGCTCGATGCCGAGCCGCCGTTCTCCGCCGGATAGTAGACCAGCGCGCCGTAAAGCTGCACGTCCGCGACGTTGCACGCCGCCGGCTGCTGCGCCTCGTAGGTGGCAAACGCGATCCCCCCGCCGACCGCGATCGCGACCGCCACAAGCGCCAGAACCAGCACCACTAAGGTTTCTCTCGCCTTTTGAAGTCTCATTGTTGAACATTATACCCCGGATCCAGGCCGGCGCCCAAACCCGCACACCGCGCATCCGGGCAAAAAAAGAGGCGGCTCCGCAAGAACCGCCCCCAGCGACACCGCCCCACTCACGCATGCCGCAGCATTTTCCGAAGTATCTTCCGGGTGCGAAGGAGCGCCACCTTCGCGGTATTCTCGTTGACGTCGAGCGCCCTCGATACCTCTTTTATCGAGAACTCTTGGCAGCTCCGCAGGACGAACAAGGCGTGATAATACGCGGGGCAATTCCACGCGGAAAGCACTCGTTCCACCCGGGCCAGAAGCTCCTGGTAGCATGATGGCCTTCCGTTTGCGAAGATAGTCGACGAAGACGTTGGCCCCGATCGCCCACACCCACGTCCCGATCTTCGCATCCTTACGGGCGCTATACTGGCCGCGGAACCGCCATGCCCGCAGGAATGTTTCCTGCGACAGCTCTTCGGCAACGGCCCAACGATCTTCTTCCATACCGGAAGATCGTACCAAGCTCGCTAACCTGCGGGTGAGCATCGGTCCATACTTGCGATACGCCGCTACGAACTCGACCTCGGTCATTCCCCGTGACATGCCTTCTCCTTTCTGCCTGCTATCCGGGAGCATACTTCCATGCGAACCGCACGTCAAGAAAAGATACGGCCTAATGCAACAATTCCCTTATCCCGATCCGGCGTCCGTGCTCCATGGACCCGTAGCGGAAGGCGCGGATGGCGAACCAGATCGCCAGCACCGCGGTCGCCGCCAGAATTACGAACGAGACAGCCGCTTCACCGGGCGACAGGGTGCCGAGCGCGTTCCGCAAAAGCACCGTGGTGGGAGCTGTCAGCGGGAAATAGGTCAGGATAGCGACCTCGGCACTCCGCGGCGCCGTGATGATGAGCGACAATGCCCAGATCGGGACGTATATCCAGATAACGAAGACGCCCATGAAACGGTTGGCGGTGTTCGTGCCGGGGACCATGGAACCCGCGCCCATGATGAGCCCGGTGAAGAGCGTAAAGCCGGCGACGAGGAACAGCGCGCCGATCGTGATGGCCACGGGGTCAAGCGGGATGCGGCCGAGCGAGATGCCGCCGGGAACGAGCGCCGGGTAACGCAGCGCCGCGAGGATGGTCGGCACCATGATGACCGCCCCCTGCACGACGCCCAGGATGATGATGGAGATCGCCTTGCCGCCGATAAGGTCCCCCGTCTTCACGGAAGTGAGCAGTATTTCGGCGACCCGGTTCTCCTTTTCTTCCGACGTGCTCGATATGATGATGGGGCCAAGCAGGATGAAAAACAGCATGAACGCCGCCAGGAACAGCCCTGGTGCGATGATGGCCGCGACCCCGGGAGTCTGCGCGCCGTTCTTATAGGTCGTCACGCTGACCGGCGGATCGCCCTGCAGGATCCTGACGGCCTGCGTGCTGCTCACGGCCGCGCTCACGCTCGCGACGACGCTCTCGCGCAAAAGGTTCGCGGCGAGGTCGTTATACGGCGTCTGCCCCACGCCCTGGTCCTGGGAATAGACCTGTATCCCGGCCGTGCTTACTTCGGCGGGATAATAAATGAATGCGCCGAGCTTGCCCGAGGCGACATCCGCGATCCCCGCCGCTTCGGTCGGTTCGGATATGACATGGTCGGCCGCAAGCAGCTGCGGGCTCACGAGCCCCGAATCGTCCAATGCCGCGATCCTGGAACTTTCCGAGGCGGCCTGCGCCTGTTCGGCGCTGGTCGATTGCGACGTGCGGGCCGAAGAATATATGATGCCGAAAACCCCGAGTATCGCGAGCAGCGGCACCAGCGACGCGATCCAAAAGCTCTTCTTCTTGAGCGCCCTTGATACCTCGAAAGTGATGACGTTCCACATGGCGGTTAATCCTGGTAAAGTTCTATGAAAATCTCGTTGAGCGTCGGGCGGCGGACGTTGAAGGTGGTGACGTGGAGTTCCGCGATCCCCGCCAGGAACCGGAACACGTCGTCAACCGCCACCGTCCGGTTCCACGCGAGCTCCGCGTAATGCGGCAGCTGTTTCGCGATCTGGTAGAGCGCGTCGTTCCGCGGCAAGGTTCCCGTATAGACCAGCTCGATGACCTTCGCCCCGGACGCGTCTTTCACTTCGTCCACGGTGCCGTACGCCGCACGGACGCCATCCTTCATGATCAGGATGCGGTCGCAAAGCTGCTCCACCTCGTCCATGCGGTGCGTGACGAGCATCACCGTCGCCCCTTTCCCGCGCTGCTCGTTCACGATGTCCATAAGGAGCGAACGGTTGACCGGATCGAGCGCGGCCGTCGGCTCGTCGAGGATCATGAGCGACGGCTCGTGAAGGATCGTCAC
>Ga0335069_10014291_pt1 | contig 11127 bp, 11 predicted proteins | sample Lox_Sample_11_FD_206714 | JGI IMG/M metagenome (GOLD analysis project Ga0335069, IMG submission 206714) | Soil microbial communities from Loxahatchee National Wildlife Refuge, Florida, United States - Lox_Sample_1.1 | ecosystem: Environmental > Terrestrial > Soil > Wetlands | place: USA... | reverse complement strand
TCCTCTGTGTCATCATTGCGGCGAGAAATCTCGGTGCGCATCTGGTCTTTGGCGAGTGGAAGCTTGTCTTCGCGGAATTCCGGGTTGCGCAGCAAGTCGACAAAGAGCGCGAAGACATCGTCAAAGTCGCCCTTCAGGCAATCAAAGCCGATCGTTGTGCTGTCGGTGCTGCCGCTGGTTTCCACCTTTGCTGCGCGCGCCTCAAGATAGTCGTCCATGGCATCGCCAGTCATCTTGGCCGTGCCACCCTGGCGCCAAACGTCGCCATACATCGTGACCATTCCTACCTTGTTCGCCGGCTCTGAACGCGACCCGCCGCGAATGCGGGCGTATCCATTGATCAGTGGCAATTCATGATCTTCCTGCAGGAATACCACCATGCCGTTTGCGAACTGAATACGTTTGGGTTGCTTCGGCTTGAATGCCGGAAGAGGCGGAATGGGCACCTGGTTCCAGGTGGCAGGGATATTTGAATTCGTGTTCGACTGTGCTGCTGGAGCCTGCGCGAACGAAGGTACACAGCAGAGCAACAACGTCGCGAGCATGACGGCTGAAACTCTCTTCTTCATTACTGTGCTCCCTTCGTAATGGTTTCGATCTGGCCCACGGTGCGGTTGTTGTCGACGAACGTCTTGCTCGCAACGCGGCGAATATCTTCTTTTGTCACCTTGTCGATGCGGTCGATCTGCCGGAACAGTTCGCGCCAGTCTCCGTAGCGCATTTGCATTGTCGCCAGGTTCGTTGCAAGGCCCTCGTTGTTTTCAAGGCTGCGGATCAGCGATGCGCGTGCGCGAGTCTTGACCATCTTCAACTCTTCGTCGCTGACGTCTGTCGTCTTAAGCTTCTCGATCTCAGCCCTGATTGCATCTTGCAGCTCTTTATTAGTGTGGCCGGGAGTAGGAAACGCGTAGAAGCAGAAGAGGTTGGTGTACTTGTCGCCGGGCAGACCGGAAAATCCCGCCGAAAATGCGGCGATCTTCTTGTCACGCACGAGCGAGCGATACAGGCGCGACGTGCGGCCTTCGGACATCAGGTCGCTGATGACGTCGTACACCGCGTCGTCCGGGTCGCGATAGTTCGGTCTATGGTAGCCCTCGATGTAAAACGGCTGTGCCTTGTCGCGCAGATTCACTACGCGTTCCGAATTCTGCGGAGACTCCGCCGTGTGATATTCAATCGGCTTATCGCGCGAAGGCAGACGTTCGAAGTACTTTTCAATCATCGACAATGTCTGCTCGGGCTGAACGTCGCCCACAACAGCGATCACCATGTTGCTGGGCACGTAATAGCGATGGAAGAAGTTCGCCGCATCGGTGGCGGAGAAATGCTGGAGATCGGCGATGTAGCCAATGCCCGGGCGATGGTACGGGCTACCGTCGAAAGCGACGCCCAGGAACTGCTCGACTGCGCGGCCGATCGGGCTGCTGTCGACCCGCATGCGGCGCTCCTCCATCACAACGTCGCGCTCCTTGTAGAATTCGCGCATCACCGGCTGCAGGAAGCGCTCGGATTCGAGATAAGCCCAGAGTTCCAGCCGATTGGCGGGCATGGAGTAGAAGTAGCGAGTCTCGTCCTCGCTCGTGCTCGCGTTCAAGCCTACCCCGCCTTCGGTTTCGATGATCTCGCCGAACTGGTTCTTGATGACATATTTGTCGGCTTCGGCCATGGCGTCTTTCCACTGCTTCTCGAGTTCCGCGATCTTCTTCTCGTCGCGATCGACAGTGCGCAGACGAGCGGCGTCGTAAGCCGCGTAAGCGATCTCCACTTTTTCCAGAGCCTGCTTTTCAGCCGCGAAGTCGGTGGTGCCAATGGTGTGCGTGCCCTTGAAGGCCATGTGCTCCATCATGTGTGCAAGTCCGCTTCCTCCCAGCGGGTCCTGCGCGTCGCCGGCGTCCACCATGGTGTGGAACGAGAACACGGGAGCTTCCGGTCTGCGCAGTATTACCACAGTCAGACCGTTGTTCAGAGTCTTCACTGTCACGCGCTTCTCGAATGAAGCGAGGTCTTGCGCCACCAGTTGTGAGAAGAAGATGAACAGGAACAACAGAGGCAAGCAGGCTTTCAGCCGTTTCATTGATCCTCCGCGGGAGCACATCACAGTCCCGAGAATCTCGAAGGTACCGCCCAAGCGGAACTCTAGTCAAACGGGGGTAAGTAGTTTGAGCAGTACTCGACAAACATTAGACGATGTCTGGGCGAAGAGGTACCAGAGTAACTTTCCTCGCGACGATCCATCATTTCTCTCAGTGGGCGCGAATAGAACCAACTCGTCCGTAAGGTGCTATACGTCGAAGACGCGATAAGGACACGGTGGATTCTGCTTTTGGAGTATTGTCAGGGCGACGTTGTGAACCGGAATTCCGCCGGTGGTTTTGCCATCGGCGCTGCCATGGTGTGCATGACCATGCAGGATGAGGTTGGCGCCGTGGCGGTCTGCAACCTCTGATAATCGCGAATTTCCAAGATAAGGAAAAATCTCAACCGGCTCGCCGCGAACCGTGTCTCCCACTGGCGCGTAATGCAACACGATGACGCGCCTTTCGGTGCGCAATTGCGACAGCGCGCGTTCGAGTTTGAGTGCTTCGTCCACCGAGGCTTGTACGAATGCCTTTACCTCCGGTTCACCGAACGAAGTTAGAATGCCGCGTCCGAATCCGCCTAGAAAACCCTTCGTACCGGCAAAGCCGACTCCTTCTCGCTCATAGGCGGTACCGTCCAGCACTTTGATTCCTTCATCACTCATCATTTTCATCAGCGTTTCCTGCTGCCCGTTTTCGTAATCGTGGTTACCGAGCACGGCAACTATCGGAATTCGCAAGCGCACGAGAGCGTTCAGCAGGGACTCCATTTCAGGAGGTCGCCCATAGTTCGTAAGATCTCCGGCGAGCACCATCAGGTCAGCGTCATCGCGAACGCGATTCATCTGTTCGCGAATGCGATCGTAGTTTTGTGGTGTGAAGTGCAGGTCGGCCGTGGCAGCAATTCTCATTGGTGTTCGCTCTGAAATCGCGCCGGTCTAGGCGGCGGGAGCCGTGCCGTCTTCCGGTATGCGGAATTCGCGCCGGGCGCGCTGGTCCTCGATGAGGTTGGCCATGCCCCACTCCCGTACGTCGATAGCGAACATATTCTCATCGATCAGGCTTCCGCGGAAGTGCGCGCGCGGATTGGGCGTGCGCAACTCCTGCCGCAAGCGTCCCAACAGATCGTTCCATACGCGTTCGGGGATGTAATGCGAGTGCGCGGGATACACATACTGGAATAACACCATCACCCACAGCAGTACCAGCCAGTGCTCGCCGACAAGCGTCATAACGCGGTCCCAGTCGAGCTTGCCATGTGTGCCATGAAGGATGTGTACGATATCGGCTCCGTCGAAGCGTTCGCGAAACGTGACGAACAGCTTGGATGCAATCAACTCTTCAGCGCCAAGCACGCGAGACGGGACATCGAGCACGTCAGCCTCTTTCGCTCGCTCGATCCAACTGTGGTCGACTGTGATGACGGCGTTGCTCATGCCCGTAATGAGGTCGACGAAGTAGTCGCCACGATGCGCCTTTGCCAACCAGACCGGATCACAAACCTGCGTCTCAAATCCATCCTCTTTCAGCGCTTGCAACGCAGGAGGGACGAATTCTGCGGGCAGAAACACGTCAAGGTCCTTCGTGTTACGCGAAATTCCTGTGTGGTACTGGAGCGCGAACGCCCCACTGACGGCGTAAGGCAAACGCTTACGGTTGAGCAGGTGCAGAACCTCCTGAAACATCCGCCGCTGTTCCGGAGAAAACTCCGGGGGTGTGGAACTGCTAACCGGTAAAGGCTTTTCCTCCTGCTGCGGCATCAAATCTTTGATGTGCGTAGCAGGGTGAGCGTTGTTGCAGACACTGCAAACGTGAGTATCACCGGTTGCGCAACTCTGGGTGATTGGCGCGAAGCGAGGGACCGTGGCTAGAGAAGAACAGATCGTAAACGTGCAGGGCAGGGAATTGCGCGTTTCAAACCTATCGAAGGTCCTTTATCCGCAAGCGGAATTCACCAAAGGGCAGGTGATCGATTACTACATTCGGATCGCGCCTGTTCTGCTGCCTCATCTTCGCGGACGGCCGCTCACCATGAAGCGGTATCCAAACGGCGTCTCCGGGATGCATTTCTACGAGAAGAACTGTCCTACGCACCGTCCCGAGTGGGTGCAGACAGCGCCGATTTGGAGTGAAGGAAACAATCGCTGGATGGATTACTGCCTCATTCAGGATATGGCAACGTTGGTCTGGGCCGCGAATCTGGCTGACATCGAGTTGCACACGTCGCTGTCGCTGGCGAGAAAGATCGAGGAGCCGACGGTGCTCGCATTCGATCTTGATCCCGGCTCTCCTGCCGACATTGTGCAGTGCTGCCAGGTCGGATTATGGGTCCGCGGTCTGTTCCAAAGCTTCGGGCTGGAGTGTTTTCCGAAGACCTCCGGCTCCAAGGGACTTCAAGTCTATGTTCCCCTGAACACACGCGTGTCTTACGACCATACAAAGCCGTTGGCACACGCAATTGCGCGCCTGCTTGAGCAGCAGCATCCGGAGATGGTTGTCAGCGACATGAAGAAAGTTCTGCGCGTCGGTAAGGTTCTGGTCGATTGGAGTCAAAACGACGAACACAAAACAACAATCTGCGTGTACTCGCTGCGCGCGCGCGAGGAACCTACGGTCTCCACTCCGGTCTCTTGGGATGAGGTGGAGTACTGCCTGAAAAAGAAGTCTCCAGAGACGCTCGTTTTCAAATCTTCAGACGTGCTCAAACGCGTCGAGCGGGAGGGCGACTTATTCGAAACGGTGCTGAAGCTGAAGCAGAAACTGCCTTCATTGACCGAGATGACCGGAGAACTTCAGCCTCAAAAAAGGCGAGCATCGCGAGGTCGAAAAGCCGCAATCAGCATTCGCCGCGGTGCATGAGCCATTACGTGCATCTTTGCGGTGCAACGACTACACTGGTGAACGCCTCTAAGGAGGGATATTGCCGGGGCACCGGGGGAGGGAATAATGCAGAATTGGAAGAAAGCCTTGATCGTTGGAAGTCTCGGAGTGGGTGCCGCAGTCGCGATCACTGGGCGCCGTCCGGTTGGCCTGGCGCTGATGGCGGGCGGACTGGCGCTACTGGCCTCCGAGTACCCCGAGCGCTTCGAGAACGTTTGGGAGAATGCTCCCGAGTATCTGAACAAAGGTATGCAGATTTTCTCCGCATTGAATCGTATGAGCGAACGATTAGCGGAGGAGGCCGGTCGGCGCGGCATGGCCGTTTATCACGACTTCGAGGAAGAATACGGCCGCTAGAAGGTCAACATACTGCCAGCCCCGTCGCGTACGGGGCTGTTCTCGTTTGCGCTAACGAAGGGAAGCTGAAAGCACCAGAGACTCCGGTGCGAGTTCATGCAATGGGATATTGCGCTTGTGGCGAAGTCCTCCGGAAGGCGGCATGACCGCTACCCTGAACGGCGACGCCTCACGCACGAACTTCGCCAGGATGGAATGCGGTCCGCGGGAGAGATGCACGCTCTCATGCACGGCACGCATCGCGTCCTGCTCTGAACCGGGCCGCAGCAGCACCGGCGCTCCATCTACGAAGATCTGCATTGCGTTCGCACTCTCGGCCCAGACGTTCCAATCGCCATCTGAGAACAGGTACACACGCGCACTCGCGTAATAGACGCCGTTCGAGGCGTTTGCTGGAAGTACGAACTGTCCGTTGGGGAAAGAGAGAGTCTTGCGCTCGTGGCGCGAACCGACTTTCTGTTTCTTCCTGCGCTCAGGAGCCCACGCGCGGCTGAAATCGGTCTGCTCATGCTTGCCGTAGCGGCCGAGCAGGTTCCAGTCTGTGACCAGCCCAGCCTCGCGCGATTGCAAAAGCTGGTCGAGTTCCGGAATGACGTTTGTTGTTTCTTTTTGCTGCGCAAATGACCACGGCGCACAGAGCGCCAGCGTGATCGCGAGCAGGGCGCGCAACCTCATGGCAGCGTCACCTTTACTTCGCGCTGCAAGACTTCGTCCACGTTTTCGCAAAACTGGCGGAAGTCAGCGTAGTCCTTTGGTTCGACCTTGGTTGCCGTTACGCGAACTTCGCTCGTGATGATAAGTGATCCATCCTGCGCGGTGAAATGGATTCCGGCGCTGCCAAACGGAGTCTGTACGATCGCATCTTCAGGCAGCTCTGACAGCTGCGCGCCCGCAGGCAGTTGTAACCGGAATTCCTCACTCATGGTCGGCATCGGTTGCAATAGCAGTTGTTCGTGGCGCGTATCCAGCGTAGCGAATTGGCGCTGCAGTGCGGTGTCTGCAAGTGTAGAGCGCAATGTGAGCGTCTTGTTTTGCAACTTCTGTTGGCTCTGTCCGGAGAACTCGATAGCGTCGTTCGAGGCTGCAGTATTCGCCAATTTCAGCGAAGGTAACGAATCGCCGAATATGCGCGTCACTTCGACACGCTGACGAAGGCTGTTCTGGCTTTCACGACGAAGACGCGCGGCTCCCTGTCCTTCTACGTCAACTCGTCCCGTAAGCTTCAGTGTGCCATCGGGGTTCACGGCGGCAGCAAGGTCACGATGCTCCGAGTTGTTATCGAGCATCGGGATTGTGCGCACGGTCGCAACGCCGGTTTCAGACACTGTGACTGCCAATGCGCCCTGATCGGTGTCCGGCAATTCGCCGGGCTCGGCGAAATCCGCAGTGCCGTCGAGAAAGAGATCGAACTGCGGGACGTACGCGATCGCGTGATCGAACAGATTGACGGCAACGGCATCGGGATCGATCTTTCCCATGGCGCGAGTACGCACCATCGCGAAATCAGCCTTGATTCCCGACGCGCGCAGCAGCGCGATCATCAGGCTGGCCTTGTCTTTGCAATCTCCGAAGTGGCGCGTGTAGACCTGTGATACCGGGTATGGCTTGAAGCTGTACACGCCGAACTCCAGCCCTGTGTAGCGCGTCTGCCGCGTCACGAACTGGTAGATGGCGTTCATGCGTGCGCGAGGATCGCGCTGTTCGTTCATCAAGCGATGCGCATAAGCCCGCATTTCGGGGCTCAACTCCATCTGCGGAGCAACAAGTTTGCTGTACCACTCGCCCAATTCCTTCCAACTGGCGATCGTGGAAATGTGCGCGTAAGCAGAATTCTCAATCGCTCCCGGCGCAGAGGGCTCGTTGCGCATAGCTTCCAAATTGTGCGATTCCCAAGCCCAGGTATTCGGCGCGGTGCTCGTTGAGTGCACGTCGTGTTCAACCGCAGTGAGCGCGAGTGATGGCGCGGCCTGCACGACGACGCGCTTGTTCATAACGGGCAGTGTGTCACGGAACACGTAAAGCGAGGCGAAGTAGCGACCGTAGGGGTTGTACTCGGTCGTGGGCTCGAGGATGTAGTCGATCTCCAGCGTGTCTCCGGGCTGTGCGCCGGGAAAGCGCAGGAGGTGACGCCGCGAGTCGTAATAAATGGACGAGCTCGTGTTCGCGATTGCTTCCTCGCCGTCGTCCTGAGCTTGCAACATGCGGCCATCAGCCTTGTGCAGTCGAGCGTGCTCGATGCGAACCGAATGAGAAATGTTGGAGAACTGCAAGGCGCGAACCATGTATTCGCGCACGGCATCGGCCGTGTTCAAACGGATGAACTGCTGAACATGCTCCGTGTAAACGCCGCTGGAGTGCACGTGGTCAATGCGCACATCGCTCAGCATTACAGCGGGCGCAGACTTCGCAAAGCTGGTATCAGTGGCTGCGATCTTTGCGGGGTCAGCGAGCCAGCGCGCGTCATCCTGCGGCATCGGCGTGGGCGTGAATGATGGGCCAATGCCTCTCTGCTCGAGTTCGGCCAGCGCGCGAATCAGTTCAATGTTCTCGGGATAGTGGACTTGAATTTCGCGCAGACCCGACATCGCCTGCTGCTGGTGTCCTTCTGCATAGTCAAGTCGCGCAAGAGTAACGCGCGCGTCCATGTCGGAAGGATCGTGGCTCAGCGTGGTGGTCGCGATGAAGCGCAGCAATTGCGTGTCTTTGGTGAGCTGTGAAAGTCGTGTCAGACTGGCGCGCAGATCGGCATCGCCTGGTTGCGCGGCGTAGAGTTCGCGACCAAGCCGGATCGCCTCTGTCGTGGCTCCAGCCTGTTCAAGCTTCAATTCGATTTGTTTGCGCTGCTGGCGGGTGCCTGTATGCGTGCGTTCGAGCGCACGCAGAATAGCGATGGCGCGCTTTCGGTTGCCAGTGTTGAGAGCTCTTGTCGCGCTCTGCAACTGAACTTCGGTTGCAGACTTCGGGTTGGTAACGGCAGCCGCCGGCAGTGCTGCGGTAAGGAGCAGCAGTGTGACACAGACAGTCTTCAGGCGGCGTGGCATAGTGGCGACCCGCGGCCAGGAGACTCAATGCGAGCCGGACATGGAACAGGTTTGTTCATGTCCGACCCGCACCTCGCGGGCTGCTCGCCCTCCGCACAGTTTCCCCCAGGAATTTTTGTTTGCGCGGTCGGGGCTCACAGGCCCAAATCCCTTGGCTTCAAGGTAGCCCCAGTCTCGCTTGCCAGCGACCTCTAAGGAATTGAGGGGACGACCTAGGGGCGAGCGCAAATCACCTTAGTCTTTGTGCCTTCAGGGTCAAGCAAGTTGCTGTCCGAAGTTGATGAAAATATGGGGCCTGAAAGCTGAAGCTGCTTTCTCGCGTTCGCTTGTCTTCACATCGAATTTGAGGTCGGGTTCACAGGCGTGGAACCCGGTCCCAAGCTCTTCGATCTTGCAATCTGCGCACATCTACAAAGCTCCGCAGCGACATCCAATGCCCCAAGTCGGGGAGCGGAGTCCGGCAGTGAATAATCTTCGTTTCGTGCTATTTCTCTCGCTGTTGACCTTGGCGGGGGCGCTCGCCGCGCAACCTGACTACCACCTGACTGACGATCCGGCGCACGCTGTGTACCAGCACTCCAGTTGGGCGCACGGATATGTGCACGGGTATCAAATGGGCTTTCACGAGGGCACCATCGATTACCACATGGCGCATCTGCGTCGTGACCCGAAGAAAATCAAGCGCGCACAGCACGCTTCGGCGACTTACCGCGACGGGTTTGGGGATCGAAAGGTGTTCGAGCGCGGTTACAAGGAAGGCTTCAATGTCGGCTACAGCGACGCCTTCGCAGGACGCGATTACCGCGCTTCTGACGAGATGGAAAAGCTTGCGGCGACAGAGCCAGTGAAGGACGGCTCGCATCTGGATCCGGTGCTGGGCGAGGGCTACACTGCAGGCCAGCGCAGCGGACTCGAAGATGGACGCCGTGCGGCGGCGTACATGCCCCAGAAGGCACAGTGTCCCGTGCACTACGCGGAGCCGCAGTGTGCGGGCTTTCGAGCAGGCTTCCAGCTTGGCTACTCAGATGGGTACCACAACCAGCGTGAGCCGGAAGAAGTACGCAATGCCATGAATCGGCAGTAGAAGCGTCGCGATTTCGCCTGGGTTTATTCCTTCGCGGTGACTGGTGCGGAGGTTGGTCCGGCCGTTTTTGTTTCCTCGGCGGTGATCTTGCCCTTTTCGTCTGTGAAGAATGCACGCAAATCCGGCTGCGGTTGATCCGGTGTGAGCCAGAGCGAGAAGTTTTGTGGCGTGCCTTTGTATTTCACTTTGTATTCGCCGCGAGTGGTCGCCACCATTCGACGCGTGAACGATCCCTGTCCCACCAACTGTTCCAGAGATGTGGCGTAACCACCGTGCCGCTGTTTGTAAGTCTTCTCGGCGTTGAGTACCACGCGCATGTACCCCAGCGCAGCGGCTTCCTTGTCTGAGCGGGCAGGGTCGCCCGGGAATTTAGGCTGATACGCTTGCTGGGCCAACATCACGGTTGCTAATAGCACAATGGATGCTGCTGTACTCGCGAGCTTGTGCATCTGGGTCGTCCTCCTCTAAAGTATCGTAAACTTGATGTCCCGATGGTCAATGCCCCAACGTTCAGCCGACTTCCGTGTATAAAACTGGAATTCCAGCTGCAACAAAGGATATGCTACGCGCGATGAACACAGGTGCCGAAATGAAAAACCTTGTCCCTACGACCGGTCGCAAGCGCGCCCACGAGGAAGTTGACGCCTCGGGACGCAAGGTAGCGGAAGCTCCTGCTCTTCAGAAAGAAACGATCCGCATCGCTGTCGTGGAGAGCGACCCGCTGCGCTTTATCGGCTTCCGCGCGCTGTTCGATTCTGAACCGGATTTGGAGCTGGTCTCCGCTTCGGTGCAGGAAATCGGAACGCGGGGCAATGTCGATCTCATCCTCTTGGGCAGCCGCGGAAATCAAAATCTGTTTGACCTGATGGCCAGCCTTAAGGCAACCCGTCCGGACCTGCGCATCATTGTCACCGGGACAGGCGCGGACGACGAGACTATTCTGAAGGCCGTTGCCGCAGGAGCCAAGGGCTATGTGGACGAAGCCGCATCCGCCAGCGAATTCGCCATGGCCATTCGTGTGGTGAACCAAGGGTCTGTTTGGGCACCGCGCCGCGTGCTCTCCACATTCATCGAGCGCGTTACCTCTTCGCCGGGACGCATATTCCCCGCAGGCCGTGTCAACTTTACAGAGCGTGAGAAAGAAGTACTCGAATTGCTCGTCGCCGGACGCTCCAACAAGGAGATCGGCGCAGCCCTCGGAATCGAAGAACGCACCGTAAAAGCACACGTCGCAAAACTTATGCGTAAGGTCGGAGTGCAGAACCGTATCGCGCTTTCGGTGCACGCAATTACGCATTCTCTTGTATCCAGCAAATAATCCTACGGCCGAACGTTCATCTCTCGAAGATGAACTTCGGCCGCGTGTTTTGCAGCATTCGTGACGTAGAGTCCACATCGCAGACCGGACCTTTTGAGCGCGATTCTGGTTACCGCAACGACCGCAAGCTTCAGATCATTCGCTTATCGAACTTCGTAGACAACGGCGCATCTTTGTTCCATGTCTCGGGTTTGTCACCTATCAGGTTACTGTCGCCTCGGGAGTTCGGATTTAGAATTGCTCCCGCAACTGTGAGATGCTGAAGACGGAGGTATGAATGAGGAAACTCCTCGCACTGTTCGCAATGTTGTTTCTCGGTGTTGGCACCGCGCTGGCCGGTGATCGCGCCGACGACGTCAGTCGCCTTGA
>Ga0335069_10014290_pt1 | contig 11128 bp, 11 predicted proteins | sample Lox_Sample_11_FD_206714 | JGI IMG/M metagenome (GOLD analysis project Ga0335069, IMG submission 206714) | Soil microbial communities from Loxahatchee National Wildlife Refuge, Florida, United States - Lox_Sample_1.1 | ecosystem: Environmental > Terrestrial > Soil > Wetlands | place: USA... | reverse complement strand
GATGCGCCTAGATTGATCACCGTGGCGGACGCGCGGTTCAGAACGCCCGCAAACAGTGAGGTCATGGCGATCATCAGGAACACCGCGAAGGTGATCCCAACAAGCAGCGCCGTGAACTTGGCCTTATCGTTGACCAGCAGCTTGTAGGCGAGCTTGAGAATCCCAGTCATTGCCCGCTCCTGGAGACTCTCCCTTCTTTCTTCGGCGCGGGAACCAAAGCCTTGGCGGGAGCCATGATGTCCACGTCCGTCAAATCACTGCGCACCTCGATCGCCTGCAACGCGGGCCCGTTCTCTCCCGGGATTGCGAGAAACTCCATCATGTATTGGTTGCTCAGGTGATCCCACAGATCGCCCAGGAACGGCGCCAGTGACGGTAGCGGTCCGAATCCCACCAGGTACGCCTCGCCGCCTGTCTCGGTCGCGACATGCGCCAACTGCACCTGGCCGGCGTAGATCTTCGATGGATCGGTTGTCAGATACTCGGCGCTAGGATGATAGATCGCGAACACGATGATCCCCGCGCGTTGTGCGGCTTCAATCGCGGCATCCGCTGTCGGGTCAAGAAGTTCTTTGGTTGCCGTCGGATCGATCCCATTGGAAATCATGACCACCACGTGCCGCGAACCGTCCGGCTTCCAGCCTTCGATCAGTTGACGAAGAGCCACAAATGGATTGGAGGGCTTGCTGCCCGTCGGGGCGTTCAGCGCCTTCGACGCTTTCTCGTGATCCAGTATTGGCTCCTGCGCGATTTCCAATCGTCCTTCCTGGATGTACGCGACTCCCACCCCGGTGTTCTCAGTCTGCGAAGTGATGAACCGGTGCAACTCCGTAAACTGCGAGTTGGCCTCGCAGCTTGAGCAGTTGTCCACCAGGAAGAACAATTCAAGCGGCGTCCCGTTAAGCGGCGTTACCTTTGTGACGGTTAGAGGCTCGAAGTCCTGGGTCACGATCAGCTCGCCTGGCATGAGATCCCGAGCCTCGTGGCTATAGAAGTGGCCGGCAGTGATCACCATGTGCGCGGGCACTCCCGTTGGCGCGGCCGTTTGAGCCGCTCCAAGAAAAGGAAAGGTCAACACTGCGGATGCGATTCTCGCAATTCGATTCATAAGCGTCCTCCCAAAAGCCTCACATTCGGAAGTGGCATTCCTGCGGCCAACCGCTGGGTTTACGCAAACGCGTGAATCATCACAACTTGGGCGCGATGCTTAGATGAGCGCCCTTTGTCCGTTGGGCGATTTCACCCAGTATCGGCTGGCTTCGCCGGATGCTACAATGGCTCATCCGCCCGGTGGTTCCCAACAGTGCATTACCCTTACCTTCGTGTTTCTTCTCTTCTTTTGGTCGCATGTTCCGGAGTCTACGCCGCGAGCAATCCGGCTCCGGTCTCCGCGACTCCGATCGTGGTCGGGTTCCTCGGCGGCTTTGTGGGCCACCAGAATGCGGTCCACTACGAAGTTCAGATAGCCCAGCACCTCAGCAGCGGCATTTCGCCGGCCGCGCTGCGCGTACTGACGTTTGAGAATCGCCACGGCGAACAAGCGCGGCAGCAGATCCTGCGCTTGCTCGATGCGAATGGCGACGGCAATCTCTCCACGGAAGAGAAAAGCAACGCTCGCATCGCGATTTACGGTCATAGCTGGGGAGCTTCCGAAACGGTCACTTTGGCGCGAGAGCTGGCGCGCGACCAGATTCCGGTGCTGCTCACAGTCCAGGTGGACAGCGTTCGAAAACCCGGCCAGAACGACACCTGGATTCCTGAAAACGTCCAGCAGGCGGTGAACTTTTTCCAGCAGGATGGCCTGCTCCACGGACGCTCCGAAATACGCGCGGCGGATACTTCGCGCACCGAAATTCTCGGCAATTTCAAAGAGGGCTACAAGAGCAACCCGGTGAGCCTAAAGGGCTATCCCTGGTACGCACGGCTGTTCATGAAACCGCACATCGAGATCGAATCCGATCCAGCGGTCTGGCAGAGAGTGGAAGCGTTGATTCGTTCGAAGCTTCTGGGCGCGAACTAGTGGACTGTCCACGCTCGTTCGATAGCGGCCGGCCGCATGCTTGCGCATGGCGGTTCAGTGGCGGCACGAAACCGCGACGGCGACGGAGCGGATAACACTTGCGATAAATCAGCGACGGCCCACTAGACCAGCAGCGTCGCGACGTCCACCGAAGACCGCGTTCCTTCAATCACGACGATCCCGCTTTCGGTGACAAAATACCTTTCGCGGTCACGTTGCAGATCGAATCCGATCTCGGCGTCTTCCGGAATGCGCACGTTCTTATCCAGAATCGCCCGCCGCACACGCGCCCGGCGGCCGATATCGCAGTTGTCGAAAATCACGGAATCTTCCACCACGGCTCCGGAATGTACGCGCACATGCCGTCCTAGCACGGAGCCGCGAACCATCCCGCCAGACAAAATCGCTCCGCCGGCGACGATCGAATCGAGCGCCTGACCGCGCCGCCCCTGATCGTCGAAGATGAACTTCGCAGGAGGGTCGGAATAACCAGCGGTGCGTAGAGGCCATTGCCGGTTATACAGGTTCAACGCCGGACTAACCGCGCGCAAGTCCATGCTGGCGTCGTAGTAGGCGTCGATCGTTCCGACGTCGCGCCAATACGGCAACTGCATCGGCGGATCGCCGGGAATGCGATTGGTCTGGAAATCGTACGCGAACATTGGTGCACGCCCGACGAGTGACGGCAGAATATCCCGGCCGAAATCGTGCGAGCTCGACGGATTCTGCGCGTCCGCGTACAGCTCCCTTACCAGCAGGTTGGTCGAGAAGACGTAATTCCCCATCGACGCATAGACCTGCGTCGGGTCGCTGGGCATGGTCGGCGCATCCGGGCGCTTCTCGTGAAATCCCATGATCGAACCGTCGGGCGCGGTTTCGATCACGCCGAACTCGGCGGCTTGATTCTGCGGCACCGGAATTGCCGCAATGGTCGCCTGAGACCGCTTGTGCAGGTGAAACTCTAGCATCTCCCGGATGTTCATGCGGTAGATGTGGTCCGCACCGAAGATCACCACGAAGTGCGGATCGGCCTGCTCGATCAAGTTAATGTTCTGATAGATGGCGTCGGCGGTGCCGCGATACCAATCTTCCTGTGGCGACCGCATCTGCGCGGGCACCGGAATGATGAAATGCTCTCTCAGCAGGCCCGTGACTTCCCAGCCGTCGCGCAAGTGCTGGAGCAGGCTCTGGCTCTTGAACTGGAGCAGCACGTAAATCGAATACAGGCCTGAATTGATCAGGTTGCTGAGCACGAAATCGACAATCCGGTAGCGGCCGCCGAACGGCACCGCCGGTTTGGCCCGTTCTTTGGTCAACGGAGAAAGGCGCGTTCCCTTGCCGCCCGCGAGCACGAAAGCAAGCACCCTAACCTGCATGCGCCTTATTCTCCCAGAGCCGGACAACTCCTTGCAATCCAGCATTTTCACGGGATAATGTAGCCAAGCCGGCGGCGCAAACAAGATGGACCGAAGCGACATACTGGCGCTGCTGCGCGAAAGGATTGTGCGCTACGCGGCATCCCATTTACAGGGGAGTGCGGACTTGGCTCAGGATGTCGCACAGGAGGTCCTCCTGGTGTTGCACGAAAAGTACGGGGAACTGAATCGCGCGGAAGACCTGCTGCCGGTATCGCTCGAAATCGCGCGATTGAAAATCTGGTCCGCCCGCCGCAAAAGCTCGTGGCGGGGCGAGGACCGGGCGGCAAACGTCGACGATCTTCCCTTGCGGAGCGGCGAGGACGACCCTTACGAACAAGCCGCGCGCCGCGAGACTTTGAGCCGGCTCGAATCCGCTCTGGTGCAGTTGGGCGAGCGCTGCCGCGAGCTGTACCGCCTGAAGCTCGAAGGCCACAGCTTCGCCGAGATTCAGGTGCGCCTGAAGGTGAGCTCGCTGAACACGCTTTATACTTGGGACTTCCGTTGCCGCAAGCAGTTGCTCAGTAAGCTCGCGGATCTGGAGAGATTCAAGTGACGCGCGACGAGATTCGCGGCTTGATTGGAGCCTACGCCACCGGCTCGCTCACCGAGGAAGAGCGCGGCATTTTGTTCAACGCGGCTTTGGAAGATCAGGAAATCTTCGATGAGCTTGCGCGGGAGCAGGCGTTGAAGCAGGCGATCGAGCAGCCGGGTGGCCGCGAGAGGCTCTTGCGCGCGCTCGAGCCAAGACCTTGGTGGCGGCCGATATGGGTCTGGGCCACGGCTGGAGCTGCCGCCATCGCGCTCATTTCGGGAATCATTTTGATTCGCTCTGGTCCGCCATCGCAACAGATCGCGAAGGTGGAATTGCCGCAATCGGCACCGATTCCAACGCCGTTGCCGCCGCCGTCCGAGCCCGCCCCCGTTCCGAAAGTTGTTCCTAAGACTTCGGTCCCCAGTGAAACGCCGAGCGCGGAGCGCCGTTTTTCGCCGGCAGTGCAAGCCCCGCCTCCAAAACAGGAATCTAGCGCCACGGTTGGCACCGTGGCCGGCACCGAGAACGCACCGGGACTTCCCGCAGGAGTTGGAGGAGTTGCTCCCCGACCTCTTGCAGACCGCGACGGAGCAGGAGGGGGTGGTGGAGGAGGCGTGCGCGCGAACCGGGCACTGGTAGCTCCGCTAGCGGCCCAAGCTCCGGCTCCTCCTCGATTCTCGTTCGACTACAGCGTTAGTCCCGAAGGCCTTTTGCGAATCACGGCGGCCGCCAACGGGTTCTTGAGCGTCAGCTCAGATAACGGCACGGTTGTTTCAGACGTGTTGTCTTCGCGCCAGGTGCAAACCGGCTCCGTGACGGAGGTTCGGCTTCCAACGGATACCGTGACTGCCATCATCCTTTTCTCCGCGCGCGGCCGCTCTTATCTCGCCGGCGATTTCGCGGTCAGTCAGGATCCTCTATCCGGCACGAAATCCGATCCAAACCCTTCGCCTGATTCGGTTCTGGTTGCACATGTCCGCTTGAGGCCTTAGCGTCCCGCCGACGCTTTCAGCGCCTCCTTCACTGGCACATCGGCGACCCGCGCGCTGAACCAATTCGGATAGAGCGGCGCAGGCGCAGTCATTTCATCGAGCTCGCGCAGTTCGTCTCCACTGAGCTGGAGATCGGCCGCTGCCAGATTGTCTTCTAGCTGCGACATCTTGTTCGCGCCGACCAAAATCGAGCAGACCGCGCGCTTTGAAAGCAGCCACGCCAGCGCGATCTGCGCCGGCGATGCACCGTGGGCGCTCGCCATGGCTCCTGTCTTATCGAGCAACGTATGCGCTTTCTCCCGGTCATAAGGCAGCATATCGAAGCCGGTTAGACGGCCGCCGTCGCCCTTGGGATTTTCGCGCGTGTACTTACCGCTCAGGAATCCGCCCGCCAGCGGACTCCACACCAGAATGCCGATTCCCGCGTGCTCCACGAAGGGAATAACGTCGTGCTCCACATCGCGTCCCACAAGCGAATAGTACATCTCCGCCGCACGGAAACGGGCGAAATTGTTTTTATCTTGAATACCGACCGCCGTCGCCGCCAGCCATGCAGGCCAATTGGAAAACCCGACGTACCGCACCTTGCCCTGCTTGACCAATGCATCCAGAGCCTCCACCGTCTCTTCCACGGGAGTGTGCTGATCGAAACGATGTACCAGATAAACATCGATGTAATCCGTACCCAAGCGTCGCAGGCTGGCCTCGGCCGCTTCCATTAAATGATGGCGCGACAAGCCTTGATGAATGAGCGCCGGCCCCGAACGAAAGCCGGCCTTGGTCGCAATTACTACGTCTTTTCGCTTCGATCCCAGAGCCTTCCCGAGCATCTCCTCCGACTGGCCCTCGGTGTACACGTCGGCGGAGTTGAAGAAATTGATTCCGGCATCCAACACTTTGCCCACCATCTCGTCGGCAAGCGATTTGCCGACCTTCGAAACCGACGCGAAGATACCGCTGCTAGATCCGAACGTCATCGCTCCAAACGCCATTCGCGAAACCACCAATCCCGTGTTGCCCATCCGCGTGTATTGCATGAAGTGCCTCCTGGATGAATTCGATTGAATAACGCCGTCTTCAGTGTCGCAGTCTTCAGTGTCCCAAAGTTATGATGAACGAATGGACTCTGTTGCGACCGTCGCTGCTTCGCCAACTCCCGTGATGGAGCTGGAAAAGAAATACCTGTTGCAGAACTACGCGCGATATCCGCTGGTGCTCACGCGCGGTAAGGGCTGCTACGTTTACGACACTGCTGGCAAGCGTTACCTCGACCTGATTGCCGGTATCGGCGTAAACGCGCTGGGGCACGCGCACCCGAGACTGATGAAAGTGGTTCGCGAGCAGGCGGCGCGCATGATCCACTGCTCGAACCTCTACTATCACGAATTTCAAGGCCCGCTTGCGGAGCGCATCGCGAAAGCCAGCGGGCTCGACCGCGTCTTCTTCTGCAACTCGGGCACCGAAGCTGTGGAGGGTGCACTCAAGATGATCCGCGCGCACGGGCATAAGTTGAATTCGGAAAAGTTCGAAACTGTGGCGCTGCACGATTCGTTTCATGGGCGGACATTCGGCGCGCTTTCGATTACCGGCCAGGAAAAATACCGCAAGGACTTTGAGCCGATGCTCCCCGGCGCTCGTTTCACGCATCGCAACGATATCGCCGAGCTGGAAGCCACGGTTGGTCCGAACACCGCGGGCATTGTAATCGAGCTGGTGCAGGGCGAAGGCGGCATCCATCCGCTGACCGATGCGTTCGTTCGCAAGGCGCGCGAGCTCGCCGATCGCCACAATGCTCTGCTCGTATTTGATGAAACGCAGTGCGGTGTGGGCCGGCCCGGAACGTATTTTTCATACCAGCTTCTCGATCCCGTGGTGATGCCGGATATCATCGTCGCGGCGAAGCCGCTGGCGTGCGGGGTTCCTCTGGGATTCGTTGCCTGCACCGAACGCGCCGCAGGCTCGATCGGCGCGGGCATGCACGGAACGACGTTCGGCGGAGGTCCGCTGGCATGCCGGATGGCTCTGGAGTTCTTCGACGTCCTGGACACGCTGCTGCCCAACATCACGCAAACCGGCAGCTACTTCCGGATGCGGCTAACGGAGCTGGCCAAGAAGCACTCCTTCATCAAGGAGGTTCGCGGTTACGGATTGATGATCGGCGCCGAGCTCGATTTCTCCGGAAAGCAGATCGTGCTGGATGCGATGGCGGAGGGTCTGCTCATCAACTGCACGCATGACAAAGTGCTGCGCGCGCTGCCGCCCTATATCCTGACGGAGCCGGATGTCGACCGCGCGATTCGCGTGCTCGATAAAGTGATGAAGAAGGCGAAGCCGCCCGAATCAGCGGCTTAATCTAGCGCCTGCGGCCTAATCTTTGGACTCTGCGCTGACGTACGCCTGATACTCGGCCGGCGAAAGCAGGCTCGCGACCTGATCCGGCGCGGACATCTTGATCTTGATCAGCCAAGCGATGCCGTAGGGATCGACGTTGAGATTCTCCGGATTCTTTGCGAGCGTTGCGTTGATTTCGATCACCTCGCCCGAGACCGGAGCGAAGATATCGCTGACCGCTTTAACGGACTCCACCGATCCCATCGCGCGGCCCTGTTCGAGAATCGTGCCGATTTTCGGAAGGTCGACGTAGACCACATCGCCCAACTCTTTCTGCGCGTGAAAGGTAATGCCCACCGTAGCGCTGCCGTCCTCGGCGCGCACCCACTGATGCTCCTTGGTATAGCGGAGATCTTCCGGGACCATGTGATGAATCACCAAGGCTAGCACAGACCGGCATCTGCAACACCGAATGACGAAAGTTTTCGTTGACAATGACGAAACTCTTCGTCATAATCGCGGCATGAACCATCCTGGCGGCGTGCGACTGACAGCGAATCTGGCTCTGTTCGGAGTAACGGTTTTTGCCCAGGTCCTGGCCCCAACGTTCGAGGTTGCCTCGGTGCGGCCGCTCCCCGTGGCGTATCGGGGGGCCCTTTCTTACAACTGCACGCCGGGCGGATTGTTCACGAACGCTGGGCCGATCCGGGGCGTGATTCTCTGGGCCTACAACATCAAGCCCTACCAGCTTTTGGGGATGCCCTCGTGGGACCCGACGGTCATGTACGACCACACTGGTCTATACCAGATTGAGGCTCGGGCCGCCGGGCCCGTAAATGAAGACGTTTGCAGGACCATGGTGCAATCGCTGCTCGCGGACCGTTTCAAGATGGCGACCCATCGCGAGACGATTGAGATGCCGGAATATGCTCTCGTCATTGCCAAAAACGGCCCTAAGATGCCGAAGGTGGCGGAGTCCGATCAAACCGGAGGCGTATCCATGTCGATCAACGGACGCGAGGTCCGGTCGCTCGCGCCGCAACCTCCCAGAGGATTGACCATGCACGATCTGGCCGAGCGCCTGACGGCTTTTGGGTCGGAGCGTCCCGTCATCGACAGAACTGGGTTGGAGGGCCTGTACAAGATCAATTTGAGCTTTTCGATCGGCTTGGCTGAGCCGCCGCCGGAGGCGGGACCCGAACTGAACACCGCACTCGAACAGCAGATCGGCCTGCACTTGGAATCCATCAAGGCGCCCGTCGATAAGCTGGTGGTCGATCGATTGGAAAAGCCCGATGCCAACTAAAACCCCTCGACCGACCGAAGGCGAATTGACGATCCTCCGAGTGCTTTGGCAGCACGGTTCGCGCTCTGTGCGCGAGATTCATCGAATTATGAACGAGACCAAGGACACGGGCTACACCACCGTGCTCAAGCTGCTCCAGATCATGACGCAGAAGGGTTTAGTTGATCGTGACGAAACCACGCGCCCGCAGATCTATCGCGCGCGCTACTCAGAGGAACAGACCCAGAGGCAACTTCTGCGCGACCTCATGAATCGCGCCTTTGGCGGTTCCGTTCGGACGCTGGTGATGCAGGCTCTGGCGGCGAATAGGTCGTCCCCGGAGGAATTGGAAGCGATCGACAAATTGCTGGAGCGTTTTGAAGGAGGTTCCAAATGACTCCGTTCGTGCTCGCTGTGGATTCGGCTCTGATGCACTTCGTGTGGCAGGGCGTGGTGGTGGCAATCCTGCTGTGGATCACGCTCGCGGCTCTGCGCAAGCGTTCGGCGAACGCCCGATACCTGGCCAGCTGCATAGCGCTGGGGTTGCTTGCAGTGCTGCCGGTGGCGACGGCGCTCTTGTCCTACACGCGCCCGGCCCCGCTGGTGAATGAAATCATACTCATCATCGCGCGAACCGGTGTCGCCGGTTCCTTGGCATCGCCAGTCGACTGGATCGCCTTTGCACAAAGCTGGATGTTACCCGTGTGGGCCTGTGGCGTTTTAGTATTCGCCGTGCGCATGCTCTGGGGCTGCGCGCAGGTTTCTCGGCTCAAGCGTGAAGGCGAAGTGGCCGATACGGCGGTGATCGAGACGGTCGAGCGGCTCGCGGCGCGCATTGGCGTTACCCGTCCGGTGCGGACGCTCATTTCAAAGCTATCCGACGGGCCGAGCATAGTTGGCTGGATTCGCCCGGCGCTGCTGTTGCCCGCGGCCACCGTGCTCGGCCTGAGCGCCGAGCAGTTAGAAGCGGTGATCGCGCATGAGCTCGCGCATATCCGTCGCTACGATTACCTGGTCAATATGATTCAGATGCTGATCGAGACCTTGCTGTTCTATCATCCGGCGGTGTGGTGGGTTTCGCGCCGCATCCGCACTGAGCGCGAGCTATGCTGCGACGATATCGCCGTTCGTACGTGCGGCGATGCGGTCTGTTACGCGCGTGCGTTGGTCACCTTGGAGAAGCTACGCCTCACGGTCGAGCACGCCGCGTTCAGCCCGGCTCTCGGAGCGAAGAGCGGTCCATTGACGTATCGCATTGAGCGTTTGCTCGGCATGGCGCAACAGGAGCCAGCGCCATCGCGGCTCCCCGGCATTGTTGCGATCGTGCTCGGACTTGCTTGTTTCGCGCCAACGATCAAGCCTGCCAAAGCGCAAAATCTGCCGCCAGCGCCCGTCGCCGCGCCGACTCCGGCAGGGATGGCGCAAATGCAGACGGCGCCGCCGGCAGCTTCAAATAAATCGCCCGCCGAAGTATCCCGGATTACGTTTACCGATCAATCACCAGTACCCGCAAAGGAGTTTTTCGCGCGGGCGCTGTCCTTCCAGGTAGCGCAACTGCCGCAGGCGCTGGCGCAAGCTCCGCAATCGACCGAGTCTGCCCATCCGGTAATCGTTGAAGTGACGGTCGACACCGATGGAACCGTTCAGGACGCAAGGGTAATTGATGGCCCACTGAGTCAGCGCCGCAGCGCATTATTGACGGCGCTCGGCATGCGCTTTGATCCGAGTTCTTCACAATCCGCGCGAGAGGTTAAAGTTCTCTCCAATGATCCACGATTCGGACCGATTAACGCACCGGTCAGGCCCGCGACAAGCAAGTCACAGGCGGAAGATCGCATTGCAACCGCGAGCGCTCATATCGCCCGGCTGCGCACGCAGCAGGCGGAGGCATCCGAGAGAGGCGCAGCTCAACTTCAGGAGGTAATTGATCGAGAGAATAAGGCGATCTCCGATTTGCGGCGCACCGCTTCCGGCCCAGACCCGTTGATCGGCGCGGAGCTTGCAGCCATTCAGATCAATGGCCCGGGTGCAACCGTCGAAGCGCGAGAGCGGATCATCGGTAAGCTTCCAATTCGCGTGCAGGACATCCTTACTGAGGATTCCATGGAAGCTGCGGTGCGCGCGGTTCGCGAGACCTACCCCAACGCGTCTGCGTATTTCGGCGAGGTTCAGAATTCCGGTCAAGCAGCATTTGTGATTACGCTACGACAGCCTCTGCGCTAGACTAGCGTTCATGAATTTGAAGAACGCAGTGGCCCTCGTTACGGGCGGCAGCAGCGGTATCGGATTCGGCATCGCGAAGATGCTCGCGGAGAATGGCGCGAAAGTCGCGATCACGGCTCGTGGCAAGGATCGCCTGATGCAAGCGGCCGCCGCGCTGGGCGCGCATCCGATCGAGGCAGACGTCAGCAAGGAAGCCGATGTCGAGCGCACGTTCAAAGAAATAACGGACAAGTTCGGCGATCTCGACATCCTGGTCAACAATGCCGGACGCGGAGTTTTCAAGCCGCTGATCGACATGGATCTCAAAGGCTTCGAGGACACCTTCGC
>Ga0335069_10014289_pt1 | contig 11128 bp, 9 predicted proteins | sample Lox_Sample_11_FD_206714 | JGI IMG/M metagenome (GOLD analysis project Ga0335069, IMG submission 206714) | Soil microbial communities from Loxahatchee National Wildlife Refuge, Florida, United States - Lox_Sample_1.1 | ecosystem: Environmental > Terrestrial > Soil > Wetlands | place: USA: Florida... | reverse complement strand
TCCGATGCTGTACGCCTTCGGTTTCATCGGCCTCTTCACGATCGGCGGACTCACCGGCCTGTTCCTGGCCTGCCTGGGCCTGGACGTCCATGTAACCGACACTTACTTTGTGATCGCTCACTTCCACTACATCATGGTGGGCGGCGCGATCATGGGCTATCTGGGCGGGCTGCATTACTGGTGGCCCAAGATGACCGGGCGCATGTACCCCGAGATGTGGGCGCGCCTCTCCGCCGCCATCATTTTCGTGGGATTCAACCTGACCTTCTTCCCGCAGTTCATCCTCGGCTACCTGGGCATGCCGCGGCGCTATCACGTGTACCCGGACGAGTTCCAGACGCTGCACGTCCTCTCCACCGCCGGCGCCTCCGTGCTGGCCGTGGGCTACATTCTGCCGCTGGTCTACTTCATCTGGTCGCTCAAGTACGGCGAAATCGCCGGGCCGAATCCGTGGAAGGCCACGGGCCTGGAATGGCAGACTCAGTCCCCGCCGCCGGTGCATAACTTCGACGAGATCCCGATCGTGACTTACGAAGCCTACGACTACAGCCGCACGGTCGGCGAGGAGGTACAGGTTGGCTAGTTCGGTCCATACGGAATCGCACGCCGAATCCCCCGCCCTGCGCGAGCAGTTCAATACGGCGGCGCAGCAGAAGGACGCCTCCGGCCTCGGGATGTGGATCTTCCTCATCACGGAGGTGATGTTCTTCGGCGGCCTGTTCGCGGCTTACACTATCTATCGCTCTTCGTTCCCGGACATCTTCGGGGCCGCCAGCCGCACGCTGAACACAACCATCGGCGCGGTGAACACCGCCGTGCTCCTATGCAGCAGCTTCACCATGGTACTGGCCGTGCGCGCCGGGCAATTGGGCAAGCGCAAGCAGATCGCCGTCTTCCTGATCCTCACGCTCATCCTCGGCCTGGTGTTCCTGGGGGTCAAGGCCTACGAGTGGGATCAGAAGTTCATTGAGCATCACGTTCCCGGCCCGTCGTTCCACATGGAAGGCGTTCCGGACCAGGGCCACGCGCAGTTGTTCTTCTCCCTGTATTTCGCCATGACCGGCCTCCACGCGCTTCACATGGTGGTGGGCGCGGGACTGCTCACCTGGCTGTTGATTGAGAACTCGCGCGGCAAGTTTAGCGCGGATTACTACACGCCCATAGACATGATCGGCTTGTACTGGCACTTCGTGGACGTGATCTGGATTTTCCTCTTCCCGCTTCTCTATCTGATTGACCGGTACCTAAAATCATGAGCGACCCACAACACCACGTCGATTCCGTCAAGACTTACGCCATTGTTTGGATCGCGCTGCTGATCGCGACCGTGGTGACCACCGAGGTCTCCTACGTCGACCTGGGCAGCCTGAACGTGGTGGTGGCCCTGGGCATCGCCGTCTGCAAAATGCTGCTGGTGGCGCTGTTCTTCATGCACATCCGCCACAGCACCAAGCTGACCAGGGTGGTTGTGGTGGGCGGCCTCCTCTGGCTGGGCATTCTGATCAGCATGACGCTCACTGACTTCGCGACGCGCGGCTGGCTGAACGGCTAGCGCGGCGGTTATCGAGAGACTTCCGCCGGTAAGAGGGCCTCTACTCGGGCTTCCCTTTTCCGGAATCCACTAAGTGGATTCCTTTACGCTCCGCGGCTTCGCCGCCCTCGTCCGGCGCGCACCCGGCCTGTTCGCCATCGGCGGATGACGTGACCTCCGGGGCGGCGGGCTCCGCGGCGGCCTGGCCCACCGCTTCCGGCGCGCTCCACAAGCCCAGATCCATGGTTTCGAGTTCCGGCTCGCGCGGGTCTCGCGAAGCGCCGGCGCCCGCCGCCGCTTCCATCGCCTCCAGCGCCTTCAGGTTCCGGATGTAGCTTCGCTCGGCGGATTCATGGCGCGATTCCAGCCGTTCCAGCATCCTGGCGCCGCGTTCGGCCGCGGCCACAACCGATACCTCGGCGCCGAGTTCGATCCACAACGCGGCCTCCAGGCGGCGAAGCCGGCGCACCCGCCAGTCGCTGAGAATGAGCCCATCCACCTTGGCCCGCCCGTTTGGCAGAACCAGCTTCCAGCGGCGGTAATACTGCCGGGCAAGCTGGTCGAGATGGAAGCGGTTCTCATCCGGCAGCAGGGGGGCATCGGTTTCGATGGCAGCTTTGAGCGTCTCCAAACGGGACGGCGGCTCAACAGCGCCGCCCGCACCCTTCGCCTTGCGCGCCTTGCGGCGGCCGGCTGCGTCCTGGCGTTCGGCGCCCATAGAGATCTCCCTCAGTACTTATAACAGATGGACAGGTGGGCGCAAACCGAGTTGGCATGACCGGCGGTCCGGCTGACGCCCGGCCCCTAACGCGCCCGTTTCAACCGCCTATCCGAAAACGCCCTGCCCTAAGGCATCAGCTCTTCCAACATCGGCAACGGCACGGCGCCTTCGCTCAGCGCCTTGTCATGGAACCCGGACAAGGTGAACTTCTCTCCCTTGGCCTTCTGGTAGCGGGCGCGGAAACCTTCCCATCCCCGCCAGCCCACGAAATAGACGGGAAGCTGGCAGGAGGTGAGCTTGGCTCTTTGCAGTTTGCCCTCAGCCTCTTCCTTCTCCTGGAAGGTCTGCTTCTCCATCAGGTCCAGGGCTTCCTGGTCAGTCATGTTCATGGTCTGCAAGCGGACGTCCAGGATGGTGTTGGCGAAGCAGCGGAGGAGCTGCTTGTCGAAGGTCAGTTCCATTTCCGGCGAGTGGTCCAAATAGCCCTGCTCCATCATCATCTGCGTGGCGTAGACCGCCCATCCTTCCACGTACGGGTCATTGCCGAACACAGCGCGCAGCACGCGGCGGGTTTTGGGTTGAAGACTGTTGGCGAACTCGAACTGCACGTAGTGGCCGGGCATGGCTTCGTGAATCGTGAGCAGGCGCAGGCCGTAGTAGTTGTACTCGCGAAGCTTGGAATCCACGCGCGCCTTGGGCCAGTCCGAAGGAATGGGCGTCACCCAGTAGAACGCGCCGAGTTGCGGCTCCAGGGCCGGCGCCGGATCGAACCCGCCCACCGAGTAGACGCCGCGCATGAACTCGGGCGTGGGGACCACTTGCAGGTTGCTGCCGTTGGGCAGCGTCAGCAGGTGTTTCTGCAGCACGAAGTTCTGCGCTTCGTCCAGCGTGTGCTTGGCGTCATCCATGTACGCTTCCGGCGTGGAATGCCGCTCGGCGATTCCGTCCAGCACCTCGCCGATGATCTTGCTCTCCCGCTCGCCTTCGGAGAGTTCGGCGTGGTCCTTGTGCGCCGCGTACCACTGGCGGTGCAGCGGCAGCGCCAGTTCCAGCATGTGCGCGCGCATCTTCTTCAGGCTGTCCTCGGCGTCGCGCAGGGTGTCGGCGGGCGAAACATCGGTTTCCAGCACGGCGGCGAACTTCTTGGCATACAGGTCCGCGCCCAGGCGCCAGTCCGCGCCGGTCCGCTTGGAGAGCGTGTTCACCAGGAAGGACTGGAAGTCGGCGATGGCCGCCAGCGCCGGCGCGGCCGCGGCGTCGTAATCCGTGCGCTGTGCCGCCGGCGCCGCTTGGCGCAGCGTGTCGCTTACCAGCGTGGCGTTGCCGTCGTTCTCCTCAATGGCCACCTTGGTCCAAATCTCCGGAGACGACGTCAGGTTCGCCTGCGCCTGCTTCAGGAACGCGGGCACGGCGCGCAGGCGGGCGATGATGTGCTTGTAGCGGTCCGGCAGGGGTGCGTAGTTGAGCACGTAGGGATTGAACAGCGCATTCCCCAGCGTCTCCACGTAAGTGGTGGGGTTGTGCTGCGCGCTGTGCGCCTGCTCCAGGTCCAGCAACTGGAGCGCAATCTGGTCCTGGATCATGCGCAAATCCGCGCGATCCTCGGGCGTAAGGTCGTCTGGGCTCAGCGCCGCCAGGCGGTCGCGCATGCCATGGAAAAACTGGCGCTGCTTTTCCAGCGCCGCGGGGCTGACGTCGTCGAGCATGTCGTCCAGGTTCTGGTTGTTGTACTGGTGTAGCCCTGCGCTGGTGGCGCCGGCCGGCGAAAAGGCGATGGTGGTATAGACGAACTCGTCGGAAAGTTTGGAGAACTTCTCAGTAGCGCTGGGGCCGCAGGCTGCGGCAACAAGGAGAAACGGCAGAACGGCAAGGATCTTCGTCATCACCTGCAATTCTACAAGATGCCGAGGCGCGGATCAGCTTGCCAGAAAGCGCCGGCGTACCCTGCCCGCAGGAGCGCGGTCGCCCACGGGCTCGGCGCGCCTGGCGCCGGGATGCGGCAGGCTGCGCATGACGGCGGCGCGTTCCGCGTACACGCGACGGAGGGTGATTCGCTCTCCGAGCACGCAAGCCCACAGCAGCACGACCGCGAAGCCGATGGCGATGAGCCCGGGGGTGGTGATCTTGGCGATGGGCATGGGCTTTTCCTCCGCGGTGGAATCTAGCAATTCGGCTGCCACGGCAAGATCCGTGATATTCCAGGAACGTACGTTCGCTAACCGTGGCGCAGCGGCACAAAGGGTGCGGCCAAGGCCACAGCATGACGCGATTTAGGCAGTGACGGTTTCACAAGCCGCATCTCCGTGCGAAGTGCGCCGGTGCGGCACGAAACGCTTGTTACGGCGAACATATAGTCCGTGCACGCACGGCTCCGCCCGGCGGCGTGCGTGCAGAAGATACACCATTCGGCAAGCAACGCCTGCCCGGCGGTCAAAAATTACTCCACCAAAAAGGGGGAAACGCGGCAAGGCGGCCGGAGCGGCCCTCACTCAGCGCGGCGCGCCGCCCGCAAGTGACACAAGTGACACAGACAGTATCCCTCTCCAATGCATGGCTCTATACTGCCACAATCCAGAAGCCATCTGATATCGGGGAGAACCACGAGGAGGCGCACTCCCGCCCCTGCAAACTCCGCGCCGCCTCCGCCCCTCGGACTACAGCCGGAAAGCCAGGCCCGCCATCGGCACAAGGTCATGCATCAGGCTCTTGCCGAACGTCGCGCCCATCGCCGGCGTGATCACCTCCGTGGGGAATGGCGAGATGTAGTCGCGCACTTCCACGCGGAAGGACACGGCCTTCGCCAGACGGAACTTGAGGCCGCCGCCCACGCTGCCCATCGGCTTCACGGCGCGCGTCTTGGTCAAGTACGCGAACTGCATCAGAGGCTGGTACGCCTCCTCCTGCCCGTTGCCGATAAAAAGCCGTATCCCCGCGCCGGCCGCGGCGAAGAGCTGCACGCGGTTCTTGTTGGACGTGTGCACGGTAACGTCGTAATGCACTTCATGCGAGATCGCGCCGAAAGTCGCCGTCGTCCCCGCGCTTTGAATGCGCGCATCGCCCAGGATGTAGCTGTAGCGGAGTTCCCCGCCGATGTAGCGCGTCACGTCCTGGCCCAGATAGATGCTGAACACGGCCGCGGGCGCGAATCCCGTGGTGGCGCTGGCGGCGCCGGACGTAGCCGGCACGCTGGAGGGGGAGCTGTATCCGCCGGACACGCCAACCTCCCACTGCGCGAAACAGCCGGCCGACAAGCAGGCCAGCAACACGATCGTTCTGCCGATAGTTTTCATCTTGGGCTCAATTCACCACGCGCTCGTTGACCGTCGTCGTCGACCCGCCTTGCGAGATCTGCAGCGGAATCTGCAGGCCCTGCGGCATTCCGCCGGGCACATAGACATCCACTTGATACACGCCCACCTCGCCAGGCGCCATGCCCGCGTAAAGCACCGGCAGGGAGGCGCCGCCCAGCGTCACCAGCGGCGCCGTCTGCACCATCGCCAGCGGATTGGAGGGGCCCGGCATTCCGGCCGCCACGGCGGGCGTGGTGGCCCCCATGCCGGCTAGATAGATCTCCAGGTAGTCGGTCGGATGAATGGGGTTGGTGGGGGTCACAAGCTGGCCGTTGTTCCAGCGCACCACGGCGGCCAGGCCAGTCAGCGGCCCCGCGGTTCCCGTCATGAAAATGCTCGGCGCGGTTCCGAGCACGTTGAGGTAGTAGGTGGCGCTCTGCCCGCCGGGGGTCAGCACGGACATCGAGACGTTGCCGGAGACGTTGTTCGGCAGTTGTGCGGCGATCTCCGGGCCGGAGACGTAGAACAGCGGAATGGGCGCGCCGTTGACCACTACGCAGGATTGCGCCAGCGTGGTGGGCAGCGGAGCCCAGCCCGCGGAGACCGATGACGGGCTCAACTGCGATCCGTATATGTTGACGATCCCGCCCGCCGCCAGGTTCTGTGACCCATCCGCCACGCTGACCACGGACGAAATGGAAGGCGGCGTCACCGGCGCGTCGTAGTTCCAGGCAATCACCGTGATGCCGGAGATGGTGTGCGCCACAATGCTGGTTCCGGAAGACAGCGGCGAGACCGCGCGCGTGAATGCGCTGGACGCGCCCGGCTGCACCGGAGCTTCCACGAGCTGCGTGGGCTTTACCGCCGCGCTCGGAACCGATGGCAGGTTCTCCATGGCCCCCGCGCCGGACGCCGACGAACCCGCAATCAACAGGCCTCCCTGGTTCAGGAACGCGAAGCCGGCCGCCGCTCCCACGGAGGCATCCAGCGTTCCAACGGGCACGGCGGAGCCATCCAGCACGTTGTTGCCGGCGATGTAGGACCCGTAGCTGGAAGCCGCAATCGCTCCGGATAGCGCCGTGAAATCATGCCGCGCCGCTACCCAGGTGTTGGCCTGCGCGCTGTACACCATCACAGTGCCATTGGCATCCGCCAGCACAACCGACGCTCCGTTCGGCGCGGCAGCCAGCGCGGCGTGTTCGGTAACCGAGTTGGTCCACACGCCGAGAGCCAGAGGCACGCTGGCAGTGTTCTGCGCCAGATCCAGAACCGCCACCTGCGATGGGCCGCCTTCGGCGCCAATCCACGCGCTACTCCCTCCGCTGGCGCTGGCGGCGGATCCGTTGCGCGCCACGGCGATGGTCTGCGCGTTCGATGCCGCCACGGACCGCGCATAGAAACCGAACGGCAGCGCAATGGTGGCGCTCGGCTGCAGCGCGTTCATGTCGAAGACGGAGATGTTCTGCGAATTGTCGTGCGCCACCAGCAGGTGTTGCCCGTCGGCGGCGAAGTTCATGCCCGCCGGCGTGGACCCGGTGGGGAGCGTGGCCGCCAGCGCGCTATTGGCGGCGTTGTAAACCAGCAACTGGTTCTTGTCCTGGCGAAGCACGTAAATGAGGTTGCGCACGGGGTCCGCCAGCACGTCGCTCAAACGGCCGGGAATGTCTACAATGGCGCCGTGCTGGCTGGCCGCCGGGTTGTTCACCAGCAGCCGTACCGTGGGCGGAATGTTCACGGCGGTCTTGGAAGCGATCGCAATGGAGATCGCCGTGGTGCCAATCTGCCCCTGAAACGCCGCCGGATCCACGCTGATCTGCACAATGGCGGGCGTCGTCCCGCTGGATGGCGTAAGCGTCACGCCGGCCTGCGTGGTGGAGACCGTGAAGTCCGTGTGGTTGTTGCCCGGGTCGAAAATCGAGATCGACTGCGTGAGCACTCCCTTGGAGCACGGCGTGCTCTGGAGAAACACGTCCTCCTGCCCCGCCGCCACGCGCGGATATGGATTGAGCTGCCCCACCGGTAACACCATCAGTCCGCTCTCCGAAACAGCGTAGAGCGTCTGGCCGTCCGCGCTCAGAACCGCCCGGCCCACAATGTCTTCCGGCATGATGAGTTGCTGGTTCACGGTGAGGTTCGAGGCGCTCATAATGCTTAGCACCGGAACGTTGCTGCCCGAAAACGGCGGGCCGGCCGTGGGATGCGCCGCATCCGGCACCTGGGCATAGACAATGTTGTTCACCCCGTCGATCGCTGAGCCCGTGATGTTGAGGCTCGCCACCGGATCGGGATACTGCGCCAGCACCACGCCACGAGTGAAATTGGAGCCGAACAGGGCGAAACCGATCATGGCCTGGGAGCCATCCGCATTCACGCTGACGCGCGCCAGCAGCGGCGGCGTGGAAAGCGCCGGCAGCGTGGCAAGCAGGTTGTGCGCCGCGTCGTACCGGAACACCACCTGGGCGCCGGTTCCCGCCTTGCCCACGCCCCAAACCACATAGCCGTCCGCGGACGCCGCCAGCGCCGTCTCGGTGAACTGCTGCGGGTAGGTGGCCGCCGGGTTCGGCAGCGGCACGGATGACAGGCCGGACAGCGTATTCAGTATCTGAAACGCGCCGGTGGCCGGGTCGAAAATCTGGAACGTCGTCTGCGTCACCACTAGGGCCTTGCCGGTGGCCAGAAAGGCCGCACCCAGCGGCGAATCCGCGGTGGGGAAGGACTGGATGCCGCCCGTGGTCAGGTCGATCAGCGTCACCAGATTCTGCTGGTTCGGCTGCGCGGTCCAATTGCCGTAGTGCGCCACCAACAAATAGTGCGCGTCCATGGAGAGCGCCAGCGCGGCGGGCTGCGCCGCCACATTCAGAGAGGAATGAATGCTCTGGTCGGAGAGTGAAATCACGTCGATGGCGTTGGCGGTGAAATTGGCGGCATACACCACGCCGCGCGAGTTATCCAGCGCAATATCCGATGCCTGTCCGCCCACCGGGATCACAGTGCCGAATCCGGCGGCAGGCAGCGGTGCGGGCGAAGCGATTAAGAGCAGGAATCCGGTGACGGCCGCGGCGTAACCGTGCAGTTGCATAGCGTACCCTTCCAGGTACTATTGAAATGCCGCGGAGCCCAAGCGGGCAACGATTGAAATAGATAATGCTTTTCGGCTTTACCTAAGTTAACCCGAGAATTTTCCAAATCCTTCCGCTATTATCCCTTCGGCCACCAGGACGAAATTGAAGGAAAGAACGGGCGGGAGAAGCGAACCGCAAATAAAAAAGCTTGCGGCGGAAAGGGTAGCCCGCGGCGGAAGCAACCGCCGGAGGGACCTTCCGCCGCAAGCGGACCAACTCAGGGTCTCCGTCGAGACCGTTGCGGACAACCGTGGAGCGGCGCCGCTAGAACTGGCGCATGGCGGCCGGGCGCTGCGGCGTGAAGCGCAGCGGTTCGGCGCGCTCCGGGGTGCGCTCCAAAACCAGAGACCGCAGGCCGGGCATGGCCGGACCCACGCGCTGCCCCTTCTCGCCGACCGGAAGCTGGCCGGTGGTGAGGTTCTTCAGGCCGAACAGCGCAAGCTCAAACCGGTCCTTCACGCCTACCTTCTGGAACAACCGCGAGAGGTAAACCTTCACCGTGCCCTCGGAGATGGAGAGCATCGTGGCGATTTCCTTATTCTTCAAGCCCTGCGAAAGCAGGCTCACAAGCTGGCCTTCGCGCTGCGTCAGCGCCACGCGGCGCGCACATAGGAAACTGTCGGTCAGGGCCTTCTCAAACCACAGCTCGCCCGCGTGCACCTTCTGGAGGCACTTCACCTGGAGATCGGTGGGCAGCGTCTTGCGCAGAATGCCGCGCACGCCCAGCCCCATCGCCTGGAAGGCCAACTCGGTGGAAATCGTATTCACCCAGAGCACAATCTTCGTGCGCGTCAGCGCGTGCTTCATTTCGCTGAGCACGCCAAAGGTGACTTCCGACGTCAGATCCATGAGAACCAGGTCCGGAGCCCCGGACCCGATGCCGTCCATCAGCGCTCCAATCGTGGAGCATGACGGCAGCAGTTCGAAGCCTTCTACTTGACGGAGTACCGATTCCAGTCCTTTGGATAACATCGGTTCGTCGCTGTATAAAAGAATGCGCGTCATATTTTCTCCCGCCCTGGCGTCTCGAGAATCAACGCCGTAATTCAAGGAACAAAGTCTCTTTAAATACCAATACTGCTTGATCCCATCAAAAATGTCAACAAAAATCGGGTTAATTTACAAATAAAAGTGCAAATAATCCCTATTCTTAGCACGTCTGGCGATTGGCGTGCTAAGTGTTCACGGTTAACATAAACCCTTGTATACATGGGATATTATGCTAACTTTCGGGCTACAAAAACCTGTCTGCTCGACTGCTAACCCATCGTTATCCAGCTCACAATTCCTTCCATAAATCCGCACTACATTCAAACAATGCAAGACCGCAAAACCGCATTTTTGTTGACTTTCGTAAGCTAATAACCTTGGGGAACACCCTGGTATCACCTATTTATGACATTGATATCAAGGGCTTTTCGAGGCTAAATTCGGAGTTGCCTGCGATGGAAAACATGAATCGGCGCCACAGCCAGCGCATCGAAATCAAGCTCCCGTGCCACGTATCGGCCCCGGCGCTTTGGATTCCCGGCGCTATCTATACAGAGAACATTAGCCGCGGCGGCATGCTGATCGCGTGGCTTGGCGAAAGCCCCTCCTGGCCGCTAGGGCCTGGGCAGAGCATCTCCATAGAGGTCGAACTGCCGGCCACGCACGGCTTCGGCGCGCGCTGCATTCATTGCGAAGGCGTGGTGTCGCGGGTCACATCTTCGAACGACTCGGAGTTGCCCGGCGCCGCCCCGGCAACGCGCATTGCCCTCTGCATTAATTATATGGATTTTCGTTCTTTCCACGACCGGATGCGCTCCATCCAGAGTCTGCAACCGGCCGCAACCGCCTGGATGGCCTAGGGAATTATGGACGTAAAACAATCCAAATTCGCAATTAAATTGTTGCCGTCCATGGCGGATTTCGCATTTCTCATGCCCATCGTCTTTTTGTTCGCGCGCATGGATGGCGCCAAGACGCTGCTGGGGGATTGCGACGCCGGCTGGCACATCCGCACCGGGCAATGGATCCTGGCCAACCACCGCGTCCCCACTACGGACCTCTTTTCGTTTTCGCGTCCCGGCCAGCCCTGGTTCGCCTGGGAATGGCTTTCGGACGTGATTTGGGCGACCCTGGCGGCGCACGGCGGACTGGCCATGCTGTGCCTCTTCGCCACGGTGATGATCGCGGCTACCTTCGCCCTGCTCTACCGGCTGGTGCGCACCAAGTCGGATCCCCTGGTGGCCTTGGCGCTCACCATGATCGCCGCCGCGGCTTCATCCGTCCACTGGCTGGCGCGTCCGCATCTTTTCACGCTGTTCTTTCTGGTCTTCTTCTATACGGTGTTGGAGCGGGAGCGCGACGGCCGGCGGCGCTTCTGCGGCTTGTCGTTCCTGGTGGTCCTTCCGGCCGCCACGGTGCTGTGGACCAACCTGCACGGCGGCTTTGTCGCGGGCATCGTCATCGTCGGCGCGTA
>Ga0335069_10014288_pt1 | contig 11128 bp, 10 predicted proteins | sample Lox_Sample_11_FD_206714 | JGI IMG/M metagenome (GOLD analysis project Ga0335069, IMG submission 206714) | Soil microbial communities from Loxahatchee National Wildlife Refuge, Florida, United States - Lox_Sample_1.1 | ecosystem: Environmental > Terrestrial > Soil > Wetlands | place: USA... | reverse complement strand
CCGAGAATCCGATGCCGCCAGCGGAGGTTACCCTGCCTGCGGACGGGATCGACATGACCCGCATGGAACGCGCACTGCTCCTCCAGGCGCTCGACCGCGCCGGCAACAACCTCACCCGTGCCGCCCGGCTCCTCGGCATTGGCCGGGGAGCGTTGCGTTATCGGCTGGAGAAGCACGGCATCGAAAGCAAGTAGCTTCCGCGGTGCGCTTCTCGCACAGCACTTAGCACCCCTACCGTGCTTGGAACGATGGTGCGGAGCGCTCCAAGCGGGAGCGCCTCGACGCTCTGCCAATAAACAAACGCTTGCTACAGCATCATCAGCGCTTGTGTTGGTGTAGCCGGGTCTGCAGCATAGTCAGTGACCTGTGGCATATCGCTTGCGTCTAGAAGGAAGACTACGAGCCGACAAGGACTGCCATGAAGCGACCGGAGAAACGTGAAGCCCTCACCATTCGACCGTCGGTCAACCGTGTGTTCCAGATTCACCCCGTGCCTCCCACGGATGGCGGAATTGTTTCTGTCGCCACCCACCTGCTGCAGCAGTTTGCCGCAAGCCAGGGAAAGGAACCCCCCGGCCTGTCGCTCGATGCGGCCTCGTTTCTGGCTGGTCAGCACTGGGAGGCAGGAGAACTGGCGCGGCGTGTCTGGCGTGCCGTCCAAAGCAATCGTGGCAGTCTGGTCACCGCGGCAGACCTGAGTGAGCCCTGAGAGGCCGTTTCGCGTACGCACGCGACCTGACGGACTCGGCACTCACCGGCGACCAACGGGAGCGGCCCAAAAGGACGCCCGTAGGTCCTAAGCGCGGAGCGCCTGGCTGAGCTTCTCGCGGATTCGCTGGTACTCGCTACGGGCGCGGTGCGAAATCTGTTCACTCTCTTGTTCCAGCGATTTGGTGAAACCGGTGACCGTCTGCGTGAAGTCGTTGAGTTGGTCCTCCGTCCAGACGCTTGTCTCTTCGGCGCGCTCCCGAATTTGTCGCAGCAAACCTTCGATGTCCTGAAACATCCGCTCCCGACTGACCACGTCGATATGCGGGCCGCCGCCCTGGGGCCGCTGCCGTCGCTGCGGGCGTCCCTTTTGCGAACGGTGCCGACGTTTGCGCCGGCGCCCCGAACCGTGCGGTGACCCCGGCCCGTCGAAAGCGCGGTCCGATCGCCCATCGCCACGCGGTACATCGCGTTCGGAATCTCCATCGTCGACTGCCGCGTTGGCAGAATATTCCGGTGCTCCAAGCTCGCGGTGACCGCGGGTCGACATCCTCAACCTCCTGTTGTTCTTTCGTATGGTCTAGTTACCCGCCAATCCCAGCGGCGCATTTGGTAGCGCCACAGGAGCGGGACCACAGGCGCGCCCCCTGCCCTGTGGGCCTGGGCGCAGCCTTAGGAGTTACAATCGAAATCTACTTGGCATTTGGTCAGAAGGGAAGAGAAAACAGTGCACAGACGAAAATTTAATCTGTAGGGCACTGTCGGCGCACCCGCGCACTCAGCGCCACGAGCGCAGCGTGTACGTCTGCCGGGGCATCCAACACACCGCGCATGGGATCACCGACCTTGCGCAAGTACTGCGGCACCGTTCGGATCGTAAAGCGTTCCGCGGTCAAACGCCAATTCACTGCCTGCCAGGCTAGTGGCGTTGACACCGGCGCACCTGGCCTCGGGCGAACCGAGAGGGGTGCGGCAATCGTTTTGCCGAGGCCATTCTGCAAGAAATCGACATACACTCTCCCTCGCCGCGCCCCCACGGCACGCGCGACGGTGGCGATCTCAGGTTGGTCCTCAACCACCAGCCGTGCCAGCACTTCAGCGAAGGCTCGCGCCTCGGCGTGTGTGAGGGTTGCGCCGAGTGGCACTAGCACATGCAGCCCATCCTGCCCCGAGGTCTTCACAAAATGGGGGACGCTCAGTTCCTCTAGGAGCCTATGGATGGAGCGGGCAACCGCAATGACGTGTCGAAACGGTGCCCCTTTCGGATCGAGATCAAGGATGGTCCAATCCGGGCGATCGAGGGAGGTGCGGCGGGCACTCCAAACGTGCAGCGGAATGCATCCGGAATTGATGACGTAGACGAGCGTCTCGACGTCGTTGCAGATGAAGTAGTCGGTGTCCTCAATGCGAAAGGTCTGCACCCACTCCGGTGTGAACCCCGGGGCGTTCTTTTGGAAGAAATTCTTGCCGGTAATGCCGTCCGGGTACCGCGTCAGCACCACCGGCCGGTCGCGCAGGTACGGCGCGAGCCACGGCCAGACCTCTTCGTAGTAGTGGATGAGGTCCCCTTTGGTATAACCATCGTCCGGCCAGAACAATTTATCGAGATTGCTCATACGCACGTCGTGCCGCGACGCCGCCAGCGGTTCTGGCAATGCGGTCAATGGCTCGGGTTCCTGGCGCGATACTGGCCGTGCAGTACACTCGCCGACGGCTTTGTCATCGCGGACGCGTAAGAAGACGGGTTGGCGCAAAAGCCCTGCCCTGGTTACCTCGGCATAGCGCACCTCGCCCACCAGACTCGGTTCCACATACACCTGATCCCGTTTCGCCCCAGGCGGGCTGCCGCGGAATGCTGGCGTGGCGCGCTGTGCGCCCTGCAAAGCGGGAAGCAGTGCGGCAATGTTGCGTGCGTCGAGGCCCGTGCCGACGTTGCCGGCATATACGAGCTCACCCCCGTCCTGCCAGGCAACCATGAGCGAGCCGAGGGCACGCCGCGTTCCCTTGCCGCGCGTGAAACCGACAATCGCGACATCGGCAGTGTGCAGCGTCTTGATTTTCAGCCAGTCGCGTGAACGTTGCCCGCTGCGGTATGGCGAGGCCGCACGCTTGGCGACCATCCCTTCCAGACCAATCGCGCCAACCTCCGCGAACAGTGCCTCCCCGTCACGTTCAACGTGATCGGCAAACCGCACCACACCGAGACGCGGCACGAGCAGGCGTAACAATTCCTTACGCGCACTCAACGGCAGGGTGCGGAGGTCGTGGCCGGCGACGGCAAGCAGGTCGAAGCAATACATCACGACCGGGGCGGTAGTTGCCGCCCGTCCGACAGCGTTTGGCTCACTGAGCCCGAGGCGTGTTTGCAGCAACTCGAAGGAGGGTACGCCGCGCTCGTCAACGGCGACGATCTCCGCGTCCATGATGAAGTCGTCGCACGGCAAATGGCTGACTGCACGTGCCAGCTCAGGAAAGGTCGCCGTCGTGTCACGACCCGTGCGGTAGTACAGCGACACGTCGCCGCTCATCACGCGCGCCGCGAGCACTCGCACGCCATCGTATTTGAGTTCGTACAACCAACCGTCCCGCGAGAACGGATGCTCTACCGTTTCTGCCAGCATCGGCCGAAGTGTCGCCGGGTCGAGGGCGTGCTTCGGCGCATTCAGTGCTTGCGCCCGCGCTGCGAGCTCAGCGGTTCGCGATGTCCCCTCCCTGAGCTCGTCGACCGTGAGGCCCGAGAGGACCGAATGGGGCTGGGCGACGACCAGCTCGGGTGCTGCCGCGGCGCTGCCGCTCTTGCTGATGAGCAACCAGTTCTTGCCGCCCTCCCCTTTTATGCGCACCAGTGCCCATCGCCCTTGGAGTTTGTGGCCGTGCAACGTCAGGTCGAGCTTGCCTTGCGAAACGCCATCGGCAACTGTTTGCCCGTCAGTCGTGTGAAAGGTGCCGCGATCCCATACGATCATGGCACCCGCACCGTAGTTGCCGGCGGGAATAACACCTTCGAAATCGGCATATTCGATGGGATGATCCTCGGTCCGGACCGCGAGCCGTTTTTCCTTCGGGTCCGCAGCGGGTCCCCGCGGAACTGCCCAACTAGCCAGCACACCGTTGATCTCGAGGCGGAGATCCCAATGCATGCGCCGGGCGGCGTGCTGTTGCACGACGAAACAGCCACCGGTCTGTCCGCCAACGGCCCCGTCCCGACCACCAAAGGGCTCGGGCGTGCGCCCTGGATCGCGCTTCTCACGGTACGTACGGAGCAGATCGTCGGCCATCATCCTCACGCCGGGGTTCCCAAGGGGCCCTGGTTGATCCTCGCCTCGCCAGCTATTCGATGATATGGTGCGACACCGCTAGACTCAAAGGTGGGGATTATGCCGGCACACGCGATCGCCTCGGGAACTATCAGCTTTGGGCTGGTTTCCGTGCCCGTAAAGCTGTACGCCGCAACCAAGTCGAAGTCCGTCTCATTCAACCTGTTGCACGAGAAGGACAAGTCTCGACTACGCCAACAGTACGTCTGTGCCACATGCGGGGAAATCGTCGAACGAAGCGCGATGGTCAAGGGCTACGAGTATGGCAAGGACCAATACGCGGTCGTTACAGACGAGGAGCTGCGCGCCCTGGAACAGAAGACCGAGCAGTCCATCGAGATCGAAGAGTTCGTACCAATCAGCAGCGTCGATCCGATCTATTTTGAGAAGGCATATCTCCTCGGACCTGATAAGGGGGGACAGAAGGCCTACCGGCTGCTCTCCGAGGCCATGGCGCAGGCTGGCAAGGGTGCGGTGGCGAAGTTCTCGACCAGGGGCAAGCAGCAACTCGTGTTGCTGCGCCAAGCCCAGGGCGGCCTCATGATGCACGCCCTCAACTATGCCGACGAGGTGCGCGGGTTCGAAGAGATCGATCGCGGTGAGGGACTGACCATCAAGCCGGGCGAACTCGACTTGGCCGTGCAATTGATCGAGCAATTGGCGTCTGCCGCTTTCGATCCCACGAAGTATGAAGATGACTACCGTACGAAGGTGCTCGAGCTGATCGAGCAGAAGGTGGCTGGCCAGGAGATTGTCGCTGCACCGGCACAGCCGGCGCGGGCACAGATCATCGACTTGATGGAGGCCCTCAAAGCCAGCTTGGCAGCGAAGCAACTGGCGGCGCCTGCGAAGGATGAACGCCGTCGTCCAGCGCAAGCCAAGGCGCAGCCCGCTGTCCGCAAAGCGAGCGCAAAAGCCAGGTAGATGCGAGCTGCACTAGCCGGTTGGGTGGGCGCGGTGACCGGCTGTACGGTGTCCTGTAATTCCGGCCCAGCCGCCTACCAACATGCACGCCCCTCCAGGTAGTCCGCGTTCATCGCGTCCGACCGCGGAACTATTCCGCACGGCCGAGGTGGCTCGTATCCTCGGCGTTCCGGCCGCACGTGTCCGCGGTATCGTGCGTGCCGGCCTCTGTCGCCCGACGCGGCACGGGCGTACGCTGGAGTTCTCGTTTCAGGATCTCGTGCTGCTCCGCGCCGCTCATGACCTGTTGCGTGCCGACGTGCCGCCCCGTCGGGTGCGCCACGCGCTCAGCGAGCTCGCTACCCAACTGCCTCCGGACCGCCCCTTGTCCGGCGTGCGCATCTACGCTGACGGGCGGCGCGTTGTCGCCCGCGACGGCGGTACCGCCTGGCAACCCGACAGCGGTCAAGTCGTCTTCTCCTTCGAGGTTGATGAACTCACTCGCGCCGCGCGACGTGTGGTTCCAGCGCAGCAGAAAAGCAATCAGGCGACGCCACGCTCACCGGGCAGCGCGCAAACCGCGTTGGCGTGGTTCGAACGGGCCCTCGCCCGCGAACAACGCGCTGACGTCCCCGGCGCCTGCGAGGCGTATCGACATGCCATCGAGCTGGATGCGCAGATGGTCGATGCCTACATCAATCTCGGGCGCTTGCTTCAAGAACAAGGCGATGCAACGGAGGCCTCACGCCTCTACCACCTGGCCATCGAATGCGCCCCGGACGAGCCGGTGGCTCACTATAACTTGGCGATTGCGTTGGAGGATCAACGCCACTTTGCGGCGGCGATTTTACACTATCAGCGCGCCATCGCCTACGACTCCGACTTTGCCGACGCGCACTTCAACCTCGGACGCCTCTTCGACCGCCTGGGCCGTCGTTCCGAAGCGATCCGCCACCTCTTGAGTTACAAAAGATTGACCGAGGGAAAGTAACGCCCCGCTGCCACACGTGGGACCGGGCGTCCCCACGCCCTGCGGGCGCAGCGAACCATGGGCACACTCGTCAACACCGGCGCTCCTGGACTTTAGCAGTCTCGGCTGCTAGCCATACTGGACGCATTTGTGTTCATGCCCAGGCTGCTCCGCGGGTGGAGTGGCGTTTTCACAGCGCTTGAACTCCTTGCCGGGAGAACGGAGAGCCAACTCGGCAAGATTTAGGGTCGCGACAGCTGCGGTTTGTGCTGGCGCCGGTCAGGTCCCAGCCGGTCAGTCGTCGGTCGCGGCTGGAAGTAAGGAGGAGAAGTCTTGTCGGTTGCATCCAACGCTCATGTCTCCGGGGAAACCGGTACCCTTGTGGTGCCCGTGCATAGCGCGTACGAACGGCAGTTGCTGCGCGAGCATCTCGGACGAAGCACGGGTCGTTTCTCGACCCTGACGCTGGGTGCACACGGAACCCGCTGGATCATTACGCGGCACAACCCGTCCGGGCTGCCTTGCGAAGCCTGCCAGCGATCTATCGGACGGTTGAGCTGCAGCCGCGCCGACGCGACGGGTGCCACATGTATCGACTGTGCGTTGCAGACCGCGAACAACGCGACCACTACTAAGGAGAACTCAGATGAGTAAGGAAGATCTGCTGCAGATCCCCGGAACGGTTACGGAACTGATGGCCGGCGGCCATTTTCGCATCGCTGGCGATAACGGACGGCATTTCGTTGCCCGCATCAGCGGTCGCCTCCGTCGGTTTCATATCAAGGTGATCCCTGGCGACCACGTAACGATCGCCGTATCGCCCTACGACCCGACTCACGGCCTCATCGTCCACCGCGGCTGACGGCCTTCGTCCACATCCGCGCTGCACGCCTAGCAGCCCCCCGTCGTCCCGACGGCAGCACCACACCGCGCTGAGCGAGGAACCCGCATGAAGATTGCCAATGTGCGTGGCAGACTGACACTATTGACGGACAACGCAGGCATCGATGTCGAGACAGCTTCGAGTGGGCGCTTCGGTCCCGACCCACACGCTGTCTTCAGCCAGTGGCAGCAATTCAGGGTGTGGGCCGACACCGCCAGAACCGCTGACGCCGAGTCTCTAACGGAGGCCGACTGCGACTCGCCATCGCCACGGCCGACGCAGGTTTTTGGAATCGGCCTGAACTACCGCGACCACGCGGCGGAATCCGGTCTGCCGCTCCCGGCGAGTCCCGCAACTTTTACGAAGTTCCCAACTTGCATTGCTGCTCCTTGGGCGGACGTCACCCTACCCAGCGCCTGCGTCGATTGGGAGGTCGAACTCGTGGTGGTCATCGGCCCACGTGCCTATCGCGTCCCGGAGAGCCACGCCTGGAACTACGTCGCAGGTCTGACTGTAGGGCAAGATCTCTCCGAGCGCGTCGTGCAGTGGGCGGGAGGCGGCCAGTTCTCCCTCGGCAAGTCGTTCCCCGGATTCGGACCCTTGGGACCGTGGCTCGTGACGCCCGACTCATTGCCCAATCCGGACGACCTCGAGCTCGGTTGCAGCGTCAACGGTGAAGTCGTGCAGAAGAGTCGCACGTCGGATATGGTCTTCAGTGTCGCACGGCTGATTGCGGAGTTGTCGGCGGTGCTGCCGCTGCTTCCAGGCGATGTCATCTTTACCGGGACGCCCGCGGGAATCGGTGCAACACGCCAGCCACCGCGTTTCCTTCAGCCGGGCGATGTGCTCACCAGCTATATTGAGGGGATCGGTACACTCCGCAACCGACTTGTCGCGCCAGCTACCTAAGCGCTTCCCCGCCTTCGGCCGATAACTTCACCGAGTACTATGCGGACATACAACGCACGTTGAGGAGATGACAGAGCATGCGCGACTCATACGACGTCGCCATTGTCGGCTACGGTCCGGTCGGACAAACATTGGCGATCTTGTTGGGTCAGAACGGTTGGGCCGTCGGCGTGTTCGAAAAGCAGCCGGCGCCCTACCCGTTGCCACGCGCTGTCCACTTCGACCATGAGATTGGCCGCCTCTTGCAGGCAGCGGGTGTGGCCAAAGAGCTTGTTGGGATGACGGAGCCTGCGTACACGTACGAGTGGCGCAACGCTGCAGGCGAGACCCTCCTGCGCTTCGGTCGGAAAGGCGCCAGCCTCTCCGGCTGGCCGGAATCCAACATGTTCGCACAGCCAGACCTCGAACGATTACTCGACAGGCGCGCTCGTTCGCTCCCAACGGTGGACGTACAACGCGGTTACGAGGTCGTCACTATTCAGCCGGGGATCAACGACGTCGAACTCACCGTCGCTGGCGGCGACGGAAGGCGATCCGTCCGTGCACGCTACGTCGTCGGCTGTGACGGCGCGAACAGCTTTGTGCGCACGTGTATGGACGCGCCCATCACCGACCTGGGCTTCTACTTTGACTGGCTCATCGTCGATGTCATCCCGAAGGAACAGCGGACTTGGGAGCCACCCAATTGGCAACTCTGCGATCCTGCCCGTCCCACATCGTTGGTTTCTGGTGGACCTGGGCGAAGGCGTTGGGAATTCATGCGCCTTCCCGGCGAGACCATAGAGGACCTCAACAACGAGCAAACGGCGTGGCGGCTGCTGGCCCCTTGGGGAATGCGTCCAGACAACGCCACCCTTGAACGCCACGCGGTATACACCTTTCAGGCGCGCTGGGTCGATCGTTGGCGTCAGGGTCGCCTTCTCCTGGCGGGCGACGCGGCACACCTCATGCCCCCCTTCGCAGGTCAGGGGATGTGCTCGGGGCTGCGTGACGCCGCGAACCTTGCTTGGAAGCTCGATCTCGTGCTTTCCGACAAGGCCACAGAAGCTGTCTTAGACACATACACCAGCGAGCGCCTGCCGAATGTCACCGCATTCATTCACTTCTCGATCGGGCTCGGCAAGGTGATCTGCGTTGCTGATCGCCGCGAGGCGGCAGTCCGGGACGCCAGCATGACCGCTGCCGTTGAGCACGGACGCCTCTCTGCGCCCCCTCCGCTGCCGGCGATCGGCAGCGGCCTCTTGCGTGCCGGCGATCCACTGGCCGGCCACCTTTTCATACAGGATCAGGTACGCTGCGGCGCCACCAGCGGGCTGTTTGATGACGTCGTCGGTCGAGGGTGGATGTTGCTCAGCGCCTCGTGCAATCCGGGAACGCAGATCGACGGCGACCTGAGGGAATTTCTTCGTTCGATCGGCGGCACTAGTGCGCACGTGGGCAGCGATGCACCCATCGTTGATGTGAATGGCAGCTACACCAAGTGGTTCAGTGACAATCACGTAGCCGTGGCCTTGCAGCGGCCGGACTTTTACCTCTTTGGCACGGCGCCTGCCCAAGACGGAGCGATGCAGCTGGTCAGTTCACTGAGACACATGCTGCGACCGCACTCGTGAGAGTCAGATGAAGCGGTACAGACGCCCGCAGTTCGTCGACGTCACCTGCTCCACGAACGCCGCATCGAGCCCTGCAAATGCCTCTGCAATTGCGTCACGTGAGTGTGGGAACGTACTGTCGGGATGCGGGTAGTCGGAGGCCCACATGAAATTGTCGGGGCCTAGCAGCGGCAGCAAACTCGGTCCGAGCGGCTCCTCCTCGAAGGTGGCATAGACCTGGCGCCGGAAGATCTCACTGGGCTTCGCCTGTAAACGATAATCCTGCGCCTTGGAGACATGCTTCTCCGCGGTCTGGTCCATTCGGCGCACGAAGTACGGCAGCCAACCGATACCGCTCTCCGCCAGGACGAGACGCAAACCGGGATGACGCTCGAGGACGCCGGAGTAGATCATCATGGCGAGCGGTTCATCGAGCTGCATCGGGCCCACGGCAGCGAACGCAGCCAACTCCCAACTGCCCGGTGCGACGCGGACCTGCGACGTGCCCTGCCCGATGTGGAAGCTCACCGGTAAGCCGGTCGCTTCAGCCGCGCTCCACATGCGGTCCCACTCAGGGTCGGTGCACCGGAATTCGTACGGACTGATGATCGCCCCACGGTGCCCAAGCCGCGCGACGCGTTCCAGCTCAACGACCGCCGCCTCAGGCGCATGCGTCGGCAGCACGGGGAGCACGCACAGTCGCTCGGGTGCATAGCGGTTGAACTCCAGCGCCCAGTCGTTGTAACCCGCGAGAACGGTCGCCTTCAGTTCGGCATCGGCGATCGGTAGCCCGAACAGATTGGGACCATAGATCACCGACGCGTAGACACCGTCGCGGTCCATGTCCTGCAGCCGCAGCCTCGGATCAGACGCCCGTGAGCCGTCGTCGTCGATGCCGGCGCGGCTGATGGCGCTGTACCCGCTCGCTAGACGGAACGGGCCGATCACCGCGCCGTCGCAGGTCCACCAGGTGCCGCCATTTTGATCCGCAACTCGTGGACCGCGCTGGCGCACGCGCGCGGGCAGACGCTCCGTCCACAGGTCATGCGGCAGATTCCAGAGATCCAGATGGTCGTCGCACGAATAGAGTCGATGTGTGATCATCGGAGGGAATCTATTCACCGTGACGTGTCCCTTGTCCAGAGGGCCTGCGGACGCTTGTCGCACCTGGCGCCCCTCGTACTGTGATATAGGATCGGCGCATCTATGGGATCCGCAGAGGCAGAGGTGATGGAAACCGTGGCACCGGCTCCAGCCAGCAGCCCCGGGGTGCAGAGGCTCTCAACAATCGAGCGTGGACTGCATCTCTTCACTGACGTCCATCCCGGTGAAGGTCTCACCGCAATCGTCATGTTTGCCAACGTCTTCTTGATTCTCTGCGCCTACTACTTCGTGAAGCCACTGCGCGATGGCTGGATCGCCGTGTCCACCTTCGAAGGCCTTTCGAGTGTCGAGGTGAAGGCATACACCAGCTTCGCGCAGAGCCTCGTGTTGATTGGCGCCATGGCGATCTACGCACGACTCGTGACCCGATGGCCGCGCCGCGAGGTCATCACGCGAACCACGCTCTTCTGCATGTCCAACCTTCTCATCTTTTGGGTACTGCACTCGACGCACGTCGCCGCGGCCGGGGTCGTCTTCTACATCTGGGTGGGCATGTTCGGGCTCTTCGTGGTGTCGCAGTTCTGGGCCTTTGCCGCGGATCTCTACACGGACGAGCGCGGGCGGCGCTTGTTGCCGATGATCGCCATCGGCGCGACGGCGGGTGCGGTCGCCGGTTCATTCATCACTGGAGCAGTGGTGCGTTCCGGCCTGCTCGACAGCAGCGCCCTGTTGCTGGCCGCCA
>Ga0335069_10014287_pt1 | contig 11128 bp, 9 predicted proteins | sample Lox_Sample_11_FD_206714 | JGI IMG/M metagenome (GOLD analysis project Ga0335069, IMG submission 206714) | Soil microbial communities from Loxahatchee National Wildlife Refuge, Florida, United States - Lox_Sample_1.1 | ecosystem: Environmental > Terrestrial > Soil > Wetlands | place: USA: Florida... | reverse complement strand
CCTCCGAGCCCGACACCTTGCACGGACGAGCGCGTCTGCTGCACGTCGGCGTCCTGTGCATCCGGTGAGTCGTGCAAGGTGTCGGGCTCGGAGGGCGATTGCACTGCATTGCCGACAGCGACCGCGACGCCCACAGTAACTCCAACCCTGGGGTCAGGTGGGCAAGCGTGTGACCCGAATAACCCTGCTGCGTGCGCGTCAGGGTTCTGCACAAACAACGTCTGCTGCGACGAAGCCAGCTGCATCGACCCCGACCGCTGCGACATCTACGGGTCCGAGGGCGTATGTTCACCACCATCGCAAGAAGGCGATCCCTGTCAAAAGAACACCGACTGCGAAGATCCGTTGATCTGCGCCTTTGATCCGTTCAGCAACCAATTCGTGTGCACCGTGCCGCCGCAACCGACGCCGACGTTCATCCCATTCACGCCGGCACCGACCGCACCGGGGCCGATCGTCAACACCAGCCGCAGCGGCGGCTGCTCAATCGGCAGCGGGCCCAATGATTCGCAGCTCTGGGTGCTCAGCGTAATGCCGTTGGCCTTATGGCTGCGGCGCCGCCGGCTGCAACGCGTGCGCATCCGCAGTGGCGAGCGCTGGCGGCGCCAATAGCGCCTCACAAGCGGCCCGCCACTCAGCCACCTGAGTGGCGGGCACGCTGGGATCGTCCAATCGAAAGACACACCCGTCGCGTTCACCGCGGTCTCGCAGCCACGCCGCCACAATGGTGGTACCGTCAACCTCTTCCGGACGGAGCATTCTACGGCTTGCCTGCGGATACTCCTTACGGATGCGCGCGGCGAACGCGTCCATCTGCGATTCATCGCTCAATCGTTCGCGCAGCGTTAGGCGGCCAGCGAGGATCACATAGGACAGCACCAGGTGGCGATCGGCCGCCGGCTGCAGCACGAGGAAGTGTTGCTTCGCGGTCATCCAGCCGAGCAGCCGTTGCCGCCGCTGTAACATGTGCAGCAGGCGAATATCGCGCTGCGTCTTTGCCGCCGCTTCGAAACGCAGCGTCGCCGCAAACCCATCGCGGCGCCGTGTCAGTTCCGCTTCGGCGGCGGTGGCATCACCACCGAGCAGTGCGAGACACGCATCCACCTGCCGACGATAGGCCTCTGCCGACAGGCGCCCCGCACAGGGTGCGGAGCACGCAGCGACCTGCCCCTGAAAACACGGCGCCACGGTTGAGTCAGGCCGCAAAGATCCAGCGCAGGTGCGCAGACAAAACAACCGCGTCAACAGGCCGAGCACGCTTTCTGCTTCTTCGCGTCCGCGAAATGGGCCAATGAATCGCGCCCTACCGGCACTCGGCTTGCGCGCCATCGACAGCCGCGGGTAGGCGTCCGTCACTGTCAGCTTCAGGAAGGCAATACGTGGAAGATGCTTGCCGAGCTTGTTGTACGGTGGTTGATGCCGGCGGATCGCCTCAGCCTCTTCGAGCGCCGCCTCGAGCTCGGATCCGGCGACTTGCACACGCACACCGTAGCTATGGCGGATCAAGTCGAGCGTCTTGTTCGAGTGCCCGGCGGCATTGCTGAGATAGCTGCTGACGCGCTCCCGCAGGTTTTTCGCCTTGCCGATGTAGAGCAATCGCCCATCGGCATCATGCAACTGGTAGATGCCGGGCTCGGCCGGCAGCGCAGCTATCGTATCGCGCGGTAACGGGCATTCGAAGCGGCGCCCATCACGCGCGTGATGTTGCAGGTCGAGGGCTTGGTCGAGACGCGTAACGCCACGCGCCACCAGCGACTCCTGTAGATGAAACAATACTTCCACGGTGAGACGCACGTCGCCGAGCGCCCGATGCCGGTCGTTCAACGGCAGGGAAAAGTGACTCGCCAGTGCATCGAGGCCACGACGCTTCACGGTCGGCAGAAGCCGCCGCGCCAGCTTCAGCGTGCACAGAACAGGGTTGGTCAGCGGTCGCCCACTCTGCGCGACGGCCGCGGCATTGAGGAAGGCCGTATCGTACCGTGCGTTGTGGGCAACCAGAACATCGGTTCCCAGAAACTCCACGAAGCGCGGCCACACCTGCGCGATGGACGGCTGGCCGGCGAGCATGGCGTCGTTGATACCTGTCAGACGAGTGATGAAGGGCGGTAGCCATGTGCCGGGATTGACGAGTTGCTGAAACTCTTCGACGACGCGCCCAGCGCGTACTCGTGCCGCGCCGATTTCGATGATGCCAGCCGCGCTGGCTCCCATTCCCGTCGTCTCCAGATCGCAGACGACGAAGGTCGTCTCGCGCAACGGCTGCGCCAAGGCCTCGTGTGCGCGCACATGCCACGTACCCTCCGGCTCCCGACAGACGAAGCGCACGTCCGAGCCAAGCATCCCACGCAAAAACCGCGGCCCGAATTCCGGGTCACTCCCGGTTTGCGTGAATACGAGGTCGAGCAACTCACGCGCAGTGGCTCCGCTCGGACGCTCCAGCAGGTAGGCGTACAACTTCTCGCGCACGCCCAGCGATGTACCGCAGCCCGGCGGAAAAAGCGAGAAAAGGGCGGACATCGGCGCAGGTAGCGCGGCGCCGGTTCCACTTTCACCACGCGCGACGTGCAATGATCAGCGTGCAGGTTTTTCGGCTACGCCGCCTGGGCCTGCAGATAGGCTTCAATGAACTGGTCGAGATCGCCGTCGAGCACGGCGTCGGCATTGCCCACTTCCATGCCGGTGCGGTGATCCTTCACGAGGCGATACGGATGCAAGACGTACGACCGGATCTGGCTGCCCCAGGCGATGTCCTTCTTCGCCTTGTCCATCTCCGCCACCTTCTCGCGTTGCTTTTCCTTTTCGAGCTCGTAGAGACGGGCGCGCAGGATTTTCAGCGCCATCGATTTGTTCTTGTGCTGCGAGCGTTCGTTCTGGCAGGCGACAACGATACCGGTGGGCAGATGCGTGAGGCGCACCGCGGAGTCCGTCTTGTTCACGTGCTGGCCGCCAGCGCCGCTGGAACGATAGGTATCGATACGGAGATCGGCTTCGTTGATTTCGACTTCGACTTCCTCGTCAATTTCCGGGTAGACGAAGACCGAGGCGAATGAGGTGTGGCGGCGGGCGTTTGAATCGAAGGGTGAGATGCGCACCAGGCGGTGGATGCCGGCCTCGGCTCTCAAGTAGCCGAAGGCGTACGGCCCCTCGACGGTGATGGTGGCGTTTTTGATGCCGGCGCCGTCACCCGGCTGCGAATCGACGACGGCGGCTTTGAACCCATGCCGTTCCACCCAACGCAGGTACATGCGCAGCAGGATCTCGGCCCAATCCTGAGCCTCGGTACCCCCCGCACCCGGATGCAGGGTCACGATCGCGTTACCGGCGTCGTGTTCGCCACCGAGCATACGCTGCAGTTCCATGCGCTCGACCGTCGCTTCGAGCTCCTTGAGCTTCGCATCCGCCTCGGCCTCGGCGTCGGCGGCGCCTTCGGCGGCGAGCTCCGCAAAGACCTTGACGTCTTCAAGCTCCTGCAGCTGCTTGCGCCACGCCGCCAATGGCTCCAACAGCTCGGCGCGTTCCTTCAGAACCTTCTGTGCCTGTTCGCTGTTGTTCCAGAAATCGGACCCCGCCGCCCGGGCATCCAGTGCGGCGATACGCTCCTCGCGCACCGCAACGTCAAAGATACCTCCCGAACGTGTTGAGGCGTTCTTCCACCGCTGCGATGCGGTCCTTCAGCGACATATCGTCCATGGGCATCCCTTTGTCTTCGCTCCTATCTTCTCCCCCTCCCTCTGAGAGAGGCACGGGGTAACGGCTTCTTAGCACCGACGGCTCCTGCCTGCATCCCCTGCTTGTCGAGGCAGGCAAACAAGCGCCGCTCCATCGCGCGCATGCGCCGCGCCTCAGCAGCGGAGCGCTCGTGATCGTAGCCGAGGAGATGGAGCACGCCATGAATCAGGAGCGTGCGCACCTCGTACGCGATCGGCACGGCGCGCGCCCGGGCTTGACGCTCGGCCGTATCCAGCGAAATTACCACGTCACCCAGCATCGCCTCGTCGCCAGGTAGGCGCGTTCCTTCGCGCAGGGCGAAGGCCAGCACATCGGTCGCTTGGTCTTTGCCGCGGTAGTCCAGGTTGAGACGCTGCATCTCGGCGTCATCAACGAGGCTGATCGTCAGTTCGGCGCGGGGCTCATCGAGCGCGGTCAGGAGGCGGCAGGCATCAGCACGTACGTACGCGGGCCTGACCCCGCGCGCTGTGGCGCGGCCGACCACACTAACGGGCATTGGGAGCGGAGGCGTCGCGACGCGTCTCGAAGCGGTCGTAAGCGGATATGATGTCCTGCACGAGCCGGTGACGGACGACGTCGCGTTCGGTGAACGAGCAGAAGCGGATGCCATCGATGCCGGCCAAGATGAGCTGCGCCTCCTTCAACCCTGACGCGCGGCCGGCAGGCAAGTCGATCTGCGTGACATCACCGGTAATCACCGCCTTCGACCCATATCCCAAACGAGTGAGGAACATCTTCATCTGCTCGCCGGTGGTGTTCTGTGCCTCGTCGAGGATGACGAACGAGTCGTTCAATGTGCGGCCACGCATGAAGGCCAGCGGCGCCACCTCGATCACACCGCGCTCCAGCATCTTCTGCGCGCGGTCGAAGTCGACCATGTCGTGCAGTGCGTCGTAGAGCGGCCGCAGGTACGGGTTGACTTTCTCGGCAAGATCCCCCGGCAGGAACCCGAGCTTCTCGCCCGCCTCGACGGCGGGCCGCGTCAGGATCATGCGCGCGAAGTTGTTCTTCATCAGCTCGGCGACGGCCATCGCCATGGCAAGGTAGGTCTTCCCGGTGCCTGCAGGGCCGATCCCAAAAACGATATCGTAGTTGCGCACGGCGTCGATGTACGCCTTCTGCGCGATGCTCTTCGGAGTGATGACGCGCTTGTGCGACGAGATGTAGATGGTGTCGAGAAAGATCTCGCGCAGATTGGCATTGCGATCGCGGCTGAGAATACGGATCGCGTAGTCGACATCGCTGGTGTAGACGGGATAGCCGTTCTCGAGCAGCGCGTAGAGCTGTGTGAGCACGCGGCCCGCGAGCTCGCGCTCGACATCGTCGCCGCTGATCAGCAGCGAATGACCTTCGCTTCCGATCCGTACGCCCAGGGAACGTTCGATCGCCTTGAGGTGCTCGTCGTTGTTGCCGAAGAGGGCGTGAATGAGCCGGTCGTCGGTGAAGTGCAGCTCGAGCGTTGGAGTGGTCGGTGCAGCTTGCAACGGGGTGCTTACTCCTTGTCGAACAGCTCGCGCGCTGCCTTCAGCGCCGCGGCAATCTTCGACGGATCCTTGCCGCCCGCTTGCGCCAGCTCCGGCCGGCCACCGCCGCGACCGCCGACGATGGGGGCCAACCTGCCGATGAGTTGTCCAGCGTGCACTTGCTTGGCGAGATCCTTGGTAACTGCGGCGAGCAGATTGACGCGATCTCCTTCCCCACTGGCCAAGACGATGACACCACTACCCAAACGCTCACGCAGCGCGTCCGCCATTTCCAACAAGCGCTTCTGATCGACGCTGTCGACCTGTGCCGCAACCACTTTGAAACCGGCGCGGCTGGTGAACGCTTGGCTGGCGAGGTCTTGGCTCTGCGAGCCGGCGACTTGCGCACGCAACTGCTGCAGTTGCCGTTCCAGGTCACGTTGCTGTGCGAGCAAGCGCTCGACCTTTTCGGTAACCTCCGTTTCGTTGCCTTTCACGAGCTCACCGAGTTGGCGCAGTGTGAGCTCACGCTCGCGGATGGATTGCAGTGCGCCGGCGCCGGTCATCGCCTCGACCCGTCGCACACCGGCTGCGACGCCGGCTTCACCACGCACCTTGAATACCCCGATGTCACCGGTGCGCTGCACGTGTGTCCCACCGCAGAGCTCAACGGAGAAATCACCCATTTTCACGACGCGCACGCGGTCACCGTACTTGTCGCCGAAGAACGCCAACGCGCCCTTCTTGATGGCGTCGTCGTAGCCCATCTCCGTGGAGACGACATCGGCGTTGGCGCGGATGTAGGCGTTGGTGTGCTCCTCGATGGCGGTGAGCGTGGCTTCGTCGATGCCAGTCGGATGTGTGAAGTCGAAGCGCAGGCGGTCGGGTGCAACCAGCGAGCCGGCCTGGCGCACGTGCGCGCCGAGGCGCTCGCGCAGCACGGCGTGAAGGATGTGGGTGGCGGAGTGATTCAGGCGTGCCGCCTCGCGCCAGGCACGATCGATACGCAGCTGCACGCGCTGCCCGCGATGCAACGCGCCGCGCCGGACCGTGCCGACGTGCACCGTCAGGTCGGCACGCGGCTTCTGCGTGTCTGTAATCTCGACTAGCGCACCGTCCGCCGATTCGACCTCGCCGCGATCACCCACCTGCCCGCCAGACTCCCCGTAGAAGGGCGTCTCGGCGGTGACGATCTGCACTGCATCGCCTTCGCGTACCTCGCTGTGCTCCTCGCCATCGCGGTAGAGCGCGAGGATCTCGGAGTCGACCTCGGCGACGCGGTCACCGGCGAAGCGGGTGACGAACGCGCTATGCGTCACACCGGTTTCCGCACCCGCCTTGCGCGCCTCGCGGGCGCGCCGCCGCTGCTCGTCCATGCTGCGCTCGAAGCCGGCGGTGTCGACGCTCATGCCGTCCTCGCGCAGGATGTCCTCGGTCATGTCAATCGGAAAGCCGAATGTGTCGTACAGGCGGAAGGCGATGTCACCTGGCAGCTGCTGCGCACCACGCTCGCGCAGTGCGCGGCGTTCTTGAGCAAGCAGCGCCAAACCCTTGTCGAGGGTTTCAGCAAAGCGCTCCTCTTCGGTGCGAATGACGTCTTCGATGTAGCTGTGACGCTCGATAATCTCGGGGTATGCGGCGCCCATCGTCTCGGCGACCGCCTTCGTGACATGCCACAAGTAGGGTTCGGTGAAGCCGAGTTGCCGAGCATGGCGCGCGGCGCGCCGTAAGATGCGACGCAGCACGTAACCGCGCCCGTCGTTTCCCGGCACGACACCGTCGGCGATCATGAAATTCAGCGCGCGCGAGTGATCGGCGATCACGCGGAAGGCGAGGTCGTCATCGGCGTTTTGCCCGTAACGCCGCCTCGCATGCTCCTCCGTGAAACGGATCAGGTTACGCAGCAGGTCGGTGTCGTAGTTCGACTGCACGCCTTGCAGCACCGCAGCGAGACGCTCCAACCCGGCGCCGGTGTCGACATGCTTGGCCCGCAGCTCTTCGAGCGCGCCGCCTGGAATCCGGTTGTACTGGATGAAGACCAGGTTCCAGAGCTCGATGTAGCGGGCGCAGCCGGCGTTGACGGCGCACACGTGGCCGGGAACCTGCTGCCGGTCACACGACCCGTGGCCGCGGTCGATGTGGATTTCGGAGCACGGGCCGCATGGTCCCGTCTCACCCATCTCCCAGAAGTTGTCCTTCTCGCCGAAGCGGAGAATGCGCTCATGCCCGATGTCGGTCTCACTGCGCCAGAAGCGCTCGGCCTCGTCGTCGGTGGTGAACACGGTGGCGTAGAGACGCTCCTTGGGCAGCTGCCATTCCTTAGTGAGCAGCTCCCACGCCCAGGCGATCGCTTCCTTCTTGTAGTAGTCGCCGAACGACCAATTCCCCAGCATCTCGAACAGCGTGTGATGGTACGTGTCGCGGCCGACTTCGTCGAGATCGTTGTGCTTGCCGCTCAGGCGCAAGCAGCGTTGGGCACTGGCGGCGCGTAGATTGGCGCGCGTCTCGTGGCCGAGGAAGACCTCCTTGAACTGCACCATCCCGGCGTTGGTGAACAGCAATGTGGGATCGTTCTCCGGTACGAGCGACGAGCTGCGCACCACCTCGTGCCCGCGCTGCCGGAAAAACTCCAGGAACGCCGAACGAATTTCCGCTCCGGTCATCGCTTCATTGCTTAGCAGCCTTCCCCAAGAATGGCGAGGACCACGGCCTCTGGAAAGCCCCGCTGATGCAGGAAACGCGCGGCTTTGGCGCGTTCTGCCGGCTGCTGCGGCTCCTGGGGGTAGCGGCGTGCCAGTACCGTCCGTGCTAGGTGCGTCTCGTCGTCGAAGGCCGCAACGATGCCTTCTTCGATGAGCGCCTCGGCTACGCCTTTCGCCGTCAGCTGCGCGCGAACGTGGTCGCTGCCGTGGCCGCGTTGCGCAGCCTGTTCGGCCGCCGAATGTGCAAAGCGCCGGTCATCCAGATAACTCAGCTCATGCAGGCGGCGGACGGTTGCTTCGATGACCGACGGCGCAATCTCAAGCGCGGCCAAGCGGCAGCGGATTTCGAACTCGCTGCGGTCGTGTCGAACCAAGAGGCGGACAGCGCGTTCCCACGTCCATGCAGCCGCGTCGAGCGCGGTGCCGCTAGAAACGCTCGATCTCGACCTTGGGCTTCGTGCCTTCGACGCCGCCACGGGTCTCGAAGTCATCCCAGCGACTATCGCTGGTGGATGCAATGCCGCGCAGTTTCAGCTCGAAGTCCGCCGGATTCGTCGCATTCCCCAGCGCCTCGTCGCGCGTGATCAGATTGTTCTTCAGCAGCGACATGAGCGACTGGTCGAAGGTCTGCATGCCGTACGTCGTGTGGCCTTGCGCGATGACCTCCCGCAGGTCACGCAGCTTTTCCTTATCGGCGATGTACTCACGCACGCGCGCCGTGGAGACCAGCACCTCGACCGCCGGCACCATGCCGAACGTGTTGGCACGCGGAATCAGCCGTTGACTAATGATCCCCTTCAAGACGCTCGAGAGAATCAGCCGCGTCTGATCGCGTTGATGCTCGGGGAACGCGCTGATGATACGCGTGATCGTCTCGGGTGCATCGAGGGTGTGCAATGTGCTCATCACCAGATGCCCTGTCTCGGCCGCCAGGATCGCGGTTTCGATGGTTTCGAGATCGCGCATTTCGCCGACCAGAATGACATCCGGGTTCTGACGCAAGGCGGCCTTGAGGGCGTTGGGAAAGGTGGTGGCATCGAACCCGACCTCGCGCTGGTTGACGTATGCCAGTTGGTCAGCGTGCGTGTACTCGATCGGATCTTCGATCGTGATGATGTGGCAGCGCCGGTTGGCGTTGATGTAGTCGACCATCGCCGCCAAGGTGGTGCTCTTGCCGCTCCCGGTGGTGCCGGTGACCAGGACGAGCCCGCGACGCTCGTTGGCGACGCGTTCGACAACCGTCGGCAAGTTGAGCTCCGAGACCGAACGGATACGGCCCGGAATGACGCGGATGACCGCGCTCAGTTCGCCGCGCTGGCGAAAAACGTTGACGCGGAAGCGACCGAGTTCCGCCGTTTCGTAGGCGAGGTCCACCTGCAGATCGGTGGTGAAGCGCCGGCGGTGGTAGTCGTCCAGCAAGACATCGACGGCGCCCTGCATGTCGTCGGAGGTCAACGGTTGGACATCGGGCAACGGCAGGAGGTCACCGTGGATGCGGACACCCGGCGGGTTGCCCGCCTTGAGCATGACATCGGAGGCGTCGGATCGAATGGCGGCGCGCAGGATCTCGTCGAGAGTCATCGACGATCTCCGCGGCGTGTCACCGCACGCGACCCGTTCGCGGCGCCGGTCACGTCGCCCTGCCGCCGCGTTTGGCGTCGGCCTTCGGCGGCTCCGTCCTCGACGGTTCGCCCTTCGCGGTTTCCGCACTCGTCGCTTGCGCGGCGCCTGTGCCGGACATCAATCCAAAGCGGGCACGCAGCTTGGCCTCGATGGTCTGCGCCATTTCGGGATGGTCGCGCAGAAACTCCTTGGTGTTCTCGCGCCCTTGCCCGATGCGTTCGCCGTCGAGGGCGTACCAGGCACCACTCTTTTCGATGATACCGAGCTCGCTGCCCAAGTCGACGAGTTCGCCCTCGTGTGAGATCCCGGTCCCATAGAGGATGTCGAATTCTGCATCCTTGAAAGGCGGTGCCACCTTGTTCTTCACCACACGCACCTTGGTGCGGCTACCGATGACCTCGTCGCCCTGTTTGATGGCGCCGATGCGCCGAATGTCGAGGCGTACGGAGGAGTAGAACTTCAGCGCGTTGCCACCGGTTGTGGTTTCCGGGTTGCCGAACATCACGCCGATCTTCATGCGGATCTGGTTGATGAAGACCAGGATGGTGTTGGAGCGCGAGATCGTCGCCGTCAGTTTGCGGAGTGCTTGCGACATGAGCCGCGCCTGCAGGCCCATTTGCGGATCACCCATGTCACCTTCGAGCTCGGCGCGCGGCACCAGCGCGGCAACGGAGTCCACCACGAGCACATCGACGGCACCGCTGCGCACCAGCGTTTCGGCGATCTCAAGCGCCTGCTCGCCGTTGTCGGGTTGCGAGATGAGGAGATCTTCGGTCTTCACGCCGAGCTTGCGCGCGTAACCAACGTCCAGCGCGTGCTCGGCATCAATGAACGCGCCGATGCCGCCGAGCTTCTGTGCTTGCGCGACAATCTGCAAGGCCAAGGTGGTTTTGCCGGATGATTCCGGTCCGTAGATCTCGATGACGCGACCGCGCGGGACACCGCCGACGCCCAGCGCCAGATCAAGCCCTAGTGAGCCGGTCGACACCACTTGGATGTCGCGGATGTGCGTCTGTTCACCGAGCTTCATGATGGCGCCCTTGCCGAACTGCTTCTCGATCTGGCTGACGGCAAGGTCCAGCGCGCGTACCCTGTTGGCGTCCAATGTCATTGTGATGCTCCTTTATGCCGGCCCAGTGGAATTGTCCATAGCGCAGTATAGACGGCGCCGCCGCGTTGCAACGTGCTGCGATAGAGGGTGACAGCGCTAATGTCGCTTTCGCCGAAGTCGTCGTCAAGATGCGCCTTGCAGACTTCCTCCACGCGGGCCCAGCCGCGTAGACTGTTGACACGGCCGAGCGTCAGATGCGGGGTGAAGGCGCGCTGTTCGCGCTCGAAATCCAGCGGCACGAGCGCGGCGTCGATGCACCGTGCGAGCTCGACCACCCCGTCGCCGTGCAGCCCGACCCATACCACGCGTGGCCGGCGCCAATTTGGGAACGCACCGAGTCCCTGCGCGCGCACATGTAAGGCCGGTTGATCCGCTACGGCGCCAGTGAGTGTCTCGTACACCCGCTGCAAACGCTGCGGCACGACCGAGCCGAGAAACTTCAGTGTAACGTGCAGCCCTTCGGGCCGGACCCAACGCACGTCGGCGGTGATGCGCTTGAG
>Ga0335069_10014286_pt1 | contig 11128 bp, 8 predicted proteins | sample Lox_Sample_11_FD_206714 | JGI IMG/M metagenome (GOLD analysis project Ga0335069, IMG submission 206714) | Soil microbial communities from Loxahatchee National Wildlife Refuge, Florida, United States - Lox_Sample_1.1 | ecosystem: Environmental > Terrestrial > Soil > Wetlands | place: USA: Florida... | reverse complement strand
CCGACTCGATGATCCGCGCCGGCGACGCCGAGCTCGTCGTCACGGGCGGGATGGAGTCGATGTCGAACGCGCCGTACATCCTCGCGAAGGCGCGCTTCGGCTACCGGCTCGGCGACGGCTCGCTCATCGACCTGATGACGCACGACGGGCTCGTCTCGTCCTTCGACGGTCGCCACATGGTCGAGCAGGCGTCGTTCGTCTCGCGCGAGCTCGGCATCTCGCGCGAGGAGCAGGACGCGTGGGCGCTGCGCTCGCACGAGCGCGCGGCCGCGGCGCAGGACGCCGGCCGCTTCGACGACGAGATCGTCCCGGTCGGCGACCTCGCGGCCGACGAGTCCGTCCGCCGCGACACGACGCTCGAGAAGCTCGCCGCGCTGAAGCCCGTCTTCGACCCGGACGGGACGACGACCGCGGGGAACGCGCCCGGCGTGAACGACGGCGCGTCGTGCGTGGTCGTGTGCTCGGAGGAGTTCGCGAAGCGGCGGAGCCTCGAGCCGCTTGCGACGGTGCTCGCGCAGGGCAGGGTCGCCGACGAGTTCGCGTACCTCGCGCGCACGCCCGCGAAGGCCGGCGCCGCCGCGCTCGCGAGCGCCGGCAAGACGATCGGCGAGGTGAAGCGCGTCGAGATCAACGAGGCGTTCGCGTCCGTCGCGACGAACTCGACGAAGCTCCTCGGCGCCGACTCCGACACGGTCAACGTGAACGGCGGCGCGGTCGCGCTCGGCCACCCGATCGGCGCGAGCGGCGGCCGGATCCTCGCGACGATGGTGCACGAGCTCCGCCGCGAGGGCGGCGGCGTCGGGCTCGCCGCGATCTGCTCCGGCGGCGGCCAGGGCGACGCGCTCCTCGTCGAGGTCTAGCCCGAGGGACCTCCGCAGGCGCGCCGCCCGTACTAGGGGGCGATGCGCCGCCTTCTGCTCGCCGCCGTCGTCGCGCTCGCCGTCGCGCCCGCCGCGCGCGCGGACGGGCAGATGCCGTTCGCGACCCAGGGCGGCTCGGGGATCCTCGGCGCCGACGGCTCGACCCGCTACGTCGCGGTCGGCGCGAACGCGGACACCGTCGTCGAGGCGGTGCAGACGAAGGACGGCTCGCTCCGGAACGCGACGACGCTCCTCGGCGCGTACGGCATCCCGGCGATCACGTACGACATCCCGGCCGGGCTCTCGGCCGACGGGAGGACGCTCGTCGTCGCGAATCCGACGCTCGATCCGGTGAGCCGCTTCATCGTGCTCGACCCGCGGACGCTGCGGATGCGCGACGCGTTCGCGCTGCCCGGCAGCTTCGCGTTCGACGCGCTGTCGCCGGACGGTTCGCGGCTCTACCTGATCCAGCACACGCAGGCGCTCGACGGCGACTATGCGCACTACGTCGTGCGCGCGTACGACCTCCGGACCGACACGCTGCTGCCGGGCCGCATCGCCGACCGCACGCAGAAGAGCTGGGTGATGAACGGCTATCCGCTGACACGCGTGACGAGCGCCGACGGACGCTGGGTCTACACGCTGTACCAGAACGGCGGCGACGGCTACCCGTTCGTCCACGCGCTCGACACCGTTCGCGGCGTCGCGCACTGCATCGGGCTGCCGCTCGAGAGCTCGAACGGCGTCTACAACCTCGTGCTCTCGCTCCGGAACGGCGGGCGGACACTCGCCGTCGGCTGGAAGAGCGGCCGGCCGTGGCTCGACGTCGCGACCGGGACGTGGGCGATCACGCCGGCGCACCGCGCGACGCCGTGGGGCTGGATCGCGGCCGGGCTCGGCGTCGTCGCGATCGGGCTGCTACTGCTCGGGCTCCGTCTCCGTCAGAAAGTCAAGCAGCAGCCGCGTGACGAGCGCCGGCTCGCGGAGCGTGAGGTAGTGGTCTGAGTCGACCTCGGTGCGGCGCGCGTTCGGCGCCTCGCGCTCGACGATCTCCCCGACCTCCCGGAAACCCGGTGGGTCGTGCCGCGCGGTCACGACGAGCGTCGGCGCCGCGAGCTCGTCGAGACGCGGCCTCGCCGGGCTCGGCGCGGGGCGGGGATCGACTCCCGGCGGCAGCGGGCTCGCGTCAGGTGTCGCGTGCCACAGCTCGCGCATCAGGTCGTCCGCGCCGAGCGGTGCCCACACCTCGAAGTCGATCTCCATCGCGCGCTCGAGGTCGCCCGCCTCGAGCGCCGCCTCGAACGCGGCGTCCTGCTCCGCGGTGTACGCGTCCGCGTCGTGGCCGGAGAGCGCGGGGCACACGCCCGCGAGCGCCCGGCACCGCTCCGGCGCGGCGAGCGCCGCGTCGAACGCGACGAGCCCGCCGAACGAGAGGCCGACGAGCGCGGCGCGCGGGGCCTCGACCCAGTCGAGCAGCCCGAGCAGATCCTCGACATGGGAGAACGGTGCCGCCGGCCCGGTCGAGCGCCCGAAGAAGCGCAGGTCGTATCGCACGACGCGGAACCGCTCGGCGAGCGGCGCCACCTCCGGCTCCCACAGCCGCGAGTCGCCGAGGCCGCCGTGGACGAGCACGACCGCCGGGCCGTCGCCCGCCTCGTCGTACCAGAGCCTCGCACCGTTCACCTCGGCCGTCCCCACGGCGCGACGATAGCCTCCGCGCGTGGCCTTCGAGCATGTCCTCGTCGTCGGCGCCGGCCAGATGGGCGGCGGGATCGCGCAGGTCGTCGCCGCGTCCGGCCGCCGCGTCTCCCTCCACGACGCCGCGCCGGGCGCCGTCGAGCGCGGCGTCGAGACGATGCGCAAGAGCCTGACGCGGCTCGCGGAGAAGGGCGGCGCCGATCCCGACGAGGTGCTCGGCCGCGTGACCCCGGTCGACGGGCTCGTCCCGGCCGACCTGATGATCGAGGCGGTCGTCGAGGACCCGCAGGTGAAGGAGGCGCTCTTCCGTGAGGCCGACGCGGCGCTGCCGCCGGAGGCGATTCTCGCGTCGAACACCTCGTCGATCCCCATCTCCAGCCTCGGGGCGGCGACGAGCCGTCCCGAAGCCGTGATCGGCATGCACTTCTTCAACCCGGTCCCGGTGCTCGCGCTCGTCGAGGTGATCCGCGGGCTCGAGACGTCCGACGAGACGGCCGCGGCGATCACGCAGCTCGCCGTCGACCTCGGCAAGACGCCGGCGCAGGCGCGCGACTTCCCGGGCTTCGTCTCGAACCGGATCCTGATGCCGTTCATCAACGAGGCGGCGTACGCGCTGCTCGAGGGCGTCGCGGAGCCGGAGGACATCGACACGATCGCGAAGCTCGGGTTCGCGCATCCGATGGGGCCGCTCGCGCTCGCCGACCTGATCGGCCTCGACACGTGCGTCGCGATCATGGAGGTGCTGCACCGCGGCCTCGGCGACCCGAAGTTCGCGCCGTGCCCGCTCCTCCGCCAGTACGTGCAGGCCGGCCGCCTCGGGCGGAAGTCGGGCCGCGGGTTCTACGAGTACTAGATCCCGGGCGACTTCGGCTTCGGGACGGCGACGCGCACCCAGCTCACGATCTTCCCGTGCTTCACGACGAAGAGCGCCGCCGCCTTCTCGCCGGGGCCGTCGCACCTGTGCTTCGGGCGGTGGCCGAGGACGAACGTCGCGACCACGGACCCGTCCTTCTGCACGTCGAGCGCGACGACCTTGCCGGCGCACGGGAGCGAGTTGTTGAACTCGACCGCGAGCTCGTGCGACACGAGCGGCACCGACACGCTGCCCTCGACGATGCGGGCGTTGTGCGCGAAGAGGCTCGCCGCGGCCTCGTTGTCGTTCGCGTTCAGCGCCTTGCTCCAGGCGCGGACGACCTCGGACGGCGTCGGAGTCGCCGCCACCGCTCCCGAGCCCGCCGCCGCCACGACGAGCACGGCTCCGAGAGCCAGGGCCTGCCTCACGCCCGGACTATAGTCCGGCGCGTGGACTTCGAGCTGAGCCCGGAGCAGCGCGAGATCCAGGCGCTCGCCCGGGAGGTCGCGCGCCAGGAGATCGAGCCGCACGCCGCCGAGTGGGACCGCGAGCACCGGTTCCCGCGCGACGTGTTCGCGACGCTCGCCGAGGTCGGGCTGATGGGCGTCTGCGTGCCGGAGGAGTACGGCGGCGCCGGCGCGGACTTCCTCTCGTACGTGCTCGTCCTCGAGGAGCTCTCGCGCGCGGACGCGGGTGTCGGAGTGACGGTCGCGGTGCACACGAGCGCCGCGACGCTGCCGCTGCTCATGTTCGGCACCGAGGAGCAGAAGGCGCGGTTCGTGCCGCCGCTCGCGCGCGGCGAGCAGATCGGCGCGTTCGCGCTGACGGAGCCGGAGTCCGGCTCCGACGCCGGCGCGCTCCGCACGCGCGCGGACGCCGACGGCGACGGCTGGCGGATCACCGGCGCGAAGCAGTGGATCACGAACGGCCGCTTCGCCGGCACGTTCATCCTGTTCGCGCGAACCGACCAGGACACGCCGGGTGCGCGCGGCGTCAGCGCGTTCGTCCTCGACGCGGAGCACGTCCGCGTCACGCGCGACGAGGAGAAGCTCGGGCTGAACTCGTCCGCGACGAACGACATCGTCGTCGAGGGCGCGCACGTCGGCCGCGACCGGCTGCTGCACGAGGAGGGCAAGGGCTTCACCGTCGCGATGGCGACGCTCGACGGCGGGCGGATCGGGATCGCGGCGCAGGCGGTCGGGATCGCGCAGGCCGCGTACGACGTCGCGCGCGAGTACGCGAAGGAGCGGGTCGCGTTCGGGCAGCCGATCGCGCGCTTCCAGGCGATCCAGCAGAAGCTCGCCGACATGTCGACGGAGATCGACGCGGCGCGGCTGCTGACGCAGCGCGCCGCCGTGCTGAAGGAGCGCGGCGAGCCGCACGCGGAGGCGGGCGCGAAGGCGAAGCTCTTCGCGTCGGAGATGGCGCGCCGCCAGACGGCGGAGGCGATCCAGATCCTCGGCGGCTACGGGTACACGAAGGAGTTCCCCGTCGAGCGCTACTACCGCGACGCGAAGGTGACCGAGATCTACGAGGGGACGAGTGAGATCCAGCGGCTCGTGATCGCGCGCTCGATCCTCGACCTTCAGGCGAGCTCGGCCGCCGAGGCGACGCGCGCGTAGCCGCCGGCGAGCGCCGCGAGGAACGCGGCGTGGACGTCGGCCGCGGCGACCTCGCGTCCGTCGAACGTGAGGCTCGGCGCGGCGCACGCGTCGTGCGCGACGCTCGTGTCGAAGCCGAGGTCGGCGGCGGCGCGGACCGTTGCGTCGACGCACATGCTCGTCTGCATTCCGCACACGACGAGCGTGTCGACGCCGCGCTCGCGGAGGAACGACTCGAGGCTCGTCTCGAGGAAGCTGTTCGGGTGCTCCTTCCGGATGACGGTCTCGCCGTCGGCGGGCGCGACGCGCTCGTTGATCTCGACGCCCTCGGTGCCGGGGCGGAAGAAGCGCGCGTCCGGCGCGTCCCACACGTGCTGCATGTGGACGACGGTCTCGCCGCTCCGCCGGAACGCGTCGAGGAGATGCCGCGCCCGGCCCGCGGCCTCCTCGGGCCCGGCGAGCGGGAACGCGCCGCCCGGGAAGTAGTCGTTCTGGATGTCGACGACGACCAGCGCGCGCGTCATTCGCTCTCCTCTCCGTCGGGCTGCCACTCGTAGAGCGCGTCGGGCGTCTTCTCCTCGTTGCCCGACCCGTCCGTGAGCATGACGGCGCGGCAGCCGCGGCGCTCGTAGAACCGCCGCGCGGCCTCGTTCTGCTGGAAGACCCAGAACGTGAACCCGCCCGGTCGTCGCTCCTTCGCCTTCGCGAGGAGCGCGCTGCCGGCGCCGCCGCCCTGCGCGTCCGGGTGGACGTAGAGCGCGTCGAGCTGCTCGGCGAGCGCCGCCATCCCGACGATCCGGCCGTCGTCCTCCGCAACCCAGACCTCGTCCCGTGCGATGACCCGCGCGATGTGCGCGCGGTCCTCCTCGGCCGTGTGGAGCATCGGGAGGAACGTCAGCGTCCGGAACGAGGCGGTGAAGACGGCCGCGACGGCGTCGGCGTCGTCCGGTGTGGCGAGCCTGACCTCCACGCGGCCTAATCTAAGGGGAATGAGCCGTAGGCTGGACGGAGGCGACCCAGGAGCGGAGATGCCGGCTCGGCCGGCGTCGGAGCGGGAATGAGCCCGCGCCGCCCCGACGAGCCCGTCCGCCTCACGACGATCTACACGCGCGGCGGCGACAAGGGCGAGACGAGCCTCGGCGACGGCTCGCGCGTCCCGAAGAGCGACCCTCGGATCGCCGCGTACGGCGCGGTGGACGAGCTGAACGCGCAGCTCGGCGTCGTCCTCGCGGGCGAGCTGCCCGACACGCTGCGCGCGGCGCTCGCGCGCGTGCAGAACGAGCTCTTCGACGTCGGCGCGGACCTCTCCGTCCCGTTCCCCGGCGAGGGGCGGCTGCGCGTGACGCAGGAGCAGATCGACGCGCTCGAGCGCGACTGCGACGCGCTGAACGAGCCGCTGCCCGAGCTGAAGAGCTTCGTCCTTCCCGGCGGCTCGGAGGCGGCCGCGCGGCTCCACGTCGCGCGGACGGTCGCCCGGCGCGCCGAGCGGGACGCGCTCGCGGCCGACGCGGCGGTCGGCGTCGACCCGCTCGCGCTCGTCTACCTGAACCGGGTCTCGGATCTCCTCTTCATCGCGGCGCGCGCCGCGAACGCGGCGGCGGGCGTCGACGAGCCGCTCTGGAAGCCGGGCGGCTAGCGCTTCCGGCCGGCGGGCGTGCGGGTCGGCGGCACGGCGAGCGCCGAGACGGTCTTCGCGAGCTTCGTCTTGACGGCGGCCTTCGTGAGGACGACGTTCGCGCCGAAGCGGCGGGCACGCGCGGCCTTCGCCGGGCTGTTCGTGACGGCGATCAGCTTCACGCCCGGGAAGACGAGGCGCAGGTTGTGGATGAGGCGCACGCCGTACTCGTCGACGTCGACGACGACGACCTGGACGTTGCGCCTCCGGTTCGCCGCGATCGTGAAGGTCGACGAGTCGGAGCCCGCCACGACGCGCTGTGCCGTCTTCGTGCCGTTCGGGAGCTTCTTCGGCAGCTGCGTGCCGGCGACGACGACGTCCACGGTCCGCCTCGGCGACGCCTTCATCGCCGCGAGCGAGCGGTAGACGCGGACGGCGTTCGTCCGATGGAAGACCGCGGGGCCGCCGACGACCGTCGCCGTCGAGCGCAGCGTGTACATCGTGCCGGCCTTGCGGGCCGCCTTCGGCAGGAGCAGCTTGCGGATCGCGACCTTGCCGCGCGTCACCGTGTGCCAGGTCTTCAGCACCCTGTGCTTCCTGTTCACGAGCTGGAGCGTGACGTTCATCGGGCGCGTCATGCCGAACATGTAGACGCCGACCCACTTCCGCTGCGCGAGCGGCACGCCCTTCGCGTCGACGACGGAGAAGCCGTTCTTCGTGACGACCGTCGAGCCGTCGGAGAGCTCGAAGCCGACCGCGCTGCCGACCGGCGCGATGCGCAGGCCGACCGGGCCGACGACGGTGCCGGCGGGCGAGGTCGAGTTGCCGACGGTGATGTCGCCGACGGTGAACCCGGCCGCGATGAGGGCCGCGCGCGCCTGGTCGAGCGTCAGGCCGACGAGGTTCGGGACGAGGCGGAAGTTCGGCGTCGGCTGGCTCGAGTTGCCGCTCGAGTCGACCGCGACGACCGCGTACGTGTGGGCGTCGTTCGGGTCGTACGGGCCGACGACGTACTGCGTCTGGGTCGCGTCGACGTTCGCGACCGGGTTGCCGTCGACGAGGACGATGTAGTTCGCCGCGCCGCCGCCCGGCGGAGGCGACCACGACAGGACGAGGTTGCCGTTGCTCACCGCGGCCGAGACGTTCGTCGGGGACGCCGGCGGCTGGATGTCCGCCGTGAGGGCGAAGAGCGAGAGATGGCGCGTGAGGATGTGGACGGCGTTGCCGCTGACGTAGTAGCCGTCGTTCCAGCCGGCCGGCAGCGTGCCGGGTGTCGGGACGGCCTCGAGCATGCGCCACGTGCCGGCGCCGGGGTCGTAGGTCGCCGCGTTGACGCCGCCGCCGGTCGAGTTCTGCATCGTCACGTCGAGCGGCTGCGTGAAGGCGTGCACCGAGCCGCCCGCGAGGGCCCAGTACGCGCTCACGTCGACGACGGACTTCAGCGCGACCGTTGCGGTCGGCGCGGCCGTCGGCGCGGTCGGGTCGACGCGGACGACGAGCCAGTCGTTCGGGCCGCCGCCCGACCAGTCGTTCGCCGGCATCGTGACGCTCATCTGGCCGTCGGCCGAGGTGAGGGTCGTCGCGCTCGTGGCCGAGCCGTTCTTCTCGACGTACGGCTGGGTCGCGGTCGGGGCCGGGTAGACCGTGAAGTGGATCCGGAACGGCATCGTCTTGCCGACGGCGTCGTCGAGCGTGCCGGAGAGCGTATGCGGGCCGGGCGACAGGGCGCCGGTGGCGAAGTCGACGTGCGTGCCGGTGATCGTCGGGGCGACCGTCGGGTTGCCGTCGAGCGTGACGCCGCTGAGCGTGACGATCTCGCTCGTGTCGAAGGCGATCGAGGTGGCGGTCGCCGGCGCGGTGCCGTCGAGCGGGGCCGACGTGACGATCGACGGAGCCGTGTTGTCGATCCGGACGTTCGTCGCGATGTCGGTGCCCTGGTTGCCGAGCGCGTCGACCGCGACCGCGCGGATGTCGTAGACGGCGTCGCCGACGGTCGTCGTGTCGAAGCTCGCGCCCCACGGCGACGCGTGGTCGACGGAGATGTTCGTCCACGTGTTGGCGCCGGCCGGGCTGATCTCGAAGGTGACGGAGACCGCAGCCGGGCCGCTCACCGTCGCGCTCAGCGGCACGGTGCCGGAGATGTTCGCGCCCGGGTTCGTCAGGACGACGGTCGGCGCGGTCGAGTCGACGTGGACGGTGACCGGGGTCGTCGTCTTCGTGTTGCCCGCGTTGTCCGTGATCACGAGGCGGATGTCGTAGTTCGCCGTCGGCACCGCGGAGGCGTCCCACGTGACGTCGTACGGGGCGGACGTGTCGGTCGTGATCGTCGTCCACGTGTTGAGGCCGGCCGGCGAGTACTCGAACCGGACGCTCGCGACGCCGGAGCCGCCGTCGGACGCGGTCGCGGAGAGCTGCGCGGCCGGGCCGCCGATGGTCTGGCCGGCGGTCGGGACGATGAGCGAGCCGGTCGGGTTCGTGTTGTCGACGAGGACGGAGACGATCGGGCTCGTGCCGGTGTGGCCGGCCTGGTCGGTCGCGATCGCGCGCAGGTCGTAGCTGCCGTCGGTGAGGCCGCCGGTCGCCCACGCGCTCGTCTGGAACGGCGGGCCCACCGTCGCGATCGACGTCCACGAGGAGCCGCCGTTCGGCCGGTACTGGAACTCGACCGTCGAGGTGTCGGCGTCGCTCGTCGCCGAGAGCGTCGGGGTGCCGGAGACCGCCGCGCCCGGGTTCGACAGGGTCGGCGTCGGGGCGTGGTTGTCGACGTTGACGGTGACCGGGGCGGAGGTCGTCGAGTTGCCGGCCGGGTCGGTCGCGCGCACCTGGATCTGCACCGGGCCGTCGCCGACGGTCGTCGAGTCCCAGGTGGCGGTCGCGGAGGAGTTGCTCGCGACGACGGTGCCGTTGACGAGGTAGTCGTAGGTGAGCGGGTTCGCGTCCGACGCGCTCGCGGTGATCGTCACGCTCGAGCCGCTGACGAAGGAGCCGGCCGTCGGCGCGCCGACCGAGGAGCTCGGGGCGGTGTTGTCGACGACCACGACGCCCGCGCCGCCGGAGTGGAGGTCGATCGCCGAGACGTTCGACGCGTTGTCCGTGATCAGCGCCTGCAGGTGGTACGCGCCGTCGGCGACGGCCGTCGTGTCCCAGCTCGCCGAGTACGTGCCGGACGTCCCGGTCGAGTCGGTGCCGATCGTCGTCCACGTCGTGCCGTCGGGCGAGTACTGGAACGTGACGGACGCGATGCCGGCGCCGGAGTCGGTCGGCGTCGCGGTGACGTTGACGGTGCCGCGCAGGTAGTCGGAGGCCGAGCAGCTCGGGCAGGCCGGCGGCGTCGCGTCGATCTTGACGACGACGGAGTGCTGCGCCTCGACGTTGCCGGCGTTGTCGACCGACTGGAAGGTGATCGTGTGCGTGCCGTCGTTCGACCCGTTCGACGGCGCCGGGATCAGCACCGAGGTGCCGTGCTGCGTCGCGCCGTTGTCGATCGAGTAGAGCGTGTCGCTGACGCCCGAGCCGGCGTCCGTCGGGGTCAGCGTCACGGTGACGTCGGTCGCCGAGAAGCCGGCCGGGATGCCGGAGGCGGTCGTGACCGGCGGCGTGTTGTCGACGCGCCGCGCGCCCACGACGCTCGGTGCGCTGACGTTGCCGGCCGCGTCGGTGACGATCGCGCGGACGTCGTAGAGGCCGTCGGAGACGCCCGTCGTGTTCCAGCTCGCACCGACCGGCTGCCACGTCGCGCCGCCGTCACCGGAGACCGAGTACGCGGTCGAGACGATGCCGGAGGCGTTCGCGCCCGGGTCGTTCGTGCCGGCCGGATTCGTCGAGAGGACGACGGTGCCGCGGAGGTTCGCGCCCGGGTCGTTCAGCTGGACGACCGGCGGCGTGTTGTCGACGAGGCGGTCCGTGACCGGCGTCGAGGCCTGGACGTTGCCGGCGACGTCGGTCGCGACGGTGCGGAAGTCGTAGTGGCCGTCGGCGAGCGTCGTCGTGTCGAGCGACGTCGAGTACGGCGCGGTCGTCGAGGTGCCGGCGGTCGTCCACGTGTTCGCGCCGGCCGGCGAGTACTGGAAGTCGACGTGGTCGACGCCGGAGCCGGGCTGACCCTGCGGGTCGACCGGGTCGGCCGCAGTGCCGGTCAGCGAGACCGTGCCGCGGAGGTACTGGCCCGGGTCGTCCTGCGCCGTGACCGGCTTCGTGTTGTCGATCTTCACGTTCGCGACGGTCGCCGACGTCGTCTGGTTGCCGGCGAAGTCGGTCACGAGGACGCGCATCTGGTAGACGCCGTCGGTCACGGCCGTCGTGTCCCAGGCGCCCGGCGTCGCGATCGTCGCCCACGTCGTGCCGTCGGCCGAGTACTGGTACGTGACGGTCGCCGGGTCGATGCCCGAGGCGTAGCCGTTCGTCGTCGGGTCGCCGGTGACGGACGAGAGGGCGACGGTGCCGCGGATCGCGTGCGCCGCGTTCAGCGCCGCCGGGTCGTTCAGCGTCGCCGTCGGCAGCG
>Ga0335069_10014285_pt1 | contig 11128 bp, 7 predicted proteins | sample Lox_Sample_11_FD_206714 | JGI IMG/M metagenome (GOLD analysis project Ga0335069, IMG submission 206714) | Soil microbial communities from Loxahatchee National Wildlife Refuge, Florida, United States - Lox_Sample_1.1 | ecosystem: Environmental > Terrestrial > Soil > Wetlands | place: USA: Florida... | reverse complement strand
GAGCCCGAGCGCGATCGACGGAGAGGAAGCCTGCAAAGGCACTTTCTGAAAAGGTCAGCGAGGGTCTAAACGCGAGCTACTGGCCGAGAGGAATGAGTTCAACATCACCTCGGGACTCTTAATTTGTACCCGTCATGTGGGGACGGGACAGCGCTTCGAAGTTCAGCGTTGACAAACACCCCATTTCGTCTGGAAAGCCGGAGCACGGCTCCGAAGCGGTTTTCCCCAAGGGCCACAGGCTAGGAACTGTTTTGCCAGCGCCCGATGGGTGTTTCCCCGTCCGGTTCCCTCCTTCAGGGACCCTGCGTGACAGGCAGAGGCGCAGGGGTCTCGAGTTGCCTTCGCAGAATGGCATTCTTCTGCGGAATCTCGGCGACAGCGTCGGCGTGGACGATGTAGGCGCCTCGCGGCAAAGTCGTTCCGAATGGTATCTGCAAGTTAGTCATCCCTGCCTTCAGCTTGAACCGCTGGTAGCCCAGGGCCGTGGCCCGGCCAATGTCGTTGACACCTACCACGATAAAAGTCAGGTCGAAATCGTCCTTGGACCCGTTCGAAACCTGTACGATGCCGTCGATCCGGTTCCCGCGTACTAACGGCATCTGCAGCCAGTCCAGCACCAGACTCGCCGTGACGCTCGCAGTGAGGTCTTTGTTGATGCTATGTGCTGGATGTCCAGAATCTTCAACTGTTACGGTAAAAGGGAATATCCCGGACTTGGCCGGCCGCCCCTTCAACACACCGTCCGGAGTCAGTTCCAATCCCCCCGGAAGATCGCCCGAGGCGACTTTCCAGTGGTATGGCGGAATTCCACCCTGCGCATGCAGAACGATGTGGACGTCAATCCCAGCATCGACCGCTGAAATGGTATCTTCGATGACAGCGAGCGGCTGCACTGTTTGCGCGAGTGCGAAAGCGCTGCAGAACACTGCTATCAGGCTCACATTTCGAAGCATGCCCGCCACATCTCACTTCCTGCATTGATTTTACGCTGCTTGCAGCGTACAAGAATTCCATATGTCACGCCCCGCCGTACCTCTTCTCCTTCTCGCTTTTTACGGACTTTTCTCCCTTCCAGGAGCGGCTCAGGTCCCGTCCGCCCCCAAGGCAGACGACTCCACCGAGGCCGTGATTTTCGAGAAGATCCTGAACCGCGCCCGATTTGAGAATGACGGCACCGGAACCGAGGAGACAGAAGCGGTAATCCGCATCCAGAGCCGTGCTGGCGTGGAGCAGTTCGGCCAGCTTGTCTTTGGCTATTCGGCGGCGACCGAGCAGCTCACTGTCGATTACGTCCGCGTGCGCAAGCCCAACGGCGAGGTCGTGACAACGCCAGATTCCACCGCCCAGGATTTCGCGCCGGACATTCTCAAAGAGGCCCCGATGTACAGCGACTACCGCCAGCGGCATATCTCGGTCGCCTCGCTCCAGCCCGGAGACACGATCGAGTACCGCACTGTCACTCGCATCGTGACTCCGCTTGCCGCCGGGAACTTTTGGTACGAGCACACATTTCCCAAGAGTGTGGTCCTGAACGAAGATCGTCTGGAAATCGATATCCCCAAGACGCGCGAGGTCGAGTTCAAGGCTCCTAACCGGAAACCAGAAACCAAGGAATCAGGGGACCGCCGAACATACACCTGGGTTGTCAAAGACATCCGCCCCGGCCGGGACAAGGATCAGGATCGTGACGAGGATGATGATCCCGGCCCCGACGTTCAACTCAGCACGTTCACAGATTGGAAGCAAGTCGCGCACTGGTATGCCCTGCTTCAAAGCGAGCGAGTGGTCGTCGACGAGAATATGCGGAAGAAAGCTGCGGAGATCACGAAGGGTGCGACCACTCCGGAAGAGAAGGCCCGCCGTCTCTACGATTACGTGGCACGCAACATCCGTTATGTAAGCCTGTCATTCGGCATCGGCCGGTACCAGCCGCATGCGGCGTCCGATGTTTTCCAGAACGGATACGGCGACTGTAAGGATAAACACACTCTCCTGGCATCTCTGCTCAAGGCAGAAGGGATCCAGAGTTCTCCCGTTCTGATTCACCACGACCGCAAGCTCGATGCTGACGTTCCTTCTCCGGCGCAGTTCGATCATGTCATCACGGCGGCCCGCATCGGCGCAGGAATCACGTGGCTCGACACGACGACCGAAATTGCGCCATACGGAATGCTCCTTTATCCACTGCGCAATAAACAGGCCGTGCTCGCATCCGAAGGCCCGGACGGCGGCCTTGTGCGTACTCCTGCGGATTCGCCGGTGAAGGATTTCGCGCGCTTTCTTGTCGAGGGCAAATTCTCGGAATTCGGCGCCTTCGATGCCACCGTGGAATTCACAGCGCAGGGTGACCGGGACTACCCGATGCGCGCCGGCTTCCGTCAGGTACCGGAAGCGCGCTGGAAGGACTTCGTCGGAGTGGTCTCGGCCAGTTGGGGACTGCCAGGAGACGTTGATGATGTTCACCTCGATCCAATTGAAGATACGTCCAAACCCTTTCACCTGAAATACCATCTGCGGCAGGACAACTACTTCCAGGTGCCTTCCGCCAACACGAATTTCCGGCCGATTCCCCCGCTCGGTGTTCCCGCGGTGACGACTTCCACGAAGAGCAAAGAACCCTTCCAGATCGGTCCGACGGGCGAAGTAGACTACCGCATCCGCTTGCAGTTCCCGGCCAATTTCGCCGTGCGCGCTCCATCCGCCGTAAAGATGGCGCGGGACTATGGCGAGTACTCCTCTTCTTACATGCAGTCGAAGGGCTTGCTCGAAGGCGAACGGAAGCTGATCGTCAAGTTGAACGAGTTGCCGGCCGCGCGCCGCGCCGACTATGAATCATTTCGCAACGTCACACGCAGCGACGAGGGGCAGGTCCTGACCGCGAGTATCCTGGCCCCGGCCACTCCGCGCACCGAAGTGAGCGCCACGACGCTCGCTGGCAATGCTTCCGAATTTCATAAAGCCGGATTGAAGGCCTTGCAGAGCAAGGACTACCGCAGCGCAGTGGACCTGCTGAGACGCGCTGTGGAGCAGGACGCGAAGCTGGAGGAAGGCTGGTACGACCTGGGCCTCGCGTATGCCGGTGAGAACAATCACACGGACGCGATCCGCGCGTTTCGCAAGCAGATTGAACTCGATCCGAATCACAAGAGCGCCAACGGCGAATTGGGCCAGGAACTGCAACAGGCGGGGCAGACCGAGGAAGCGATCGCCGCCTACCGCAAGCAACTCGAAACTACCCCCTTTGACAAAGTGACGCACAAGAATCTCGGCATGTTGCTTGCGCAACTCGGCCGCGACGCGGACGCCCGTACCGAACTCGAGACCGCATCGTCCATCCCGCCGGACGATCCCGAAACCAGAATGTCGCTCGCACAGGTATACAAACGGCTGGGCGAGAATACAAAAGCCGCCGAATTGATGAAGAGCCTGACTGGAGCAGCCGGCGCTGATACCGATCAGGATATGTTTGCGGCAGCGCTTACTCCGGACGCCGATCCTACCCAGACCGAGAACGAAGCTCGCCAGGTCTTGTACGACCTCGGCGACCAGTTCGACTCCGGCGAGTACGATCGCCTCGGCCCTTCGGCATTCTCCGCGATGCGCCTGGTGGCGCTCGCCTGGGCCCGGATCGGATGGGCGAAATTTTTGCGTGGCGAGAATCTCGAAGCGATGCAGTTTCTCAATTCTGCATGGCTGCTGAGTCAGTCCGGAACGGTTGCCAATCGCCTCGGCCAGGCTCTGGAGAAGCAGGGTCAGCGCGACAAGGCGCGTCAGATGTTTGCGCTCGCGGTCGCGGCAGGGGGAAGTGTGACAGCCGACTCACGCGACCGCCTCGCTAAACTGAGCGGCGACTCCGTCCAGGAGGATCTGGCAAAGGCGGTCGCCGATCTTGTCCGCAACCGTACCGTTCAACTCGGGCCGATTTCTTCTAAAACCGCCTCGGCACGCTTCAACCTTGTCTTCGACGCCTCGCCTCGTCCGGATCGTGCCGAATTTGTGCAGGGTGACGAATCGCTGGGCTCCGCCGCCGCACACTTGCGTGAAAAGGATTTTCCCGTAAAGTTCCCTGATGTTTCTTCGGTGAAGATCATTCGTCAGGGTCAGCTGAACTGCACCAGTTCGGGTTGCTCGGTGGAACTGCTTCCGATTGAGAAGACGCAGCCTGCTGGACAGGGTGCCGTCAGCAAGTGACATCGTCCGTCAAAATGCCGGCGATTTGGAATCCGATTCCCGGTCACATTTCCCTGTGCGCCTTCCCCTCGACGCTTTCGTATCCCCTCCGATAATCTATTGGGTTTGTCATGGAGGCCCTCATGCGGGAGGCCGTCGAACGTCTGTGGCCGGAAATTCAATGGATCAGCAACACGAAGCTTCGTGAACAGGTAATGCAGACCTGGATCAAGGCTCTCGAGCGCAGCCCGCTGACACCCGACGACCTGAATCAGATCCCGTTCACGCTGTTGGTGCCGAACTGCCCGATAACTTTCATGGAGCACAAGCGCTGCGTCGTGCACATCGCGCGGGACGCCGCCAAGGCCATGGACAGCTTCATGGGCAGGGCATTGCCCGTCAATCACGACGTGGTCATCGCCGGCGCAATCCTCGCCGACGTGGGCAAGCTCCTGGAATATGAGATCGGGCCCGATGGCAAGAGCAAGCAGAGCGAGCGCGGCGAGGCGCTGCGCCACCCATTCACCGGTGTGGCTTTGGCGATCGAGTGCGGCGTGCCGGATGACGTTTGCCACATCATTGCCGCCCACGCCGCCGAAGGCGACCTGGTGAAGCGCACCACCGAAGCTTTCATCGTGCATCACGCCGACTTCATGGCGTTCCTGCCGTTCAAGAACCCGAAGAACGTGAAGGTCAGGTGACGAGAAGAGGAACAGGTCACAGGAAAGAACGAAATTGGATCGAGTCCGTAGGGAAGACACATATCGGTATTCATTAAGGAGCCGCCCTTGTCCGCGCCACAATCCAGCAAAGAAACCATCACCGCCAAAATGGCCCGCTGGGCCGCCGGTCTCGAATACAAACAGCTCTCGCAGGACGCTACCTACCAGGCCAAACGCTATTTGCTCGATTCCGTTGGTTGTGCGCTCGGCGGCTACAAGCAGCATGACGTCATCATCGCTCTCGGCGTGCTAAGAGAAGTCGCCGGACGCGGCCCCGCCACCGTCATCGGCACGGGCGAGAAGATCGACGCCGTCTCCGCCTCGCTGGCCAACGCGCTGATGATCCGCTGCATGGACTACAACGACATCTACTGGAAGCAGGACCCGTCGCACCCGTCCGACATCTTTCCCGCGGCGATGGCCTGCTGCGAGCGCGCGAAGACCGACGGCAAGGAACTGATCGTCGGCTTCGTCCTCGGGCACGAATTTGAAATGCGCCTTTGCGAAGCGGCGTTCCCTGGCATCCGCGAGCGCGGATGGCATCACGCGACCCTCACTGCATTCGCCTCGCCCATCGTTGCCGGACGCGCGCTGCGCCTGCCCTGGGAACAGATTCAACACGCCATCGGGATTTCGGCCTCGCACCATTGCACGCTGGGCTCGGCGGTGTCGGGAAAGCTGACGATGATCAAGAACACGGTCGACCCGATGGCCACCCAGGCCGGCGTGTTTGCCGCCCTGCTCGCGGAGAAGGGCTACACCGGCCCTGAGCACGTTCTCGACGGCAAAGAGGGCCTGGTGCATTGCCTTGGCCCGGAGTGGAAGCTCAACATCCTCACCGACGGCCTCGGTGAATCCTGGCGCATCACGCAGTGCGGCATGAAGTTCTTCCCCACGGAAGCGCTGACGCATGCGCCGATCTCGGCTGTGCTCGATCTGGTCAAAGAAAATGACCTGCATCCCGAGAACGTAGAGAAGATTCAAATTCGGTCTCTCGCGCGGGCAGCCGATATCCTCTCCGACCCGAGCAAGTACGATCCGCACACGAAGGAGACGGCTGACCATTCGCTGCCTTACGTGATTGCCGCCGCGTTGGCAGAGCGCCAGGTGACGCCGGCGCAATTCGAAATGCAGAAGATCATGGACCCGACCATCCGGGCGCAGCTGAAAAAGGTGGAAGTGGTCGCCGATCCCGAGATCGAGAAAGTTTTCCCGGCTCTGCAACGCGTGATCGTCAACGTCACGACGACCGACGGTCGCAAGCTCTCGAAGCAGCTCGACTACCCGAAGGGCGATCCGCGCAACCCGTTGACCGACGCCGAGATTGAAGAGAAATTTTCGGCGCTGGCTGACGGCATGCTGTCGGAGAAAGCGCAGAAGAAACTGGTCGATGCCATCTGGAACCTGGAGAAGATCGGCTCGGTCTCGAAGCTGATGGCGCTGATGAAAGCGGATGTGAAGAAGAAGGCCGGCGCGAAGGCAAAGCCGGCGAAATCCAAGGGTAAGAAGAAATAATGGCGCGGTTCTGACTTTGCGGCCTTCGCGGCCTGCTTTGCGAACTTTGCGGTTAAAAGCTAGAACCGCAAAGACCGCGAAGAATTCGCAAAGATCGCCAAGGTGGCACAGGAAGAGAAACCCAATGGTCGACGTTACGCAAACAATCTCCGCCGCCTTGACCACCCGCTACACGAAGCTAGCGGCCGGGGTCCGCGACCTCGCCGCTCCGCTCTCTGACGACCAGTTCTGGAGCAAGCCGTTCTCTTTCGGCAACAGCTTCGGACACCTGATCCTGCACCTGACCGGCAACTTGAACTATTACATCGGAGCGCAGATCGCGGAAACGGGTTATGTCCGCGACCGCCCGCGCGAATTTTCTGATGCCTCGCGTCCCTCGAAACAGGAGGTCATGCAGAAGTTCGACGCGGCCGTCGCGACGGTGCTCGAAACAATCGGCAAGCAGTCGGCCGACGACTGGTCGAAGCCGTACTCAGCCACCGGTGCCGACGCGAGAGATCGCTTTGAAATGGTGCTGCAATGCGCGACGCACCTGCACCACCATGTTGGGCAGATGATGTATTTGGTGTTTGAGCTGAAGAAGAATGCGTAGGTGATTTATGGGTCAGACTATTACTGAAAAAATCGCGCAGAAACACATGGCCGAGGGACCGAACCGCCCGCTTCGTGCCGGAGACTTTCTTTCCATCCGCCCGCATCGCTGCATGACCCACGACAACACATCGGCGGTCATGAGCAAGTTCAAGGGGATCGGCGCGAAGAAAGTCAAAGACCCGAACCAGCTGACCTACGCGCTCGACCACGACATTCAGAATCACGACGAATCGAACCTGAAGAAGTACCGCGCCATCGAGGCCTTCGCCAAAGAACACGGCGTCGATTTTTATCCCGCCGGGTCGGGCATCGGACACCAGATCATGGTGGAGCGCGGATACGTTGTGCCCGGATCGTTTGTCGTCGCCTCGGACTCGCACTCCAACATGTATGGCGCGCTGGGCGCGATCGGCACGCCGATCGTCCGCACGGATGCTGCCGCGGTCTGGGCAACAGGCGAGTTCTGGTGGCAGATACCGCGCTCGATCCAGGTCGTACTCGAAGGCAAGTTGCCGGAGGGCGTCACCGGCAAAGACGTCATCATCACGCTCTGCGGCCTCTACAACCACGATGAGTGCCTGAACGCCGCCATCGAATTCACCGGACCCGGCGTCGCGTCGCTCACCATGGACGAGCGCTTCTCCATCTCCAACATGACCACCGAATGGGGCCCGCTGGTGGGTTGGTTCCCCGTGGACGCGGTGACTACGCTCTATTTACGCGGTGTGCACGGGCGCCTGAAGGCCATGGGCGTCGAGCGCTTCACCGAGAGCGATATCGCCGCGTGGGAAAAGAATCCGCCCGCGCCCGACGCCGATGCAGCCTATGCCGCGCGCATCGTGCTCGACCTGTCGCAGGTCACGCCTCACGTCTCCGGACCGGACAGCGTGCAGGTAATGCACTCTCTCGCCGAAATCGAAAAGAACAAAGTCGCGATCCAGAAGGCCTACCTGATTTCCTGCGTGAACTCGCGCACCGAAGATTTGGAGGCCGCAGCGAAAGTGCTGAAGGGCAAGAAGGTTGCGCCGGGAGTGAAGTTCTATCTGGCCGCAGCCAGCCAGTGGGTGCAGGGCGAATCGGAAAAACGCGGCACTTGGCAAACCCTGCTCGATGCCGGTGCGCAACCTCTGCCGCCCGGATGCGGCCCGTGCATCGGACTGGGAGTTGGATTGCTGGAGCCCGGCGAGGTCGGCATCTCCGCGACGAACCGCAACTTCAAAGGACGCATGGGCTCGCGCGATGCCAAGTGTTATCTCGCCAGCCCGGAGGTGGTCGCTGCATCCGCGGTCGCGGGCTACATCAGCGGCCCGCATGAGTTCGCTGCCCGCGAGCCGCAGCGCAACTTCACCGAGCTTGCCGCACCCGCGGGCGGAGCCGAGAAAGTCGAAATCCTTCCCGGCTTCCCGCAGCGGGTAAAGGGCCGCCTGGTCTTCATGCCGCAGGACAACGTCAATACCGACGCCATCTACGGCAAGGACTACACCTATCGCGACGACATGACGCCCGAGATGATGGCGAACGTCGTCATGGAGAATTACGATCCGCAATTTGCCGCGCGCACGAACGCCGGCGATGTCATCGTCGGCCAGTTCAACTTCGGCACCGGATCGAGCCGCGAACAGGCTGTCACCTGCCTGAAAGCCAAGGGCATTCCGCTGGTGATCGCAGCCAGCTTTTCGCAGACCTATCTGCGCAACGCCTTCAACAACGGCTTCCTGTGCATTGAAGTGCCGGGATTCGTGACGCGCGTGCGTGAGCAGTTCAAGAACGAAGTTAGCGCGAAAGAAAAGACGATCATTCCCGGTGACGAAATCGATATCGACTTCACCGCGAGCACGATTACGTGGCGAGGCGAGAAGTTTGCATTTCCCGCGCTCGGCAGCGTACCGCAATCGCTGGTGATTGCCGGGGGAGTGGAGAATTTAGTGGCGAAGAAGTTGGCCTAGTTGACCCTAGGGATCGCGGAAGTTGCAGAGGGAAACGCTTGGCAAGATTCACTGTGATACTCGAATTCGGAGGTGGCACCTACATTCGCCAGGCAAGGGCTGCTTCGCCACAGAATGCTCTCAGAAAAATCGCGGAGGGCAACCACGATAAAGCGAAGTTGTTTCGTGTCTTGTCGGAAGACACACCTGTCGAGATTGAGGGTGTCAGGAACTGCTGGTGCACTACGACGGTACATCGTGGCAAGCTGGCTTTAGTGAACATCGTGAAAACGGCTGAATGAGAATTGTCTCGGCGACCTCTGCGCCTCGGCGGTTGATTGCCTCAAGGAGCTTTCATGTCTAAACACACCATCATCACCATGCCGGGCGACGGCATTGGAAACCAGGTTTTACCGGAATCTCTTCGCGTCCTGAAAGCCGTTGGCTTCGACGCCGAATACATTCACGCCGACATCGGTTGGGACTGCTGGTGCAGCCAGGGCAATGCCCTGCCCGATCGCACCATCGAGTTGCTCACTAAACACAAGCTCGGCCTTTTTGGCGCGATCACCTCAAAGCCCAACAAGGCTGCGCAGGCCGAACTCAAGCCCGAACTGCAGGGCAAGGGCTACGTCTACTACTCGCCGATCGTGACCATGCGGCAGAAGTTCAACCTCGATATCTGCATGCGTCCATGCATCGGCTTCACTGGCAACCCGCTGAACTACATTCGCAAGAAGGCCGGCGGCGGTTTTGACGAGCCGCAGATCGACTCGACCATTTTCCGTCAGGGCACCGAAGGCATGTATGCAGGCGTAGAGTGGACCAATCCACCTGAGAATGTACGGGCCGCACTCAACAGTCATCCCCGATTCAAAGCTTTTGCCAATGTCCCAGGTCCTGAACTCGCCGTCAGTTGCCGCATCATCACGCGCTATGCCGCCAAACGCATTTGTACGGCCGCGTTTGAGTATGCGAAGAAGCGCGGCTTCAAAGGCGTGACCATCTGCGAGAAGCCCAACGTCGTCCGCGAAACGTCGGGCATGATGGAAGAAGTCTGCAAGGAAGTTGCGAAGAATTACCCCGGCATCGCGCTCTGGTCGACCAACATCGACGCCCAGCTGATGTGGCTGAACAAGAATCCCGAGGAGTACAACGTAATCGTCGCCTCAAACCTCTTCGGCGACATTCTTTCGGACGCCTTCGCCGGACTCGTTGGCGGCCTCGGCTTTGCCGCTTCCGGCAACATCGGCGATGAAGTCGCCGTCTTTGAACCGACGCATGGATCGGCGCCCAAGTATGCCGAGTTGAATCCGCCGATCGTGAATCCGATCGCGATGATTCTGTCGGCCGCCATGATGCTCGACCACGTCGGTGATCTCGACAAGGCAAACCGTATCCGCAAAGCCATCGCCGACGTTGTGCGCGAGGGCAAAGTGCGGACATACGATATGATGCGTCTGACAGGCGGGCCCAAAGCGATCAGCCAGGGCGCCGCTTCGACCGTGCATATGACGGACGCAATTCTGGAAAAACTGTAGGCATTGAGACATTGAATCATTGAGGCATTGAGACATTTTGTAATTGGGTAATTTAGCAATGCGCGTGCGTCTGTTTTTTCAATGATTCAATGACTAAATGCTTCAATGAATAAATAACTATGACCCTCGAAACTCCGCCGCGCTCCACCGAAGCCGGACACTGGGGCAAAGAAGTCCGTTCCGACGTCCACGTCGCCTTCGATGTGCGCGACGGAGGAGGAGTTGAAATCACGCTCGAGTCGCGGGTTGCGCCCTATTACGGAAACGCGATCCTGGAGCAGGCCCGCGGTGTCTTCGACGAACTTGGCATCAAGCACGCCCGCGTCTCAATCCACGACGAAGGCGCTCTGCCGTTTGTCATCGGCGCCCGCATCGAGGCTGCCGTCCGCCGCGCCGGGCTGGCTCTCGGAAAACGCTCACTACCCGCGCCGCATCCTCTGCCCCCGCCTTCGGCCAAAGACCGCCTGCGCCGCTCGCGGCTCTACCTTCCCGGCTCCGAGCCCAAGTACTACATCAACGCCGCCCTGCACGAGCCCGACGCGGTCATTCTCGACCTCGAAGACTCGGTCCACCGCGACGAGAAAGACGCTGCCCGCATCCTCGTCCGCAACACCCTGCGCACCGTCGACTTCGGTTCCTGCGAACGTATGGTTCGCATCAA
>Ga0335069_10014284_pt1 | contig 11128 bp, 9 predicted proteins | sample Lox_Sample_11_FD_206714 | JGI IMG/M metagenome (GOLD analysis project Ga0335069, IMG submission 206714) | Soil microbial communities from Loxahatchee National Wildlife Refuge, Florida, United States - Lox_Sample_1.1 | ecosystem: Environmental > Terrestrial > Soil > Wetlands | place: USA: Florida... | reverse complement strand
GTACATGGTCAGCCAGCAGGCCCAGGAGGAAATCGTCAAGGTGGGAGGAAGCTACCCCGCCCTGAAGACGCTCAATCTCAGCTCGGTGGGCAGTCCCGCACTGAACGATATTTCCAAGATCGTCGGCAAGTCCCAGGGATCGTGCTATCTGTACCTGAACGCCGCCACCTACGATCCGATCGGGCGCGAGGCGCAGCTCCTCGCCCTGGGCCAGACGACACCGTCGGCGGCCGCGCAAGTCATCCAGGCCGCGCTGGCAAGCGCCAAGAACTAGCTGGAGAACATTCGCCATGTCCGCTGTGAACCGTCCACTGGTCCACGATCCCCGGCGGGGAAGGCGGCGCGGCGCGCTGGACCCGGCGTCCCATCTGCCCCGCAAGCAGAGCAGGCGCCGGGTCCACCGCGAAGCGGTGACAGGCTGGCTGCTGATGCTGCCAGCACTCGCGATCATCGTCATCTTCAAGATCCTGCCCCTGGCGAGCGGGATCCGGACGAGCCTGGAACTGAACGGCCAGTACGCCGGCCTGCACAACTACGCACTTCAGCTGCACGACCCGATCTGGCACGCCTCGCTGCTCAACCTAGTCAAAGGGATCATCTTGCTGCCGGTTTACATACTGGCGCCGCTCGTCATCGCCGTCTTGCTCTTCAGGAAAGTGCGCGGCTGGCGGATCTTCAGGGCACTCTATCTCTGCTCGTATCTCATCCCGGCGGCCATGACCGGACTGATGTTTTCGCTCATCCTGGGCGAGAACGGGCCAGCGGCAGTCCTGCTGAAGTCGATCGGCATCAGCGGTTCAGTAGCCGTGCTGCCCGCGAATACATCCACCTCAATGTGGGCTGTTTACGCTGTCGTATTCTGGGCTTGGATGGGCCTTGGCGCGCTTACTTACCTGGCCGGCCTGGCGCTGGTACCAGCGGAGCAATACGAAGCCGCACGCCTGGATGGAGCTGGGTTCTGGACCGAGCTGAGGCGCATCACAATACCGGAGATCCGTCCCACCATGGGCTACTGGTCGGTGGTAATGACCGCCGGCCTGTTCCTCTGGCTCTTCCCCTTCATCGTGACACTCACCAACGGTGGGCCAGGATACTCAAGCATGACACCGGAGGTCTACGCCTATAACGTATTCAGCCAGGGACAGCAACCAGAGTACGCATCCTCCCTTGGCGTGACTCTCTTCATTCTGGTAGTGGTGGCATCTGTCTTCCAGGTGCGCGTGATGTACTCTAAGGCTAACGCAGCATGATGAAATCCGTGCAGGCACTCCAGAACCGCGCTATTTCCCGTACCAGTAGCAGAACGAGAAGCCGCGCAAAGCCAGGCGGCCAGGCGGCCAGTACGGCTGCCTGGCTTTCCCTCAGTGCGCTGGCCGCACTTGTCGTGCTGCCACTGCTGTATATCTTCAATACCTCGCTGAAGTCAAACAATACGTTTCTGACCGCGCCATTCGCGCCGACCCTCAACCCGACCCTGAGCCAGCTCCGCCAGGCCTGGCACCTGGCCGGGATGCCTGGCAGCCTCTACAACTCACTGCTGACGTCCATACCGGCGGCCGTTCTGCTCTGGATCGTATGCGGAATGGCGGCTTTCGGCGCAGTACATGTCCGGTTCAAGGGCAGCAACGCAATGCTGATTCTCATCCTCACGAGCATCTTGGTGCCCATTCAGACAGTCCTGTTCCCACTCTTCGTCGAACTCCGGAACATGGCCCTGCTCAACACGTACCAGGGCTTGATCCTGTGCTTCGTAACCTTCGGGATCCCGCTTACGACCTTCCAGTTCGCCGCGTACTTCCGCGCCATCCCGACATCACTGATTGAAGCCGCGAAGATAGACGGCGCAAATACATTCCAGATACTGTGGCGGATCATCGTACCGATGAGCAAGCCGGTCCTGGCAGTAACAGGCATCGTCAATATCGTATGGACCTGGAACGACCTGTTCCTGCCCTATACGGTAATCTCTTCGAGCACCAAGATGCCGATGACAGCCCAGCTGGCAATCCTGTCGAATCAGCAGTTTGCCGATAGTGTTCCGTTGCTGGCAGCTGCGGCCGTGCTTGGCGTCGCCCCGATCCTCATTATCTATCTCTTCGCACAACGGCAGATCATCAGCGGACTGGCAGCTGGAGGAGTGAAGTGACAGATCATCCCGCCAGTGCGCGGAGGAGCGGACAGTGAAGATAACGGCGATCGAGACGGTCGAGATGCCTGCGGACTCGGAGCTGCCGCAGCTTCTCTTCGTCAGGGTGCACACCGATGAGGGCATCAGCGGGATAGGCGACACTTACTTCCTGCCACAGGCATGCCGTGAGATCATCCTGCGGGACATGGCCCCGGTCCTGCTTGGCGAAGATCCTTGCGACATCGAGCGGCACGCATCGACGCTGCTGAGTTCGTACTTCCGCTTTGGGGGGCGCGGCGCGGAGGTGCGGGCCTGGTCTGCTGTTGAAATCGCGTTGTGGGACATCCTCGGGAAGCGTGCGGGGCTCCCGGTCTACCGGCTCCTCGGGGGCGCTGTCCGGGATGGCATCAGGATCTACAACTCGTGTGGTGGCGCAGGGTACGCAAGGATCGCCGGGGGCGGTGCACGGCCAGGGCGGGGCCGGGTCGACGCGGGCGAGCTGGCGGACTACCAGGCCGTCCTTGAGCGGCCCGGAGAACTCGCAGAGGAGCTGCTTGCCGAAGGCATTTCAGGCATGAAGTTCTGGACGTTCGACGCGGCAGCACGGGCGTCCGGCCCGCACCGGATATCGGCGCCGGATCTGCGGAAGGCGATCGAGCCGATTGAGAAGATCCGGGCGGCAGTCGGTGACCGGATGGACATCATGGTGGATTTTCACGGGCAGTGGTCGCTGCCCGTGGCGACCGAGATCGCCCATGCGCTGGAGCCGTACCGGCTGACCTGGGCGGAGGACATGATGCTGGCAGAGGTACCTGCGGCCCTGCGGAAGCTGAGAGAGGCGACGACGGTGCCGATCCTGGCCTCCGAATATCTGGTCACCCGTTTCGGCTATCAGATGATGCTTCAGGCTGAGGCTATGGACATTGCGATGATCGACCCGGCGTGGGCCGGTGGCATCGCCGAGTCCCGCCGGATAATGGCTCTCGCGGAGGTGCATGGCGTTCCGGTCGCCTTCCACGACTGCGCGGGACCGATCAACCTGTTCGCAGGTATCCACCTTGCGGTGAGCGCCCAGAACGTGATGTACCAGGAGACGCTCCGGTCATTCATGCGGCTGGTGTACCCGAAGCTGGTGACGGAACTGCCGGCTGTCGCCGACGGGCGTGCATTCCTGCCCGGCCGGCCTGGGCTCGGAACCGAGCTTCAGCCAGACCTCGTCAATCTGCCCGGGGTGGTTGTGAACTGGGCGAGGGCCAGCTGACACCCCCTCCGGGGCCTCTCCTAACCCGAGGCCCTTGGCGCCGGCGCCTCGGGCCTGCATCAGTACAGGGCCCGCCCGCCGTCGACGTTGAGCAGCTGACCGGTGATAAACGATGCACGAGGGGACGCCAGGAAAGCCACTGCCTCAGCGATGTCACGCGGCATGCCGCGGCGCTGGATGATCTGGCTCGGCAGAACCCGTCGCGCTACAGCCTCGGCATCAGGGTAGATCTCTTCTTCTGCCTTGCTGCGGATGGCGCCGGGCGCGACGGCGTTCACTGTCGTGCCTGTCGCGCCCACGGCGCGCGCGAGAGACCGGGTCAGGCCGACAATGCCGGCCTTGGAAGATACGTAGTCCACCAGGTCAGCTTCGCCTGTCAGGAACGCCGTGGAACTGATGTTAATCACGCGTCCGTGCGGGCTGGCGCTGAGGTAGGGGTGAGCCGCCTTGTACAGGAGAAACGGAGCACGCAGATTGACCGCGAGCACATCGTCCCAGCTTTGCCCGGAAATCTGGTCCCACGGCCGGTGGACATCGACCAGGGCCGCATTATTGACGAGTATGTCGAGCCGACCGGTCTGCTCGACGACAGCGGGGACGAGCGCAGCGATCTCGCGAGGGTGAGCTAGGTTAGCCGGAAAGGACCACGTTGTGCTACCACGCACCCGGAGACGGTCGGCAGTGTCGGTTAGGTTCCGGGCCCTGGGCAAATCTGAAAGCGCGACAGCGACGCCATCCTCGAGGAGGCGCTCAACGATGGCGAGTCCAATACCACGGCTCGCACCCGTCACGAGCGCAACCGGTTGCTCTGTCTTCACGCTGCCTTCTCCCGCGCAACGTCCATCCTTATTCTCATATACCAAACCACTGTACCAGCTTTTGAACCGAGCCGAACTGATGGAAGGCGACGTAGTATGACCGCCGCGCTCTCTGGCAGCAGGACCAAGTGAACTTGACGACGCCCAATCACGACCCCTATGATGGTTCATTATGCGAACCGACAGTTCGAAGCAGTCTGAGAGCTTGGAGATTGCTGCCGACGAGTCCCAGAGCGCGGACGGCGTGGGTGTACTTCACAAGTCGCTCAGTATTCTGGAAGCTCTGGTGAGCGCTGACGGAGCGATAGGGCTCAGTGAGCTGAGCCGTGCTGTCGCGCTGAATAAGGCGACGACTTATCGCATCCTGTCGACATTTGAGTCACGCGGATTCGTGGCCCGCGACAAGGAGACGCGCCGGTACACGCTGGGGAAACAGCTCATCACCATCGCTGCCGCCATCGGGGGCAAGAGCGACCTCGTCCAGCTGGCCCGCCCGCTGATGGAGGACCTGCACAGGGAATATGGCGAGACGGTGAACCTCGCCGTGATGCTCGATACCTCTATCCAGTACCTCCTGATACTGGAGGCAGATCGTGGCCTGCGGATGGCAGCGCGTGCCGGCGCCAGGGATCATATCTGCTCCACGGCACTGGGACGCGCGATGCTGGCGCGCATCCCGCCAGCCGAGGCGCGCCGCCTCATGAGCAAGCTCGACCGGCCGAAGCTGACCGCTAACACGATCACAGACATCAACGCGTTGATGAAGGTTCTGCAGGATGTGCGGCGGGCCGGATATGCGATAGACGACGAGGAAAATGAGGCCGGCGGCAGATGCGTCGCAGTAGCGGTTACGGACGACGAGGGTGCACCAGTCGCAGCACTCAGTATCTCTGCCCCTACGGCGCGGGTGCCCGACCAGTTGATCCCGCTGATGGGCCACAGCCTGCAGGATGCTGCGGAGCGGCTGTCTGATCTGTACCGGGGCGGGCCGACAGCAAGTTAGGGCGGTGCTGTCACGGTGCACAGACCGGCAGGGTCGGCGGCCGGCTGCCTAGATCCGGGCCTCCGACAGCCTGCGAATTTCGCCAAGCAGCTTCTCCGGGAACTCCATGCCGTTACGGTGCGCTTCCATTCGCCGGGCGCGGGCACCGTCACCGGGGATGGATGGGCCTGAGCGAACTGCTCCGCGGACGTCACCACGGATTGTGTCCAGGTACGCGGACAGTCCTGGCATCACGCGATCGTCATGCGGCGCCAGCGCAATGAACACATCCCCCTTATTGCAGGCAGTGTCGGCATCAAGTGTTCCAGTGACCGCGCGGCCGAGGGCAGAGCCGGTCAGGGCGCCGACGAGAAGCTCAATGGCCAGACCCAGGCCGTAGCCCTTGGCGCCGCCGAACGGCGAGAGCGCACCCTTGACTGCAGCCGCAGGGTCCGATGTCGGCTCGCCGTCGGCGTCGACGGCCCAGCCCCAATCGAGCTGCCGTCCCGTCATCTGGTAGTGCAAGACCTTGCCCATTGAGACCATGCCGGTTGCCATGTCGAGACTGAACGGTTCCCGGTCGGTCGGCACAGCCAGGGCGATCGGATTGGTGCCAACCAGCGCAGTCTTGCCTCCCCACGGATGTACAAGAGCTTCGCTTGTCGTGATGGCCAGGCCAATCAGCCCCTGTCGAGCAAGATCTTCTGTGTACGGGGCAAGAATTCCGAGGTGGTTCGCATTGCGGATTGCAGCAACGGCTACGCCGTATCGCCATGCGGCGGGCACGAGTGCCACCACCGCCCGTTCGCCTACACAGGGGCCAAGCCCACGCTCGCCATCGACGGAAAGCAGTACCTCTGAACGCCATTCGTGGCGGCCATCTGTAGCCGGTTCCGTGAGTCTCGCCCGGATCCGGCGCAAGATGACCGGCAGCCGCTGCAACCCGTGCGAGTGGTGGCCGCGCAGATCTGCCTCAACGAGCCAGCGAGCCTGGTTATCGGCTCTGCACACCGGAGCGCCCAGGGCGGTGAGCGCCGCAACGATCAGTTCCCGCTCGTCGGTATCGCTCAGTAGCACCATTGGCTCCGTTCCTCCAAGCCTGCCCGCGCGTTCTCAGAGGTGTCGGCGGCCGGTTGATAAGAAAGGTTCATCACAGTAAACTGACTTTCCCGTTTTGCTGCACTATATATGCCACGGCGTAATATCATGGGACGCCTAATTTCTTGCCTCAAGTTGCTGCTTGAAGGCTGAGCTCCCGGATCCAGCGCAACTGGAGCAACTGCTGGCGTGTACCGCCGCCCTCGTGCCCATTAAATCGCCATATGTCGATGTCTGCAGCGCCGCCGTAGTGGTTGTATGCGGCAAAGACGGTCGATGGCGGGCAGAGCTTGTCGAGCAAGCCGACAGAGTATCTCGCCGGGGCTGTAGCCCGGGCAGCAAAGCTCACCCCATCGAAGTACGCAAGAGTACTGAACGCCCGTTCAGTCATGTCCTGGTTCCGGGCGAGGTAGCGGACGATCTCGTCGTACGGGGAGCCTTCTGCAAGGTCGACCGCGCGCGTTACGTGCGTCAGGAAAGGCACGTCGACCAGCGCGCCGAACAGATCGGCGCGGAGCCCCGCCACAGCCTGTGCCACCGCCCCGCCCTGGCTCGACCCCATGACGATGACCCGGGCGGGATCCACCGACGGGTGGCACGCTGCCACATCGACCGCACGGTAGGCGTCCATGAAAAGGCGGCGGTAGTAGTACGTCCACGGATCGGCGATACCGCGGGTTACGAATCCAGGCCACTGGGGGCCACCGGCAGGATCCGGGTCGGGCGTCACACTTCCAGGCTGCCCCCGCGTATCCATCACAAGGACGGGGAATCCGGCCGCCGGCCACAGCAGCCACTCGTGTGGCTGGCCTCGCCCATCGCCGTAGCCACGGTATTTCACTATCGCGGTGGCAGGCGCAGCTAGCTCGCGCGGAACGAGAAGCCATGCCAGGACCCGCTGACCGTTGAAACCGCTGAACGCCACGTCATAGACGTCAACAAGACAGAAATCCGTCTTATACGGCGTGAAGACTGGCTCAAGGTCATAACCAGCAGTGCTCTGGATAGTCGCCTGCCAGAACTCATCGAAGTCAGCAGCCTCATCCCGAGCAGGCCTGTAGTTCCGCAGTTCGTCGAGAGGAAGATCGAACAATGGCATACGGCTGCCTTTCCGACGACGCTCCCGCGCGCCAGCCTTGCCTGGCTGGCGCGAGCGGACCGATACGCTGCTTCCCACCTCGGCGCTGCTCGTAGCCGATCGCGGTGGCTTGCTGTGATTGCGCGCAATCCCGGCCGGCCAGCCAGCGCTGGCCGGCGGGGCAACCCCACCACCGGTCGCTGCCCACGGTGCAGGCCACTGCACGGTGGCGAACGGCCGCAGATTGGCGCCGTGGCGACAGGACGTCCCGTCCAGCATGACCCTCGGCCTTGATGCCGTCAGGAGACTTATACCTGGTGGCTCCGGGAGGCAACAGCTGCTCGCCGGCGACGACTTCCCTATGACACATCACTCGATCCGAATAGCAAACCGATGTTTCATTTTACGATACACATCTGGCGGGGTGACCGCAACCACCGGCGAACCGCCAGGATGTCGCGCCGCGGCTGGCTGCAAGGGATCGGAACTGTCAGTGCAGGGAAGTCATCCCCCCTCACTTGAGCTGACTACGGGCGCGCCCATGGCGGCGACTGACAGCAAGCCATCAGGGGTGCCTTGACAGCCAAGCCGCGGGCAACATGCTGGCGAGGCTCAACGCTCGCCTTGACAGGATGGTTCACTTTATGAATAAGTGGATTGATAAACGAACCACATCTGCTATCACCTACAACCACCACGTGCAGCTGTGACACCCGCCCATCAGGCCGGCTCACTGCCCGCGACGATCCGGCTGAGACTTGAGGAACCATGACGCGCATAGCAGCTCTTGGGGTATGGCATGAGGCGAACTCGTTTGCCTCAGCACGGGCCGACCGGAGTCAGTTCGTCGCGGCTGGCGTCCATGAGGGTCGGGAGATCGAGACGTCTTACAGCGACGCGCAGACCTCAATATCTGGATTCCTTGAATATGGGCAGAAGGGAGCTGCCGCCATCATCCCGCTCTGGTTCAGCGCCCTCACGCCAATGGGCCAGATCACGGCAGGCGCCTTCGAGTGGTTCTGTGCCGAGATGTTGTCTCGCTTGCACCAGTCCGGGCCATGGGATGGTGTCGTGCTGTCACTTCATGGGGCCGCGGTAGCAGACTCCTACGATGACGCCGATGGTGAGATCTTGGCGCGCGTTCGCAGGGAGGTCGGCCCGGACACGGTCATCGGAGCCGCGGTCGACTTGCATGCAAACATCACCCAGAAAATGGTGGACAACAGCAACATAATCGTTGCGTACCAGACCAACCCTCACATCGACGCGAGACCGCGCGGAAGGCTGACAGCGGAGCTGACGGCAAATACGATAGGCGGCTCCATCGAGCCCTGCCAGGCGTACCGGTGGATTCCGGTCGTTCCGACGATCAACCGTATGGGTACGCAGGACGAGCCCATGGCCGCTCTCCTGCGCCGGGCTGAGGAGATCCGTGCCCGCAAGGGAATCCTCGACGTCAGCCTGCTGGAAGGACATGCATACGTTAATGCGTCGGTCTTCGGGATGTCGGTGATCGTGATATCCGACGGCGACCCGGAGCATGCAGATCTAGCGGCGCGTGAGCTAGCGGGCGCGGTCTGGTCGGCACGCACGGAACTGGTGTCGCCTTTCCCGAGTCCTGCTGATGCGATCGAGCTGGCCTTGCGGACACCCGAACGCCCAACGCTGCTGCTCGACACCGGTGACAACATAGGTGGTGGCTCCGACGGCAGTTCGGTGCTGCTTGCAGAACTCGCAATCAACAGCGGCCTCAGCCCCGTCCTGGCCATCGTCGTCGACCCGGCAACTGCAAAGACCGCGACCGACGCCGGGCTGAACGCCCAGGTCACGATCGAAGTAGGCCGCGGCGCCAGCGGCTCGCCGGACGGCCGGTTCCATACGGCGGGGATTGTCCGGTCCATTCATAATGGCCGCTACTATGAAAGCGAGGTCACGGTGCACGCAGGAGATCCGGCCTTCGACGCTGGCAGCACGGTGGCGCTTGAGCTTCCGGATTCGTCCATGCTCGTGCTGACCAGCAAGGCCGTCATGCCATCAAGCGCCCAGCAGGTAAGAGTGCTTGGCATCGATCCATCCCGGTACGCCGCGATCATCGCAAAAGGTGTTCACTCACCCATCACTGGATACGGCAGATTCGCCTCCCAGAAGATCATTGTCGGATCGCCTGGCCCGACAAGAGGTGATTTTGTCGAGCTACCATACAGCTTGCGGCCGCGGCCGATCTTCCCATTCGAGCCTGCGGACATTGTCGAGGCACGATCTGCCTGCGGGCTGTTCCGGTAATCGCGTGAGCGAGATCATCTAGCGTGCGCGCAGAACAAATCACTGCTGCGTTGTGTGAGCATGCCGAGGGCCCCGTATGGTCACATCACTGGCGCGCGCTACGATGGGTTGACATGTACGCGGGTGACGTACTCCAATGGCAGCCAGAAACAGGAACGGTCGATCGCTGGCATGTAGGCTCGATGGCGTGCGCTCTCCGTCCCTGTCACGCCAACGGCGAAATGATCATAGCCAGAGAACGCGACTTCGCCATCACTGCGAATGGTGAGCTTACTGTCGTTGCTGCACCGCAGATAGGTGAAGGCCTTCGCTTCAACGACGGCGCATGCGACCCGCAAGGACGGTTCCTGTGCGGCACGTTCGAGACGGACCCTGTCCGAAACAGCGCTAAACTGTACGAACTAGGCCCAGATTACTCTGTGCGGGTAATTCTAGAGAACGTCAGCGCTTCTAACGGGCTGGGCTGGACTGGTGATGGCTCGATGGCGTATTACGTGGACTCGCGCATTCCCGAGATCAGTGTCCTGGACCATGATCCGGTTGATGGCCTCCACAACCGCCGGCCGTTCGTGTCGGTTGACCCTGCCATCGGCGGGCCTGATGGCATCACCGTCGACGCTGAGGGAGGGGTCTGGGCAGCGATCTGGGGAGGCGGCCTCGTGCACCGGTACAGTCCGGCTGGCCAACTGGACTCAGCCATAAGACTGCCCGTACGGTACGTCACCGCCTGCACCTTCGGTGGCCACGACCTCGATGTTCTGTACATCACGACGTCCCGCTACAGAGAACCGCCGACATCACGCTCAGCCGGTGCTGTCTTTGCCTGTGTCCCTGGGGTACGGGGCCTGCCTGTGGTCGACTTTCGCGGATGACTTAAGGCTTCAAGGTATTCGCCGCCCACAGCACACCCGATCTGGTCCATCGGATCTCACGCCAGCACACGCCATCCATCCTGAGCCGCAGCATCTAGGGCATAACGATCTTCCTGTCCCTGTGCCGTGCCAGAACTCACATATAGAAGCTGACCTGGCGTTTCGCGCATGCTAACCCGCTCCGCGGTATTCGCTGATCAGACTGCCGAGGACCTGCCTGCGCTCGATCCGGGCGGTGATACCGACGGCGTAGCCGGCTCGCGCAGCCGGATCCCTGCTGCAAGCCCTGGTGCGGACGGTGCCCGTTACGGTGCCGGGCATACTCGGCCAGAACCTTGCGGAGATGCCAGCAGTCGCCCTGGATGCGCCGGTACCCCAGCGCGGGTTCTGCCGGGCCAGCTGCTCCACCAGCGCGCACCTCGTCCGGGACCGGCGGCCGTCCCGGCGCGCTCGGGTACGTCCATTTCCTCTTGACCAGTCGGCGGTGCCAGGCCAGCAGCGTTCCCGGTGCCATGATGCGGTGCAGGCGCAGGTGCCCGGGCAGCAGCCTGGCCAGGGCGGCCAGCACGACGCGGTCAGCCCAGGCCGGCCTCGGGCGCCCGACCTGC
>Ga0335069_10014283_pt1 | contig 11129 bp, 8 predicted proteins | sample Lox_Sample_11_FD_206714 | JGI IMG/M metagenome (GOLD analysis project Ga0335069, IMG submission 206714) | Soil microbial communities from Loxahatchee National Wildlife Refuge, Florida, United States - Lox_Sample_1.1 | ecosystem: Environmental > Terrestrial > Soil > Wetlands | place: USA: Florida... | reverse complement strand
GCCCTGGCGGGATTCGACTATCTGGTGGATATGCACACCAGACGCAGCGGCGGTTCGGAGCCCGAGCTGTTCTATGCGCGCGCGGCCGTGCTGCACGCAGCTCGTGCGGCCCACATTGACGCGTTCGATGTCGTGTATGGCAATATCGACGATGATGAAGGGTTCCTGCGTGAGGTCGCGATTGCCAAGGGGCTCGGGTTTGACGGGAAATCACTGATCCACCCGAAGCAAATCGAACTTCTCCACCGGGCCTATGCGCCTACAGCGGAGGAAATCGAGCATGCGAAACGGGTGATGGCGGCAGCGGAGGAGGCTCACCACAAAGGGCTGGGGGTGGTGTCGCTTGACGGCAAGATGGTCGATCCACCGGTGATTGACGAGGCCGAGATGGTACTGGAACGCGCTGAGGCGGCGTGAAGGAGACAAAAGCTATGAATGATTTAATTGCACAAATTTCCATACAAAATCCCGCCCTCGACCGACTGCAACAGTTTGGCGGCGAGGATGCGCAGACACCTTATCTCGCAAACTGCGAAACAAAGTTGCACCGCAAGCTCTGCGGCTCGCTGGAGGAAGCCATCAAGCGTTCGGGCCTGAAGGACGGGATGACCATCTCGTTCCATCACGCCTTCCGCGAAGGGGACAAGGTAGTCAATAAGGTTGTCGATACCCTGGCCAAAATGGGGTTCAAGGATTTGACGCTCGCCTCGAGTTCCCTGCTCAACTGCCACGATCCTCTGATCGAACATATCAAGAACGGCGTTATCACGCAGATCTATACGTCCGGTCTGCGAGGCAAGCTGGCCGAGGCCGTGTCGAATGGGCTCATGAAACGCCCCGTGCAAATTCATTCGCATGGCGGACGCGTTCATTTACTTCAAACCGGGGATCTCAACATTGATGTCGCCTTCCTCGGCGTCGCCTGCTGTGACGAGTTTGGCAACGCCAACGGTTCGAACGGAAAGTTGAACTGCGGCTCACTCGGTTACGCGAAGGTGGATGCCGAGTACGCCGGAAAGGTCATATTGCTGACTCAGGAATTGGTGGAGTTTCCGAACCACCCGGTCAGTATCTCGCAGGATCGCGTTGACTGGATGGTCAAGCTGGACGAGGTGGGCGATCCTTCGAAGATCAGCGTCGGCGCGGCGCGCGTCACCCGGAACCCTCGGGATTTGCTGATCGCCCGCCGGGCCGCGGACGTCATCGAGCATTCCGGGTATTTCAAACAGGGCTTTTCTATCCAGACTGGTTCGGGAGCGGCCTCGACGGCGGCGACCCGCTTTCTGGAAGAACGCATGACCCGCGATAGGATTACCGCGAGTTTTGCCCTGGGTGGCATTACCGGCGGCATAACCGCTCTGCACAAGAAGGGGCTGATTAAGACAGTCGTGGATGTACAATCTTTTGATGCCGATGCCGCCGAATCATTGCGCACGTCGCCGGCCCACCTGGAGATCTCCGCCAATGAGTATGCGAATCCAACCTCTAAAGCCGCCTATGTCGATCGTGTGGATGTAGTCATCCTAAGTGCCCTGGAGGTGGACCTCGATTTCAACGTCAACGTGATTACCGGTTCCGACGGTGTCATGCGTGGCGCTTCCGGCGGGCATTGCGACGTGGCGGCGGCGGCCAATCTGACCATCGTCGTGGCCCCACTGGTGCGGAGCCGGATTCCCACCGTCGTGCGCAAAGTGACGACGCTGCTGACTCCAGGCGACTCGATTGATGTCCTGGTGACCGACCACGGCATCGCCGTGAACCCGAAGCGTTCAGAAGTCGAGACACGGCTGCGTGAGGCCAAGTTGCCGCTGATGACGATTGAGGAATTGCGCCAGCGAGCGGTGGCGCTCACCGGTGAGCCAGAGCCCCTTGAATTCGCAGAGCGCATTATCGGTATCGTCCGTTATCGCGATGGCAGCGTGATTGATGTTGTCCGGCAGGTAAAGAATTGAGCATGAACACGCTCGCTCAAAACATTGGTGGCACGCTCGCCGGGGAAGTCTCCCTCGATCAGGTGCTGGTTGCCAGAGAGCGGCGAGTCGCTCGCCAATCTGCGGCTCTGGCGCGCTTCGGCAAACCGCTCGTGTCCATGACCGTTGTTATGCCGGGACCGGTGAAGGATGGGCCCTTGCCGCGACATGTGCTGGAGGTGGCTCTCCAGGAGGTGGAGGCATTGGCCAACGCCAGACATTGGGCCGTATTGGAGCGCGAATTCTCCTCGAGGCAGACCGGCCCGGAAGCCATCTATGTCCTGGCCGCGGACCCAGGACTTTTGAAAGCAGCCACAGTCCAACTGGAAGACCAGCATCCGTTAGGCAGGCTCTGGGATCTCGACGTGATTGCACCAGGAGAAGGCGGGCTGTCGCGGTGGGCACTGGCGCTTCCACCGCGGCGTTGCCTCGTGTGCGATCGACCTGCCTTTGAATGCGGTCGCTCGCGGCGCCACTCGCTGGGAGAATTACTAAACGCCATAAGGACCATCGTTCACGATTATGATGCGCGGTCTCCCGAATAGCACACTTGCCGCCTCTTTGGCCACTGTTCGTCAGGCGGCGAGCGTCCACCTCATCGCTTCGTTTGCGCACGGGGCAGTTCTAGCGGAACTGATGGCCACGCCGAAACCCGGCCTGGTGGATCAGCGCAATTCTGGCGCGCACAACGACATGACTATGCGCACGTTCCTGGCGAGTGCGCTGGCCATCGCTCCCTGGTGGCCACGCTTCGTGCAAATCGGTTATACCTACGTGCACATTCCCGGGGCCGATTTCCTCCCACTGCTGCGTTCCGAAGGCAGGCTCTGCGAAAAAGCCATGTTCCAGGCGACGAGCGGCGTCAATACGCACAAAGGCGCCATTTTCTCGCTCGGCCTGCTCTGCGCCGCCGGCGGGCGTCTGCTTGCGGCGGGGATTGAACTCAACCGGGAACGCATCTGCGCTGAAGTGGCCGGCATCTGCGTCGGCCTGGTGGAGCGGGAACTCGGGGGCACAGAGGTAACGAATACGGCTGGTGAGCGTTGCTTCAGACGCTATGGGTTGGCGGGCGCGCGGGGCGAAGCGGCTTCCGGGTTTCATCTGGTGCGCTCAGTCGCGCTGCCTGCGTACGACCGTTTGGCGCTGCAAGATGTGCACGAAAACGTGCTGCTTTTGCAGGTGTTGCTGCATTTGCTCGCGGTCAACGCTGACACAAATCTCGTATCCCGCGGCGGGCTTCCCGGTTTGAATTATGTCCGCGCCTACGCCGGAAAGGTCCTGTTGGAAGGAGGTGCCCTGGCGCCCGATGGCACGCAGAAGATGGAGGTGTTTGATGACGCTCTCATCTCGCGGCACCTCAGCCCGGGCGGGAGCGCGGATTTGCTGGCGGTCACCTGGTTTTTAGCCCGGCTCCCCACCAAGAACTGATTTCCGAAACCACACTTGAAAGGACAGACCAATATGAAATCGCTAAGCAATACAATCGACATTACCAGTCCACCGAGCAGCGATGACCTCCCGAGCGTTGTTAAGCTCAAAATTAACCCCACCGAACTGAGGAATTGCGGCTGGTCAATGCCCTTCGTTGTTAAGCGCAAAATCAACACCGCAGAAAAACAATTCCGGCGGGGTGCCTGCGAACTTCCCATGGCACAAGCTCGCCATGGCATTGCACCTATTCCCGCTATCAGAACCCTGTTGGTGGATGACTCTCCCGCTATGTTGAACATTCTGGCGCAAGTTCTGGCTGCGGAGAACAGGTTTACCGTGGTTGGTTCCGCAACCGATGGCTGCCAGGCGCTCAGGCTTGCCATGGATTTGAAACCGGAACTGGTTTTGATGGACCTCAATTTGCCCGAGCTGAATGGCGCCCAGGCCGCGAGTTACATAAAAGATTTCAGCAACCCTCCCGTCGTCTTTCTGATGACTTCGGACGACAGCTCCAACTCCCGGGCAATAAGCAAGGCCGCTGGTGCCGATGCGTTTATCGTAAAGTCGGGAGACCTGCGGGCCCAACTGAGAGCAAAACTCCAGGAGTGGTTCGGTTCGACAGCTAACCCAGTCGACGATACGGAGTGACTGTCGTGAAGACAAAATGAAAACCAAATCACAAGCGACAGCACCAGAGTGCCAGCACCGGCAGTGGTTGAATGATGAAATAGGATGAGAAATAGCACAGAGACAGGCGGATTCAAAAATCGCGCGCGACCTCGTCGCCGCCGAACTGCAGCCGCTCAACAATCGCTGCCAAAAAGTGCGCACCACAGGCTCTATCAGGTCTCCACCGCTACCGCGCTGGTGCAGGGCATCTATGCGGGCGCCGTGCGAGTCGGAACGTTGCGAAGGCACGGCGATCTCGGTTTGGGTACGTTCGAAAACCTCGACGGGGAGATGGCGATCGTGGACGGGCATTGCTTTCAGGTGCGTTCCGACGGCTCAGTGCGGGAATGCGATGATGATGCGCTGAGCCCGTTTGCGGTGGTTACGCGCTTTGCACCCGCGGAGGCAGTCACACTGGCGCAGTGCCCGGATATGAGCCATTTGACCTCCCGATTCGACGCGCTCCGGCCTTCCGACAACTTCTTCTTTGCTTTGAGAGTGGACGGTTTTTTTGAGTACGTCCACACGCGCGCCATGCACCGGACCGTAGAAGGCATGCCGTTGGTGCAGGCCGCCGCAGTGCAACCGGAGTTCGAATTTTATAATGTGTCGGGGACGCTGGTTGGGTTTTGGACGCCTGAGTATGCCAAGACGCTCAACGTGCCGGGGTATCATCTGCACTTCCTATCGGACGACCGGATGAGGGGCGGGCATCTCCTGGAATGCCGGGGGACGAACCTGCGTCTGCAGGTTCAGCGCGAGGGTGATTGTCATGTTGTGCTGCCCGAGACCGAGGATTTTTTCAAGGCCGACCTGCGCCGTGACCCGGCCGCGGATCTCGCGAAAGCAGAAGGGGGAAAGAAATGAGCACCCAGAAAGCGTCCCCGAGGTCCATGGTGACCTTGCTGTCACTGCTGGTGGCCACGCGTTTGACCGCGGCGGACGAGGTTAGTTCGGGCATACTGGCTGAGAAACCAGCTCATGAGGCTCCAGAGCAGGAGAGCTTAATGGATTTGGCGGAGAAGACGCAGAACCCCGTGCCGGACCAGATTAAGTTGCAGTTCCAGCATTACTTCAACTTCGGTGTGGGGCCGGACGACGTCATGCAGTATCAAGAGAACGTCATACCCACCATCCCGTTCAAGTTAACGGACGCCTGGAACCTGGTCACCCGGACGACCATGCCCATTATCAACCAGCCTTCGAAAGGGCCCGGCATGGAGAGCGCATTCGGCCTTGGCGACATCAATCCACAATTCTACGTGGTTCCGCGAGAACATGGCGCCTTCCTCTGGGGTCTGGGGCCGACCTTCACGCTCCCAACGGCGACAGCAAGCCTGCTGGGCTCCGGAAAATGGAGCGCGGGCCCAGGTGCTGTGCTCGTGCTTATGCAAGGCCCCTGGGTGGTTGGTACTCGGGTTAACAATCAGTGGTCCTTTGCCGGATGGCGCGACCACGAGGTCAATCAATTGTGGCTGCAGCCGTTTATACACTACAACTTCACCAACGGTTGGTACCTCGCGACCTTACCCACTTACAGCGCGAACTGGACGGCGAGCAGCGGGGACGTGTGGACAGTGCCAGTCGGAGGGGGGGTTGGGAAGCACGTTCGATTCGGCAAGGGGGTGTCGTTCGATTTTCAAATCCAGTCATTCTACAACGTTGATAAACCAACCGGCGCCGCGGACTGGCAGCTCTTTTTCGAGATCCAGATGCTGTTCCCAAAATGGAAGTAAGGACATCTGCCTTCGCGCGGCGAACGCAACGATGGATTTTGCCAAAACGAAAGAAAAAAGCATGAGCAACCCAATGACGGAAACCTATCCAGCCACTGACTCCGGCAAACAGCAGAGAATTCAGCGCGGGAAATCCCGTGCTCCCGCGGTAGTGCCGAGAAGCCCCTCCGCCTCCCGAACAGGCGCGGGTTTGCTAGTGAAGAGTTTGGAAGCGCAAGGGGTCGAGTATGTTTTCGGCATCCCGGGAGCGAAGATCGATAAGGTATTCGACACGCTGTTGGATTCCAAAATCAAGACCGTCGTCTGCCGGCACGAACAAAACGCCGCCTTCATCGCCGGTGGCATCGGGCGCATGACGGGCAAGGCAGGCGTGGCACTGGTTACGTCGGGTCCCGGTTGCTCCAACCTGGTGACTGGCCTGGCCACTGCGAATTCGGAAGGCGATCCCGTGGTCGCGATCGGCGGCGCTGTGCCCATCGCAAACCGACTGAAGCAGATCCATCAGAGCATGGATACGGTGAGTTTGTTCCGTCCGATCACGAAATTCAGCGCCGAGATTGACGCCCCGCAGGCGGTGTCGGAAGTGGTGGCAAACGCCTTCCGCGCCGCCGAGTCGGGCCGGCCTGGCGCGGCGTTCATCAGCGTCCCGCAAGACATTATGACCGGAATTGCTGACGGTGAGGTCCTGACTCCTGTTCTACCGGATGTGCTCGGCCCGGCGGACACCGAAGCGATCACTGCGGCAGCGGCCCTGCTCAACCGAGCAGAACGGCCCGTCTTGCTGCTCGGTTTGCTGGCCAGTCAACCCCGCGCCGCGGAAGCTGTCCGCGTCCTCCTGGCCAAAACCAAACTGCCGGTGGTGGGTACCTACCAGGGGGCCGGGGTTGTGCCGCGCGAACTCTTCGACTGTTTCGGGGGTCGCGTGGGTCTGTTCCACAATCAGCCGGCGGACAAGCTCCTCGACGCGGCTGATGTGGTCATCGCTGTTGGATACAACCCGGTCGAATACGAACCGGCTCTCTGGAACCAAGGCCGAAAGCGGCACCTTGTCCATATTGATACAGTTGCTGCGGACGTGGACAGAGATTATCGGCCGCAGCTTGAATTGACTGGCGACATTGCGTCGACCGTCCGCGCGCTCGCCGCGAACATTGAGCGCCAAACGCCCTCGGCAGACGATCCACTTCTTGGCGAGATTTGTCGCGAGCGACAACAACTCGTTGCGCGCGCGGCCGGTTTGAACGGTGTCCCCATCCACCCACTGCGACTGGTGTACGAACTGCAGCGGCTGTTGAGCGATGATGTGACGCTCTGTCTGGACATAGGCTCGTTCCACATCTGGTTGGCCCGGTATTTGTACAGTTTTCGCGCTCGACACATGCTGATCAGCAATGGACAGCAAACCCTGGGTGTAGGCTTGCCATGGGCCATCGCCGCGTGTCTGGTTCGTCCCCGCGAGAAGGTAATCTCCATCTCCGGTGACGGCGGCTTCCTATTTTCGGCGTGCGAACTCGAGACGGCGGTGCGGCTCAGATGCAACCTCGTCCACCTGGTGTGGATTGATGGTTCGTATGACATGGTCCGTTTCCAGGAAATGGCCAAGTATGGCCGCGCTTCCGGTGTCGAGTTCGGCCCTGTTGACGTCGTGACATTTGCTCAAGCCTTTGGCGCTCACGGGCTGAGGATCGACAGCCCTGACCATTTCGCGCCCACGCTCAAGCGAGCCCTCGCGATGCAGGGACCTGTGGTGGTCGGGATACCGGTGGACTACCGCGACAATCATCAACTACTGGAGATGGTCCATCCCGGCGTGCTTAATTGAGCAGTAGAGCTGATGGTTGGGCCTTTCGGGGCTCGGCGCATTTGCCTGCCGCTACGACAATCCCAAACGTTGTCAGCTTTGGTATCGAATTGCCGCGCCTTATGTGGAACCTGAATCGTCGAGCCTTCGACAGGATGTCGAACGTTCGACAAAAGATTGAAGTTTGAAACCCGCGGACGATTGCCGTTCAAACTGCCAGTTACGTCGTAAACCGCTAAGCATGCGTGAAATCCACGCCGGGCGGCAGTCCTCGTTACCAGGTGGCACCGCTATTGCGTAGGAAGAACCCGTCGGTCGGGGCCAGAAAACTAACTCCCAGCGAAAGAACGATAGATAAATGAGCACCTCTGGCAGCAACGGAGCCTGTCACGAACACAATGGAACCGGTCCACTCATAAACCAAAAACACGTAAAACCTATGGTGAAAGTTGAACCTCCCCAGCCGAAACGCGATTCCGGCGGCAATACCGCCGTGGGCCGTCTCTTCCTTTTGGATTTGAGCGGAGGCCGCGTCCTCTCGCTGAAACCCGATGGCTCGGACAAAAGGGTCATCGCGACCGATTGTCACTGGCCTGATGGTGTGGCAGTGGATGTCGAGGCGGGACACATCTACTGGACTAACATGGGAGTTCCAAATCAGAACGACGGTTCGATCGAGCGCGCGGACCTTGGCGGGTGGCATCGCAAAATGATTGTGCCCCCGGGCGGAACATTTACACCGAAGCAGTTGCATCTTGAAAAGGGGAGCGGCAAGTTGTATTGGTCGGATCGCGAGGGGATGCGCGTCATGCGCTCGAATCTGGACGGTTCGAACATCGAAACGCTGGTAGACACGAGCCGGGGCGATCCCCGTCCCGGCAGCGATGCGAGAAAATGGTGCGTCGGCATTGGGGTTGATCCTGGTCGCGGGCAAATCTATTGGACGCAGAAAGGCGCGGATAATGCCGGCCAGGGGCGCATTTTCCGCGCGAACATCGAAATTCCAAAGGGAGAGACGGCGGCCAATCGGAGCGACATCGAAATCCTGTTCGGGGCCCTGCCCGAGCCGATTGACCTGGAACTCGACTTGAAGAATCGCCTCATGTATTGGACGGATCGCGGCGATCCGCCCCTGGGGAACACTGTGAATCGCGCTTCTATGGATGCGGCTTTCAAATGGTCTCCACTGCCCGACATTCTGCTCACGCACTTGATGGAGGGAATTGGGATTGCCCTCGATTTAAAAGGCAACCGGATGTTCCTGACCGACCTGGCCGGCACCCTTTACACCGCCAGGCTCGACGGCTCCGAGAAGAAGCCACTGCTCGCCGCCCAAGGGAACCTCACCGGAATTGCCTACGCCGAAATTCCCTAATTCCGTGATTCCTCAACAGCCTGGGCGCGCGCAGCGCACGAAGGAATTCGTTCACCCAAACGCAGATTCGTGACGGCCCTTCGACGCGCTGTCGAAAAGGCGACGTTTTTCTCAATCCGGCGTGGGCTCCCAAACTTCACAAATAGGTTGGCAGCTACTACAACTTTCTGGCCTAAAGGCGCTTGCACCAACGCGCATGCGGCAACGTTATGGTTGGCACCGTTCATGCAAAACGGGCAAAGGATATGAGAGAATTTTTGAAGCACTCCCGGCGGCATCGAACGCGTTTATGTGTGCCGGTAATTGAACTCGGCCTAATCGAGTTTGCCGTCTCCGTGCGGCAAATCGCATCCAAACCGTCGGTAAGTCTTCGGAGCACTCCTGGACTAGGTGCAACAAACTTGGGAGTTCTGGACTGGCCGCGACAACAACCAGTTTCGTCTTAGAGGTGCGGCCAAGGCCCCACGCTCCAGCGGGAGCGTGGGGCGCTCGCCCTCAGACTATCCGCACTTGAACAAGCAATCGCGATGAATATAACAACGACAGGCCCGGACCTCCTCAACAATCCACGGCTCAACAAAGGCACCGCGTTTACCGAGAGCGAACGGGACGCATTCGCTCTGCACGGTCTGCTGCCGCCCCACGTCGGCAACCTCGAGGAGCAACGCCAGCGGCGCCGCCACTGGTTGGCGAGCCTGGCGACGCCCATCGAGAAATACCGCTTCATGCGCGATCTTCAGGACACCAACGAAACGCTTTTCTACTCGTTGATCACCGAGCACGTCGAGGAGACCCTTCCAATCGTTTACACTCCGACAGTGGGAGAAGCCTGCCAGCAGTTCAGCGAGATCTGGCGCAAACCTCGCGGCCTTTTCCTGAGCTATCCCAACCAAGACCGGATCGAGCAGATTTTCTCGCACCCGCGGTATGACGCCATCCGCTGCATCGTCGTCAGCGACGGCGAACGCATCCTCGGATTGGGCGACCAGGGCGCCGGGGGCATGGGCATTCCGATAGGCAAGATGGCGCTCTACACCGCCCTGGGCGGCATCCGGCCGGAGTGGTGCCTGCCCATTCTGCTCGATGTCGGCACCGACAATGCGGAGCGCCTGGCCGACCCGCTCTACATCGGCTGGCGCAACAAGCGCGTGCGCGGCGCGGAGTACGAGGCTTTCGTTGATGGTTTTGTCACTGCGGTAAAGCACCGGTGGCCGCATGTGCTGCTTCAATGGGAAGATTTCGCGGGCGGCAACGCGGCCAAATTTCTTGAACGTTACCGGAACCAGCTTTGCACTTTCAACGATGACATTCAGGGTACGGCCGCCGTCGCCACCGCCACGCTGCTTTCCGCCATCAATGTCACGGGCGTCCCGCTGACGGAACAACGAATCACCATGTTCGGTTTCGGCGGCGCGGGCATCGGCATCTCCCAGCTTATCGTCTCAGCAATGTGTGAAGCGGGCCTTTCGGAGAAGGAAGCCCGCTCGCGGTTTTACGCGCTCGATCGTTACGGGCTGATTGTCGAGGGTGGTCAGGGCGTCCGCCCCGAGCAGGAGCCCTTCGCCCGTCGGCGCGCCGAAGTGTCCGCGTGGCGTGTTGGTGACCCGAAGAACATCGGGTTGTTCGAGGTCATGAGGAATGTGAACCCCACCGTCCTCATTGGTGTGTCAGGCCAACCGGGGGCGTTTAGCGAAGAAGCTATTCGGACCATGGCAAAGAATGTCGAGCGCCCAATCGTCTTCCCGCTTTCCAATCCCATCTCGCGTTGCGAGGCCACGCCTCAACAGGTCGTTGACTGGACGGAAGGCCGCGCGTTGATCGGGACGGGCAGTCCGTTCCCGCCTGCCAGTTACAAAGGCAAGGCGATGCCATTCGCGCAGACCAATAACTCCTACATCTTCCCGGGGCTGGCTCTCGGCATCATTTCCTCCCGCGCTCGGCACGTCTCGGACGCCATGATCAAGGCGGCAACCCTTGCGCTGGCGGAACTGGTTCCTACTCGCCGTGATAAACAGGCAGGTCTGCTCCCGCCACTAAAAGAAATCCGCGCCGTCAGCCGGCAAGTGGCCCGAGCGGTAGGACTGCAGGCGATCAAGGACGGTCTCGCGGAAGTTGATGTCACCGGGCTGGAAAAGGAACTTACCGCC
>Ga0335069_10014282_pt1 | contig 11129 bp, 7 predicted proteins | sample Lox_Sample_11_FD_206714 | JGI IMG/M metagenome (GOLD analysis project Ga0335069, IMG submission 206714) | Soil microbial communities from Loxahatchee National Wildlife Refuge, Florida, United States - Lox_Sample_1.1 | ecosystem: Environmental > Terrestrial > Soil > Wetlands | place: USA: Florida... | reverse complement strand
TGCCCTCAAGCGTCTTCTCGATAAAGGCCTTGACGCCCTGATAGCGCGCAAAGTAGCGATCAATATAGGCGCGCGCTTCGGCCTGCGGGATTCCGAGTTGCGCTGCCAGGCCAAATGGCGAAATGCCATACACAATGCCGAAGTTAACGGCTTTGGCCCGGTTGCGCGTCTCCTTGTCCATCGTGTCCGCAGGAACTCCGAAGACTTCGCTGGCCGTTAGCGTGTGAATGTCGTCGTTCTGCTGGTAAGCGCGGACCAGCAGCGGGTCGCCGCTGAAGTGCGCCAGAAGGCGCAGCTCGATCTGCGAGTAGTCAGCCGACAGAAGCTGAGTACCGGGTGCGGCGACAAATGCGGCGCGGATCTCGCGCCCCAATTCCGTTCGGGTAGGGATGTTCTGGAGGTTCGGATTGACCGACGATAAACGCCCGGTCGAGGTTGCCGCTGCCTGAAATGTCGTGTGGACGCGCGACTCGGTGTCTGCCAGGAGCGGAAGCGAATCGACGTAGTTGGACTTGAGCTTGGCAAGATGTCGGAATTCGAGAACGAGCCGCGGAACGTCGTTTGTCTCCGAAAGTTGTTCGAGTACATCCTGCGCAGTGGAGATTGCCTTGCCCCTTCCACGAACAACAGGGGTGGGAAGTCCCATATGGATGAACAGGACCTCGCCAAGCTGTTTGGGCGAATTGATGTTGAAGCGGCGTCCCGCGAGCGTAAAGATCTGCTCGCCCACGCGCTCCAGTTCAGCTGCGAACCGCTTGGAGAGTCCGTCAAGAACCGCAGTGTCGATGCGGACACCGTTCTTCTCCATGCGGTAGAGCACGGGCGCCAGCGGCAGGTCGATGTCTTCATACACCCGCGTGACCTCTATGCGGTCTGCTTCAGCGCGAAGGATCGGCACGAGGGACTGCGTAGCCGCGGCGGCAGCGGTCAGAGAGGCTGGCGCAGGCTGATTGTGACGGGCTGCAACGTCCGCTAGCGACTGTGTGGCGTGTGTCGGGTTCAGACCATACGAGAGCAGCATGCTATCGTCGACCGGTCCGCGCAGGTTGACGCCAAGACCGCCGAGAACGTGAAGAGCCAGCTTCAGGTCGTGAACGCGCTTCGGAACAGCTTCATCCTCCAGAATCTGCCGTAACTCCGGCGCGAGAGGCAGACATAGTGCCGTACCGGGATCCGCGCTCACGCCAACACTTGTCAGCGTCTTCCGTTCCGCCTCTTCGACAGCGTCGAGCAGCGACAAGGTCCGTGGCGCGCTGTCATCGCTTTCCGTATCTTCTTCGGTTGGCTCCTCGGCAGCTAACGCAAACGCGAAACCATGCTTGTGCGCAGCGTCGTAGAAGGCCTTCGCCTGTTCCGCGGTCGGCTGTTCAATGAACTCGACCGTCTGCGCGCCACCTGATGGAGCAAGCTCGCGAAGCAGCGAAGTGAATTCCAGCTCCGTGAAGAGCTCGCGGCATGCCTCGAGGTCGGTCTCTTGCGTCTCCATTGCGCCCAGGTTCAGTTCCAGAGGAACATGGCAGTCAATGGTGACAAGTTCTTTGGAAAGAAGAACCGCATCGCGATTTTGCTCAAGAGACTCGCGATAGCTCTTTCGCTTGACCTCGGAGGTGCGCTCCAGCACGGCTTCGACGGTGCCGAACTGAACGATCAGCTCGACGCTCCCTTTGTCTCCGATTCCGGGAGCCCCGGGGATATTATCGATCGTGTCGCCACGCAACGCCATCACATCCACGACTCTTTCCGGAGGTACGCCAAGCGTCTCGTTTACCTTGTCTGCGTCGAGGATCAAATTGTCCTTCTGCGGATTAAGGACCTTGATCCTTGATGTCACGAGTTGCATCATGTCCTTGTCGCCCGACACGATGAAAACTTCGTGCTCCTGTTCAGCAGCTTCGCGCGCGAGTGTGCCAATCACGTCGTCCGCCTCGAACCCCTCTGCTTCGAGAATGGGTATGCGGAAGGCTTCGAGAGATCGGCGGATGTAAGGAATCTGGCGCCGCAGGTCCTCCGGCATCGCTTCCCGCTTGGCCTTGTAACCCTCGTAGCTCACTTCCTCAAAACTCTGCGACTTCGAGTTCCATTTGCGCAGCGTGCCGATCGCACGAGCTCGCTCATCGCGGAATACTGCACCGCTGACATCGAAGACAGCAGCCAGGTAATGCGGCGAAAAGTCTTGCCGCAGCTTTCTGATCATGTTCACAAACACATACGTGGCGGCAGTCGGCAGCCCCGATCGCGTCGACATTGGGCGGCTGCGCTGCATTGCGTGGTAGGCGCGAAAAATGAACGACATCGCGTCAAGCAGGAAAACCGGGGGTCTCTCTTGTCCAGGCACGGTAAAGAGTGTATCAGCGAGGATGAGGCCTTCACCGCACTTGCACTTTCATTCTCAACCTGGCACACGCCGAATGAAGCCTCGTTGCGGCTCTGCGAGTACCGCTCCGGTCCGGCCTGCGTTCCCGCCTTTGGGGCGCGCGAGCGGGCTCTTCACGCTTGGCTCTTCGCACTTCGCACAATTGCGTCAACGCTGCTGGGTCTATCCCCGGTGCCTCAACAGAATCACTGCGCGAGTTGTTCAAAGCTGTCGATTTGCGCCTGCGTTACGCGGGCCATGTCTGCGCCCTTTTGCAGGCCGCGGTACCACTCCACCGTGTATTCAAGGGCGCTTTCGATCGTGAGACGCTGGTGCCAGCCAAGCGTGACGCGCGCTTTGCTGGAGTCGAGCTTCAGATAGTGATCTTCGTGAACGCTGGGCTGCGAATCCTTGATCCAGCGTGCACCGTTACCCCACATGCCCGCCATCTTGGTGGCAATTCTTTCCACTGGCCACGTATCTTCCTCGCCGGGTCCGAAATTGAACGGCGAGGCGGCAGCCGCTTTTCCTTGAAGGGCATGCTCCGCGAGCAGGAGGTAGCCGTGGAGAGGCTGCAGCACGTGTTGCCACGGACGAATCGCCAGCGGCCGGCGAATCAGCACCGGCTGACCCGACTGGAATCCACGAATAAGATCCGGAATGAGCCGGTCTTCAGACCAGTCCCCGCCGCCGATAACGTTGCCCGCCCTCGCGGTGGAGACAACGACCCGATGATCCGCGAGCCGGCTCACGGGAAAGTAAGAGTCCCGGTACGCCGCCACCACGATCTCGGCTGAAGCCTTGCTGCAGGAATAAGGATCGTGGCCGCCGAGCGCATCGGTTTCGCGATAGGGCCAGACCCACTCCTGGTTTTGATAGCACTTGTCCGAGGTAATGCAGACAACGGCACGCACACTGGGAGTCTTGCGAACCGCCTCCAAAAGGTGCAGTGTGCCCATCACGTTGGTCGAGTAAGTGCCGATCGGATCAACATACGATCGCCGAAGAATGGGCTGTGCGGCGAGATGAAAAACGACCTCGGGAGCGAATTCGGCAAGACAGGATTCAAGCTTCTTATGATCACGGACATCTCCGCGAATGTCCTCGAGCACAGCGCCCACAGATGCTGCGGTAAACATGTTTGGCTCAGTCGGCGGATCAAGGGAGTAGCCCCGGATCTGCGCTCCTCGCCCTGCTAACCAAATTGCCAACCAGCCTGCCTTAAAGCCCGTATGCCCGGTCAGGAAGACGCGGCGACCCTTCCACGGATTCACCATATCTTCCATGGAGCCCCCCCACTTGCCCAGAGTTCTTCAAGTTTCTGCTTTTCTCGAATTGTGTCCATTGGCTGCCAGAATCCGTGATGAAAGAAGGCCTGAACCTGCCCCTTTGCCGTAAGCCTTTGTAAAGGCCCCTGCTCGAATGACGTGGATTCGTCAGGAATCTCCTTGATGACAGAGGGGGAGAGGACAAAGAAGCCGCCGTTGATCCAACCCCCCTCGCCCTCCGGCTTCTCCTTGAATGCGGTGATCGCTGTTCCATCGAGCATCATGCCGCCAAACCTGGCAATCGGTTCCACGGCAGTTACCGTAACGGCTTTCCCGTGCTTTCGATGAAAGGCGATGGCGGCAGTGACGTCCACGTCGCCCACGCCGTCTCCGTAGGTCATGCAGAAGGCCTCTTCGCCCTCCAGGTACTTCGCCACGTTGCGCAGCCTTCCGCCGGTTCCCGCTCTCTCGCCAGTATCGACCAGGGTAATCCGCCAAGGTTCGGCCACGCTCTGATGCACGTGCATCCGGTTCTCGACCAGATCAAAAGTAACGTCTGACATGTGCAGGAAGTAGTTCGCGAAGTACTCCTTGATGAGATAACCCTTATAGCCGCAGCAGATGATGAAGTCTGTAACCTGGTGGTGGGAGTAAATCTTGAGAATGTGCCACAGGATCGGCCTGCCGCCGATTTCGACCATTGGCTTGGGCCGGACGACAGTCTCTTCGCTGAGACGCGTCCCGAGTCCGCCTGCCAGAATAACCGCTTTCATCTCAACCCCTTACCCCACACAACAGGCGACGACTACACGCGCGCAATGCAACTTGGTTCGTGGGAAGCTTTCCTTGACTAATACAGTACACTGGCGATTCCCGATTGGGTATTCTTGGATCGTGCCCCCTAGTGACCAAAGATGACCAGTAGGAGTGAACAGCTTCGAGGGCAGATTCTTGCCTTGACTGCCCAGTATTTTACTGAGGCCTTTCCCCCGGCTGAGTTTCAGCCTGGCGTAACGCCTGTTCCTGTTTCAGGCAAGGTGATCGACGGCAACGATCTCAGTTCGGTCGTGGATTCCGCGCTGGACGGCTGGTTTACGACCGGGCGCTTCGCGAAGGACTTTGAGCGGAAGCTGGCACGCTTTGTGGGCGTGCGATCGGCTTCTCTGGTCAACTCGGGCTCATCCGCCAATCTCGTTGCGCTCAGTGCCCTCACCTCGCCAAAGCTCGGCGATAGCCAGTTGAAGCCGGGCGATGAGGTCATCACGGTTGCCGCCGGCTTTCCGACGACTCTCAATCCGATCATCCAGAACCGGCTTGTCCCGGTGTTTGTGGATGTGACGCTCCCGACCTGCGAGATCGACGTATCTCAGCTTGAGGCGGCTCGAAGCGAAAAAACCAGGGCTGTCATGGTCGCTCACACGCTTGGCAACGTTTTCGATCTGGATGCCGTATGTGCGTTCGCGAGGAAGTATGACCTCTGGTTTATTGAGGATTGCTGCGACGCGCTTGGGTCAACCTGGAAAGGTCGTCAGGTCGGCACCTTTGGCGACATTGCGACGCTGAGCTTCTATCCGGCGCACCACATGACCACGGGCGAAGGTGGAGCCGTCCTGACAGACCGGCCCGACCTGGCCGTGCTGATTGAGTCGTTCCGTGACTGGGGCCGGGACTGCTGGTGCGACCCCGGCAAAGACAATACCTGCGGCAAGCGCTTCGAGTGGCAGTTGGGCCAGTTGCCTTGCGGGTACGATCACAAATACGCCTACTCGCACGTCGGATACAACCTCAAAGCAACGGATATGCAGGCGGCCCTCGGCGCGTCCCAGATTGAAAAGCTGCCCACGTTCATCGAGCGGCGCAAGCAAAACTTTCGACATCTTTCCGTCGCGCTGAAACCGCTGGATGATTATCTGATGTTGCCTGAGGCAACGCAGGGTTCTGATCCTTCATGGTTCGGTTTTCTCATCGGGGTCCGCGAGACAGCGCCCTTCACGCGTCAGGAGCTGATCCGAACGCTTGATGCAAAGAAAATCGGAACAAGGCTGCTCTTTGGCGGAAACCTGATTCGACAGCCTGCGTACCAGGGTTGCGAATATCGTGCGGTTGGGACCCTCCCGAACACCGACTTCATTATGAACAACGTGTTTTGGATTGGCGTCTTCCCAGGGCTGACAACCGAAATGCTCGATTACGTGGCTGCGGTGATGAGAGATTTCGTCAATGGCGCTGGCGCGGATTCCTCCGCGCAGTTTGTCAAGATTGCGAGCAAATGACGCTTTTGATTTGGAGAATCGGGCAATGGGTGATGTAAATCAGCGGCCACTCTTTGTATACGAGATGGCAAACAACCACATGGGAGATGTGGAACACGGCATCCGTATTGTGAGGGAGCTAAAGGAAGTCTCGGATGGTTTCCCATTCGCCTTTTGCGTGAAGCTGCAATATCGAGATATCAGCCGTTGCATTCATCCCGACTACAAAGACCGATACGACCTGAAGTATGTGAAGCGGTTCTCTGAAACGCATCTCTCCTGGGACAACTATCGAAGGATTAAAGATGCGATCGTTGAGGCCGGGTTTCTCTCGATGTGCACGCCCTGGGATGAAGGCTCCGTCGACAAAATCGTCGAGCACGGATTCGATTTCATGAAGATCCCCAGTTGCTATTTCAGCGACTGGCCGCTGCTCGAACAGATCGCCAGGTACGATCTCCCCATCGTTGCCTCAACGGCAGGTGAGCCCCTTGACGAGATCGACCGGGTCGTCAGCTTCTTCCGGCACCGTGATAGGGCGCTCACGATCATGCACTGTGTCGGCGAGTATCCGGCGCCTGATGACCACCTCCATCTGGGCCAGATCGCGCTTCTCAGGAAGCGCTATCCCGAACTGCAGATCGGTTATTCCACGCACGAGCGCCCTGAAAACACTGAAGCGATCAAGATTGCGATTGCGATGGGAGCCGTCATGTTTGAAAAGCACGTGGGCATGCCGACCGAGAAATATGCGTTGAATGCGTACAGCGCAAATCCGCAGCAGATCCGCAACTGGCTGGAATCCGCAAAGGATGCCTTCACGATGATCGGCAGCGTCGACACCCGCTATCCTGCACCCGCAGGCGAACAGGCAGCCCTGCAGGAATTGGCGCGAGGAGCCTTTGTGAAGAACGCGGTGAAGGTGGGCCAGATGATCGAGCCCACAAACGTATTCTTTGCCATGCCGAATGTGAAGGGGCAGCTCGTTGCGCAGAATTTCTCCAAATACAGCGAGTACATCGCAAATCAGAATATCTCCGCAAATGGCGCGATCATGAGAGACAACGTGAGTGCGCGCAATACGCGCGAGCTCGTGTACAAGATCGTCTCCGATGTGAAAGCCATGATTCGCAGGAGTAAGGTGCAGGTCCCCGGGCAGTGCGATCTTGAAATCTCGCATCACTATGGCCTTGAGAACTTCCGCGAAACCGGAATCACGGCGATCACTGTCGTTAATCGCGAGTATTGCAAGAGGCTGATGGTCGTCCTCCCAGGCCAGAAGCATCCTGAACAGTGGCACAACCAAAAGGATGAGACCTACCACATTCTTTACGGCGATGTGACCGTTGAGCTCGATGGCAAGCGCTCAATCCATAAGTCCAACGACGTGATCACCATTTCGCACGGTGTCAAACACTCGTTCTGGACTGCGCATGGCGCAATCATCGAAGAGGTATCTTCGAGCTATTCGATGGATGACTCGTTCTACACAGATGATCGGATTGCCGCGAACCCTCATCGCAAAACCTTCGTCACCTATTGGATCGGATGATGCTGACGATCGTCTGGGACGTCGACGATGTGCTCAACGACCTGATGTATCAATGGTTCACCCATTCCTGGCTGGTGGCGCATCCTGCTAGTCATTGCCGATACACAGACTTGAGTGCAAATCCGCCACACGAAGATCTTGGCATCACGCGCGAGCAGTATCTTTCATCGCTGGATGAGTTTCGCAGAACAGCTAGAGCGCGAGACATGCATCCAAATCAGGAGATCCTCAGCTGGTTCCGCAGCCACGGATCACGCTTTCGACATGTCGCGCTCACTGCACGTCCGCTCGAGTCAGCGCCCGACGTCGCAAGCTGGGTGCTGCTTCATTTCGGGGCCTGGATACGCACTTTTGGCGTCGTGCCTACGCGCTTCGCGGGGCATGAGCCCATTTACGATCGAAACAAGGCCGAATACCTGAGGTGGTTTCGGTCTGGAGATATTTTTGTGGACGATTCGATGGAGAACATCCGGGAAGCTGAAGAACTCGGCCTCAAGACTCTTCTGTACCCTCAGCCGTGGAACGACAGCCCGCTGACAAATGAGATGGTCCTCCGCAAGCTCTCGGAATGGGCGGAGGTTTCGTGATCAAGCTCTCTGATTACGTCATTTGCTTTTTGCATGCGGCCGGTGTCGAGCGCATCTTCATGCTCACAGGCGGCGGATGCATGCATCTCGTGGACTCCGTCGGCCGCCAGCAGGGATTGGAGTACGTTTGCTGCCTTCACGAACAGGCATGTGCCTTTGCAGCGCAGGCGCACGCAGAATACACAAGCAAACCAGCCGCCGTCCTTGTCACAACCGGCCCGGGTGGCACAAACACTGTTACAGGTCTCGCGGCTGCCTGGCTTGATTCCACACCCTGCATTTTTCTCTCCGGCCAGGTCAAGCGGGCAGACTCGCTCAGACATCACGGCGTGCGTTCCATGGGCCCTCAGGAAGTCGACATCATCTCTGTCGTCACTCCTTTGACGAAGTACGCAAAGACCATCAATGAGCCTCGAGATATACGCTACGAGCTTGAGAAGGCATGGCACCTGGCGACTTCGGGACGGCGGGGCCCCGTCTGGCTTGACTTCCCCCTTGATGTCCAGGCCCAGCCGATCGACAAATCTGATCTTCGCGGGTTCACGCCCGACGCAATCAGCAATCGTGAGACAGTGCGCGCGCAGGCATCTCAAGCAGTCGAACTCCTGAAGAAGGCCGAACGGCCGGTGTTGATGATTGGTAATGGCGCACGCCTTGCGCATCGGGATGGTCTTGTCGCGCGTTTGATCGATCGTCTTGGAATTCCCGCGCTACTGACCTGGAAGGCGATGGACATGCTCCCGGAGAGTCATCCCTTCTTTGCGGGCAGACCCGGCTCAGTCGCTGCTCGTGGTGCGAACTTTACCCAGCAGAATGCAGACTGGATTATGGTCGTCGGCGCGCGGCTCGACATGCCCCAGATCGCGTTCAGCCACACGAACTTTGCGCGAGCAGCGAAAAAGGTGATTGTAGACGTCGATCCCAAGGAACTGGCAAAGTTCACAATGCACATCGACGTTCCAGTCCTTGCCGATGCGAGGGAATTCCTCGCTGAGTTCCTGACACAGCTCGATACGACGAGCCTTCCCGATTCAAGCTCATGGACCCTGAAAGCTGCCGAATGGAAAGAGAAGTACCCCGTAATCCTTCCGGCGTACTGGGATGAGCAGAGCTTCGTGAATACCTATGTTCTAGTCGATGTGCTTTCCGACCTCTGCACGCCCGACGATGTTCTTGCCCCGGGAAGCTCGGGAGCCTGCAGCGACATCTTCTTGCAGTGCTTTCGGATCAAACAGGGGCAGCGCGTCGTTAATTCCCCTTCCCTTGGCGCAATGGGGACTGGACTTCCCGGCACGATCGGTTCATGCCTCGCCAGCGGGCGCCGTCGCACAATATGCGTGAATGGGGACGGCGGTTTTCAGCTCAACATTCAGGAGCTTGAGACGGTACATCGGCTCAATCTTCCCATCAAGTACTTCATCCTGTGCAATGGAAACTACACATCGATCATTCAGACGCAGCGCAACCATTTCGCGGGCCGGCTGGTCGGGAGCGATCCGTCGAGTCACATGACATTGCCCGACCTTCGCAAAGTGGCGGAGGCTTACGGAATTCCCACCTGCGAGATCAAGGATCACGCCAACATAAGGACCGAGGTACAAAGGGTGCTGGACAACCCCGGCCCGGTCGTTTGCGCAGTCAACACATCTTCTGACCAGATCACCGCTCCGCGCGCTACTTCGAGTGTTCGTCCCGACGGCACGATTGTCAGCTTGCCGATGGAAGACATGGCGCCGCGGCTGCCTCGGGAAGAGTTTCTGGCGCAGATGATCGCTCCGCCGGTCGAGGACTAGCCAGGTTCAGGGTCGGGCGCTGCAGGACAATGCTCCGAGGGAGAAATGAGCAAGAAGAGACATCCAGTTGTCGCTGAGGATATGAAGGCCATTGCGGGCTTTCCTCTTCCTTGGAATCTCCTCTTCGGCAAGACCGTCTTGATCACCGGCGCCAGCGGCTTCGTCCCGGCTTACATGGCCGAGACCCTCCTCTACCTCAACGAGACAGCCGGGGCCGGAATTCATGTTATTGCTCTTGCCAGAAACCGCGAGAAGGCTAACCGCCGATTCGCCCACCACCTCCACCGCTCCGATCTCACTCTCCTGGTGCAGGACGTGCGCGAGCCTTTCTGTGGCCCAGCAAAGGTGGATTTCCTGATTCACGCGGCGAGCCAGGCAAGTCCGAAGTATTTTGCTAGCGACCCGGTCGGCACCTTCGAAGCGAACGTGATCGGAACTCAGCGTATGCTCGAGGTCGCCAGAAACGCCCGAAGCGAGGGATTCCTCTTCTTCAGCAGTGGCGAAGTCTACGGGCAGCCTGACCCCGCGCTGCAATTGGTTAACGAATCGGCCTACGGAAGCCTCGATCCGCTCAGCCTGCGCTCATGCTACGCCGAGGGAAAGCGCGCAGGCGAAGCCCAATGTGCATTCTGGCATGCGCAATTCGGTGTCCCGGCGAAGATCGTTCGCCTCTCGCACACCTATGGCCCTGGCATGGAACTTAACGATGGACGCGTCTTCGCTGACTTCGTCTCCGACATCGTTGCGGGCAGGAATATCGTCCTTAAAAGCGATGGCAGCGCGCGTCGTCCTTTCTGCTACCTTGCCGACGCAACCGTGGCATTCTTTACCATTCTGCTGAGCGGAAGCAGCGGCGAAGCCTACAACGTCGGCGGCGATCGCCAATACTCGATCCTCGAGCTCGCAGAGACTCTCTGCAGCCTCTTCCCCGAACGCAACTGTCACGTCATCCGGCAGCACCGGGCCTTGAGTGATCCCTACCTGGTAAGCCCCAACAAAGGGTTCCAATTTGACCTCTCGAAGATCCGGTCACTCGGCTGGGCGCCCGCCACTTCAATCGAAGAGGGCTTCAGAAGAACGATTCAAAGCTACCTGACGGGCAACCCGTCCGAAGCCTGAGCAGGAATCTCTACCTGCGTTCCGACCAGGTCGCGCGGAATGAGATGTTCTTATGGGCCACAAAGCTGAAGATCACTGTCACCCCGGTCATGATGGCCCCCGCCAGATACGAAGCACTCTCAGGATGTCGCAGATGCGGGCGAAGCAGTGTCACGAGAATCGGAAGGCCGACAAGGCCGATCACCATCGTGCTGCCGTAGACACC
>Ga0335069_10014281_pt1 | contig 11129 bp, 8 predicted proteins | sample Lox_Sample_11_FD_206714 | JGI IMG/M metagenome (GOLD analysis project Ga0335069, IMG submission 206714) | Soil microbial communities from Loxahatchee National Wildlife Refuge, Florida, United States - Lox_Sample_1.1 | ecosystem: Environmental > Terrestrial > Soil > Wetlands | place: USA: Florida... | reverse complement strand
TCGACCACCTCGGGCGGCATGTGGTGGGGCGAGCCCACGAGGGCCCCGGTCATGGTCATGCGCTCGTCCGAGGCGAGCACCCGGGCGATCCCGAAATCCGCGAGCTTCACTGTCGGTCGGTCGCCCTCGTGGATGAGGACGTTCTCGGGCTTCAGGTCGCGGTGGATCACCCCGGCGGAGTGGGCGTGGACCAGGGCGTCGGCGAGAGCGAGCCCCACGAGCATGCCCAGCTCCGGGTACCCGAACCCGACCTCGTGAGCGTAGGCGCGCAGGGTGCGGCCCCGCACGAACTCCGTCACGAGGTAGCTCTCGGTGGAGGCGTCGCCGGCGTAGTCGAAGATCTCGACGATCCCGGGGTGGGAAAGGCGCGCCACCACGCGGGCCTCGCGGGAGAAGCGGGCCCTCGACTCGGGGGCGGCGGCGAGGTGCGGGTGCAAGAGCTTCACCGCCACCTCGCGGTCGAGGGCCGTGTCGCGGCCGCGATAGACGACGGCCATGCCCCCGCTGCCAACCTGCTCGAGGAGCTCGTAGCGGCCCAGCATCCGGATCACGCCAGTCCTCGCGAGCCTCATAGGGCGCGGGTGTCGGACGCCGGGGTTCCCCGGAATCGCACCTCCACGCACACATCCCCTGGGTCAGCTCCCGCCCTCCGACGCGACACCGATGGCGGGCTCGACGCGAGCACTATGACACGGCTGCCGCGGGGGGGCCACTTCGGCGTGCCCCTCCGCGGGGGGATCTCACCTCGGGGTCACCAGGGCGCCACGGTCTTCCCGCCCGATCCGGGGAGGAACTGGCCCAGCACCATCGCCCGGATGGTCTCGGGGAAGGCGGCGGTGGCGATGGGGTGCTCTGCCCTCCACCCGAGCGCCTGGAGGCGGGTCGTGTCGTAATAGTGGTCCGTGCTCATCCAGTAGAGCGCCTCGCGGTCCACCCGGGGAACGAGCTGCGGCAACACCCCGGTCCTCGCCCCGAGGCGGTCCCATCCGCGGGAAAGCCTCCGGTTCACCGCGGCGAGCAACGTTCGATCGGGCACGTTCCGCAAGAGAACGAGGAGGGCGGCCGAGAGCCTCGGCCAGGAGGGCAGGATGCGTCCCGGCTCGTAGCCGAGGGAGGAGAGGGCGGCGGCGAGGTGCTCGGCGAGCGGCAAGGGGGCCTCGTCCGCGACGTTGAACGCCCGCCCGCGCACCACCCGGTCGTCGGGGTGGAGAGCCACGTGCACCACCGCGCGGGCGAGGTCGCCGAGGTGGACGAGGTGGGCGACGGGACCGCGCCGGATGATCGGCACCCGCCCCTTGCCCTGGTTGAAGAGGGTCACCAGGGCGAGGGCGCGCACCGGCCCGCCCCGCATGGTCGGGCCATAGAGGAGGGCCGGCCGCAGGACGGTGAGCGGTGCGCCGGCGCGGAAGGCCGACCAGCTCGCCTGCTCCGCGCGCCAGCGGATCCGCTCGAGCGCGGTCCTCGGCGCTTTGAACTCCCCCTCGCGACAGGGCAGGTTCCGGGGGCGGCCGTACACCCCCGTGGTGGAGACGTGAACGAACCGCCGGGCGCGAGCTGCGGCGGCGAGGCGGGCCGCCATCCGTGCGGCCGAGACCTCGATGGCCGTCCTCCGGGGCTCGTCCATCTCCCGGGCCGTCCTGACCCCGACGTGGACCAAAACCTCCGCGTCGAGGGTGGCCGGCTCGGGCGAGGCGAGGTCCACGGGCAGGTGGCGCACGCGGAGCCCGGCAGCCGCGAGCTCCTGGGATACGGCCTCGAGCAGCGCCCCACCCGAGCCGGTGACGATGGCGACTCGATCCCCCACGCGTTCCTTCGGAGGAGAGTACGAGGGGAGCCCCGGGGGTCCGACGTCGGTCGCCCGGGGCTAGACCCGGACCTCCTCGGACTTCTTGGGCGAGGGTTTCTTCTCGGCCTCGGAGTCGGGGGTGGGAGGGGGAGGAGCCCGCCCGAGCGGGTTCTCCTCGAGGGCCGCCCCCAGGACCTCGTCCATGTGACCGGCGAACACGAAATCCAGCTCCTTGCGCGCCTGCTCGGGGACGTCGATTAGGTCCTTCTCGTTGCGGGCGGGGATGATGACCCGCTTGATCCCCGCCCGGTGCGCGGCCAGCACCTTCTCCTTGATCCCACCCACGGGGAGGACGAGGCCCCGCAGGGTCACCTCCCCAGTCATGGCCACGTCCGAGCGGACGCGGATCCCGGTGAGCAGGGACACGAGGGCGGTGAGGATGGTCACCCCGGCGCTCGGGCCGTCCTTGGGGATGGAGCCGGCGGGGAAGTGGATGTGGATGTCGGTCTTCTCGAGGAAGTTGGCGGGGATGCCGAGCGAATCGGCCTTGGAGCGCAGGTAGGAGAGCGCCGCCTGGGCCGACTCCTTCATGACGTCCCCGAGCTGGCCGGTCAAGGTGAGCGACCCCTTCCCGGTCATCTTGGTGGCCTCGATGAAGAGGATGTCGCCGCCGGCCGCCGTCCAGGCCAGGCCGGTCGCGACGCCGGGGATCTCGGTCCGCTCCGCCGTCTCGTTGTAGAACTTCTCCGGCCCGAGCATCTCGAGCACGTCGGGCTCGTCGACGGTCCGCTTGCTGCCGGCCGCGACCTTCCCGCTCGCCACCTCCACGGCCACCGCCCGGCAGACGTCGGCGATCCGCCGCTCCATGTTCCGGACCCCCGCCTCCCGGGTGTAGGCCATGATGATCTTGATGAGCGCCTTGTCGGTGAGGCTGATGGCCTCGGGGGAGAGGCCGTGTTCCTTGAGTTGCTTGGGGATGAGGTGGTTGTGGGCGATGTGCACCTTCTCCTCGAATGTGTACCCGGGGAGCTCGAGGATCTCCATCCGGTCCTTGAGGGGCCCGGGGATGGGGTCGAGGAGGTTGGCAGTCCCGATGAACATCACCTTGGAGAGGTCGTAGGCGAGGTCGAGGTAGTGATCGGAGAAGGTGTAGTTCTGCTCGGGGTCGAGGACCTCGAGCAGTGCGGCCGACGGGTCGCCGCGGAAGTCCGCCCCGAGCTTGTCGATCTCGTCCAGCATCATGACCGGGTTGATCGTTCCGGCCTTCTTCATCGACTGGATGATCCGACCGGGGAGGGCGCCCACGTACGTCCGACGGTGGCCGCGGATCTCCGCCTCGTCGCGCACACCGCCGAGCGAGAGGCGCACGAACTTTCGGCCGGTGGCCCGGGCGATGGACTGGCCGAGGGAGGTCTTGCCCACCCCGGGGGGGCCCACGAAGCAGAGGATGGGACCGCGCATGTCGTTCTTCAGCTTGCGAACGGCCAGGTATTCGAGGATGCGCTTCTTGATCTTGTCGAGGGCGTAGTGGTCGGCGTCCAGGATCTGCCGGGCGTTCTCGATGTCGAGGTTGTCGTCGGTCCGCTTGCTCCAGGGGAGGTCGGCGATCCAGTCGAGGTAGGTGCGGGCGACGGTGTACTCCGAGCTGGCGGTGGGGATCGACTTGAGCCGGGAGAGTTCCTTCTGGGCGACCTTGTCCACCTCGGGGGGGAGCCCCGCCTTCTTGAGCCGCTCGGACAGCTCGTCGAGCTCCTCCTCCTCCTCGCCCAGCTCGCCCAGCTCCTCCTTGATGGCCTTGAGCTGCTGGCGCAGGTAGTACTCCCGCTGGGTCTTCGACATCTCGCCCTTCACGGCGGAGTCGATCTTGTTGGAGAGCTTCAGAATCTCCCGCTTGCGATTGAGGAGCTCGAGCACGAGTTTCATGCGCGCCTTGAGCTCCACCGTCTCGAGGACCTGCTGCTTCTCCTCGATGGGCACGTCCACGTTGGCGGCGATGAGGTCGGCGAGGTGCCCGGGGTGGGTGATCGACTCGACGAGCTCGGTCGCGGCGGCGGGGAGCTCGGGCATGAGCTCGATCACCTCGCGGGCCAGCTTCTTGAGGTTGATGGCGAGGGCCTCGACCTCCACGTCGTCGGTGGTGGAGCGATCCTCGATGGGGTCGACCCGCGCCTTGAGGTACGGGGTCTCCTGCACGAGCTCGAGCACCTTGAAGCGCGCCAGCCCCTGCACCACGAGGGAATAGTTGTCCTCCCCCATCTTGAGGAGCTTCACCACCCGGGCGACCGTGCCGACGGTGTAGAGATCCGCGGCCCCGGGGTCCTCCTCCTCCGCCCTGCGCTGCGTCACGACACCGATCACCTGCTCATCCCGAACGGCGTCCTTGATGAGGGCGATGGTCTTCTGCCGTCCCACGGCGAGGGGGAGCACCCCGCCCGGGAAGAAGACGGAGTTGCGCAGCGGTAGGATGGGCAGCACCGCGGGGATGTCCTCGCGCGCGATGAGCCCGGGCGGACCCATTGCAGGCGCGACCTGAGCGCCGGCGCCGCCCTTCTTCTCCTTCTCCGACATGCCAAGTCTCCTCGCCCGCCTCGTGGGCTCGATCAGGGATACCCGCGCGAGGCGACCTTATCAACAAAAACCGGGTGGCCTGGCGGGCGGCTGGGGCGGCGCCGGGGAGCCGCTCCCACCCGCATTCAGGGCTCGTTCAGCACGGCCCAACCCGACCTCGGGATGGTCCTGCCGTCGGGCTCTCCTCCCGGGCCTCCAGGATCGCTGCGGGAGGGCCCTTCCGAGGGGGCCCAGAGGCCCCGCGACCGGTCGTCCTCTCCGGAACCAGACAGGCGACCGCTCCGGGGTGGGATCTGCTGTGGCGCCGCCGGCGGGCCTTCCGCCGGGGACCAGGTTCGTTTGCGGCTCACCTCGTCTGGATAAGACCGACTTTCGCCAAGGCAAGCGCGTTGACGAGTCGCCGAGGAAAGGACCCTGCCTTGGGGGCGCTCGCGCCCGTGGGCTTAAAGAGGCGACGGAGCGCTCCCGTGTCTTTGGTGTGACGCCAGGGGCGCCTGCGACACGCCTTCCCTGCGCGGCTCCGATGCTGCCCGGGCCTTTGCACCCCCGCGACCGCCCGAGCTGGTGAGTGGCGCCCCTCGGAGCCGAACCCGCGCGGCGAGGAGCCGGCCCGCGGGTGGAGTGGGTCAAAGTCGGCGGTCGTCCTCGGCCGGCGCCTCGAGGGGGCCCGGGCCGGCGGCGGGTCCCATCGGGCCCGCGGGGAGGGGAGGAAGTGCGGGGGGACCGCGGTGTGCTCGCACCCGAGCCTTGCGCCGGTCCTCCCGCGCGACCCCCAGTTTGCAAATCGCCCTCGCTCGTCTAGCATCGAGCCGTCGCCCTCGCCTGGAGGAGCAATCGAATCGTCCGCCTCGGTCACATGAGCGACCTGCACGTCGCCGAGCGGTCCCGGTATCCGCGGCACGGGTTCACCCCCCGCGATTGCGAGCGCTACTCCACGAAGCTGGCGCGCGGTCTCCTCCAGGCCCTGCAGGAGGTCCGGGTGGACCACCTCGTGGTCACCGGGGACCTGACGCTCTCGGGCGAGGCGCGGGAGTTCGAGCGAGCGGCGGAACTGCTCGCCCCGTTCGCCGAGGAGCACATCTTGACGGTCGTCCCGGGCAACCACGACCTCTGGACGGAGGAGTCGGTCGAGACCGCCCGGTTCCTCCGGGTGGTCGGGCCCGACGGGAACGGGATGCGAAAGGCGGCCCCGAGCTATCCCCACGTGGTGGCGCTGGGCGACGACGCGGCACTCATTGCCCTCGACAGCGCGCGCTTCGGTGACGACCCCCTTTCGACGCCGGGCCGGCTCGGTTCGGACCAGATCCGCGCCGCCCGCACCGTGGTCCGCGAGCAGGTCAAGGCGGGGCGGGCCGCCCTCATCGCCTTCCATCACCACGTCGTGCTCCCCCCCGAGCGCGTCCCCTCGGACGTTTTGGTCTCCCGGATGCCCCTCGCCGACGCCGATCAGGTGGTGCGGCTCGTGGCCGAGCTCCCGGTCGCCGCGGTGCTCCACGGCCACCGGCACACCGCCTTCCGGGTGGACCTGCCCGGCGTGTCGGGGCCGACCCCGGTCCTGTGCGCCGGGTCGGCCTCGCGGGTCGCGGACGAGCCCGTCCGCCGCGCCCGGGCATACGTCTACGAGATCGATCGCGCCGGCATCCGCAGCGTCGAGGCGCTGGTCGCCGGCACGGAGTGATCGCATGCGCAAGGTCTTCGCCGTGGCCCTCCCGCTGGGGCTGGCCCTCCTCGCGGGCATCTTGCTCTCCTCGAGCTTCCGCGCCCGGGACGAGGCGGCCGAGGCCCGGTCGGAGCGGGCACGGCTGAAGCGCGAGTTCGACGAGCGCGTCGCCCTGTTGCGGGCGCTTCCCCCCGAGGCGGCTCGGGAGTGGCGGGACGAGGTCAACGTGCTGCTCCGCGGGTACCTCGAGGGCCTGTCGGAGATCCGCAACCGGTATCCGCGCGCGCCCGTCCCGCCTTCCGCCCTCGAGGCGACGGCGGCGGAGCGAAAGGGTGCGCTCCCGGAGAAGGAGCGCGCCGCGCTCGAGGACTTCCAGAAGTACACCGACTCCCGGCTGGCCCTCCTCTCCGGCGGCGCCTACGCGCCCCTCGCCTCGGTTCCCGGGGGGGGCTTTCGGCTCGACGTCCTCTCGGTCGAGCCGGGAGCTTCTCCGGCGGGTGGGCCAGGCCTCCGGATCGACTTCGCGCTGTGGGGCGCGCCCCGGCTCGTCGAGCGCGAGCGGTCCGGTTCCCGCACCGTCTCGCGCACTTCGGTGCCGGTGGTGATGAAGTCGCTCCAGTTCCGGTTCCTCGACGCCTCGAGGAAGATCTACGGCGAGATGAGCGGATCCGGGGAGCCGTACCAGAAGCTCGTCGACCCCGAGCGGTTCGCTCCCGAATTCCCGCCGGGGGTGCTGTTCGGCACCTGGTGGGTGGAGCTCTTGCCGCGCGAGGCGGCCACGACCGAGCTCAAGCTTGATCTCGACGTCCGCCAGCCGAGTGGAGCCGCAAGCCCGGTCTCCCTCGGGCTGGAACTCCCCGTTCGCGAGCCCTGGCGCATCCCGCCCGGTACGAAATACCAGGCCGAGGTGCGAGAGGCGGCTCCCGCGGCAAACGGGAAGTAGCGTGTCCGAGGCAAAGCCATCGGCCCGAAAGAAGAGGGCCACGAGCCGGGCGGGACGCCCGGCGCGCCGGCGGCCTGTGCCCCGCATCCCGCCGACGGGTGGCGACGCCCCCCTGCACGAGCTTGACCGGGATCTCTTGTCGGTGTTCCTGTTCATGGGCCTCACGCCCGAGGAGACGCGCGAGTTGGTGAAGGATCTCGACCTCCTCGTCCCGGGCTTTCGGACCGATGCGCTCTCGGACGTGCAGCGCTGCGACGTGCTCGCGGACGAGATCCGCGCCCGTCCGGAGGGGCGAGAGCGGGCGCTCGAGCTCTTGCGGAAGGCCTTCGGGCGGATGGCGCTCCCGAGGACCCCGCTCGACCCGGCGGCGGCGGAGGACCTCCTCGCGGTGGGGAGCTCGGAGCACGGGCTCACGCTCGCCCTCTGGAGGGTGCTCGCAGATCCCGACGCCCAGGTGCGGTCCCGCGCAGTCCCGGTCCTGCATGAGTTCGTGCAGGACTACTACGGGGCTCCACCGGGGGAAGACCGGCCGGAGGCCGGGGCCGACGGTGAGGAGGGCGAAGCGCGGGCGCTCAGTCGCGTCCGGGAGCTGGAGAAGGCGCTCGCCCGGGCGGAGGAACGCAGCGAGGCGACCCGGCGGAGGGCGGAGGAGCAGCGGGAGAAGCTCCAGGAGTGGCTCCACGAGGCCCGAGCGCGCGCCGCCCAGGCGGTGGACGAGCTGACGCGGGCTCGCGCCGCGGCGCAGGCGGCCCAGGGAGCGCGCGAGCGCGCCGAGGCGGCCCTTTCCGCTCTCCAGGCCACCGACGCCGCGGCCGACGCGCAGCGGGCTCGCTTGTCCGCTCGAGAGCTCGAGGCCGAGGTCCTCGCCCTCAGGGCTCGCCTCGAACGCCAGGCGGCGCGCGAGGCGGCGCTCGCCGCGAGCCTGGAGGCGGCCCAAACCCAAAGCCGCCCCCCCGAGGCGCCCCAGGCCGTCGAGCGCACCGCCTCGGAGGAGCCGGAGGAGGCGCCTGCGGGCTGGCTCCGCCCCGTTTACACCCGCGAGTTCTACGACTCCTTGGAGGGCTGGGACCTCCGCATCCAGCGAGCCGCCTTCAAGCAGGCGAGCCTTCTCGCTCAGGACCACCGCCACCCCAGCCTGCGCGCCTTGCCGCTCGAGGGGCTTCCCGGCTACTACCGGGTGCGCGTCGCCACCGATGTCCGCCTTCTCTACCGGCGGGGGGAACGGCAGAACGAGATCGAGATCCTCTCGCTCATCGACCGAGAGGACCTCGATCGCTACGTGCGGCAGGCCAAGACGAGATGACTCCAAGGGGCCGCTTCAGGGCCCTCAGGACAGCTTCCGGTAGATCCCCACCACCACGCCCAGGATCATGGTGTTCCGGAAGTCGCTGTCGCGGACGTAGATGGGCGCCATGCGTGGGTTGGACGGCTGGAACCGGACGCGGTCGCCCTCGAAGTAGACGCGCTTCACCGTGGCCTCGTCGTCGATCATGGCGACCACGATCTCCCCGTCCTGGGCGTGCAGCTGCTTCTTCACGAAGACGTAGTCGCCGGGGAGGATTCCGTCCCCGATCATCGAGTCGCCCTGGACCCTGAGGCCGTAGACCTTCTTGTTCGTGCCGAGCAGGAAGGCGTCCACCTGCACCGTGTCCTCGACGCGTTCCTGCGCCAGGATGGGCTGGCCCGCGGCCACCCGGCCGACGATGGGGACCTCGACGAGGCGGACCCCGGCGCGCGGTACCCCGGGCCGGAAGGGGACGACCTTGCCGGGGGGCTCGCCCAGCTGCTCGCGGGCGGCGGCGGTGGGGATCACGGCCCGGGACTTCACCGGATCGCGGGTGAGGAACCCTTTTCGCTCGAGTGCCTTGAGGTGGTCGTTGACGCCGTTCGTGGAACGGATGTCCAGGGCCTCCCCGATCTCCCGGATGGTGGGGGGGTAACCGCATGCCTCGATCTGCTCGGCGATGAAGCGGAGCACCTCGAGTTGCCGGTCGGTGAGCGGGTGCATGGAAGTCCTCCCTGAACATAAGTCTACTATCCCTCCGTTCAGACTTCAACTTTGGCCGCTCGGAATGAGGCCCCGGGCCGGGAGAGCTCCGCCGGGAGTTTCTTCGGGCGGTGGCCCCGGAGAGGAGCCCCCTGGGAACGGGTCACTTCGACAGCCAGCGCCGGACGGAGATCTTCTTCAGCCGGGGCGTGAGGAGATGGTAGGCGGCGGCGGCGGCGGCGAGCGCGGCGCCCGTTGCGAGCGCCGCGCCGGCGAGCAGTCCGGACCGGTGCGCGGCGACGAGGAAGAGCCCGCCGAGCGTGAAGGCTGCGGACAGGGAACCGAGGAGGATCATGACGCCGAGCGTCCGGACGTGTCCGCCGAGCCGGTCCAGGGCCTCGGAGCTGACCGCCACGCGGAACTTCCCGGTCTCGAGGTCGTGGAGGATCTGCGCGAGCTGGGTGGGGAGGTCCTCGGCGAGCGTCTGGAGCTTGAGGAGCGAGCGCATCACCACGGTGGAAGCGTCTCCCGGAGAGAAGCGCGCGAGGAGCAGCTCCTTCGCGTAGGGGAGCCCGATCTCGAGCACGTCGAGCTGCGGGTTGAGTCGGCGGACGATCCCCTCCACGGCCATGGCCGCCTTGGCGAGGGTGGCGTACTGCTTGGGGATCCGGATCCGGTGGTGGATCGCCAGGTCGAGCAGGTCGCGCAGGAGGGTGGCGGTCCGGATCTCGTCGAGCTTCAGGCCGAGGTACCGGTCGAGGATCCCGCGCACGTCCTCCCGGAGCTCTGAGAACGAGGTGCGGGCCTCCGCGATGCCGATCCGGGACAAGAGTCGGGCCACGGTCTCCGGGTCTCGCAGCGCCACCGCGACGAGGAGGGTGACGAGGGCCTCCTGTTGCCCGCGAGAGAGGCGGCCCACGAGTCCGAAGTCGAGGAGGGCGATGCGGTTGTCCGCCTGGACGAGGATGTTGCCGGGGTGAGGGTCTCCGTGGAAGAGGCCGTCCTCGAAGAGTTGCCGGAACGAGGCCTCGAGGATGTTCCGCGCCACCTGCTCGAGATCGAACCCCGCCTCGGTGGTCACGTCCGAGACCTTGACGCCCTCGAGGTAGTCGAGGGTGAGCACGGTCGCGCAGGAGAGGGCCGGGTGGACGCGGGGGATGAGGACGAAGTCTCGACCGGCCCCGGCGTCCGCCATGAGCTGGGCGTTCCGGGCCTCGTGGGAGAAGTCCAGCTCCTCGTGGACCGTCCGATCGAACTCCTCCACCACCCCGGTGGGCGTGGTGACTCCGGTCTCCTCGACCACCGCCTCGAGGAGCCGCGCCACCTCGTAGAGCAAGGACAGATCGGCCTCGATCCGTTCGCGGACGCGGGGGCGCTGGACCTTCACGGCCACCTGTTCCCCGCCGTGGGTCAGGGCGCGGTGCACCTGGGCGATGGAGGCGCTCGCGAGAGGTCGCTCGTCGAGCGAGGCGAAGAGCTCCTCGACGGGACGTCCCAGTCCTCGCTCGATCTCCCGGCGAATCTCGGAGAGAGGGAGGGGAGGGCAATCGTCCTGGAGGACGGAGAGTTCCTCCACCCAGTGGGCGGGCAAGAGGTCGGGGCGCGAGGAGAGGATCTGACCGAGCTTGATGAAGGTCGGACCGAGCTCGGCCAGCATTTGCCGAAAGCGTGCGGCGGTGGTCCGGTCGGGGGCGGGGAGCGGTTCCCCGGGCGGGGGCGCCTCCCGGCCCAGCACGTCCCGGAGCCGCATCCGCTCCAGGTAGGCGCCGAACCCGTGGCGCGCCATGGCCGAGGCGATCTGGCGAAGCCGGTTCAGGTCCTGGAGCGCCCTCCCGAGCATTGGGTGGATCGACTGTAGCACCCGGATCCCGCGTCTGCCACGGCGCCGAGCTCCGGTTCCCGAGCCGGGCGGCCCGGTTCCAGTGGAAAGAGGAGCCGCGCATCCCAAGGGTGCGGCGGGGGCGCCCTTGGCGCGCCCTCGCCTCCGTGCGGCGCCCCCTCGTGTCGGGCCTCTTCCCCGCCGCCTTCGGGCGGGCGCCGGGACCGAGGGGAGGCGCCTGGAGCGGGGCGGTTATCGGCCCCACGGCGACCGCCCTCGTCCTCCGCGTCGCTCGAGCCTGCGCGTTCATCCTCGCGAACGTCCTCGCCGACCTCGCGCTCCTTTGTCTCTTTCCTCTCCCTCGGC
>Ga0335069_10014280_pt1 | contig 11129 bp, 9 predicted proteins | sample Lox_Sample_11_FD_206714 | JGI IMG/M metagenome (GOLD analysis project Ga0335069, IMG submission 206714) | Soil microbial communities from Loxahatchee National Wildlife Refuge, Florida, United States - Lox_Sample_1.1 | ecosystem: Environmental > Terrestrial > Soil > Wetlands | place: USA: Florida... | reverse complement strand
AATACCGCCGTGGATGAGCTTGGTCGAGCGGCTGGAAGTCGCCGAGGCAAAGTCGCCCGCCTCAATGAGCACCGTGCTGAGTCCGCGCAACTGTGCATCCAGCGCCGTTCCCGAGCCGGTTGCGCCAGCGCCGATCACGCAGACGTCGAAGCTCGCGCCGTTGATTTTTCGCCATGCCTCCGAGCGGTGTCTCATGGCGTTTCCCGCGAACCCGCGACGTACTCCTGATACAACCCCCACGCCGCCAGCGATTGCGCATCCATAATGACGTTGTCCCGGATGAGCTGACTAAGCTGCGCCAGGGTTACCTTGCGCACGACCAGATCGTGCTCTTCGGCGTCGCGCTGTCCTGAAACCTGAGTCAAGCCCGTGGCAAGAAAGGCATACGTCTTCTGATTGGCGAAGCCGCAGGCGATACAGATTGCGCCCAGGGGCTGCAGCTTTTCCGCGACCAGTCCGGTCTCGGCCCGTAGCTCCTCGCGGGCAATTTCGGCCGGATCGAGGTCATTGCGTTCCAGACTGCCCTGGGGGAACTCCACTGATTTCACCCCGAGCGCGTACCGATACTGCTCGACGAGATATACGTCGTGGTGGTCGATGGCGATCACAATGGCGCCGTCGCACTTCTCCACCACGCCGTAAATGCCGCGCGTACCGTTGTCGCGCTCGATCTCGTCTTCGCGCACCGTCATCCAGTTGTTGCGATACACCACGCGTGAGCTCAATTGCCGGATCGTCATAGCTTCCTACCGCAAGACAGTCTCTCATGCAAGACAAGCTTTCGCTGTGATGCGAGGTATATGGCATCATGGCGGGGTGACCATCACCGCAGAGATCGCAGTCGTCGGACTGGGTGCAGTGGGCAGCGCCGCACTCTATCAGGCGGCCAAACTCGGCGCCAAGGTGATCGGCATTGATCGCTTCTCGCCGCCGCATGACCAGGGCTCGTCGCACGGTGAAACGCGCATTACCCGTCAAGCCATCGGCGAAGGACGCGAGTTCGTGCCGCTGGTCCTGCGCTCGAATGAAATTTGGGAAGAGCTGGAAACAGCCACTGGCCGTAAGCTGCTAACCCGCAATGGCGGACTGATTCTGGCGACACCCGGTCTTCCCGGCAGCCACCACGGATCGCGGTCATTTCTGCAGGACACCATCGACGCCGCGCGAGCCTTTGGGATCGCGCATGAGCAGCTTAGCACCGACGAAACTCGACGCCGTTTTCCGCAGTTTCGGGTCACGGAAGAAGCTGCCTACTTCGAGCCAGGTGCTGGGTTCCTGCGTCCGGAGGCGTGTATCGAAGTGCAGCTCGCGCAAGCCAGGGAACTCGGTGCGCGGGTGTTCACTTCAGAAAGCGTACTCGAAATGAAGCCGGCGAATGGCGGTGTCGAGGTCAGGACCAACAAGGCGACGTACTCGGCTGGCAAGGTCATCGTTGCGGCCGGTCCGTGGATCGGGAAGTTCCTCCCACCCGAGCATGCGTCCCACTTCCGCGTCTATCGCCAGACGCTTTGCTGGTTCGCTGTGCGGCAGAACCAGGAGCGCTACTCGACGGACCACTTCCCGGTCTTCATCTGGATTACCGGCACTCGTGTGCAGGACATGCTCTACGGCTTCCCCGCCATTGACGGACCGGAAGGCGGCATGAAAGTAGCGACCGAACGCTACGAGGAAATGGTCGATCCCGATGCCGTACCGCGCGAGGTCAGCGAGGAGTCGGTGGCAGAGATGTATTCCCAGTACGTCGATCCACGCTTTCCTGACCTGAGCAATCGTTGTCTGCGCACCGCGACCTGCCTGTACACCGTAACTCCCGACGCCAAGTTTGTCATCGATTACGCCGACGGAGGGCAGTATGTCCTGTTCGCCTCGGCCTGCTCGGGACACGGCTTTAAACATTCGCCGGCCATAGGCGAGGCCCTCGCGCAACGGGCTTTGGGGCTGCCCACCACGATTGACCTCTCGGCTTTTGCAATGAATAGGCTGACGCGCTCAGGATGTTGACCAACCACTTATGGCTGGGGTGTAGGGTTCTTCTTGAGATGCGGTGTAAGCCCCTTCACGACGAACTCCTGGAAGAGGCCTGCCACGCTGCCTATCGCGATCCGGGTCAGCGTACTCTGAAAGTACAAGCTCGTGGTCCGATCACTCGCCGGGGTGTAGGCAAAGGTGATGCCGCTGGTGATAAACGATCCTGCGATCGCTGAGTAGTTCACCTGATACTTCTTGTTGTCGCCCTTGCACATTACGGAATTGGCGAGCGCATACATGAGCCGTGATTTCTTCGTACCCGTGCCTCTATAGAAGTAGCGCGGATCCTGTTTCAGCAGAGAAGTCAGGACAGCGCTGTCGATAAACGTTCCTATGAACACGGAACCATAGGTCGCACCAAAACGCTTGAAATAACCCTCGGCACCCTGGCCGTAACCACCGTACTCGTCGGCCGCCTGGTAGATTCCAGCCAGAAAGCCCGCCCCAACGATCGTCATGGGATCGGTGACAGACTTCCAGGCAAGCTCAAACTTCTGTCTCGGGTTGAGCGGGGCCGCATCCGGAACATAGCTGGCGTAAAAATTCGGGATGAAGCCCAGTACCCGCTGCTGCTCCTGATACTTGATCTGCTCTTCCGCAACTTCCTCAACCGAGGCACTCACTTTCACTTCGGTGGTGGCTCGGGTCACCTCAATTTCGATCGCAGGCACGATGAACACGCCTCCGGAATCGAGGTTCCCCGAAAAAGTCTTCGTCTCGAAACCTGTCGCCGTAACCGTCAGTTGAAAGGGGCCTGGAGGCTGATTGGCAAACGAGTACTCTCCGTCGTCATTCGAAAGAACGTCTTCCGGAGCCTGCCCATCTCGGGTAAGGCGCACTTGCGCGCCAACCGCGACGCCGCCACCACCCTGGACAGTGACCGTCCCGGAAATGGTGCCTTTCGCTTGAGCATTAGGCGGACGCGCGGCATCCGATGCAACCGGACCCAACTGAGACGGCGCACCGGCGTCGCGGGGCGAGCCGGTCGGGGACTGTGATTGGGTGACCCCGTTGCTACAGAATCCAAAGCACAGAAGGGACAGGCTAAGTGCGATCCAACCTCCGGCCCTAAGAACCGGACCCCGCACATTTCGACGCAAACTCATCCTCTCGACGATTCCTCTCGCAGCTCACGTAGTTGGTACCCTCGCGATTCGAACGATCTCGATCCTTGATGCTTCGAGGTTTGCAACGAACCCGAAGCATGGTCCAACCCGTAATTTCAACTGACGATGAATTTCCTCAAACAGCAAATCGCACGATGAAAATTCTCGGCCGGGTGCGGTTGGGTTCCAGGATTAACCCGAGATCTCAATTGCAGGTACTCTCAAGCTTATCAGAGCGTCCGCGTAAAATCCCTGGCGGGAAGTTATTCGATGTTAAGAACTGTTACATCCTGGGCTTACCGGATCGTGCCGGGTCGAAGCACCGCCAAAGTGGTCAGGTCGTTCTGCTGGACCGCGGAATTGGCAAATTGCCGCACCCCTTCCAGCGCTGCCGATGCCACGTCGTGGGCGCTCGCCAGAGGCATCTGCGCAAAGTGCTCCCGCAGCCTCTCCAGTCCGTACTCCTCCCGTTTACGAGTTGCTTCCACCACGCCGCGAGATGCCAGCAGTAACGCGCCGCCTTTGGGAATCGCTGCCGTCGGCGCCTCATAGGTTGAGCCCGCAAACAGTCCCAACGGCATTCCCGTGGCGGGCAACGCGCTGACGCTGCCTTCGTAGCGCAGCAATCCCGGTGTGTGTCCCGCATTGACATAGCACACCGTGCCCAGCCCCTCGTTGTAGCAACCCAGAAACGCGGCGCACGACCGTACCCCCTTGGCCGCGCTGCGAATGCTGAAGTTGAGTTCCTGGCAGAATTCCATCATGGCGTCGGCTTCGTTGACCTCATCACGAGCCAGGCATGCAGGTCCCTTTTCGCGGAATGCCTCGCGCGCCGCTGCCACGATGCCGCGGTTTTCGTTGCAGTCGCCGGCCACGTCGAGCAGTCCGAAAACGACCCGTTCTGCGTTTGCCCTGGCGAACTGATAGAAATCGCCGCCCACTCGCCGGCCGTGAACCAGTCCCGCAATCTCGGCCCCTACGAGCAGCGGCAGGTCGGCGGCGGTGGGAGCTGCACCCTGAACCGTCGCATCGGATCGCTTGAAAAGGAATTTCATGGCCCCGCCCCGTGTAGCATCCGATGATAAACCCATTCCCGACAATTGCAAGGAGGAGCTGACGGCACTTCTGGTACTTGCAGTTTGCCCGTGGTCTGTTACAGTGTCTCCGCTCGGCTTGTTGCGGCTTTAGCGGACCATGCCGCAAGTGCCCGAATCCGGCAGGAGGGCGAAACGCGTGCGCATTGTCAGTGTGGGTGAAATTCTCTGGGACGTCATTGGCGAGAACGAATACCTGGGTGGTGCGCCGTTGAACTTCGCGGCCCACGCGCAAAAGCTGGGGCACGAGGTGTTTCCCTTGAGCGGCGTGGGCACCGACAAGCGCGGCCGCAAAGCGCTCGATTTGCTCCGTCAGCGCGGCATGTCCACAGAGTACGTGCAAGTGCTGCCCCACAAGCCCACCGGAACCGCCGAGGTCGAGTTGGATATGGAAGGTAAGCCCACGTTTCGTATCGTCCGGCCTGTGGCTTACGACTTCGTCGATCTCACCGATCAGGAACTCAAGCGCATCGCCGAGTTGCAGCCCGACTGGATCTACCTCGGCACGCTCTACCACATGTCAGCCCAGGCGTTGGCCTCGACCGAAAAACTGTTAAAGGCGGTCCCCAAGGCCAGGCGCTTTTACGATGTGAACCTGCGCGAAGGCCACTGGAGCTTGCCCACGATCGAACAACTCTCCTCGCTGGCCACCGTCACCAAGCTCAGCGACTCGGAGGCTGAATCGCTGGACGCGGGAGTCGATGCCTCGGAGGGACCGGGCGATTCGATCGAGAAGTTCTGCCGCCGCTGGTGCGATCGGTTTGGCTGCAGCACGATGTGCGTCACCTTCGGCGAACGCGGTTGCGCCATCCTAAAGGACGGCAAGTTCAGCCGGACACCGGGCTATGCCGTGACGGTCGCCGATACGGTTGGCGCCGGCGACGCTTTCTCAGCGGCCTTCGTGCATGGCCTTAGCCAGGGATGGGACGCCGACCACATCGCCCGGTGCGCCAACGCTGTGGGAGCGCTGGTGGCCAGCCGCTCAGGGGCAATCCCGGAGTGGAGTATCGCCGAAGCCCATGCACTGATGAAGGAGCAGGCAGTGCAATAGCATACCGGCAAACCAGAGCATTTTCAGAGAAGGTGTAGACCGAGTTCCCTCCGGAGCTAAGGAGGCTCCGGAAAAAGTCACAACCCAGTGCGCCGCTTGGACTAAAGTCTGAGCTGCGGGTCAAAAATAAAGGGATAATTGGCACGACTGAAGCCGTGCCCTTTCAAGGCGAGGGCTGGACTATATAACCGCTAAACCCTATAGCTACTTCGCCGGAAGATCTAAAGTATTACTTGACGTCTTTATCCGGCGGGGTGGCTACTTCGTCACCACCGTAATCTCGGCCGTGGCCGACTTGCTGGTGTCGGCCGTGCTGGTCGCTACCAGATGATAGGTTCCAGGCTTCTTAGGCGCGGTGTAGGTGCAGTAGAGCGAGATCTCGCCTTCCTTGGAGTAAGCGCCGCGCGTCTTGATTTCACCGAGGTCGTCGCCTTCTTCCACCTTCCAGGTGACGTCGCTGGTGGGAGAGCCAGTAATCGTGGCGGCGAAGTCCGCGGACTTGCCCTCCACAATCTTCGCCGCCGTCGGGTAGATGGTGATCGCTACCGGCGTCGCTGACTTTCCCCCGCCCGAGATGGTCGAGCGCAGCATCCACACGATTCCCGCCAGGGCAATCAGGGCCACGATGATGGCGCCGATCAAAACCGGCGAGAGTTTACGGCGCGCGGGAATCGCTTCCGGCAAACCCGGCGCAGCGGCGAATGGCACGGATGCGTAGCGCTCCGGCGCAGGAGCCTCATTGGTCGCGGGCGGAGCAGGCTCATACGCCGGCGGAGGAGGGGTGCTCTGTCTCGCCGGCGGTGGCTCCGGCTCGCGAAAGAGCGGAGGCGCGGCGCTGTCATCGGCTGGCCAAGGCACAACCGACTCACTCAATACCGCCTCTTCCGGCTCGGCCGGACCGGGCTCAGTCGCACTCGGTGGAGGGACCGCGGGGCGCTGCAGGCGAATCGGCATGATCTCCGCAGTAGAGCGGATAGCACGAGCAGCCGATGGAGTCGTCACGCTGGGCGGCTCCGGTTTGGGTGGCTGGGGTTGCGTCGAAGCAGGTTGCACTCCCGCCGCCGAAATCATTCTCCGAGTTCCACAGTAGGCGCAAAATTTCGCCTCATCGGGCATCGCCTGCCCGCACTCTGTACAGAACATCCAATCCCTCCTTAAAGTAATACATTAATACGAACCTGCCGCCCCGCACTAGGCCGCGCTTTGCGTATGAACCCGGATTGGGCTGATTTATTGCGTTGCCGCCTGCTGGGTAATGATCACCACATCGTTATTCGGCTTGCCGCGCGTAACTACCAGCTTATCTGCTGGCCAGTTGTACGCGTAGCCATACCCAGTTAACTCCTTGAAGTCCGTTACCTGAGTGGGTGGACCTCCGTCCAGAGGCTGGCGTACCAGGTTCGAAACGCCTCTTTCCGTTACCTGGTAGTAAATCGCCTTGCCATCGGAGGCAAACTGAAGCATGCCCAGCGACGCCGCGGAGGCATCCAGCGACTTGACCGGCGCGCCGCCGTTGGCAGGAATAATCTTTATGACAGACTTGATCTCGGTTCCCTGGCCTTCCGCAGTCATCATCGCAACCTGCTGTCCGTCGGGCGAAACCACGGGACACCACGCAAACTGATCCGACAATTGCACTGCCTGGCCGCCGTCCATGGGCACTCGCATAGCCACCTGCCTACCATTGATCAGCGTCGAATAGACCAGGAACTTGCCATCGGGCGAGCAGTGTGCGTTCTCGTCGAACTTGCCGTTGGTCAGCCGAGTTGGTTTTCCGCCACTCGCATCCATCCGGAATATGTTGATCGCCTTGGTTTCCCTGTTAGGCATTGCCGCCAGGATTTGGCCGGTGCTGGTGCAAACCGACATCGAAACGATGGGCAAGTTCGTCTCGAAGATGACGCTTCGATTACTGCCGTCAGCATTCATGGTCGCGATGTGGCCGTCATAATCTGACACCACCAGGCGTCCGTCTTTGAGCCATCCCACGTTAATGTCGCCTCGCGTCTCAATCGCCGCGCCCGCACTTGTTTTGGGCGATGCCGGCAAGACGTACAAGCCGACCTCGGCCTGTCCTTGAATGGCCACCAGGTGCTTGGCGTCTTTGGTCACCGCCAGGGACCGCCCGTTGTAGTTATTCAGGTCGTTGGTGATGCGGCGAAATCGTCCGTCGCGAACATTGATCTCGCCAATCTGCCCATCCCACCGTGTGGAAAGATCGTAGAAAACCATGAAAATGTTGCGGCCGTCCGGGGACCAGGCCGGCTTCAGCATCTGTGCGGTTGCGGCATACAGCGTCTTCTCCTTGCCCTCTTTCACGTCCAGCGCCACGATTCGGCCCAGGCTCTTGCCTCCCGGTTCGATCACCGTGGCCGCAATTTCTTCGCCGCCGGGTGACCAAGCCGGGTCGGTATATCCCGGAATCGGCAGGGTCGCCAACACCCGCTCGTTGCTGCCATCAGCATGAGCAATGATCACTTTCGAATTCGCTTCGGCGGAACTGTTACGCACAAACGCCATCTGCTGGCCGTCGGGCGAAAATGTCACCGCGCTATCGACATCTTCGACCAATTTCTGCGGCGTTCCGCCCAGCACTGGCACCTGGTAAAGGACTCCGATGTTGGGCCGCTGCGGCTCAATGCGCACGAAGTAGAGGTAATTGCCGTCAGGGGTAAACGTAATGCCCGTGTATCTTGCTTCCGTGGGCGGAATGATCTCCTTGTTGCTGCCGGTGGCGATGTGCCGCATCCATAGGCTCTGGCGTCCCTCACCGTCGTCGTGGACGCTGAACACATACTGCCCATCCGCAGAAACGGTGGCCAGCATCGCCTTGCCGTCACTCGTGAGCTTTTCCATGCTCATGTTCTGAAAGGGCATGGGGCCGGAGCCGCGACGGCTCCAAAGCGAATACACGCCAAACGCCGCCGCTGCCAGCACGGTTGCCACCACCAGGGAGATTAGGCCCGCTCGCGTCTTATGCTGTCTGGCGTTCGCGATCAGCACCCGGCCACTGGAGATCGCCGCGGCCGACGGCGCCACAAGCGTCGAGTTCTGCGATGCCGTGGGGGTTGCCGGCACCCTCTCCGGGACGCCGGTTTGCGCATGGGCTCCCGAGCCCCGTTTGGGGTCGCTGTCGCGCTTCAATCGCTTCAGGTCGGCGCGCATCTCCGCTGCCGACTGATAGCGCAGATCGGCGTCCTTCTCCAACGCCTTGTCGATGATCTCTTCGAACTTAGGAGGAATCGACGCATTCAGTTGCGTTGGGCGCGGCGGCACACCGGCGAGAATCCCCTGGAAGATCACCGCCGAAGTCTTTCCGTCGAACGGGACCTTCCCGGTCGCCATCTCGTACAGCACTGAGCCCAGCGAGAACAAGTCGCTGCGGCCGTCGAGTTCGTCGCCGCGCGCCTGTTCGGGCGACATGTAGGCGACCGTCCCAACAGCCGTTCCGGGGGACGTCAGTTGTGGACGCACGACAGTGGGCGCGTCAGCGCCTAGCGTTTCCACGGTTGCATGTCGGTCACGCGCCAGCTTGGCCAGCCCAAAGTCGAGGACCTTAGCCTGCCAGCGGTTAGTTACGAAGAGATTGCCCGGCTTGATATCGCGGTGCACGATGCCCTTACTATGCGCTACGTCCAGCGCTTCAGTGATCTGAATGCCGAGGTCAAGGACCTTGTCGAGCGGCAAAGGAATGCCCTGGATTTTCTCGCTGAGACTCTCGCCTTCCAGCAACTCCATGGCGATGAACGAATGCCCGTCGCACTCCTCGATGGCGTAAATCGTGCAGATATTGGGATGGTTCAGCGCCGACGCAGCCCGCGCCTCCTGCTTGAAGCGCTCCAGGGCCGAGGGATCCTGCTCCGTGTCCGCGCCCAGGAACTTCAGCGCCACGTGACGGCCCAGCTTGCTGTCTTCGGCCTCATACACCACACCCATGCCACCGGCGCCAAGCTGCCGCAAGATCGTGTAATGGAGGATGGTTTGTCCGACTGCAATGTCCAAGACTCGGCTCTCCGGGGATATGCCAACTGTATTGGGCGCAAAACCGCTCCGTCAAGCAACCCCGGCTCACCTAAGCTCTGCCCAAAAAGGCCATCCAAGAAAAGGACGGCCCTACTCCTATACCTGATGTGGCAGTTTGGTTTACGAGCTCGAGGTTTGGTCGCTGATCAGCGTCCCATTGCGCGCGTAGTTGTGGCGAGGTACCTCGACGAACGCGATGGTCAATCTCTCCGGGTTCACGGTTAGCTCTTCTTGCAGAACTTCGGTCATGCGCTGGACCGCTCGCCGCTTCTGCTCGACGCTGCGGCCTTCCAGCATGGTGATCTGCACGCGCGCCATAAGTGCACCTCCCAGAACAAAAGTGACCGAAGTCAGTCTCGCTGTTCGCCTCTCGCTGTTCGCTTATCAGTTCAATCGCAAAAGACGAATAGCGAAGAGCGATGTCAGTTTACTTCGCCAGTTCGAAACCGGCGAAGAAATAACTGAGTTCGAAGCGCGCCGTGTCTTCCGCGTCGGAGCCGTGGACCGCGTTTTTCTCGATGCTCGTGCCCCACTTCTTGCGGATGGTACCTTCCGGCGCCTTCGTCGAGTCCGTTGGTCCCATCAGGTCGCGGTAGTCGGCGATAGCATTTTCTTTTTCCAGCGCCATCACCACGATCGGCCCGCTCGACATGAAGTTGGTCAGCGGCTCGAAGAACGGCCGGTGGACGTGCACCGCGTAGAAGCCCTCGGCTTGCGCCTTGTTGATGTGGAGCATCTTCATGCCCAGGATGCGAAAACCGTTTTGCAGCAGAATATTGATAATGTCGCCGGTCGCGCCCTTCTCAAAGGCATCCGGCTTGATGATGGAAAGAGTGCGTTGCAGTGTCTTCATTCGAAAATGAGTCCTCGTATAAGAATGAACTGATGGCTGAGAGCTGACGGGCCTTTAGCCTTTGGTTCTCTGTGTGCCTCGGTATCTCTGTGGTGGAATTACGCCTTCGCAAGCTTCGGCATGACCTGCACCAGCGTCTCTCCGATCTCCGCCGGTGTACTCGCCACGTGAATGCCCGCAGCCCTCATGGCTTTGATCTTCTCCGCCGCAGTTCCCTTCCCGCCGGAGATGATCGCCCCCGCGTGGCCCATGCGGCGTCCCGGAGGCGCGGTCTGCCCGGCGATAAAGCCCACGACCGGCTTCTTCACGTTCTGCTTGATGTACTCCGCCGCCGTCTCCTCCGCGCTGCCACCGATCTCGCCGATCATGATGATGGCTTCCGTCTCCGGGTCTGCGTTGAACAGCGTGATCGCGTCGATGAAGTTCGTGCCGATGATCGGGTCGCCGCCGATGCCGATCGCCGTGGACTGCCCGATGCCGCGCGTAGTGAGCTGATACACCGCCTCATACGTCAGCGTGCCTGAGCGCGACACGATGCCGACATTGCCCTCTCTGTGAATGCTGGCCGGCATGATGCCGATCTTGCAGCGGCCGGGCGAGATGATGCCCGGGCAGTTCGGCCCGATCAGCCGCGAGTTCTTCGTCTTCAGGAACTCCCACACCTTCACCATGTCGAGCGCGGGAATGCCCTCGGTAATGCACACGATCAGCGGAAGGCCGGCGTCCGCGGTTTCCATGATCGCGTCCGCCGCGAACGGAGGCGGCACGAAAATCACCGTCGCATTGGCGCCCGTCTTGCCCACCGCTTCGCTCACCGTATTGAAGATGGGCCAGCCTTCGTGCGTCGTTCCGCCCTTGCCCGGAGTCACGCCGCCTACGACATGCGTTCCGTACGCCTGCGAGGCTTTCGCGTGGAACGTACCTTCACGGCCTGTCAGTCCCTGCACAACCAGTCGCGTCGATTTATCTACCAG
>Ga0335069_10014279_pt1 | contig 11131 bp, 12 predicted proteins | sample Lox_Sample_11_FD_206714 | JGI IMG/M metagenome (GOLD analysis project Ga0335069, IMG submission 206714) | Soil microbial communities from Loxahatchee National Wildlife Refuge, Florida, United States - Lox_Sample_1.1 | ecosystem: Environmental > Terrestrial > Soil > Wetlands | place: USA... | reverse complement strand
ATTGTCGACGCCCGGAGCATCGGCCCCGGGCACCGCCGTCGCTCTGAGGCGCTCCGAGGCGCCGGAACGCACGTTGTAGTCTCGCATCGTCGTCTTCCCTTTCCGCCGTCGCGTCGCTGCGCGCCAGCACCCTGAGCATGTGCAGGCGCCGTGCCGAGCGCAAGTGCCCGAGATCACGTGTCGGGCGTAACAGCTCGAGCGTCACGCCCCGCGTAACTGTGACGGCTCGTGTTGCGCTCGCTGTTACGCCGCGCGCCCGTTTCCCGCGTCGTTTCGTGCGGCGCACGCTGGCATGTACGACGCAGAGACCGAGCGGAGCGCGCTCGACCTCGTGCGCGAGGGCCCGCCGGAGCCCGAGATCCCCGACGCGTGCGACGCGTGCGCGTGGAACGCGTACCACTGAGACACGAACGCCCGCCGGGCGGAGGGGCCGGGCGGGCGTTGGGCCACGAGTTCCAGGCGCGGCACACAGACCTTGACGCGAGACTACCTCCGGCGTCAAGGTGGCGTTGCGGCCTTCCAGGGGTCGCCGGGGCTCCCCGCTCCGCCGGCTCTGCCGGAACCGAGACACGAACCGCTGCGCGGCGCTCGACGCTGGCGCGGGGCGCGTGGAGTCGGGCACCGCACCGCGAGGCTAGCCTCCCCGGTCCGGCTTCGACGAGCGGGGATGTCGATCTACCGCAAGGCGATCGACCGGCGCAGCTTCCGAGGAAGCTGCGAGGGGCCATGCGCGTACGACGGGCATGCCGATCTCCACCGGGCCCGACCTCGCGCGCGCATGCGTACGGGGTCGGGGCCGGAAAGAGACCTTCGCCCCGCCAGGCGTCCGAGTGCATGGAGGTGAGGATGCACTGGTGGCAGCGGCGCGTGACCCGCGCGTTGACTCGTGTCAGCGGCTAGATCAGGTTTCGAGGCGTGATCGCTCACGCGGAGAGGAAGCCCCATGGAACGGAAGCACCGGCAGAAGCTCGAGGAGGCGGCGCAGACCCTGCGCGCGGCGCGTGAAGACGTCTTCCGCGTCTCGCGCGACGTCTGCGAAGACCTCGCGCTGGAGCGCGCGGAGCAGCTGATCCGCGAGGTGCTCGGCGGCGAGCGTGCGACGGAACGGCGCGCGGCCTAGCTACGGCGCGCCCACGTTCAACGTGAAGCCGCGCACGAACACGCGCCCGGCAACCGTCGTCACGGTCGCGAGCACGGTGTACGCCTGCCCGTCCGTGCCGCTCGAGGCGAACACCGTGGCGAGCGTCGGCGTGGCGACCGGCGACGGCGTGTCGAGTTGAAGGCCCGACGGCGACGAGTTCCACACCACCGATGCGATCGGATCGAGCGCTCCCGAGACGAGCAAGAGCTGTCCGAAGTCGATCGTGTAGTCGAGCACCTCCGTCGGTGCCTTCGTGAAGTCGCCGAGGATGTCGCTCATGCCGCCATCCTACGCGACTCGCTTCTGGCCGTCACGAGACGGCCTTCGGTGCGCGCGCGCATCCTCCATGCGACGAGCGGCGCAGCCGCACACGCCCGGATCTCTGCAGGCGCCGCGAGCCAGCGCGTCGACGTGGCGCGCGCGGTCGCGACCCGCACCAAGCGACCGGCGACGACGCGCCGCGAGCTGCGCACGGCTACGCAGAGACGCTCGAGCGTCCCGGCAGCGACCATGTAGCGCACGGAGGTCGCCGCAGCTGCGAGCGTGCGCGGCACGCGCGGCGCCGGCACGCGGCGATCCTCCGCCGGCGCGATCATGGTGCGCTGCAGGTTCGGCGCGAAGACCGTCAGCGTCGACGAGCTCGTGACCGACGCCAAGAGCTGCGACGCGGACGCGGCGACCTCGACACCAGCGGCCGAGCTTGTCCCGGTAGGCTCGAGAAGCTGATCGACGAAGGCGTAGATCGTGCTGCCAATCGTCCCGGTCGCCGTGGACGCCGTGGCCTCGAGCGTCTGGCTCACGCCGGCAGCCACCGCGACGCTGCCCTCGGCGAGTTCGGCGGTGTCTTCGAGAACGGTCGCAACGACAGCCGACACCTGCACTCCGGACGCCGCCGAACTCGCGACGCTCGCGAGCGTCGTCGACACGTCGGCGGTCACCGCCGTCGCGGCCGCCGCGGAGCCGACTACGGATGCGAGCGTGGTCGCCGCCGTTGCAGTGACGCCGACCGCGCCGGCCCCCGCCGATGTCGTGCCGGCGAGCATGGTCGAGACCGCCGCCGCTACAGCCACACCGCCAGCGGACGAGCTCGTCATCGCGCCGAGCGTCGTGCTCTCCGTTGCCGCAACGCCTACGCCAGCGGCAGCAGCCTCCGTCGTGCTGATCGACCCGGTCGCCGTTGCGGCCACAGCCACACCAGCCGCGGACGTCTCTGCCGTCGTGGTGCTCGCAGACGCAGCCGCCGCAACGGCCACAGCTCCCGCGCTCGAGCACGCCTGCCCCGCAAGCGTCGCGGATGCGACCGCCGCGACGGCGACGGTCGCCGTCGAGCTCGTGGACACCGAGTCGAGCGTCTGGTTGACGGTCGCGGTTACTCCAGAAGAGACCGCCGTGTCGGCGTCGAACACGCCGCCGGGGGCCATGTCGACGTCGAACGGACCTCCCGGAGCTACGTCGGGATCGAATACGCCGGCGAGCGCCATGCGCTCACCACGAGATCACGATCACGCCGCCGCGCCCGCCGGACCCGCCGGCGCCGCCGAGCCCGGGGTTCATCCCGACGCCGCCTCCGCCTCCCCCGCCGCCCTGCGCGCCGCCGTTGCCTCCCGCTGCGCCGTTGGTGGACGCGGTGACGGTCGTGCCGCCACCGCCGCCGCCTCCGCCGCCGACCGTGGAGTTGCCGTCGGCGCCGTTCGAGCCCGCCGTTGGGCTCGCGCCGTCGGTCCCCTTCGCCGCGCCCGTGCCGGCGGCGTACGTCCCGGACGCACCCGCGGCCGTGCCCGCGACGATCGCAGGCGTGGCGTTGTGGTGCCCGCCGCAGCCGCCGCCGCCGCCCCCGTAGAGCGAGCCGCCTCCGACGCAGCTCGTCGGCGTCGCCGTACCACCGCCACCACCGCCGCCCCCGAACTCCGCATTGTGCGTCGTGACGACGGTGATCGGTCCGTCGCTGCCAGTGCCTCCGGCGACGCCGGCCACGCCCTTCGCGCCGCTCACGCCCGGGTTGCCGCCCTGCCCGACGGCGGTCGACCCGACCGTGCCCGCGCTGCCGGATCCGCCGCCACCTCCGCCGCCGCCCGCGGCGCCAGAGATCGCGCCGCCGCGGCCACCGCCGCCGCCGTACGCCACCGCGTACGTGCCGAAGGACGAGCTGCCGCCGATGCCGCCGTCACCACCAGCGGCGCCGCCGATACCGGGGACACCGGCCAATCCACCGGTGCCGACGGTGACGGCCACGGTCGCGGGGAGGTCGACTGCCAGGTACGTCTCGCGCACGAACGCACCGCCGCCGCCGCCCGCACCACCCTTCGCGATCGTTGCCGTCGCGAGCGACGCGCCGGCGCCACCTCCGCCGCCGGCGCCCCAGACCTTCACGTAGACCGCTTTCGGCGTGAACGTCGTCGGCTTCGTCCACGTCCCGTTGCTGGTGAACACCTGGACGTCGACCGGGCCCGCCGTGATCGCCTGCACCGGCACGCCGAGCGCCGACAGCCGCACCCAGCCGACCGCGTCCAGGTAGATCACGCTCTCCCCGGGCTGAAGCGTGCCCTTGTAGAGCGTGACCGTGGTCGTGCCGTCGGTCATCGTGACCTCGATGTCGTTGATCACCGAGGCGTGGTCGTTGCGGATCGAGATCGCCTTGACGTTGCGGACCGCGCTCGCGCTGCCGGCGATGAGCGACGTCGTTGTCGCCGTCGAGATCGACTTGTTCGCGCCGTTGCTGGGCGACGCGACGCCCGATGCGAAGTCGACGTAGGAGAGCGCCGTCTCGATCGTGCCGGCGGCGTCCGTGATGAGCGAGATGTTCGCGGACGCGCTCTGCTGGAGGTTCAGCATCCTACGCGTTGCCGGCGGTCAGCGTGTAGCTGGTGACCGTGACCGTCTGCGGCGAGGCGATCGAGACGTTGTCGAGCGTCATGTCCCCGCCGCCGCCCGTCGCCGTGACGCTCCCCTGTGCGTGACAGGTCGTGCCGCCCGAGTCGTAGATCCGGTAGTAGCCCGCGGACCCGGTGCCCACTGCGTTCGCCTGCCACGTGCCGAGTTTGCTCTTCGAGCCGCTCGAGGCCGCTGCCATCCAGTCCGACGGGAGCGTCATCTCCACGAGCTTCGTCCCGGAGTCTGCCGCTGCGCAGTTGGCCGGCTCCGACCCGGTGAAGATCCGCAAGAGAGCCGCGGTGCCCGTGGTCGACTCGAAGGCGTCGAGCTGCGCGTTCCGGACGGCGACCGAGAGCTGAAACGTCATGCCGAGACCCTACCACACGCAACGCCGGCCCGTCGCGAGCGTCGGGGAGGGGGGAGGTCGCCGTCAACGCGACGGGCCGGCTGCAGGAGCCTACTTCTTACCGTCGGGCGGGACCACCTTCGGGAACGCCGGCGGCGTGAAGCGCCTCACCACGTCATCCGGGATGCCGGCGGCGAGCTGGATCGCCCGCACGCGCGTCCCGAGCTCGACGATCTGCTGGCTCTGCTGCCGAAGGATCGACTGCGCCGACTCGTGCTTGTCTTCGCACTCACCGAGGCGACGGCCGCAGTCCTCGTGCGCGGCGCGCGCTTCCTCGGCCGCCTGCTGCGCCGTCTGCGCCGCGAGCGACGCTTCCTCGGCCGCCTGCGAGGCCTCCTCGAGCCTCTCCGTGGCCTTCGCGAGTTGCCCCTTCGCGGACCCGAGCTCCGCCGCGATCATCGCCTGCGCCTGCTGCTGCGTCTCCGCGCGGACGAGCTCCGCCTTCGCCTTCGCGTCGTCGACCGCGATCCGCGCCTTCCTCGTGTTCACGATGCCGGCCACGAGGCCGCCAGTGCCGAGGAGACCCGTCGCGAGCGTCGCCGCCGTGGAGATCCAGTCCGCCATCACGGCACCACGCCACGGAAGAGGTCGAACGCCGTGCGGTCGCCACGGAACTCGTCGGCGTCGACGAGCGCCGGCTTCCCGCTCGGCGTCATCACGCCGTCGATCCTGGCCATCGACGTGGTCTGGTGGAACGTCCAGTGCTGCCACCCCTTCGGGATGTGCACCGGCGAAGGCCCGTACCACGGGGTCCAGAGGTGGAAGACGCCGAGCGCGTCCATGGCGACCGACGACGCGACGAAGTAGCCGGCGTAGATCATCGGCCGGACCTTCAGGTCGCACTCGAGCTGCACGAGGCAGGAGCAGACCTCCGCCTCGATCTCGTGCGGACCCATCCCTTCGGAGCGCTCGATGTCGAGCGCAATCGGCAGGTCACCCGGCCGCATGTGCGGCCCGATGAGGTCGGCCGCGTTCTTCGCCTGCGCGACCGGGTCTTGCCCGGGGCGGAAGTAGAGGTAGCTGCCGGGGACGAGCCCTGCGTCGCGTGCGCCGGTGTAGTGCTCGACGAACTTCGCGTCGTCGTGCAGCCCGTAGGCCGCGCGCGCGATCGCGAACACGCGGCCCGTGGCGGCTACCCGGTGCCAGTCGACGCGCTGCTGGTACACCGAGACGTCGAGGCCGGGGACGATGGGTCCGACGTACGGATCCGGCACGCGAGGCCCGCTCATGGCCTCGATGATACCTCAGATGCGGAAGGCCACCATGTCCATCGTCCAGCGCGTCGCGCCGTCGATGGCTCCGCCCACGGCCACGTGGAGATTGAACTGCTGCGACGACGGCGAGAGCCCGAGCGTGGGCACGTCGATCGTCACGCCGTTGCCGGCGAGCGTCGCCCCCGCCTCGTCGAGGACGAACGTCGGCGAGAGCGCCGGCGACGTCGCGCCGTAGGGCGCGAGGTAGACGTCGAACTCGTTCGGCGAGGCGTTCGCTCCGACGAGCTGGAGCCACCCCGTCCAGCTCTTGATGCCCGCCGGGAGGCTGTGCGCGACCGGCGTCTTGTTGTTGCTGCCGGACGACGGGAGCGAGCTCGAGACGACGCGGTTCGCCGTGCCGCCGACGTAGAACGTCTCGCCGTCGGTCGACCACAGCGGCTCCCACCCCGTGTTCCCGGCGTTCCGCTTCAGGCACGCGACGAGGCGCGCGGTGCCGGCCGGGATGTCCGGGCTCGTGCTCCACGGGGCGCCCGGCGTGATCGCCGAGCTGTTGCCGCCCGAGGTGTCGGGCGCGACCGCGGAGACGATCACGAGCCCTTCGCCGATCCCGCCGACGGCGAGCGCGCCCGTCCACGCCGCGCCGCTGTAGACGTTCTTCGGCGCCGTGCGCCGCCAGTCGGCGAGGTAGACGTAGTACCAGGTGCCACCCGAGAACGTGAGCCCGTTCTCGATGAACGGCGCCGTGTCCGTGAGCGTGCCCTCGTACCAGAGCCGCTCACCGTTCGGGCCCACCGCCGAGACGTTGAGCTGCACGAGCGGGCTCGCCGTGTTCGTGAGGTCCGACGGCGCCGTGATCCAGCCCGGGCCCCGGCTGGGTCCGTAGCCGACCGTGCCCGAGTCGGGGATCGTCTCGTTGGCCGCCGCGAGCCGCCCGGCCCAGAGCGGCCGAATGTCGATGATGTCCGTCGCGGCCACCGAGCCGCCGCCCGCAGGACGACGCACGACGCCGATCGGGATCCAGTCGCCGCCGGAGAACGCCGGCACCGTTCCAGTGCCGACCGTCGTCTGGAACGTGACCTGCGACTCCTGCACGACCGCCACGAGCGTCGGCGTGAACGTCTGCGTGACCGGGTCGTAGATGTCCCGGTTCGCCGAGACCGTCGTGACGACGTCGACCTGCGCCTCGACGAGGTAGAAGGTGTCCGAGCCGCTCGAGCCGAGCGTCACGTTCTGCGCCACGCGCAGGATGCCGGTTCGGTAGGGCGAGTCGTACGTGCCCGGCACCGGCGAGAGCCCGGTGCTGTACTGGAGCAGCGCGCCCGGCTGCACCGCGACGTTGCTCCCGGACGGGACCAGCTCGAGGCCGTTCAGCACGACGGCACGCGGCGAGTTGGTCGGCACCGCCCCCGCCGTTCCGAACACCGTGGCGGCGTTGAGGTACTGGAGCATGTCCGCGAGCTCCCGCCCGCCCATGCTGAAGGCGTTGGAGAGGTCGCTCGAGAGGAGCCGCTCCAGGCTCGTCCAGATCACGGAGTCGATCGTCATGCGCCGAGAGTAGCGCAGAACCGGTCTACAGGTCCGCGTCCGGATGGATCTCGAAGGCGACGCCGTCGGCGCGCGCCTGGTTCACCGTCTGCCAGAGGACCGAGACCGCCGTGTAGTACGGCACCGGGTACCCGTCGAGGAAGTTGCCCAGCGGCACCTCGGCATCGAGCGCGTTGACCATGCCGCCCGGCAGATCGGTCGCGTCCATGAAGAACCCGAAGTCGCCCAGCATCGTGCCGATGCCCACGCAGATCACGAAGAAGCGGACGCTCTGCGCCTCGCTCACGAGCACCGCGCCGTCGTTGCAGACGTCGCCCGTGTCCATCGCGTCGTGGTCGAGCACGAAGCCGCGCAGCACGCCGCGCGTCTCGACGATCTTCCACGGCACCCCGAGCGGCGTCAGCGCGCGCGCCGCGATGCGGTTGATCGCCCCCGGCGTCACGACGTCCTGCACCTGCACGATCCGGTACCGCAGGGCGTCGTCGCTCTCCGAGAGCTGCCGCCCAAGCCGCCGCTCATTCGCGGCCACGTCGAGCCACGCGTGCGTGCCGCCCGTCATCGCCGCCGGCTGCGTCACGGTCAGCCCGAGGTCGCCCCACTCGAGCACGAGCGCGGCCACCGCGGAGCCGTCCGTCAGCGTGGGGCCCGTCACGGTCGCCGTGTCGGTGCCCGCCGTGCCGCCGGGGTTCACCTCCGCGATCTGCGCGTAGACGCCCGCGTTCGCGCCGCCCTCGATCAGCACGTACCGGCCGACCATCGCGCGCGAGAAGCGATCCGGGACGCCCGTGTCGGTGATCACGTTGCTCGCGATGCTCGCCACCGGCACGGTCGCGGTTCCGAGCGTCACGAAGCGCGCGATCTGCTCCGCCGGCACGTTCCCTTGGTAGCCGACTCGCGTGCAGCGGACCGGCACCGAGACCGGCGCCGTGCTGCCCGCCGCCATCGTGACGTCTTCCGTGCTCGCGAAGATCGCGCCGTCGCGCGTGACGCCGTCGGGCCCGAGCTGGTCTTCCACGAAGAGCGTCCCGCGCGGGATCACGAGGTCGAAGCTCACCGAGCCCGACCGCGTCACCTGCACGGCCCCGGTCGCGTACGCCGCGCCGGCGCCCGGAGGCGCCGTCTGCCACGACGACGGCAGGATGAAGTACGCCTCGATCGTCGTGTTCACCGCGTCCGCCGCGCGCGCGAGCATCGCTGCGGCCGCGTGGTACGGGTCGAGCCCCTGGCCGTTCGCCTGCCCGACGATGCCCGCGTAGTAGTCCGGGCTGACGGTCGCGCGAAAAACGGCGATTAGATCGTCGACGGTGAGCGGCTCCATGGCGTCGTGGTAGGCTTCTCGTCGCCCCGCAGTTTCCTGGCTGGTTGCTGCGGGGCGAGGAGAAGACCATGGAGACGGTAGCAGAACTTCGGTTCGGCCGTTGGCTCGTGCTCGCAATGGAGCCGCCGCGACGGTGCCGTCATTGGTTGTGTCGATGCGACTGTGGCACCGAGCGCTGGGTCCGCGCTCAAGGGATTGTCGAAGGACGTTCCACGGGATGTAGGCGATGCCGTGACAAGCCCCTCCTCGATCGCTTCAACGCAAAATGGACGCTCGACAAGCGCACCGGCTGCTGGCTGTGGACTGGCTCCGTTACGATCGGATCTGCGAAGGGTGGCTACGGTCGCATCGATGTCTGCGGGAAATGGGCCGCCGCGCACCGTGTCTCGTGGGGGTTGCACCGCGGCCCGATCCCGGCCGGAATGTCCGTGCTGCATGGCCCGTGCGACGCGTTGCATCCGGGCATCATCGGGCGACGCTGCGTGAACCCTGAACACCTCTGGCTCGGCACGCACGAGGACAACATGGCGGACATGGTGAGGAAGGGGCGGGGGCGGCCTAGAGGTCGCTCACGGTGGTGACCAGAGCCGTCGTTGTTCGGAGAACTTGAGTGGGAAGCGCCACGATGTCTCCGACCGGCGAGTCGACGAAGTCGTCGTACACGATCACGCCCGGCACCGAGCGCGCCGCGGACGTGATCAGCGATACGGCGAGGGTCTGCCCCGGCACGAGCGAGTTGACGTTCGCCACTACCACGGAGACGAGCTGCGCCCACGCCGCGGACGTGTCGACGCCGGCATCGAACCGCGGCCGCAGCACGATCGGCACGTAGGTCGGCACGCCCGAGACGATGTCGACGATGATGCCCTCCGCCCGGTACTCCACGAGCGCGGTCTGCACCGCCGCCACGAGCGCCGCGTTCGCCTGCCCGTTCGCGTCCGCGATGATGAGCTGCACCCGGCCCGTCGGCTCCCCACTCGACGGGTCGAGCTCTTCGATCGACGAGGCTTGCCGCACCCCCGGCACCGTGAGCGCGCCGAACTCGATGGCCGCCTTCGTCGCCTTGCTCACCGCGCGGAAGAACGTCTTCGCGCGCGCGCGCAGCGACGCGTCCGTCTCCGTGTCGTCGCCGCCCGCCGCGGGCTCCGGGTTCGTGACCTGGAGCGCCGTGTCGCCCGGCGGCGAGACGAAGCTGGTGATCGTCCCGGCCGCGAGGTTGCCGGCCGTGCCCGCCACGCGCGCTCGAGCGACCACGGAGACCGGCCCGTTGCTCCCGGACGGCACCGCGGCCGCCGCCGTCGTCTCGAACTGCTGCCCGTTCGGCCCCTGGAAGACGGTCCCCGTCGCCAGCGTGATCGCCGGGAGCGATCCCGACGTGCGCGTGAGCACGAGGGTCACGAGCGCCGGCGTCGCGCCCTTGCGGACGATCAGCGGCGAGAAGCGGTCGGCGACGAGCCGGTCGAGGTCGCTGCCGCTCGCCCCGTCGACGTAGAGCGCCGCGATCCGCATCGCGAGCTGCCGGAGCACCTCCTCCGCCATCGCCGACACGGAGGACAGGAAGATGTTGATGTCGCTGCCCTGCGTCGTGAGCGCCTCGGCCGAGATGCGCTGCGCCGGAGGCCGCGCCTGCGACCTCGCGATCACGTCCTCGACGCCGAGCTCGTACAGGTCTGCTCTTGTGGGAAGATCGGGCGTAGGTCTGCTCCCGTGGTAGGGTGGCAACGTGGCCACCAAGAGACCGGAGAACCCCATCATCCTCTGCGCGTGCGGTTGTGGCAACAGCCTCCCCATGTACAACGCCCAAGGCCGACGACGACGATTCATCGATCGCCACTGGACCGGTCAGGCGATGTCGCCGATCGATCGTTTCTGGCGTTACGTCGACAAGACACCTGCTTCCGGGTGCTGGTTCTGGACAGGCGGAACACAGCGCTACGGCTACGGCGCCTTTCACGTCGGCCGACGCGTCACGACAGCTCACCGATGGCTCTGGATCCGCCTCCACGGAGATCCCGGCGACCTGCATGTGCTGCACAAGTGCGACACGCCGCGGTGCGTGAACCCCGATCATCTCTACATCGGAACTCGCTACGACAACATGCGCGACAAAGAGACGCGCGGACGCGGGAACCATCCGCGTACCCTGACCGAAGATCAGGTGCGCGCCATCCGCGCATCAACGATTTCCAATGCCGCGTTGGCCGCCTCCTTCAACGTCGCAGCGTCCACGATCAGCCGCATCCGAAGCGGCATTCGTCGCCAGCGCGGCTAGATCATCGCGAATACAGAGACCCGAGCTGCACCGGCACTGTCAGATTCACGCTCTGCCCGTAGCGGTCCTTGGCCGCGATCGCGAGCATGATCGTCTGCGGGTCGGTCGCGCTCCGCGTCGCCTTCACCGACACGTCGACCACGTCCGGCTCCTGCCGGCATTGCGCGAGCGCGTTCGCCTGCACCCGGAGCAAGTCGTCGTTGCGCACTACGCCCTTCAGCGGCGGGAGGAAGCCGTAGCCCTGCCCGTAGAGCGGGAAGCCGCCCGGCTGCGTCGTCGCGCGCCGGATGAGCCGCTTCGCGAGGTACGCGGTGCCCTTCTCGTTGCCGTAGTCGCCCGTGTCCGTGACCTGGAGCGTGTTCAG
>Ga0335069_10014278_pt1 | contig 11131 bp, 11 predicted proteins | sample Lox_Sample_11_FD_206714 | JGI IMG/M metagenome (GOLD analysis project Ga0335069, IMG submission 206714) | Soil microbial communities from Loxahatchee National Wildlife Refuge, Florida, United States - Lox_Sample_1.1 | ecosystem: Environmental > Terrestrial > Soil > Wetlands | place: USA... | reverse complement strand
TGAAGTACGCATTGAGCCCCATGCCCGGCGCGAGGGCGATCGGATATCGCGCGAACGCGCCCATCAACAGGCTGCCGAACGCCGCGCACAAACATGTCGCCGCCACTACGGCCGTCAACGGCATCCCGGTTTCGTGCAGGATCGCCGGGTTCACGAAAATGATATACGCCATGGTGACGAAGGTCGTCGCACCCGCTAGAATCTCCTTGCGCCAGTTCGTTTTCAATTCGCGAAATTGGAAATACTGCTCGAGGCGGGCTTTCACTTGGTTTCCAATTCTATCCGATCGTCCCTTGTGATAAGATCGCGAGCGATGACCCGCCGGGAACTGCTCGCGGCCCTTGTAGCGGCGACCGCCGCGCGCGCCGATTCCGGCGCAAAGATGTCTCACATCTCGGCGATTAACGACGAAATCGGGCTCACCTTCGACGAAACCGTTGCCTTCGCGAAACAGTACGGAATCCAATGGGTCGAACTGCGCAGCGCTCAAGTCCCCGGCAAGCTCCGCTATTGCGAGACGCTGGCCGGTGCCGATCTCCGCGATTTCCGAAAACGCCTTGACGATAGTGGCCTGCGCGCATCGGTTCTCGATAGCAGTCTGCTCAAGTCCGTTCTGCCAGGGACAGTCTCCGAGAAGCGCGAAGACTTCTACGTCCGCTATTTCGCAGAAATGGGCCTGGACGACGCCGCGCTCTTCCGAAACCGCCTTGACATGTTGAAAAGGACCATCGATGTGGCCCACGGCCTGGGCACCCGCGAAATACGGGTCTTTTCATTCTGGCGTGTCACGGACCCAACGCCGCACTTCCCAAAAATCGCCGACGTCCTCGCCGAAATGGCCGACATCGCAGCGAAGGAAAACTGCCGGCTGCTGATCGAGAACGAAGGCTCTTGCAACGTCGCGACCTCCGCCGAAACGGCCGAAATCCTGCGCCTGGTGCCGTCCAAGGGTCTCGGGCTCAACTATGACCCGCAAAACAGCATGCCTATCGAAGCCCAGCCATTCCCCGAGGGCTATGCAAAGCTTCCGAAGAACCGCATCGGCAACGTCCACGTCAAAGCCGAAGGCCTCTTCGGACCCAAGCGCCCGCTCGATTGGGGCGCGATCATGCACGCCATGCTGTCCGGCGGCTACATCGGCCGGTTCAGCCTCGAAACTCACCGGGGCCACAATTCTGACAACGTCAAGGCGTCACACCAATGTATGGAGAAAATGATCGGACTCCTCGAGGCTGTCTAAAAGATGCCGTACTTGACCGGAGAAACAAACTCCTTTATAATCAGTAGTTAGGAAAGATCTAACGCTGTTAACCCCATGACTCGGCGCGAAGTTGATATTCTCCACCTCATCGTGGAATCGTATATCCAACATGGCGAACCTGTTGGCTCAGGTACAATTGCGCGCAAACGAAGGGCGAAATGCAGCCCTGCCACGATCCGTAACATCATGGCCGATCTGTCCGAGGCGGGATTTCTGGCTCAGCCGCACACTTCCGCCGGCCGGGTTCCCACCGAAAAAGCTTTTCAAAGTTACGTTCAGTCGCTGGCCAAAGCGCGGCTGCTGATGGCCGAGTTGCAGCGTCTCCGCAACGAACTAAGTGCCGTAGCGACCATGGAAGCGCGTGTCGAGCGGTCATCGCACATGTTGACCGAAATGACACAAGGCATCGGAATCACCGCGGCGATACCGGATTCCAGCCAGACTCTCGACCAGATCGAGCTGATTGCGCTTGCTGACAACCGCGTGCTGATGGTTGTCGCTACCCGGGACCGTATGGTTCACAATCGCGTCGTCTCGCTTGCTGAACCGATCTCGCCGGATGAACTGGCTTCGATTCGCAATTACGTGAATCGCAACTTCAGCGGTTGGAACCTTCCGGAAATCCACAGTGAGCTGAAACGCCGTCTGGAGCAGCAGAGCGCTGCATACGATGCACTGATGAAGAAGCTCACGCTGCTATATTCCAAGGGCCTTCTGGACATCGCCCTATCGCCCGAGATTCACCTGGAAGGTGCAGGCAATCTCGTTGGCCTGGATCTGCATCTCACAAGAGAGAAGCTTCGCGAGCTGTTCCAAACTCTCGAAGAGAAAAAAAGAATTCTGCAATTGCTCGATCGCTTTTTGGAGCAGCCCGCCGGAGAGTTGGCCGTTCAAGTGGGTCTCGCCGACGCGCACCCCAGTATGAGCGAGTTGTCTCTGATTGGGGTATCTATCCCGTTGGCTGGCGGCATTTCCGCAAAGATCGCCGTCCTAGGCCCTATGCGGATGAACTACGAGAAAGCAATGTCAGCCGTGTATCACCTCGGCCGCGCATTCCAGAGCCTCCCCGAGTAAGTTCGAGCGCCAGAAAACCATTGAATTTGGCGAAGCCTTATAAACTGGAATTATGAGTCAGAACGAACCATTAGTCGATTCCAACGAAGGAATCGATCCGTCGGGTGTCAACACAACCGCTACGGGGTTGGAGGCAGTCACTGCCGAACGCGATCGCCTGGTCGAGGAGAAAAATGACCTGCAGGACCGGCTCCTCCGGCGCCAGGCGGAGTTCGACAACCTCCGCCGCCGCGCCGAGCGGGAAAAAGCAGACGTGCTGGAGTTCGCAAACGCCGAAACAGTGAGCGCGATCTTGCCCATCCTCGATGATTTCGAGCGAGCCTTGAAAGTAGAGTGTAGCGGCAAAGAGTACGCGCGTGGTATGGAGATGATTTATCAGCGTCTTGCGGACGCATTAAAGAAGTTGGGCCTGGAGCCGATTAAAGCCAAGGGGCTGCCGTTCGATCCTCACATCCATCACGCCGTCGAAATGGCCGAAACCGATGAGGTCGAAGACCATACCGTTCTCGAAGAATACCAGCAAGGATACAATTTCCGCGGACGCTTGCTGCGGCCTGCAATGGTTAAGGTCGCGGTAGCGGCGAAGAAGCAATGAACGTCTCTAAGCGCGATTACTACGAGGTCCTCGGGGTCGGCCGGGATTGCGATCTCTCCAGCCTGAAGAACGCCTACCGCGAGTTGGCCAAGAAGTATCATCCTGATCGCAACCCATCGCAGGATGCCGAGGAGAAGTTCAAGGAAGCTTCCGAGGCCTATAGCGTTTTGAGCGATCCCCAAAAGCGCGCCGCCTACGATCGTTACGGTCATCAGGGCCTGCAGGGATTCGGTGCCAGCCCCGGTTTCGATCCCAACGCATTCACCGATTTCAGCGACATTCTCGGCGATCTGTTCGGCTTCGGCGATCTGTTCGGTGGAGGAAGCCGCCGCTCGCGCAGTCGCGTACAGCGGGGGGAAGATCTTCGCTACGATCTCGAAATCAATCTCGAAGACGCTATTCGCGGCCTAGCCGTCGATATTCAAGTTCCACGGCTCGATCAGTGCTCGCGCTGCGGCGGGACCGGCGCGGAGAAGAACGACGGTCTGGTCACTTGCCCCATGTGCCACGGCCGCGGCGAAGTCATCTATCAGCAGAGCTTTCTGCAGATCCGCCGCACGTGCAATCAATGCGGCGGCCGTGGCCAGATCATCCGCCGTCCTTGCACGCAATGCAAAGGCGAGCAGTATGTTCGCTCCGAACGCAAGCTCAAGGTGAACATTCCCGCCGGTGTGGACACCGGCACACGGCTGCGCCTCAGCAACGAAGGACAACCCGGCGCGAATGGGGGCCCGAACGGCGATCTATACGTGGTTGTAAAGGTGAAAGAGCATCCGATCTTCGAGCGCGACGGTGACGATCTGCACTGCACCATCCCTATCAATGTTGCCCAGGCTGCTCTCGGAACAGACGTCGATCTGCTTACCTTCGATGGTCTTCAAACCGTCAAGATTCCCGAAGCCACGCAGAACGACTCGCGCGTGCGGCTACGAGGCCTCGGAGTACCCAAGCTGCAAGGCTCCGGCCGTGGCGACCTGTTCGTTATCATCGACGTGAAGGTGCCCAGCAAACTGACGCGCGAACAACGCAAGCTTCTCGAGCAGCTTCGCGACACGCTCCCCGCCGAGAACGAGCCGCACGAGAAGAGCATCATCGACAAAGTCAAAGATTACTTCATGTAGGCCACCGGCTCAGTTCGCGCGGAGGGCCGCAAGCGCGTCCATGCGTAACGCGCGAATGAGCGGCGGTAAGCAGGACACGAGCGCGGCCAAAATCACGAGCAGCGCCGCGATTCCCACGACGAAGACGTCCAGCGCACCGATACCAGACAGAAATGTCGCGAGCACGCGATTCAAAGCTACGGCTGCGCCAGCGCCAAACAGCGCACCGCCGAGAATGAGCTTCGCATAGCGGCCTAGAATCAGCGGCAGGATTTGTCCGCGCCCCGCCCCGAGAGCCATGCGAATACCAAACTCTCCGGTTCGCTGGGCCAGTGCGAAGCCCGTAACGCCATAGGTGCCTATTGCGGCGAGCACGAGTCCGAAGAGTCCGAAGCCGAGCATGAGCGCGGCGCTTGTTTCTTCGCGGCTCAGGGAACGTTTGCGGTATTGGTCCATGGCTGCCGGGCGATACGGTGCAAGCGACTTGTCGACTTGGCCGATGGCGCGTTCGACGGACGGCACGAGAGCAAGTGCATCGGCTGAAGAACGAACCATGATGTAGAAATGATCGATGGCCGGCGAAGCAGGGTATTGCGCAATCGGTCGATACCAGGTTTCGAGCGGGACGCCCGGATCATGGGAATCGCTGACATCTCCGGCGACACCGACCACAGTGAGCCACGGCGCTCCCGGACGTACGACACGCGCGCGTTTCCCGATTGGATCTTCATCGGGCCAGAGGCGCCGCGCAAGACGTTCGCTGACGATGACCACGGAGGCTGAATCGGTGCGGTCCTGATCGGTGAAGGATCTGCCGCGGACGAGGCGGATACCCATGGTGTCGAACAGGCTGGGTGTGATCAATCGGTCGTTAACCTGGATGGAAGCCTGCGCGTCGCGGGCGGCGAGTTCGGGAGTAGCGATGGGCGCGCTCCACGTTCCCCCTCCAAGCGGATTCACGGTGGTGACCGCGGCATTCACGACTCCCGGCGCGCGGCGGATTTCGCTGGTGAGTCGCGCGATCAAGCCTGCTCGGACAGGTCCTGGCGGAGAGGCAGGTGATGGCGACAGCTCCGCTGTGAGCAGCCCGCGAGCTTCGAAGCCGAGAGGAAGCGTCGACAGTTGAACGAAGTTGCGGATCACCAGGCCGGACCCGGCGAGCAGCACAAGCGTGAAAGCGACTTCGGCGACGATGAGTACTCCGAGCAGCTTTCGATGGCGCAGTCCTGCGGTGGCCGATCGTCCCCCATCCGAGAGCGCGGCCCGCACATCCACGCGCCAGCTTCCCAGCGCGGGTGCGACACCAGCGATGATTGCCGTCGCGACCGTGACGGCGATAGCGAAGAGGAGTACACGCCAGTCGGTACGCGGAGTTGTCAGACCGAGCTGGCCGCTGAGTACCGACGGCATCAGCGCGGAGGTCAGCGGCCGCATCCAGGCGACCAGGAGAAGACCAAACGCGCAGCCGAGAACAGCGAGCACCGCACTCTCTGCGATCCGTTGGCGGATGTGCCGGGCTCGGCTGGCGCCCAAAGCGGCCCTGATGGCGAACTCGCGCCGCCGCGTGACAGAATGCGCCAGCAGAAGCGTAGCGACATTGAGCGAGGCGAGCAAGAGCAGGAAAGCGACCACGTCGGACATCGCGCGCAATGGAGCCGTCTGAGCGCTGATGAGCGATTCCCGGATCGGCATCCATTCAAGTTGTTGGCTCGGAAGAACGTCGGGATACTGGCTGCGCACTTGCGCGGTCACCTGATTCAGTTCCTGTTTCATCTGCGCGACCGGCGCATTCTTTTTGATGCGCGCGAAGACCGCGAAATCGCGTCCGGCGTCGGAAGGATCGAGCGTGAATGGAAGCCAGACCTGGGCCTCGTAGGGGAACTGGTACTGCGGCGCCATGATTCCAACAATGGAATAGGTCCTGTTGTCGAGCTGGAGCGTCGCGCCGAGCGCGGACGGCGCGCCGCCGAACCGCGATTGCCAGAGGGAGTCGCTGATGATGGCGACACCGCTCGAAGCTCCGCGTTCCTGCTCCGTCTGAGTGAAGCTCCGTCCCCGGACTGGTCGAACTCCGAGTGTTTCCTGGCCTTCGCCGGCTTGATAGACAACGCTGAGGCGCTGCGGATGCTCACCACCGGTGAGAATCATGTCCTCGGAGCTGAAGGCAGCGACGCGGGAGAAGGCGGTCACTCCCTTCTGGACCGCGAGCACGTCACGGCTGCGCATGTTGAAAGGATGTACCGCGCCGTCAGCGCCCACGACTGCATCGCGCAGCCGGACGAGCTGAGCATCGTCGTCGAAGGGAAGCGGCCGGATCAGCACATAGCTGATGGCGCTGAACATTGCAGTATTGGCGCCGATTCCCACGCCGAGGATGGCGACGATCAGTAGAGTATTGCGCAGATTCCGGCGAAGCAGACGAAGCACAAATCGGAAGTCGTACCAGATCCCATCGAGCATGCCGGCGAGCCCGCAAGTCAAGGGCCAGATACAAATGCCAGTGATCCGGAATGAAATCTGGACATCGAATGCCCGGATACGAACAATACCGTCCCAAGGGTGGAAAGCGGGGCCGACGTCTACGTCCGCGCCGGACCTCCAGGTCCGGCAACATTCAGTCGTCCCGTCCGTTCCAGCCAAGACCGGAACATTTGCGTAAACGCCCGCACTTCGCCCGAAGTCGACAGCTCTTCCACCGTGCATTTCATCTTGCGCCGCCAGTTCGGATACTGCTCCGTACTGCCCGGTAAATTCTGCTGTTCGGTTTCCTTCAGCAAGTCTTCCTGATTGAGCAGCAGCAACTTCGATGGCGTCGCGGCCAGGAAGCCCACGATGGCGTTATGCAATTCGCCGGTCAATTCGGGAACATCGCGCGCATTTCGAGGAAACCAGTCCGGCAGCAGATGAAGGCCCGCAAGCAAATCGAGCATGCGCTGCTTTTCACCCAGGCGTTCCTCGCGCATCCGATGATAAGCTCCCTCATCCGTCAACTGCCCGGCCTCACGCCGCGTTTCGATATCGCGCCCCACCCAGTAACCGGCGAGCGTCGGCAGATCGTGAGTGGTAACCGAGACCAGCGCATCGCGCGAATACTCCTGAGGTTCGAGGAATCGCCCATTGCGGTCCCGCGCGAAGTAGAAGAGTCCGTAGCTCAGAATCCCGAATTGATGCAGAGTCCGCCGCACTTCGTCTGGCACCGTTCCTAGATCCTCACCGACGATTAGTACTTTATTGCGAACGCTCTCGAGCGCCAGAATATGCAACAAATCCTCGTGACGGTCCCGCACGTACGTGCCTTCGGTGGCTTCCATTCCGTCGGGGATCCAGAACAGATGAAAGAAGCGCATCACATGATCGATGCGCAACGCTCCTCCGTGCCGGCAGTTCTGCCGGATCGATTCGGCGAACAACCTATAGCCGTCTTCATAATGCCGCTCGGAATTCGGCGGAGGAAACGACCAGTCCTGTCCCTTCGGCGAAAAGGCATCCGGGGGTGAGCCTACGCGGCAGCCGGAGACGAAGAATTCGCGGTGCGCCCAAAGGTCGCCGCCAAAGCGGTCGGTGGCCAGCGCAAGGTCGTGATACAGCCCAATGCTCAATCCCCGCTGCCGGGAGTGTTCCTGTGCTTCAGCGAGCTGGATGTCGAGCTGCCACTGTAGATATTTGTGGAAAAGCACGCCGCGCCAGTGCCGCCTGGCGAATTCTTGAGTCATCGGCGAGGCGGGGGCCTGGTATTCCTCTGGCCAGGATCGCCAGTTCCATGCGTCCGGCTGCTCTTTGCGAATCGACTCATCGAGCGTCGCGTACAACGCATAGCTATTGAGTAAATCGCCCTCCCGCCGAATGTATTCGGCGAACTGTTGCGCTCGGGGCGTGTTCTGTCTCCACTCATCAAGGAACTTGTGGAACAGGAGCTTGAGGAATCGCAGCTTCAACCGGTACACGCGTTCATATTCGACGAACGGTGCGGCGCGCAGCACCGCTAACTCCCGCATAACTCCAGGCGATTTAAGAAGCTTCAACGCGCGGGGGCAGGACTTGAAATCCTCAACACGCTGCACGTCGAGGTAGAGGGGATTGCGGTAAAAGACGGAATCGGGCAGATAAGGGCTGGTATTGTACGGCTGACGGTTTGGAATCACATGGAGCGGATTGAGCGCGATGAAACTTACGCCCGCGGTATCCACGGCCCAATCGATCACGCCTTTGAGATCGGTGGTGTCGCCGCAACCCCAATTTCGTTCCGACCGGACTCCGTATAGGCTGATAGCAACGCCTGCCGCTCGCCCGGATTCCAGCGAATTCGGCAAATAAGCGCGGCCAGGACACACAACAAGCCGCGTTACAACCTCGTGCTCATTCGCCCGCTTCAGCTTCAAATTGTGGTATCCAAGCGGCAATTCCACCGGAATCAAAACCCGCCTGCGCACAAAACGCTGGCCTCGGATCATGGCCTGCTGCTCGACCGCAATCGAGTGGAAGGAAACCGTAAATTGCTCCTGCTTGCCTTGTTCGAATTGAACCTCGAAGCTCGCCTCCTCATTCGCGTGAGACTCCGGAAGCGAAACGGTCACAAAATGCGGCGTCTGACTGCTGTCCAAGACCAGCGTCGGCGGAAGCGGACGGCTCCAATCCCGCCAGGAGCGCTCCTCGATCGCCTGCTCGAAGGTTTGCTGGTTTCGCGTCTCCACGCCGAGCGATCCGAGAATCGCCTTCTCCACTGCGGGCGTGGCATGATGCTGCTTGCCCCAGATATCCCAATAATCGGTCTCTACGCCCCAGATTTTGGCGGCTTCCTCGAGTGTGCGTTCGTCGACGCTTTCCTCTGGCTGGACGACCTCAATAATTTCCTGCTCCATGTGATAATAGGACCGTGGACGACGAGATTCGATTTCAACCTAGTTTACCGCCCCAGCTTTTCGCTCGTGTCGACAATGAAGACGCTGCGGTGGGATCCGAGGGAATCATTACCACGACGCTCGACAAAGCCATCAATTGGGGCCGCAAGAACTCCATTTGGCCGATGTCGTTCGGCTTGGCCTGTTGCGCCATCGAGATGATGTCGATGATCGGGTCGCGCTATGATATCTCGCGTTTCGGCGCGGAAGTGATGCGCGGATCGCCCCGCCAGTCAGATCTCATGATCATCGCCGGACGGGTGTCGAACAAGATGGCCCCGGTGATCCGACGGTTGTACGAGCAGATGCCGGAGCCGAAGTGGGTTATCTCCATGGGAGCTTGTGCCACGTCTACCGGAGTTTTCAGCAACTACGCGTTGATCCCTGTCAACCAGGTGATCCCCGTGGATGTTTACGTGCCCGGCTGCCCCCCGCGTCCGGAGCAACTAATCTACGCGATCATGTTGCTGCAAAAGAAGATCGAGGGTTCCACCGGGGTCATCAAGCAGGTCCTGAATCTCGCCTGAGTCAGGCACTCTCAAAGTTTTTCCACACGCGCCGATGAGCCTTAATGAAGGCGCTTTTGCCTGGAGAGAGGTTCGTGATGGACGTTGTTTCTATCAGCCCGACTGATACGGCTTTCCCACAATCGACGCCCGTGCCACCCGCGGAGGCGGCCGAGCGGCGGGAATTGATTTCCGCGGCCAAGGCGGTTAATGCGAGCGACCTGATGGGTGAAAATCAGCTGGTGTTCACCATCGACCCTCAAACGCATCGGCCAGTCATTCGTGTAGAAAACCGTGATACTCACGAGATCCTCCTGCAATTGCCTCCCGATTACGTCCTAAGGCTGGCCAAGGAATTGCGTTCAGGTTCGGCCGTAACCTCCTCCGTCTTATCCGATACGTAAACTAGAATGCGCTCCAAAGCCTATCAAAGCTATCTTGATGAAGAAGTGCTTTCCGCCAACCCGCTAAAGCTCGTTGAGCTTCTGTATCGCGGCGCACTGGACTCCATCACGTCTGCCCGGCGGTTCCTCCGTTTGGGAGACATTCGCGCCCGTTCCCGCGCGATCAACCACACAATGGAGATCCTCGTAGAATTAGCGCGCTCGTTGAACCACGAGGCCGGCGGACAGGTCAGCCGCAACCTCGCTGAACTCTACGCTTACATGCAGACACTCCTGATCGAGGCCAACACAAGGCAGTCGGACCCGCCGCTTGCCCAGACGGAACGCTTACTCTCGACATTGCTTGAAGCTTGGAGTGAATCGGCGAAAGCGGTTACCCAAAATGCAAATCAGGCGGGCACATTGCTGCCGGATGTGCCCAGCCACGAACCTGTGAGCTGCGCTTACTAAGCCGCTATTCCTTCAGGTGAGAATCGATAATCGACTTGGCCAGCGCCTCGGCCGAAACGTTGTACTTGCCCGACTGTACTTCGAGCCGTAGCTGTTCGATCCTCTGTGGATCCGACGCTGTCAGCGCTTTGGCAAGCTGAGAAACTTCAGCCTGATCGGTTCCACCCGTGGCGGTGTTCTGTTGCTCCAGCGGCTTTTTCTGCGCCGCTTGGTCGGTCTTCTCCGCACCCTGCGTTAAAGGCGTGCGATTCAGGTCATCGATCCGCATGTTTCGTTAATCCTGCTACAACCATCTTAGCGATACCCAGCCCTCCGCTGTTTGCCAACGACTGCGCGAACTGCTGCTGGCCCAGGTCCAGGATCGCGGAATCCTGTTGATCCTCGTCCTCGCTGGTCGCTTGCCGCGCCGATTGCAACATCTGATTGATCAGCATGGCTTCGAAATCTTTCGCAGCCTTCTCGATCTTGGCGGGGCTGTCCTGGCGCGCCGTATAGGGGGAGCCGACCGACCGGATCGGCATATCACTTCCACCTCGGCTTCGAGCGATCCCGAAGCTTTCAAATTCTGTAGGATCGCGATGATGTCTCGAGGCGTCGAACCGATCGCCGTCAAGGCACGGACCAGTTCCTCTACGCTGGCGCCCTGCTTGAGAATCACGTTGCGCGCCTTCTCTTCCTTGGCCGTGACGTTGACCTGAGGCGTTACCGTAGTCTGGCCTGTGGATAGCGGCGCCGGTTGCGACGTTTCCAGCGTGGTCTGCACCTCCACCGTCAAGTTGCCATGCAGAATCGCGACTGGCGCGATGCGTACTTCCTTGCCCATGACAATCGTCCCGGTCCGTT